>Ga0123336_10004942_pt1 | contig 10696 bp, 7 predicted proteins | sample SSSSmetaG_FD_96466 | JGI IMG/M metagenome (GOLD analysis project Ga0123336, IMG submission 96466) | Glacier valley bacterial and archeal communities from Borup Fiord, Nunavut, Canada, to study Microbial Dark Matter (Phase II) - ​SSSS metaG | ecosystem: Environmental > Aquatic > Freshwater > Ice... | reverse complement strand
CGCGATCGGGCTGCCCGAAGCAGACGGTATGCTCCGGCTCTCGTTCGGACACGACACCACGCATGACGAGGTCACGCGCGCGGCCACGATCCTGGCCGACACGATCCAATCGCTCGCGAAGAGGTAGCTAGCTAGCTAGCTACCGAACGCGAGCGTGATGCGGACGAGGCCGCCCGGCGATTCGCGGAACTTCCAGCGCTTGATCTGACCGATCAGACACGTGCCGAGCGAATCGGTGCCGTGGTCGCTGAGCGTGACATCGGTAACCGCGCCGTCCTTACCGATGTTCAACGTCACCGAGAGCTTCTTGAGGTCGGCGATCTCGATGCCCTCGGCACCACGCTGGGCGCGCATGTAGCAACGCTGTGTGCCCGTCGCATTCTTGTTCGCCATCGCTTCGATCTCTTCGCCCTTGAGCTTGTCGCCCTTGGCTTCGCCGCCCCCCGAGTCGTCGCCGGCCTTGGGCAGCGTGGGGCGATTGATCGGATTGCGCGGCACGTTCGGCTTCGGGATCAACGAGGCCGAGCCTTGATCATTGATGGTGTGGAACACGAGCTCGTCGGGACGCGACGTATCGATCTGACGCTTGGTCCCGAGGCCGCCGACGGTGTCGTCGCCGTTCTTCTGCACCATCACGATGACAAGCGCCGCGACGCCGATCAGCAGCACCGCAGCGATCCCGATCAGCATGATCAGCCCGCGGCGATGAATCTGCGCGACGATCGGTGCGGCGACGGGCTCGAGCGGCGCAGCCGGAGTGGCAGCCTGCGCAGCGTCGATTATCCCGAGCGTTGCCGCATCGATCTTTGGCGTCGAGCCGGTGGCTCGCAGCGCGACCGGATTCGCGACCGGCGTGCGCGTCTTGCGCGGCTGGTTCGCCATCTTCACGAGGTCGGCGAGCTTGACGACGCGAGAGACCTCGCCGATCTCCATCGAGTCGTCGTCGTCGAAATCTGGCGGTGCGCCGTTCGACAAATCCTCGGCTTGCTCGGTGGCACGCTTGTCGAGCGCGGCTTCGAACGCGCGCTTCGCGGCATTCGGCTCGCCTTTGTAGACGGGCGAATCGATCGAGGTCAGCGCTTCGCCATTGGGCGAGACGACCTTCTCGTTCGACTCGAAGGCTGCGGTGAGCGCCTTGGCTCCTGCGCTTTGCTGCCCGCCGAGTCCATGCACCGTACTCGGACGATTCGGCCCAGTGCCGTTCTTGTTAACCGGAAAGGAGCCTTCGGACGGGATCGACGGGATCGACGAAATCTTGGGAACCGGCTTCGAACCGGTACCGTTCGCCTTCGCGACGACCCCGTTTGCGGGAGTCGCGGGAGTCGAAGGAACAACGCCTGCGTCCTTCTCGATCGATGCCATGGTCGCGGCGAACAGTGGCTTCGGCTCGTCGTCGTCTCGCAACGACGGCAATCCGGCTTGCGGCTGTGGCATCGGACGTGCGGCCGGACCAGAGCGACCACGCGGCATCGGCGGTGCCGGCGGGGTCGCACGCTTCCGCAGTCCGCGGAAGTGGCTGACTTTATCGACCGGCAACCAGTCGTCGAAGCCTTCGCTCCAGCAATGGATGTCGGCATCGATCGCCTTGCTCGTGATCCAACGCTGCGCATCCGCGAGCGAGTACGGCCCCGATTGATCACCGTCGATCGAGACGTACCATTCTTCCTCGAGCGCCGCCGGCGGCTTCGCGAGCTGAGAGGCGAACGCCGACGCTAGCGCACCGCCACCACCACCAGGCGTCGCCACAGCGGCCATCGGAGCCGCGGTGGTCGGGCGCCCGCGATCGGCGAGTGTGCCTTCGTCGACCGACATGCCCTCGCGGACCGTGATCACGTTCGCGCAGTTTTTACAGCGGATCTTGAGGATCTTACCGCGGACGCGGTCGTCCCCGATCGAGTAGCGCGTCTTGCATCGATCGCAGAGAAATTTCACCGGACCCGACCCTCATTGTGCCCAAAAACCCTTGGAGCCGCAAAGGGGTAGGCCTCCAACGAACGCAACTAAGGTGAGTTGCCGCTGTTGTTTGATCCGTTCACGGCGGCCGAGCCCGTGGCGTCCGCCGGGACGCCGGCATCGATCAGCTCGTGTTCCGGGTCAGGCGTCGCAGATTTAGCGCGTTTGCGCGGGATTTGTACCGGCGACAGGACCAGGAGATCACGGAGCTGAGTACCCGCCCGGTGCAGGAGGAGACCTCCAACCTCGTACATGTCGCCGTGGTTGGAGACCTCGAGCGCGAGGTCGAGATCGCGGAGGGACGAGCCGATCCAGCGGGCGTTCGTGGCCGTCAGCTGGTACACGGGCGCGTCCGGCATGCGCAGGAGGTGACCACCCTCGAACCGAAACGTGACGAGCGACCACGTTCGTGTCTGCGGATCCTCGGTCCGCGCGATCGCCACGAGCTCGTCCTTGCCATCGCTCGCGCGGACCGGACCGACGAACACGGCGTTTGCGAGCCGCGCGCGATCGATCAACTTCTTGTCATCCGCGGTGCGAACTTGCAGCTCGTCGTTCTCGAACGCGACGAGCTCCGGTTCGCCAGTGAGGCACGCACCGAACCGCTTGTCGGTCTCGTTCGGCCGGATACAGCCTTCGTTCTTCGGCGACGGTTCGCTCGTCGTGATCACGAGGCCGACGACCTTGTTGCTATCGATCACGGCGCGCAGCTCGCGCAGCTGCGAAGGCACCACGATGCGCGGATCGCGAAGCCGATCGAGGTCGCCCGCGAGCGGGCCGAGCGCGGTGACGAGCTCGTCGCGCGTGGAGCCGACCTGGATGCCGGTTTCGGTTCGCGCGATCTTCGGGCCGACGACCGCGACGAACGAGGCACGGCCGAGCGGCTCGCCGCCGACCTGGATCGCATCGTCCTCGGCGTGCAGCACGCTCAGGTGGGTGACGTTCGGGATATCGACCTGCGCACTGCGTCCCCCCGAGAGCACCTGTGATCCGAGTTGTTCGAGCGTGAGCCCGAGCTTGAACGGCCCTACCCCATCGGCGCGGATCGCGTGCGGTGGCAATGCGCGGACTTGCTGCGGCGGCGGCTCGAGTACGCGCGGCGTGCGATCGGTGGTCTCGCTCGGATGCGGGCGATCACGATCCGAGCAAGCGCTCAGCGCGAGCAGGAGCCAGGCAAAGCGCGTCACTTGACAACGATATACGCAAACAACGCGAGCACGATGATTCCGAGCAGCGCCACCATCATCCACGGCGTCTTCGAGGCGCTTTGACTGCGCGCGAGGTAGGCCGAGCCGACCGGGCCGGAGAGGCTGATGCTCGGCGGCTTGTCCGTGACCTCGCTGGGCACTCCGGAAGGCTGCGTCCGTTTCACCGGCCGCACGACCACTGGTTTACCCTCCGGATCGCGCGGCGGAAGCGCGGCGTGAAGCTTCGGCGGCGTGTGGAGATCCACGTCCATCGAGAGGTCGACCGCAGCGTCGTGGGTGTCGCGATCGTCGTGCGAGGACAGCGTCGGTAACGCGACCGGCAGCTCGCCATCCCCACGCACCTGCGCCATCCCCGCGGGACGCATCGGCACCGGCGTGCGGAGCGCACGGAGCTCGGCGAGCTCCATCTGCAGCGCCTGCGCGACCTCGGCCTCGGGCTGCTCGATGTCTTCCCACATCGGCGCTTGCTCGGGACCGGGCGCACCTTCGCTCGGAGCGAAGCCGTCGAACACCTGGCTATCGAAATCGAGATCGTCGCCGCCGGCGCGCGCCTCTTGCTCGGAGATCAGCTCGGGCCTGCGTGCACCACCACCGGCGAGCGCGAGCATGTCGAGATAGCGCGCGATCCGGACCGGGCCCGAGTGCAGGCGCTCGTCGCGCAGGAAGCTCTCGAGATCATCGGCGAGGTCGTACGCCGATTGATAGCGATCCTCGGGGTGCTTCTCGAGCGTGCGCATCACGATCGATTCGAGCGCGGGTGGGAAGTTGCGGCGCGCGAACGTCGGCGGCTCGACTTCGCCATCGATCAGCTTCTTCACGACCTCGTGCGCGGGACCGCGATAGAGCCGCCTGCCGACGGTGATCTCGTACAGCACGATGCCGAGCGAGAAGATATCGCTGCGGTGATCGACGTCCTTGCGTGCCGCCTGCTCCGGCGACATGTAGCTCAGCTTGCCGGGCAGCACCTCGCTGCGCACGGTCTGGCCACGCGCTCGCGCGATGCCGAAATCGATCACCTTGAGAAAGCCGTCCTGCGTGACGAGCAGGTTCGTCGGCGAGATATCGAGGTGGACGATATCGAGCGGCTCGTTCGCGAGGGCCGAGCCTTCGGCGCCGCGCTTGGCGTGGAAGTAGCCCATGCCGGCCGCGGCCTGGCGCATGACCTCGACCGCGTGCTCGAGCGGCAAGAATCGGCCGTGAGCGATGCCGCGGCGACAGAGCTCGTTGAGCTCCTCGCCAACAATGTACTCCATCGCGATGTACGGAATGCCATCGTTCTCGTCGACGTCGTAGACGTGGACGATGTTGGGATGATTGAGCTGAGCGCCAATCTTCGCTTCGTCGAGGAACATCTCGACGACGCGCGGGTCATCGGCGAGCTCCGGACGGAGCCGCTTGATAACGACTTCCTTCTCGAACCCCGCCATCGCGGCTTGCCGCGCGAGATAGATCTCGGCCATGCCGCCGACCGCGAGCCGGCGCATCAGCGTGTAGCGGCCACCGAACTCAATGGGCTCGAGATCGGCGGTGCGGTGCCGGGTCATTTCGTTCCCTGGTGCGCGGCGAGCGTGCCCTCGATCGCGGCGCGCGCGAGGGTCTGCGCGGCGGGCATCGCGACGGGTGTGAGTGGTGCGGGGTGCTCGGCAACGAGGGCGTTCAACGTCGCGGTCATGCCCCCACCGAGGCCTTCGAGATCGTAGCCACCTTCGAGGACCGCGACGATTCGACCGTTCGCGAGTTGCTCGGCCGAGCGCCGCAACCGCGCCGCCATCCCGGCGAACCCGGCGTGTGTGACGCGCATGCCGGCGAGTGGATCGTGCTCGAACGCGTCGAAGCCGGCCGAGATCAAGATCAGGTCCGGCGCGAAGCTCGCGAGCTTCGGTGCGAACACGTGATCGAACACCGCGGCGTAATCGCCGTCGCGCGAACCTGCAGGCAAGCCGACATTCAGCGTTGCGCCGAGCGCGTTCGGGCCCCCGATCTCCGTCGGTGCGCCCGTGCCCGGATAGTACGGAAACTGATGCACCGACATGTACAGGACACTCGGATCGTCCCAGAAGATGTCCTGCGTGCCGTTACCGTGATGGACATCCCAATCAACGATCGCGACCCGCGCCGCGCCGCCCGCACGCGCCGCCGCTGCCGCTGCCGCGACGTTGTTGAGCAAGCAGAAGCCCATCGCGGAGTCGCGCGTCGCGTGGTGCCCGGGTGGCCGCACCACCGCGATGCCACTGGTCAGCTCGCCCGAGAGCACCTGGATGGCGAGCTCGCAGGCCGAACCCGCGGCCGCGCGCGCCGCGGTCCAGGTCTGCGGCGAGAAGTACGTATCTGGATCGAGCCAACCGGTCCTGCCCGGCACCAGGCGCTCGAGCTCGGACAGATAGTTGCCGGCGTGGATCCGCGCGAGCTCTTCGTCGGTGGCCGCGCGCGTGGCGATCTGCGTACCGCGTGATCTGATCCCGGCGGCGAGCAACGCATCGCGCACCGCTTCGACGCGCGCGGGTCGCTCGGGGTGCCCCGAAGGCGCGCGATGCTGGACGAAGATCTCGTCGAGAACGTATCCGAGCATCAGTCGCGTTCGGATCCCACGGGTCGCGCGAGCAACTTCTCGACCGCCTCGCGCATCGGCATGTCGAGATGAATCGCGGCGTGCATCACCGCCATGATCGGAGCTTCGACACCGAGCTTGGTCGCGAGCTCGTGCGCGACCTTCGCGGTCTTGACGCCTTCGGCGACCTGCTTCATCTCGGCGAGCACGTCGGCCATCTTCTTGCCGCGCCCAAGCGCGAGCCCGACGCGGCGGTTGCGGGAGGCATCGCCCGAGCAGGTCAGCACGAGGTCGCCCATGCCGGAAAGCCCGGCGAACGTCTGCGGATGCGCGCCGAGCGCGACGCCGATCCGCGTGATCTCGGCGAGGCCACGCGTCATCAACGCGACGCGCGTGTTCGAGCCAAAGCCCATGCCATCGCACACACCCGCGCCGATCGCGACGACGTTCTTGAGGGCACCACCGACGAGCACGCCGATGACATCGTCGGTGCGATAGATCCGGAAGTGCAGCGAGGTCAGCGCCTCTTGCGCGAGCCGCAGTGTCGCTTCATCGCGGCCCGCGAGCACGATCGCGGCCGGCGTGCCGGCGGCGATCTCGTTCGCGAACGTCGGGCCCGAGAGATAGGTCGCGCGCGCCGCGATCCGCGCGGGCAAGATCTCGGCATAGAGACGATCGATCGTCGCGAGCGAGCCTTCATCGAGACCCTTCGACGCGTTGATCACGATCGCATCGGGATCCATCGCGGCCAGGGCCTGGCCGAACACCTGGCGAATCCCGTGCGACGGCGTGACGCCGACGACGAACTGCTTGCCGCGCACCGCGGCGGCGAGGTCACTCGTGACCGTGACCGACTCGGGCAGCGTGTGGCCCGGCAGATAGCTCTCGTTCACGCGTGTGCGCTGGTACGCCTCGGCGGTCTCCGCACTGCGGCACCACAGGCTCACGCGATGGCCGGCGCGGCCAAACAGCATGGCCAGACACGAGCCGTAGCTACCTGCGCCGATGACCGCGATGTCGCTCATCTACGGGGACAAACGCTATCATATGGCTACCCGACTGAGGGGGTCACGCCGAGCGCAAGCGAGTACAAAACCACCCGATTTCGGCCCGCGCGCTTTGCGGCATAGAGCGCGGTGTCGGCCGACCGCACGAGGGCCTCGGCATCGTTGCCATCCTCGGGGAATGTCGCCACGCCGAACGACACGGTGATCGGGACCGCGCCGGGCACCGCCTCGGTGAGATCGTGGCCGACGATCCGCTCGCGCACGCGGTCGGCGACCTTCGCCGCGGTGAACTTTGCGGTGTCGACGAGGATCACCGAGAACTCCTCACCGCCGTAGCGGGCGACCACGTCGTTCGCGCGGCGGGTATCGGCGAGCACGCGCGCGAGCTGGCGCAGCACCTCGTCGCCCGCCGGGTGGCCGTGAGTATCATTGAAGTGCTTGAAGTTGTCGACGTCGAGCATGAGCAGCGAAAGCGGCATGCCACTGCGCTGGCTGCGCTCGACCTCGAGTGCGAGCCGCTCGTGAAAGTGGCGGTGGTTGTAGAGCCCGGTGAGACCATCGGTGACCGCGAGCTGCGCGAGCCGGGTGTTCGCCTCGGCGAGCTCGTACGTGCGCTCGTGGATCTTCGCTTCGAGCTCGCGGTTCATCTCGAGCAGTGCCTGGTTCTTCGCCGACAGCGACGCGATCAGCTGCTCGTTCTCGTGCTTGAGCCGGTACTGGCGTATCAGATTTTCGACGCTGAGAAGGAGCTGGGTTTCGTCCCACGGCTTGGAGATGTACTGGTTGAGGTGAGCGCGATTGATAGCGTCCACGACGGCATCGAGCCCGGCCTGACCGGTCAGCAGGATCTTCGTGGTCGCCGGCCACCGGCGATCGACGATCTCGAGCAGCTCGACGCCCTTCATGCCGGGCATGATCTGATCGGCGATCACGAGCGCGATCGCTTCGCCTTCGCGCGCGAGCTCGTCGAACAGCACCACCGCTTCGTCTCCCGAGCGCGCGGTCAGGATCTGGCATTCATGACCAAACCGGGTGCCGAGCTGCGCGCGCAGGACCCGGAGCACGCCTTCTTCATCGTCGACACAAACGATGATCTCTTTGCTGGTCATGCGGTCACCGGCAAACGAACTTCGAATACGGTCCGACCGACTTCCGAGACACAGGTCATCTCGCCACCGTGCTTCGCGACGATCTGGCGCGCGATGCCGAGGCCAAGGCCCGTGCCCTCACCTTTGGGCTTCGTCGTGAAGAACGGCTCGAAGATTCGCGGCAGCGCATCGGCCGGTACTCCCGGACCGTCGTCGATCACGCGCACGATCGCCCATCCGTCGATCACGTCAGTTTCGATCGCGATCGTGCCTTTGCCGGCGAGGGCTTGCTGTGCGTTCGAGATAAGGTTCGTCCACACCTGGTTGAGCTCGTCGACAAACACCGGCACCCTGGGCACGGTGCCGTAGCGCCGTTCGACGACGATATCACGCAGCGCGTGGTGAAGAAGCGTGAGGGTTGTTTCGAGCCCCTCGTGTAGATCTGCGTCGCTTCGGGTCGCCTGCTGATCGAGGTGGGAGTAGCTCTTGAGCGCGCCGACGATTCGCTGGATCTGAATCACGGCGTGGCGGACGGTCGACGAGGTCCGCTGGAGATAGACTTGGTCGGTGAGCGCGGCCACCACGCGCGGGGCGACGTGCTTGTCCTCGCCGAGCGCGGCGAGAAACGGCGCCGCATCCACGGCCGAAGCGCCAACATCCGCGAGCCCCGCGGCGAGGTCGGCCGGCCGGGCGAGGCCGCCGGCGGCGAGTAGCGGTTCGAGCTCGCGCGCAGTCTTGCGGGCGGTCAACCCCGTGGTCAGCGGGCGCTCCGCGAACCCGGGCGCGACGGTGTCGATGTAGCTCTGGAGTGCGGGGTGGCCGGCGAGCTCGACGCCGTGACGTGCGGCGATCAAGAGCTGGCTCGAAAGCGAATCGATCGAGCCACGGATCGCGGCGGTCGGCGAATTGATCTCGTGTGCCACACCCGCCACGAGTAGGCCCAGGCCGGCCATGCGCTCCGACAGCACCAGTTGCGCCTGGGTCTCGCGGAGATCGGCGAGCGCGCGGCCGAGCTCGCTGTTGATCGCGGTGAGCTCGGAGGTGCGCAGCTTGACCTTGCGGTCGAGCTCTTCACTCGCGCCGCGGACCTCGTGATAGAGCTGCGCGTTCTCGACGGCCGCACCCGCTTGATCGGCGAACGTGGTCAGGAGATTCAGATCGGCATCGGAGAACTCGCGGGCGGCTTCGGCGCGTGCGACCGCGATCACGCCGACGACGCGGTTCTTGCGGTCGAGCGGCAGCGCGACGAGCGGCCCGCCTGCCCCTGCCAGCTTCGCGGCCTCGCCGTAGCGCGGATCCGACAGTGCCTTGACCATGCGCAGCGGCTTGCGATCCGCGCGCACGAGCTCGACGAGCGGTCGCAGATGCTCGGCCGCCGCGAGCGCTTCATCGCTCGCGAGCGCGCTCGTGACATCGCTCCGCCGCGCGCGCGCCGCGGATGCGCGCAGCTCTCCGTCCTCGGTCAACCACAGCGCGGCGAGCTAGACGTCAAAGGTGCGCGCCACCGCGTCGACGATCTTGCGCGACACCTGATCGAGATCGATCACCGAGGACACCGCGCGACCGGCATCGTGGAGCGCGACGATCTCGCGCATCCGAGCCGCAAGCCGCCCCTGATTGTCCTTGAGCGTCGACGTCATCTGATTGAAAGCGGCGGCCAGATCGGTGAGCTCGTCGGCGCCGAGCACCTCGATCCGGTGATCGAGATCGCCGCGCGAGACCGCTGTCGCACCGCGCTGGAGCTCCGCGATCGGCTTGCCGAGCCGGCGCGACCAGAACAGCGCGAGGATCACCGCGAACGCGACGGCCGCCGTGCCGCCGATCGCGAGCGACCGGATCGCGAGCCGGCGCGTCGCCGCGAGAGGCGCCCGCTCTACCGCGACCGCGACGATGCCGATCGGCTTGTCGTTGTGATCGAGGAGCCCGGTGGACGACAGCAAGTAGTGGCCGCTCGAGACATCGACCGTTCGCGAGATCCGCAAGCCGCGCAGCACGGTCTCGCGATCGCGCTGCGACAGCGTGACCGGTTTGCCGCGGCTGCCGAGCGCCGCGCGGAACGTGACGGCTAACCGGCCATCCGTGCCGCCGATCAGGACATCGGCCGAGAGCGCACCTTTGATACTGTCGGCGAAATCGCCATCGAGCGGCATCGACAACACGACCTGGCCGCGAAAGGCGAGCCCACCGTCGACGATCGGCGAGACCGCGCGGACGACGACCTTGCCGTTGATCGCGACCAAGGCGACGCCCCGCCGCCATGGATCGGTCGCGATTCCATCGTTCGGGGTGACGACGAGCTCGCGAAAGCGCTCCGACGCGACGCACTCGGGATGGCTAGCATCGGCGGCCTGTTTCGGATCGCAGGTCAGCGAGCCGACGACCATGCGGTCGAACCGGAGCTCGCCTTTTTCGTCGAGGATCTGCAGCCGCGTGGAGGGTACGTGGGAGACCTGGCGCGACAGCCACGCGTCGAGATCGCCGCCGGTGCGCAAGGCCACGACGAGATCGCTCCCCTCGGAGAGCTGGACCGCTTCATCGCCGAACCGCTCGACCGAGCGGAGCACGAGGTTGAGCCCGACCGTGAGTTGCCGATCGGCATCCTCGCGCAGGCCCGCCTCGAGGTTATTGAAGATCACGCCGGTCGCGATCGCCGCGACGATCGTCACCGGCACGAGCGCGGCGAGCACCATCGCGATGACGAGCTTCGTCGCAAGGCGAACGCCGCGGCTGCGCTCGGGATCGACGGGGGGCGGGCGCGGCAACCGGAACAATCCGCTCGACAACCGACGCAACGAGCCGGTGCTCCGATCGACCCTTCGCCGCTCGGTGGGCTCGGTGGGCTCGGTGGGCTCGGTGGGCTCGGTGGGCTCGGTGGGCTCGGCGGGCTCGGTG
>Ga0123336_10004940_pt1 | contig 10697 bp, 6 predicted proteins | sample SSSSmetaG_FD_96466 | JGI IMG/M metagenome (GOLD analysis project Ga0123336, IMG submission 96466) | Glacier valley bacterial and archeal communities from Borup Fiord, Nunavut, Canada, to study Microbial Dark Matter (Phase II) - ​SSSS metaG | ecosystem: Environmental > Aquatic > Freshwater > Ice... | reverse complement strand
CTTGATTTATCTTGTTATACACAATCGTATAAATTAACCCCATTTATGTATTCATAAGCTTATCAAGGCCTTTTTCCGGATTATCTTTTAATACTTTAATTTGGTTAATATCAGTTAACACAAAGCCACCTCCTTATATTGGTAATTAATATATTAATTCGTAGAATTATCAAAAATCTGACTTAAATAAAATATTTATATTATTTATTTTACCATAAACAATCATTGTACTGTTTCAATTGACAATATCTAATAATAAAAGGTAGAATTGAAATAATAATTAAGTACCAGTTTAACATAAGGAGCGTGTACAAAATGTTTAAAGATATAGAAATAGCACAGAACGAAACAATGCAACCAATAACTGAAATATCACAAAAAATAGGGATACCATTAGATGAATTAGAGCTTTACGGAAAGTATAAAGCTAAGATATCACAAAAATTTATCGACAGCACAAAAGCGCGAGCTGATGGCAAGTTGATATTAGTAACTGCGATAAACCCAACGCCAGCAGGAGAAGGCAAGATAACAACGACCGTTGGTTTGGGACAAGCAATGGCGAGGATTGGGAAGAATGCAATAATTGCGATACGTGAGCCATCGTTGGGACCCGTGATGGGGATAAAAGGTGGAGCAACTGGGGGTGGATACTCGCAGGTAGTGCCAATGGAGGATATAAATCTGCATTTTACCGGAGACATGCATGCAATTACTGCCGCAAACAACTTACTGTCTGCATTGATCGATAACCACATACATCAAGGGAATGACTTTAAGATTGATCTCCGCCAGATTACTTGGAAAAGATGTATGGACATGAATGACCGTGCTTTAAGAAATGTTATTGTAGGTTTAGGCGGTAAAATAAACGGCTTTCCAAGGGAAGATGGTTTCTATATCACAGTTGCTTCAGAAGTAATGGCGGTATTATGCCTAGCAGATGGGTTGCAGGATTTGAAGAAAAGGCTGTCAAATATGATAGTAGCTTATAATAATGAAGGAGAACCAGTAACTGCAGGTGCGTTAAAGGCTCAAGGCGCAATGGCACTACTGTTAAAGGATGCAATAAAGCCAAATTTAGTACAAACTCTTGAAAACACACCGGCATTAATGCATGGTGGACCTTTTGCCAACATAGCACACGGTTGTAATAGCATAGTTGCAACTAAACTTGGGCTTAAGATCGCGGATTATTGTATAACAGAAGCTGGATTTGGGGCAGATTTGGGAGCTGAAAAGTTTTTTGATATTAAGTGCCGATATGCGGGTATAAAACCAGCAGCAGCAGTATTGGTTGCCACTGTTAGAGCTTTAAAATACAATGGTGGAATAGTTAAAGCAGAGCTCGCTAAAGAAAATGTTGATGCTCTTAAAAAAGGAATAGTAAATTTAGAAAAGCATATTGAAAATATTCAAAAATTTGGAGTGCCAGTGATAGTCGCAATAAACCAATTTGAAAGCGATTCGGCGGCAGAAATAGAAATAATTAGGACAAGTTGTAACAGGTTAGGTGTTGACGTTGCTTTATCGCAAGTTTTTGCAAAGGGTGGAGAGGGCGGAATAGAGCTTGCTGAAAAGCTTGTTAAGCTTATTGAAACAAAACCGTCTAATTTTAAACCACTATATGAACTGAACATATCAATAGAAGAGAAAATAGAAATAATTGCAAAAGAAATTTACGGAGCAGAAAGTGTGGCTTTCTCTGCATCAGCAAAAAAGACAATTGAAAATGCTAAAAAGATGGGGTATGGCGATTTGCCAATTTGTGTAGCTAAGACGCAATATTCTTTATCAGACAACCCTGAGCTTCTTGGAAGACCCAGTGGATTTGAAATAAATGTTAGAGAAATAAAATTAAGTGTTGGAGCAGGCTTTATAGTAGCGTTAACAGGAGAAGTTATGACGATGCCAGGACTACCACGCGTACCAGCTGCAAATAATTTAGATATATTTGAAGATGGAACAATAGTAGGGTTATTTTAAGTATATGCTATGTTTAATAATAGTGTTGGTAATATAAAAGTTGGGTAAAGGGAAGCAGTTTTTTGCTTCCCTTTACCCAACTTTTATAAAAAATGTGAATTAACTTAAGTTCCTATTTTACTAAACACAAAAATATCCCCACCATAAATCGATGGACTTACGATTACTGGCGAGGATATTTTTAAACTATTTATAATTAATTATTAACTAGATCAAGGCATCAAAACTTTCAATAAAGAGTTGTAGAGGTTCCTTTTCATCAAGGACTTCTTGCAGCTTCTCCATGCAGTTTTTCTCACACCAGCTACGTTTGCTATTATAATACTTATTAACCACTCGCCATAATTTTTGAGGAAACTGTAGAATTAAGCTTAATACATAATATTCATCATTACTTATTGGCCTAATTGCGGTGTAGTGATCGAACATATATTTAGCTTCAATAGAGTCCCATTCACATTTTCGCATACGTCGTCTCAAAAAATTAGCTATATCGTAAAGCTCAAGCTCGACGCAACAATTTTCGAAGTTTACGATGTATTCGCCATTTGAATTTAAAACGATAGTATGACCTGTAAAGTCTCTGTGGCACAAGCATCCTTCTGCAGTGGCATTACAGACTAGTTGTGCATAGGGAGACGCGTTAAGATCCTTTATGATTGTGTCTGCTAAATCACAGTAATAATCAGCAACTTTTAAAAAGGCATAATCGAATCGGCCACTACTTTTGCGAGCAATTCGGCGAAACCTTTTTAACTCGTCAAGCCGATGTTGAAACACTATTGGCATCTGACCAAGTTCTGTCTTAAAAGAAGTTTGACTTAGAGGAACGAAACCTTTTGCAGCAAGATGCATTGTAGCCAAAAGTCGTGATGCAATAGCTAAGTCCCTAGAATTGTCAAAAACACAGTCTTTTCCAACAATATGTGGAGTCATGACATAATTTGTTTCGTTTATTGCTGTCCATGGTAAACCTGTATCGCTTGTCAATCTGTATACATCTATCTTATTAAATCCATTATTGATTAAATGTTTTTGTGCACTGTAAACAAAATCAATCCTATCAGTAGAAATTTTTGGAATCCGTAGAAAATGACTACCAGAAGAGGTTTCCAAAACAAAACCATCTCGTAGATGTGAAACCTTTTCAATCTTTAAATTATAAATTTGCTCTAATTCGCGTTCTATACCAATAACCATTTATACCCCCCCGTATCTCAGAAATGTAGCATTTTTCCGGTACACTACTTGAGTATATGATTGAAGGATAGCCCTTATGATTATGAATTAATTATTTAGAGATATAACATAAATATTAGCCTTTACAGCAATTAAAGCATCCACGACGCGTTTTTGACAAGTTGACAATATAAGTTGACAATTACACGTTTTTGTAAAATCAATTAAAAATTTACATGCATTTTCTAGCCTAGAATCATCATATTGTGTAAATACTTCATCTAAAAAAATTGGAAAAGGTTCATTCTCTGGTGCTATAATTCGTGATATGGCAAGTCTAAAGGCCAGATAAACCTGGTCAACGGTTCCGCCACTAAAAAATGTACTATCATAAAGCATTGAGTTATCAGGCTGTAAAATAGTTATATCAAAATTTCGTGAGATTTTTAGATCGTTGTATCGTTCACCAGTTAAGGCCTTGAAAATATTTGCAGCCTCCAAGTTTAAAATAGGTCCGAAGCTCTTTTGCAGCTCATCAAATGCAATTGAAATATTTTCTTTTGCTAAGTTATACACTTCACTTAATCGAGAATATTGTTTGATAGAGGTGTTTACTTCATCTAGTTCACTAGTTATTGACTCGGGCAACGTGCTTCCTTCATACAAAGCATCCAATTTTGAAGACATGGAGAGGATCTCATTACTAATGCTATTTAAAGATAATTCTAAAGAATCAGAACTTATTTTCAGTTCATCCGGTAAAATACCTTCCCAATCAAAACCCTGCACTCCTGCTTTATCCAGCTCACATTCAGCATTCTGCCACATAGCTTCTAATGTTTCGGGGCTATTATCTCCTACTGTTTGAGTAAGAAGTGTAATAAGTTGTTCTTTTTGTTGACATAAATAAGTGTAATTCCTAACTTGCTGTTCAAGCTGGTCTAAAAGAAGTTTTGCATCATTATGGATTATAGGTACATTATTATCTAAGGACTGCTTTATTAATATAGACAATTGTTTTTGTAACTTTACGACATTGGTATAAGCCATATCATATTTCATTTGAATGGGCTTTTTTGTAGCAACCGCTTCTGATAGTCTTGAGGTAAGGTTAGCTGCATCTAAACGCTTGGCAACCAAAACATCATATGTTTGACAATTTGCAAGGAGTAATATGCCGCTTTTCTTGTTGTTAAGGCTTTCTAGCAACATTGTTAAATCCTCCGAGGTTCTATTAGCTAATTGTAAATCCAACGCCTTTATCGTACTTGATAGTATATTTTGCTGCTCGTTAATCTTATATTTTCTCTCTTTGCCCCTATTAATTAAGTTGTAGATAGCAATAAACAAAAATATAAAACCGATGGTTAAAGATCCTATACCTATAAATACGCTGGCAAGTCGAAAAAACATAAAAAATCCTAAGGACATGAAAGAAAACGATAATATTAAGCAAACAAGAGAGGCTAAAGGAATAGTTTTGGGAGCAGATTCTGGAGATTTGTTTAATTTAATTTCATTTAATTTGATTGTGGCGTCATCTTTTTCAGTTTCAAGTTTTATAACCTGTTCTATTTCTGATTGGGTAGATTTTATTTGAACAGATAAACTATCTAAAAGTTCCATATCAACCTTTAGCACATCCGATAACCCACTTAGGGTAGATGACAAGCTGCTAATACGAATAGAACAATCGTTAATAGAGGATAAACAATTTTCAACGTCTCTTTTGTTGTTTGTAAGCTGTGTAAGAATATCTCGACAGTTTGAGACGTAGGAATAGTTCATATATTGAGCTTTATCAAAAAGCACTGCCAATTTTGCATCAATATCATCAAGCTGAATTCTTATATCTAGAATTTTGCTGCGATGTTGTAAAATATCAGATGAAGTCCAGAGCATTTTACGTCTATTAATATCATTGAGCTTGTCCAGCAAAAGAGCTTTATCCAAAGACATTTTACCTAAAGACTCTCGCATTTGGGCTGCTTTTAGACCACTCTGTTCTAAAACTTGCAACTCAGTTATTAATTCAGTCTTTTTAATAATTAATTTATCAATAACGCCTTTTACACCTCTTGGGGCTTTTAAAAAATTAATTGCGTCCGATAATCTTGATTCAATGTCCTGTAATGACACTTCTTCGTTACCGTTTCCACTTAAGGCTGTCAATTTAGAAATTAATTCACCATTTTTATCTTTAGCGGAATTTACAATAGTGCATAATTGTGGAATGAAAATAGAGCTTTCAAAGGCGCCGTAACCTATACCTAGAATAGCTTCTCCAACTTCCAAATCACTTTGTATTGGAATTACCTCTCCTGTAATATTGTTGTTCATCTGAATTATATCAGTTCGTTTTGAAGCACCAAAAATACGTTTTAGCACGTAAGGCTGTCCTAAATTCTCAAACACTATTTCACCTGTCATAGTAGTTTGATTCCAAGGTGTGTAATGCTTTCTATAATTCTCAGAAATTTTTTGGCTACGGGTATCCATTCCGTAGAACATAGCACGAATAAAGGACAATATAGTTGTCTTACCAGACTCATTCTCCCCGTAAAGTACATTTATATCGTCTTCAAATTTATAATGTTTATCGTTATGCTTTCCAAAGCCACCTATTCTAATTTCTTTAATCTTCATCAGGTAGAACCTCTCCTTCAAATGCTCTAAGTCCAATATTAAGTGCTTCTGTTAATAGTTGTGCTCCAGCTGTATCACTTTTGTTTTCGGCAAACGCTATTTTTGTGAGCATATTAGAGGTGAAGATACCTTTTAAAGAGGTCTCTTTTCTTAGAATTTCTAAATTAACCTTTGTGACAGTATAATCTATTATTTTGATATAGAAATATTTGCTTTTTAATTTGGTCAGTAACAAGCTTGGTTTAATTCTGAAGTTAGAATCTATCGAGCCCTTAAGTATTACTTTATATAAATATAAATTAGTTTCATCCAAGCAGCTTTCAACTATTCGTTGAACAACATCATCAATTGTACTGCAGTTAGAGATATCTATTTCTATTGTAATATACTTTCTGATGCATGTAGGAACAAATTTTAATTCGCAAAGGCTCTTGGATATATTACCTGAAATAATTCCTTTATCGCCTGTCTCATCAAAACCACGTCCCTCAGGTGTTCCGCAATATGCATAAAAGGTATTGCCAGCTTTTAAAATACCACTAAAATTATGAATGTGGCCAAGAGCAACATAGTCCATTTTACTTGCTTCTATTATGTCTGGAGTTATGGAATTATAGGATGAATTTGATGCAGCTATATCTCCGTGTATTAATAAAATATTTATATAGCTAGTATCCACAATTAAAGGGTTAATTAACAGTGGCGTTCTAGAGAAAGTGGAAGTGAAACCAGCTCCATAAACTCGCACATTTTTTTTTGGCAACTCAATCATTTCCGGGGCACCTTTAAAAATATGTACATTTGAAGGCCATGTTTCTGTCAGGTAAAATGACCCTGGTGATGCTGGATCATGATTTCCGGGAGAAATAAAAATATATGTCTGTGGAATTGCTTCGAAACAATTTTTTAAAAAGATTATAGTTTCTTTTGTTGCCAGTTGGCTTTCAAAAAGGTCGCCTGCTAATAGAAGTAAATCAGAATTGTTTTGTTGAATTTGCTTTATTACTCGACGAAATGATTCTTTTTGCTCCTCGCGACGTAATGCTACTCTACTCTGCATTATGGAAAAGGATGAGTCAAAATGTATGTCTGCACAATGCACTATTTGTATGGTATCCACGAAAAGCCTCCTGATTATTTACTAGAATTAGTATAATTAATAATATGTTTACATTTTACCACTACCTGTGATAATCGGCAACTTGCAAATAGAGTGTTATAATAGTATAAATATTATATTATAAACAATTTGGGAGGATATCTAATGAAGTCGAAAAAAACCCTAATGCTATTGGTTGCTATTTTTTTAGTAGTGATTGCGGCAGCAATAATCGTGTTGATGATAATTTTTGGTAAACCTGGTAATCAAGATCCTGGAACGGGAAAGGTGCCCGTACTAATGGTTGATGCGTCGAATACACCGGGGTTTTATGAAGACCCGTTCAATTTGGTGTTAGCAAGTGCTTCAGATGGACTAATCATTAGATATACACTTGATGGATCTACTCCAGTCAAAAGTTCTACTCAATACGAAAGTGCAATTCCAATAAAGGGACCTTCTAAAGTAGGTGACCCTGAAGTGGTTACTGTAATTAGAGCCGCAACCTTTAAAAATGATGCGGTGGAAGGTGATGTATCAACTTATACCTACATTATTTGCCCAAAAGAAAGATATAAAACTCCTGTTATTTCGCTTGTAACGGATGACGTAAATTTGAATGACCCATCAACAGGAATTTTTTCTACGTCCGCAGTTAAAGGTAAGGATTGGGAGAAACCAGTTCATATAGAAATGTTTGAAAGTGATGGTTCTTTAAAGCTTAACCAAGAAGCCGGATTAAGAGTATATGGTGGTACGCTTAAGGATCAAACGCCAAAATCATTGCGTTTATATGCAAGAACACAGTATTTTTTAGATGGTAGATTTAGTTATCCAATATTCCCTGATTATAGAGGGCAAATGGCTAATAAAACTTTTGTGGGCAGCTTTAACTCTTTTATTCTACGAAATCCTGCCGATGACCAAGGTGCGTCGATGTTAAGAGAAGCTTTAATTCAAAGATTATCGCGTCCTTTAGGTCTTGATTATCAAGAATACAGACCTGCTGCTGTATATTTAAATGGAGTGTACTACGGCCTTCTTAACATTACAGAGGACATGAATGAAGATTATATACAATCTCATTATGGAATACCAAGAGAGAATGTTGGGGTTATAAATACTTCAATTGATTCTAATGGAACTCCGAACTATGTTGTGGACACAGGAACAACGAGTGATCTTCAAAACTTTCAAAGCATGATGGATTTTATTATAAACAACAATATGTCGGATGATACAAAATATAATGAAGCCTCTAATTTATTGGACATAGATAATTTCATTAGTTATATGGTAACTCAGATTTATTCAGGTAATACTGAATGGCCTAATAATAATGTAAAGGCCTGGAGAAATAATGGTGCTGATGCTAATATTAATTTACCTGAAGGATTTGATGGTAAATGGCGTTTTGTTTTAAAAAATGTGGATTCCGGGTTTGGACTTAATTCCTCATGGGATAAAGATAGTTTAGATGATGCCCTGAAGAGTAATAATTTAAAGATCGCTGGCTTATTGAAAAGTCTTTTAAATAACAAAGAGTTTAAGTCAAAGTTTGTTCAAGGGTTCTGTGACATAATAAATGAAGCAGCAAAGCCTGAAGAGTTGTTGAAATTATTGGATCAAATGAAGGCAACCATTGAGCCTGAAATTGGGTATACCTATGCTAAATATAATTTAGGCGAAGTGTCTAAATGGGGTAATAGTGTTAGTAAAATTACCGAATTTACACAAAAACGTCCAGAGGCTATGCTTGGATTTATTGAAAAGGGACTCAGTAATGTCGGTGCAACTTTAGATGGAAGCTTAAGCAAAGAAGATATGGTAGTTTTGACTATTGAGAAGCCAACAAATGGAAGCATTGTTATAAACACAGTTAAGATTTTCAGTTCAGCAATTAGTGATTCTTCTGATGCCTGGGTAGGCAAATATTTTAAAAATATTCCTTTTGATATAACAATTACCCCAGATGACGATTATAAACTTATAAATTCTGATATGTCAGCGCAGCTGAAAATTGTAAATGGTTTGTATACTATGAGTGGAGATGCTTCTATTACCGCAACGTTTACAAAGAACGCTGATGTTCCTATTAAGGACCTAGTGATAAATGAAGTTTTGCCTAACCCAAAGGATGAAAAGTCTTATGACTGGGTCGAAATTTTTAATACAAGCACAGAAGATATAAATCTTAAAGGGTACTTTTTATCTGATGATTTAACTTTCTTAGCAAAATGGCAAATCCCTGATGTTGTTGTTAAGTCAGGACAGTATTTGATTATTTATTGTTCCACGTTAGATACCACAGCGCCTGCAGGTGAAATTCATACTAACTTTAGTTTTGGAGACAATGAAACGGTTAGTTTAACAAAACCAGACGGCTCTACCATAGTGGATTCGGTAAATGTTGGATTTAGTGATAAAGATGTGTCTATAGGAAGATATCCTAATGGAACAGGCGCTTTTACTACATTGAACAAAGCTACAAAAGGTGAAGAAAACGTATACAAACCATATTATTTTTATAAATAGACTTTTTAAGAATATTTAAGCCCCTTTGATAGTAGAATATTACTATTGGAGGGGATTTTATGTTGAAAAAAATAAATTACAAACTACTTATTATTTGTATTCTTATACCAGAAATTGTGGGTTTCATTAGCAATCTGCTTTCTAATGGTGCAATGAAAAACTACAATGAGCTGAAACACCCACCATTCTCACCACCAGGATGGGTATTTGTTGTTGTGTGGAGTATACTTTATTTACTTATGGGGATATCTTTATATTTAATAATTTCGTCACACTATTATCCGGTTGATATGAAGAAGGCCGCCTTTTTATTCTTTGCAGTACAGCTTTTATTTAATTTTATGTGGAGTATTGTTTTCTTTAAGTATGAGTTGAGATTTAATGCATTTCTACTAATATTAGTAATAATTGTGTTTACAGTAATGACTATTGCGGCATTTTACCAAATTAGTAAGCCTGCTGGTATCTTATTGATTCCGTATGCTTTATGGTTATTTTATGCGTCGTATCTAAATTATTATACTTGGCTAATAAATAGGTGATAAATTAAGCTGACAGTAAGCTATATACAACAAATATATCAAGTGATAAAATGGAAACATAAATTATTTTACCTACAAAGGGGAGAAAATTATGCAAAAACATAAACTTGGTATAATTGGTTTTGGTGGAATGGCAGGGTTTCACTACAATGGTTTAGTAAATTACGATAGGACAGAGATAGCTGGAATTTTTGACATAGATCCTGCAAGGCAGAAAGCCGCAGAAAAGTTAGGCCTAAAAGCATACAACTCACAAGAGGAAATGCTTGCAGACGAATCAATTGACTGGATACTTATTGCAGTAACTAATAATTATCACAAGGAAATAGCTATTGCAGCAATGAATGCAGGAAAGAACGTATTATGTGAGAAACCTGTAACAATGGATAGCCAGGAGTTGCAGGAAATTATTGATGCAACAAATCGCACTGGTAAGATATTTTCCATTGACCATAATCGTCGTACAAATAAGGACTTTTTTCTTGTTAAAGACAATATAGAAAAAGACATGATAGGTAAGCCTTACTTTATTGAATCAAGGGTTGCTGGTTCACGTGGTATGCCAGGTGGCTGGAGAAGGTATAAAGCTCAAGGCGGCGGCATGATGCTTGATTGGGGCGTTCATCTTATTGATCAAATAATGTATATGATCCCTCAAAAGGTTGTATCTGTTTATTGTAAAATGCTCTTTCTGAAATATGAAGCCGATG
>Ga0123336_10004938_pt1 | contig 10701 bp, 9 predicted proteins | sample SSSSmetaG_FD_96466 | JGI IMG/M metagenome (GOLD analysis project Ga0123336, IMG submission 96466) | Glacier valley bacterial and archeal communities from Borup Fiord, Nunavut, Canada, to study Microbial Dark Matter (Phase II) - ​SSSS metaG | ecosystem: Environmental > Aquatic > Freshwater > Ice... | reverse complement strand
CGCTGGGTGATGTCGTTTACGTTGCGGCAGGCGAGCAAGACGCGGTTGAGCATGGGCGATTTTGCCGAAGCGTCCCGCAATGCACTCGAAGCGGTTGAACTGGCGCGTGAGATTAAAGCGACACCGCTTATCTTGGATGCGCTGCTAGGGGCAGCCGAAGTTCTGGAATGTACGAACCGTGTTGCCGAGGCCGCACAAATCGCCGTGTGCGTGAATGAGCATCCGAACAGCGAATATGATACGCGCCAGTCAGCCGCGCTCATGCTCACGCGAGTACAAAACTTTGTGGGAGTTTCCAGCCTTCGCGCAAATCTTGATGATGTATACACGCTGCTCGCAACTTCATTGAGGGTCCGAGAAGCCCTCTAATTAATCGAAACGCAAAAAATAGCGCATGACACAACCGCACAATACAGCCGCACAACATAACCGCACAACATAGTTGTGCGGCGCTCAAGACTTTACTCAGTTGTTTCGCAAAAACCAGCAAGCGGATGCGACCGCTCTACTCACTGGTGACGAATCTCGACAAGTTTCAGCTCAAACCCTCCGTTAATGGCTTTGATGAGGGTCAATCCGACGCCTTTGGCGTAGTATTTGTGTTCAAACACGAGCGGGTTTACGAGCGCGTTCCACTCGGAAATGACCAGCACATTAGTGTAGGTTCCCGCTGGAACCGACGCTGTCCCGGACAGGTTGATGACGGCGGCCATGTCTTCGGCTTCGCCCCTGTAATATTCCTGACGGTAGACATCGCCTATGGCTGAAACTGCTTTCATGGCGTATCCGGGTCGTGCGCCATTTACGCCAGCCTCCCACGTCCCTTTCGTGCTAACAACCTTACCATCCTGATATTCTCTGGTATCTTCCCCGAAATACCAGACGTTGCCCTGTTTATCCTGGGCATACCAATCAAGCGTCCCTTCTTCCACTTTGCCATCTATCGTGACGGTATCCTCGACAACGACACACTTCACGCCCATGCTGATTTTGGTTTCCGACCGAACTATGACCTCGACGTGTTCGTTGCCTTTCTCAGTCTTTCCCTCATAGATATAAGTTGTGCCGGGCTTGAGCGAGAAGTACGGGTTGTCGATGGTGCTGACGAAGTTGGACGGGTCGATGGCAGAGGAGGCAGACATCGTTGGTGCTGCCGTTGCAGACGGAGTGACCAGAACAAGGGCAGCAGGTCTGGCTTTTCCGCTAACGGTAGCAACGGAGAGGGAGAATACGGCAGCCAGAGTTGCCAGCGTGAGGAGACGAATACGATTGTGCATTGTGAAGTCTTTCCGGGTCCGTGTGACCCCATATGTGCAGAATAGTCGTCCGGTGGTGAAACCTCCATGAAACGGGGGTGAAGGAAATTTCATATTGACAGTCCACAGCCGTCAACAGCGCTTCATGTGGGTTTCATCTTTCGCGTGTATATTCATTATCTTGATTGCGGGAGGTCATCGATGCGGGTCCTAGTTGTGGAAGATGAACTCAAAATATCGACCTACCTCAAGCGCGGATTAGAAGAACAAGGCTACGCCGTAGATGTCGCTTTTACGGGTCCTGACGCTATTTACTGGGCTGAAACGGTCCAGTTCGATGTGATCATTCTGGACATCCTGCTTCCAGAAATGAACGGCTTTCTGGTTTGCCGTGAGTTGCGAAGACGTGCGTACCATACGCCTATTCTGATGCTCACCGCTCGCGACCCGGTCGATGACCGGGTGACGGGGCTGGATGCTGGAGCGGATGATTACCTGGTCAAGCCGTTTGCGTTCAAGGAATTGGTCGCTCGTCTGCGCGCCCCTGGCCGTCGAGCGGATGGTACAGACGGCACACATGGCACACACGGCACACATGGCACACATGGCACAGACGGCATACACGGCATACATAGAAACACGGTGCTTCAACTTGCGGACCTCAGCCTCGATACGCTTACACGGCGGGTAAAACGCGGCGGCAAAGCCATCGAACTAACCGCGAAAGAGTATGCAGTGCTTGAGTGCCTGCTACGCGAACCGGACCGCGTTCTCAGCCGCACGCAAATTGCCGAGCATGTCTGGAACTTCGATGTCTACAATCAATCCAACGTGGTAGATGTCTACATCCGTAATCTGCGCCGCAAGATTGACGACCCGAATGAATTTGAATTAAAACTTATCCATACCGTGCGCGGTGCAGGTTATCGGCTGTCTACGGAGAGCGGCGATGAAACGGTTTAAAACCCTTCGCGTCCGGTTCGCACTATGGACTGCGGGGTTGTTTCTCGTGATGCTGGCAGCGTTCGATATTTATATCTATAGAAGCATGGAGTATAGCCTCTCTGACGAACTCGACCACTCGCTCACGCTTGTCGCTTCCCAGGTCATTGCGGGATTGGAAATAGAAAATGAGCGTCTCATCTTTAACGATGGTTTTGTCAGAGAGCCAGAAAATATGGATTTACGGGAACATGGGTTTACGGTACGTATCCTCGCGCTGGATGGCGAAGTGCTTCAAGAGTTCGGAGCCTTACATACGTCAGTTGCGCCCTTGCAAGATTTGAACTCTGTCCCATCCTTTACAACACTCCGCGATAAGACGCAGAACGATTCGATCCGTATGTATACGGTTCTCGTGAATGGCGTCAACCATCGAATTGCTTTCGTTCAAGTTACGCAGTCGTTGGAAGACATCCATGAAGCCCTGAATCATTTGCAAACCAATTTACTGGTTGGTGTACCCTTACTGATTGCAATGGCGGGTATCAGTGGCTACTTTTTGGCGGCACGGGCGCTGTCCCGCGTTGATGGTATTACCTATGCAGCCCGCCGCATCTCTGCTGAAAATCTTTCCACGCGGCTTAACATGCCAATGACCGATGATGAAATCGGGCGACTGGCGGAGACCATCGACCTGATGCTGGCACGCCTCGACGCTTCTTTCCAACGCGAACGTCAATTCACTGCTGATGCTTCACACGAACTGCGTACACCACTGACTGCCATACACACCATCCTCAGCCTGATGCGCGAGAAGCGACGCACAGCCGAAGCGTATGAACAAGCCTTCGCTGATATTGCCGAAGAAGCTGACTACCTGCATACGCTCATTGAAAATCTGTTGCGGCTGTCTCGTAGCGATATGCGTACCCCGCTCCACCATGAGCCTATTGATTTTTCGCTTCTCCTGCGCGATGTGACTGACTCCTGGCAGCCTCTGGCAGAAGCTAAATCCCTCACGCTGACGCATGTCATCCCTGATGATCTGGGGATCATCGGTGACACGGACGAACTTATACGCTTGCTCATAAATTTACTGGATAATGCTATCAAGTATACACAGCAGGGGGGCATCGCTCTTTCTGCCCGTCAAAATGGAGAGCAAACCCTCAGTATTTCAATTGCCGATACAGGCATAGGTATCCCCGCCGAGCATCTGCCCTGCATCTTCGACCGCTTTTATCGTGTAGATAAATCTCGCAGCACACCTGGTACGGGGCTTGGGCTTGCCATCGCTCTGGAAATAGCACAGACGCATGGCGGGAGCATAGAAGTGAGCAGCGACGTTGGAAAAGGTACATGCTTTACCGTTACCTTGCCGAAGGGACAGCAGGCATAATCGCAAGACTTTCTGCCAGATACGACGCAGTTGAACGCGATCGAGGCTTGCGGACGGCAAGAATGCCGTCCCTACAACACGCGCCATCTGCGTAGGGATGCTATTCCTGGCGTCCGGGCTGCTCAACCGTGTAACATCTCATCTGATTCTATGGGCGTAAGGCAGCCGTAAGGCAACGGCGGTTGGTGAAAGGGCGCGCTTTTCGTTAGACTTCTGCGAAAGTGAACACGGCCTGCGTGCCGGGTCACGTACTCAGGAGGCGATTTTGAATACAAGAATGTTGCAAAGCCTGAAACGGCGAAGCGCGATGCTCGTCGCGGTCATGCTGATGCTTGTCTGGAGCAGCGCCGCGCTCGCGCAATCGAATACACGCAAGCTGCGCATCGGTGATACGCTCACCGGGTCGCTCGATGCGCGTACCTTCGCGCAGACGTATACCTTCGATGCCGTCACGGGCGGCACCTATACCATCACCGCGATCAGCAAGACGCGCGGGCTGCTGCTCGCGCTGCTGCTCACCGATGCGCAGGGGCAAACCCTGAACGAAGTTGCGGAACTGACCAAAACCGAGGTGAGCATTACCAACCTCAAGCCGCAGACGGGGACCTATTACGTGACCGTGCTGCGTGCGACGGGCGTACAGGGCAACACGCAATCCACCTTCACGATTGCGCTCTCCGGCACGGCAGCCCCTGCGGGTGGGACGGGCGGCACGGGCGGCGCAGGCGCAACCGCTGCCGCAACGCAGCAGATTCGGACCATCTCGCTTGCGCAGGGTATGGAAATCGCGCTGGCCTGGAACACGACCGACGACCTCAACCTCGAAGTACGTGACCCCATCGGCGGCGCGATCAACCTGAATAATCCATCGGTGGCGAGCGGCGGGCGTCTCAGCGGCAACGCCAATGGCGATTGCGCGACCGCCAACGCCAACGCGCCGACGGAGCGCACCACCTGGGCGGCGGGCGCGATCCCATTGGGCAGCTATGAAATCATCGTCTACTATGTGAAGTCATGCGCGCTGCAAGCAGGCGCGGACAACTTCACCGTGACGGTCACGGTCGATGGCCGTCAGGCCGGGCAAATCGCAGGCACAATCGACCGTCCCGGCCAGAACTACGTCGCCGGGGTGATCATCGACGGCACGGATCAGATCAACGTCCGGCAGGGTGGAACGAACACCAGCATCGATGTCAATCCATTCGCCACGAAGATCGCCGCGCCGGGGACGCTGGCCGCCGCCGGGACCACCGCAGGCCGCATCGACCGCAACAACGCCGCCGATGTTTACACCTTCGATGTAGTGGCGGGCGACTCGTTCTCGGTCGAAATGCTGGCGGTGAATGGGGGGAGCCTCGACCCGTATCTCGTCCTGCTCGGTCCGACCAACCAGATCGTGATCGACAACGACGACGAAAGCTCGGCCACCCGAAATTCGCTGATTTCAGTCCGTAACGCGACAGCCGGACAGTATAAAATCGTCGTGACGCGCTTCGGCCTCGCTAACGGCGGCACGGAAGGCGATTACAACCTGATCTACACGCGCGGCACGGGCGGCCAGATCGTCGCGCCGATCCCGACCAACGTACCGGGCAGTGCCGGACAGCCGACGAGCGTGGCGGGCGTCGGGACGCCGATCCCGACCGTCGGCGCGGGTGGGGCGCTTCCGCAGGGCAGTATACAGGCGCTGCTCTCGTGGAACTCGCGCGCGGACCTGCGCATCCTGATTCGCGACCCGCAAGGGCGCTCGCTGTATACCGATGTGCCGCGCATCGACAGCGGTGGCGTGCTGTTCCGCACTGCGAATCTGAACTGCCAGAATACGAGCGTCACGCCACAGGACTATGCCTACTGGACCACGCAGCGCCCGCCCGCCGGGACCTACGAGGTGAAGGTCTTCCAGCAGTCGAACTGCAACGACACCGCCCCGACGACGTTCTCTCTGAAGGTCACGGTCGCGGGGCAGAGCGTGATCGAGATCAACGACCAGCCGCCGGGACCCGACCGCGTGGTGTTCCTGACCTCGTTTACGGTCGATGCCGCCGGGAACGCGACAAAGGGCGCAGGTGGGTTCGTTACAAACGAATTTACGCGGGAGATCACACCGGAGCAGGCGCAAAGCGCGCCGGAGATCGTCTACAACCAGTCTCTGCAAGGGGAACTGACGGTAACGGATTACCAGCGCCTCTACTTCTTCAAGGGTTTCGCGGGCGACAAAATCACGATCACGCTGCGCCGCGCCGCCAATACCGCGCTCGACCCCTACCTGATTCTGCTCGCGCCAGATGGCAAGGCGCAGTTGCAGTTCAATGACGACGCGACCGGGACGCCGACCGTGAGCGCTCCTGATTCGCAAATTCGCTTCCAACTCACCGCCGATGGTAACTACCTGATCATCGCCACACGTTACGGCGTCGAACTTGGCGGCACGACTGGAAGGTACACCTTGCAGCTTGCCCGTTAGACCGTATAATACGGGAATGCAGGGCAGGCGATCCCACGCCTGCCCTGCTTCACGGTAATGAGAAAGCGATCCACATGAAGAAGGCGTTCCTACTCGTATTGCTCACTCTGGCGGGGCTTACGCTTTCCGCCTGTACCCCGCCCCCGCCGCTCAAATCTGCCAATTATCTGTCGGATAAAACGCTCGTCAGCCAGGACCCCTGCGGACCGCCCTGCTTTCAGGGCATCACGGTCGGCAGCACGACGTTCTCCGATGCGGTGACGAAGCTGAAAGCGAACGCCGCATTCAGCAACGTGCAGACGCCCGACCCACAGGGCAAGCCGCCGCAGGCACAATTCAACACCGTCAAGGGTGAAGCGGTCGGACAAGTCACCGCAGATGCAGCCGGCGTCGTGAACGCGATCCTCGTCAAACTTGCGCCGGATGTGACCGCCGGGCAGATCATCGAGAAGTACGGCGACCCGGAATATGTTACGGGCGTCGATTACTCGCAGGAAGAAGTCGCACTCGCGTTGATCTTCCCGAAAATCGGGCTGGTCGCATGGGTCACGCCGGGCGACGCGAACGGGACTTTGCAGAAGAGCAACCCGGTTGTCGTCGCGCTGTACCTCGCGCCGGGTGACTTCCCCAAACTGCTCGAAACGGCCACGCTCAAGATCTGGACGGGCTACCAGCCGTATAAGACCTATGCGAGTGCGACGGCGGTTGTGACACCGAAGATTACGGTGACTCCGCAGTAGTCACTGAGCATTTCCCCCACCCTAAATCCCTCCCCCACAAGGAGGGCGGGACTTCCAGAATACGGATGCCCCTGCCCTCGTTCTGCGGGAAGGGGGGGGATGGGGGCAACTGCGTAACATCTAGAATTATTCGTCAATGCTGATCGATGGTTTGGCGAGCGCTTCCCGCACCATATTCGCAAACAACCCGGAGCCGACGGGGGTTTCACCCGGCGCGGCGATGTCGGCGGTGCGGCCACCATTGCGCAGCGCGGTTTCGACTGCGCTTTCGATAGCCCGTGCTTCGCGTTCAAGACCAAGACTGTAACGCAGCAGCAGCGCGCCGCTCAGGATCGTGCCGGATGGGTTCGCGATACCCTTGCCCGCAATATCCGGTGCGCTTCCATGAATGGGTTCGTAGAGGCCGAATTTGCCTTCGCCGATGGATGCCGAGGGCAACATTCCGAGTGACCCGGCCAGCACCGCCGACTCGTCTGTGAGAATATCTCCGAACATATTCTCAGCGACGACGACATCGTAGCGATCCGGCGTGCGGAGCATCTGCATCGCGAACGAATCAACCAGCGCGTGTTCGACGGTGACATCCGGGTATTCCGGCTTCATCGACTCGACCACGCGCCGCCACAGCCGCGAGGACGCGAGGACATTGGCCTTATCGACGCTGGTTAGCTTCTGCTTGCGACGTTGCGCGGCCTCGAACGCGACCTTCGCCACACGGCGAATTTCCGGCGTGGTATAGAGCATCGTATCGAAGGCTTCATCGCCATCCGCGCCCGCTTCCTTGCGCGGACCGAAGTACGCGCCGCCTGTCAATTCACGAATGAAGAGAATATCGACATCGTGCAATAATTCCGCTTTGAGTGGCGACCCCCCCGCGAGGACCGGGAAGACGCGCACCGGGCGCAGGTTCGCGAAACATTTGAAATGAGCGCGTAGGTCGAGCAAGCCCTGTTCCGGGCGCGGGCGTGGTTTGTCGCTGCTCCACTGTGTCCCGCCGGAAGGACCACCAACCGCGCCCATCAGCACCGCGTCCGACTCCTCGCAGATTCTGATCGTTTCGAGCGGGAGCGGTTCCCCACCTTTATCGGTCGCGATGTCCCCGAAGAGCGCCTCTCGAAAAGTGAACTCGTGTCCGAATTTTTCCGCAACGGCGGCCAACATCATGCGCGCATGGCCGACGACTTCCGGCCCGATCCCATCCCCCGACAAGAGGGCGATTGTAGCTTTCATGCAGGTGTCACAGCTTTCTGATGGTCCGCCTTCTCTTGCGAGGCGAGCGTGATGCCATATTCTACGCTATCCGTGAGCGCGCGCCATGACGCTTCGATAATATTGGTACTCGCGCCGACGGTGGACCAGCGCGTATGGTGGTTTTGCGTATCGATCAGCACGCGGGTTCGCGCGCCCGTGCCGTTCACGCCGTCGAGAATACGCACCTTGTAATCGCCCAGCCGGAAGTTGCCCAGCGCCGGGTAGAGCGGCAGCAACGCCTTACGAAGTGCGGCGTCCAGCGCATCGACCGGACCGTTACCCTCAGCGGCGGTGTGCAGCACTTCACCAGCCACGCGCAGCTTGACGGTAGCTTCCGCGAGGATGCCGCGCCGCGCGCTGTGTTCGACCACCGTCATGAAGTCGATCACCTCGAAGGGCGGGATGTAATTCGGTTGTGCGCGTTGCAACATCAGCGCGACCGAGGCTTCCGCACCCTCGAAAACGTAGCCTTCCGCTTCCAGCCGCTTGATTTCTTCCAGTACGCTGGTCGCGATTTCACCGTTTACGCTCAGGTCATACTCTTCCGCTTTCGATAGCACGTTGCCGCGCCCGGAGAGGTCCGAGACGAGGACGCGCATCTCATTCCCGACGAGCGCCGGGTCGATATGCTGGTAGCTATCCACGTTGCGCCGGATCGCGGCAGCGTGCATCCCGCCTTTGTGCGCGAAGGCCGCACGCCCAACATAGGCGAGGTGCATATCGGGCGTCAGATTCACAATTTCGGCAACGGCGCGCGAGGTATACGTCAGGCTGTGGAGCGCTTCCGGCGAGGGCAGCACAGCGTAGCCCATTTTGAGCGCGAGATCGGGGATGATACTGCACAGGTTAGCGTTGCCGCAGCGTTCGCCATAGCCGTTCATGGTCCCTTGTACCATCCGCGCACCGGAACGCACACCCGCGAGCGTGTTGGCGACGCCGAGTTCGCTATCGTTATGCGTGTGAATGCCGATCCCGATGCCGGGCAGCGCCGCGCGCACCTGCTGCACGATGTCTTCCAGCTCCCAGAACATCGTGCCGCCATTCGTATCGCAGAGCGTGATCCACTGCGCGCCGCCTTCCAGTGCCGCGCGGAGCGTCGTCATTGCATATTCCGAGTCAGCTTTGAAGCCGTCGAAGAAGTGTTCGGCGTCGTAGATCACCTCGCGACCCAACCCGCGCAGGTAACGCAAGGTCTCGCGGATCATGCGCCAGTTCTCTTCGGGCGTGGTGCGCAGGACTTCATAGACGTGCAGCAGCCAGCTTTTACCGACGATGCAGACGGCGGGCGTTTCGGCCTGCGCGACGGCAAGCACGTTTTCGTCGTCTTCCGGCGCGGCTCCGCTACGGCAAGTCATGCCAAAGGCGGTGATGCGCGCGTGTTTGAGCGGCAGGTCGCACACGCGCTCGAAGTAGCCTACGTCCTTCGGGTTAGAACCGGGGAAGCCGCCCTCGATGTAATCCACGCCGAGATCATCCAACAAGCGCGTAATCTTGAGTTTGTCCTCGACGGAGAGCGAAATGCCTTCGCGTTGTGTGCCGTCGCGCAGCGTCGTGTCGTAGATGAAGACTTTTTCGGCGGTGATGTTTTTCGTCATGGAATTCTCAAGATTGATGTGCGGGTCGGAAGGCATTGCTATGTATATCAACCAGTGCTGCCGGTTCATCGCTTCTGATAAAGCTGGAGTGAATTTCAAGTCCATCGTGCAAGGTTTCCAATTCCTCAAGCTGCACAATGCCGACGAACTCCCAATAGACTGTTTCGCCATCCTCGTTTAGATAGTGATGTTCTTCTGCCGCTCCGATCAGCAGTGCTTTCTCCAAAGCGCCCTCGTGATCCAAACCTTGAATCAACCGGATTTGCTGATCGCAGAGGAAGTTTTCATACTGGTGTTCTCCTACACGACAGCGCACGAGACGCACTGCGACAAACCATTGGGCATCATTCACGAAGTTTGGCCTTCGCTGCTCATCGACACCGCCGAGCGCTCCCCTTCCGCCGTCACGCCGGAACCACCCGTCGCGGCCAGCATCCGGTTCAGCGCCGCGATATACGCCTTCGCACTCGCGACGATAATATCCGGGTCCGCGCCGTGACCGCCGAAGGTATGATATTCACCGTCCTTGGTGCAGATGCGGACCGTCACCTCGCCCAGCGCGTCGATCCCTTCCGTGACGGCGTGTACCGCATATTCGAGGAGCGTATTCGGCGCGTTGACGATCAGATCAACCGCGCGGTAGGTCGCATCGACCGGACCTGTGCCGACCGCCGCCTGAATGTGTTCCTTGCCCGCCACATCCGTCATGCGGACTGTTGCGGTCGGCATACCGAGCGTCCCGCACGCGACCTGAAAGCCAGTCAGTTTGAAATATTCGACCGGACCTTGCAACTGATCGGCAAGAAGCGCCTCCAGGTCGGCGTCGGTGATGTTCTTCTTCTTATCGGCCACGTCTTTGAAGCGCGTAAAGGCTACGTTCAACTCGTCGTCACTCAGTTGGTAGCCGAGGTCGCGCAGGCGCGCGCGGAAGGCATGGCGTCCGCTGTGCTTGCCAAGGACCAGCCGGCTTTCGCTCACGCCGACGCTTTCCGGCGTCATGATCTCGTAGGTCTCGCGATTCTTGAGCTGACCGTCCTGGTGAATGCCTGCCTCG
>Ga0123336_10004937_pt1 | contig 10704 bp, 8 predicted proteins | sample SSSSmetaG_FD_96466 | JGI IMG/M metagenome (GOLD analysis project Ga0123336, IMG submission 96466) | Glacier valley bacterial and archeal communities from Borup Fiord, Nunavut, Canada, to study Microbial Dark Matter (Phase II) - ​SSSS metaG | ecosystem: Environmental > Aquatic > Freshwater > Ice... | reverse complement strand
GTTTGCGTCACATTCATTATACCATACAAAGGGGTTTTTTGATACTATTTTGTGGTAATTTGTTGAGGATTTTACATTTTTTATTATGTGTTTTTCAGTGGTTTCGGACGGTTCTTGTGTCTATTCATCCCTAAAAGTCTTATTAACTTTATCTTGAAATTCCTTTTTAATACAGATATTCTCTAACACACAAGATGGGGAGCTATTGTTAAGTAAGTTGCTTTATATAGATTACTTATGAGTAACATCCAAGGAATAAATCTTTACAACAGTACCAGGAGTAGTTCCAGGAGTGCCACTTGTTGCAGTCTGATCGTAGTCACCAGCTTTGAAATAGAATGTTTCTCCGACGAAGGTTGATGGCATAGTAAACTCGGTTGCAGTACCGTTTATAGTTACTGTGATAGTGGTACCTGTGAGTGAGAGCTCATACTTGAACTTTGTTCCAAGCGGGACTGAGCCGATATTAGTTGAAGTAGTACTTCCACCCTGATTAGTTTTTTCAAGCAAAAGGCTTATAGTACCATCATTTTTGTACTGAAGTTCGCAAAGTGGCTTGCTTGGTCCAGTAGCTTGGAAAATCTGGCCAATACAAACGTTGTGAGGCACCTGAGTTACTGCTGCAGTAACGGCTAAAATGTTCGTTCCGTTGGTAGACCATCCTCCAATTGTAGCTTCTTTTAATTCCGTTCGACAATGCAAAGAACCGGATGATGTGATACCAATTGTGGGGTCCATCAATGTCATTGCCCCATCAGTTTTGTCAGTGTAGAAATATGTATCAGTATAACCATTAGCACCTTTCAAATCGTTTCCGTTAATCTGTTTCATAGATCCTGTAGAACCAATCGGTAACTGGAGTTGCCATCCGGAAAGATCGAAATTACCACCGGGTGCAACCTTTGGATTAAGTTCCCCTGATGCTGTTGTCGTTGTAGTTGGTGCTGGAGTAGTTGCTGCTGGCGCTGTTGTCGTAGCAGCTACTGCTGATTTAGATGAAGTTCCTTTATCTGTTGAAACTCCGCATGCTGAAGCTCCTGTTGCTAATATTGCTGCCGCTAATATAATTATTGCTTTAGATCTGAAGTTCTTGTTCATTTTATTACCTCTTTCTCCCCCGTAGGAATTGTATTTGCATAATATACCTTTGATAACCCTTCACAATATCCTCCGATTTTAAATAATCATTAATATTATACATCACAAAATTAATGACATTTATCAACATTTTTCACCCTATACTACAAATGTTCATCTATTAATATTGTAGCTGTTATTTTCCCAGTACTTGTCGCATCAATTCCCTTGCGATTGGCGCCGCAATATCTCCACCTGTGGAACCGCTGTATTCCAGCGCTACTGCCACAGCCACCTGAGGATCATTTACTGGAGAAAAACATATAAACCAGGCATGTTCTTTATTTTTCTCCTTTCCTGTGAGTTCATTCTCGGCCGTACCCGTTTTTCCCGCAACCGTGACTCCTTGAATAGAGGCACTTTGTCCAGTCCCTGCTTCTACTACATACTGCATCATGCTTTTAACCTTTGCAGCGGTTTCAGAAGTCATGACCTGGCTGAAAGCAATTGGCTTTGTAGTCTTTAGCGTATTGTTCGACACTGAAACCACTCGATCTACCAAATAAGGTTTCATCATAATGCCATTATTTGCTATTCCAGAGGCAACCATAACCATATATAGCGGCGTTACTTGCAGTTTGCCCTGTCCCATTCCTACTGCTGCCAAATCGGCTTTGCTCATGCTTTTATAGGGAAAACGGCTGGAGTTCACCGGAATATCAAAAGGGATTTCCTTGTTCATTCCTGCCCTAGCCGTGATATCTTTCATATTCTTCTCTCCAATATCCACACCTATCTGAGCAAATGCCACATTACTGGACATTGCCAGAGCACTTTTTAAATCCAGCGCACCATAGGCATGGCCTTCAAAATTTTTGATTGTATTACCATCAATAACAATACTTCCACTATCGTCAAATTTCCTGTTCTCCATCCCATTTTCCAATGCAGCAGCCACTGTGATTACTTTAAATGTCGAGCCGGGAGTATAGAGTCCTTGGGTTGCTCGTGGCAGGAAAGGGGATGCCGAAGACTCGACCATCTCCTGCCACTTTTGGGCTAGGGCTGAGCTGTTTGGATCGAAGTCTGGTTTGCTGACCATTGCCAGGATTTCACCAGTTTTAGGCCTCATGACAACAACTGCCCCGTTCCTATCTCCCATCAATTGATTCGCTTTTACCTGCAGATTGTTATCAAGAGTTAAGTAAAGATTATTACCTGTTTTCTGGTCACCCGTCAGCTTATTCTTCAAGTTAAGTACTGGAGCAAGCCCCGATATATTCAACAAATCATTATTATATTGTGCCTCCAGAAGTGATTTACCATAGGCTCTTGAATTGTATCCTATAACCTGACTGTAGAGGCCACCAAAAGGATATACCCGTTCCTGCTTTTTACCGTCTGAAGTACTATTTGCAAGTACCACTCCATTTCTATCCAGAATACTTCCTCTAAGTGTCGTATCTTCCTGTATCCACTGTCTGCGGTTATATGAATTTGTGAGAATTTTATCCTTTTTAAATACTTCAAAATAAGTTAGATAAACTACAATAGACAGAAACATAAAACACAATAAAATTAAAACATGTATGATTTTTTTATTTTGCTTCTCCATCAGGCATCTCCTTTCTTTCTAAAGGCCCGGCAGAAATTGCCTGTAAAATCCCCAAGGCAATAAAGCTAACGCTTAATGAGCTTCCACCATAACTGATAAAAGGCAGTGTGATACCCGTAAGAGGAATTAGCTTAATAACTCCCCCAATAATTATGAAAGTCTGAAAACCAAAAATCAAGGTAATCCCAAAGGCTACTACTTTCGTAAAATATTCCTTTGTAGAGAGCACAATCTTAAAGCCCCTGTAAACTAAAATGAAATAAAACAATACAACTGCCACACCACCAAAAATGCCCATTTCTTCACAAATAGCTGAAAAAATAAAATCGGTATTTACTTCAGGTATAAAATCAGGCCTACCCAAGCCAAGGCCAGCCCCAAAGAAACCGCCTGAACCAATAGCAAATAATGATTGAGTAATTTGATATCCTTTCCCGGCAATATCCGCCCACGGATTTAACCAGGTATCAACCCTAACCTTTACATGATTAACCAAAATGACTCCACCCATGCCTCCAAAAGCTGCCAAAACCCCATTTATCAGTAGGAATTGCGAATTATCAACAAAGACATAAAGTAGCATAAAATACACAAAGAACAGTAGTACAGCCGTCCCCCACTCCTGCTGGATGACCATAAAACCCATATGAAGATAAGCAATACCCATCAAAATATGCAGGGGCTTTACCTCTACCCTTTTAAAACGTAGCAACACAAGTTCTTTGTATTTATCTTTATACAGATTTAAAAATGCTGCAATAAAGAATACAAATAAAACTTTGATGATTTCCGACGGTTGGATGCTGAACCGGCCGATGATAATCCAGTTTTTTGCCCCCTTAATACTTCTGCCAAAAATCATAGTAGCTAAAAACAATAGCAAGGAAAGCGCTGGATAAAAATATGTCAGCCGTTTCCAAATATTAATCCGCCGATACAAAATAAAACTTGCAAAAAAAAGTGCTATGCCCATACCAAACCATACAATCTGTTTAAATCCTAATACCCGATCCAGCCTATAAAGCATAATTATTCCAATGCTTGAAAGCATACTTATAATCAGATAAAGGTATTCGTCCCCCATCTTTGCTTTACGAATTGTAAAATAACCCATGATTATGAGAAGAACTGCAGATAAGCCAGCCAAAAGAATGTATGGGTCATATGGTTTTTTATAAAAAAATAAAAGGCCGTATCCAATGGCATTTACCATGACAATCATATTGACAGGTTTCCGGTAGTTAAATAAAGCTCCCATCATTTCACCTCCAGTCCCATCACATACAAAAAGTCTAATTGACCAATATGTATTCTATCCCCATCCTTTAATCTTACCGGCATGTCAGCCAGTTTTTCACCATTCACAAATGTACTATTTGTACTATTCAAATCTTTAATGAGGTGGTTACCATCCTGGCTTATAAATATCGCATGTTTTCCAGATAAAAACGGATCAGCAATTGTAATACCATTACCCAAGTCACGACCAACTGTCATGCTATTCTCCAGTACATAGCTCTCCTCTACCTTAAAGTCTAAATTATCGCGGCGATTTATAAGCTTTAGATAGGGCTGGTTCTGATTTCTTAATGTACTGCCCTTATTCATAGAATGTATGTCAAGGTAAATCATACGTATTATGGCAAATATAAAAAGATATATTACAGTTATAAATATATATTTCAACAAAGATGAAAAGATCTCAAACAAATTTATACCTCCCTTGATAAAACAAAAAGGATTTTATACTGACTTTTGGTTCTGGTTGCATAATCTCTTTTGATTTATCGTACAGACTATCTAATTCTTAACCTGTGTAATAGCAATTATACCATAATCCGCAATCGTAATGCGTGGGTGGTGTAATACCCTCATTATCCTTCACAGTCTAAGTCACCTTCAGGCGGTTTTACTTTAGTATAATATTTGTAAAACAATTTTAGCATGGGAGGAATAGCAAAATTTATAAAAAGCATTCGGAATAGCTGATAACTGGTAACGATTGACACATCGGCTGAGACAACAGCTGCAATCATTCCCATCTGGTCAGCTCCACCAGGAGCCATTGCAAGAAAACTTGTTACGGCTCCAATACCATGCATTTTAATAAGGATGAAACTCAAACCCAGTGAAAACAAAATCAAGATAACTCCGTTTATTATGGCTATAGAAATAGTTTTCACTTTATTTTGAAGGTCTTCTAGCTTTAACAGCAATCCCATATAGCAGCCTACACTGAACTGAGCGATATCTAACAAGTAGGGTGAAAGTGTCGGTCCATGGATTCCAGAAACATTTAAAACCGCGATCCCCAGTATTGGCCCTAGTAAATAAGGAGTTGGAAATCTAAATTTCTTTGCTAATAAGGCACAAAGCAATGAAATAATTATAAATAATATTATCTTCGTTATAAGTAAATTCAATGGGATTTCCGCAGTCCGTATGAGGGTTGTTGCTAAACTGGATTTCTCAACAGAATATAAAGGGCTATAAATAAGTAGCGGGACACAAAAAACTATGAGCATTAATCTGACAACCTGAAGGAATGTGATAACAGTTAAATTCATGCCTTCCATTTCTTCTCCGAGAATAACCATCTGCGTAAGCCCCCCTGGAATACAACCTGTTAGTACGGAGGGATAATCAACTCCCATAAATTTGGAAACAAATATTGCAGAAATTGCACAGAAAGTAATGAGGACTGCCGTCATAATCATCATCCAGGGCAATTGCTGAATAGTCTTAAAAAGTGTGTCTTTTGTAAATGACAACCCACTGGCATATCCAATAATAATTAATCCAAAGTTTCTTACCCTGGCCGGCCAGTAGAACTGAACTTTTGTAAACTTTGAACTTATCAGCAAGGCTGACATTGGCCCAAGTACCCATGGCAAGGGCATATGTATTTGTAAAAAAATAATTACACCTATTGTTCCTATAAATACTGTAAGAAATAGTCTAAATGAGTTACTGTCTTTATTGACCTTCAATTTTTCCATGATATATCCTCATTCGTTAGTAAATCCTTTATTTCGTACAAAAGTGAATATTTTCGTTTAAGTCCCTTTATACCTTTGTAATTATAATCCTTAGTCGTATTCAATACACTGTATAAGCAATGATAGATATTCCTGGACTGGCTTAAGGCTCCACATTACAAGTTTTCTACACTAGAGCATTACTCCCTTAAAAAGGCGCAGGGACGGTTCTTGCGTCTTTTCATCACTTATAAAGTTTTCTTTTAAAACATCCAATTCGCACAACTCCTTGTGGTTTTTCTGATTTCATTAATTATTTCATATTAGGTAGCCCACACTTTTTAATAGTTTTGAGTAACTTGCTCCAATGAGGTGGAAACATATTGCTTCCGTGGATTATTAGAGGCTTTCCTCTAATAAAATTCACTTCAATTTCCCACTGCGTTCCATAAAGAGTGTCAGGGTCAACATATCTCTGCTTCCAGTCATTCATTAAGGTCACCGTATGGTGGTGTGTATGTAGCAATGGCACCTGTTGCGTTTTTTGTTATTATTATGATTGGCAGCCCCAGAAATAGCCTCCAATGCTAAATTTGAAACCAAGGGTGTCTATCTCCATGTCTATTGTTTGGCGACTGAAGTCCTTTTTGCACTTGTTGCAGTGATTGGTAGGGTCATCACCTGTAATGCAGCAACCGCCAAGAACTATTTCTTTACGGTCGAGTTTCTCCTGCAATTCTTCGCTGAAAGCTGGCATACCCCATAAAATAGTGGCTGTATTTCTTGAACCACAACGTGGACAAATCCTTCTTGGCAATTCTGTTCACCTCACAATCATATTTGTTCAGTAGTCCTTCTATATTTTCTCTCAAGTAAATCCAATGAACGCTTTGTAGGCTCTAAGCCAAGCTCATAAGCATCGGCAAAAATTCGAGGTATCTTTTTGAGGCGAAAATTCATATCATCAATATCAAATTCAAGTAAGTCCAAATCGACGCATCCAAGCCAATCACAGTATTCTTCGTACTGTTTGCCTTTTTTCTTTTTAAATGTTTTTGCAATATCCTCAAGTCCAGAAGTACCGCCACAATCTTCAATGATGCCGAATCCTTCACCCTCAAGAACTCTTGGAAGTTCTTTGCCGGGCAGTTTTTTATCGACTATAATTTTATCAAGAACTACAGTCACTTGCCAGTTATCGCCATAATCGTATCTGAAAGTCATGTAATCATCGGGATAATTAAGAACATTTTTAACAGTGGTTTCTACCGCATCCATTAACTTTTCATTTTCATTATCACGGTATTCATATGATTCCTCGGTCAAAATCTCGATGTGCCAATTGTTATTAATAGGCGATAAATAGCTTGTTCCTTCCAATGCTCTGATGAGGTCTTTTTCTGAGAATTTTTTAGTCATTTCCTTTTTGAAGTTTTCCTCAAACGGCACATCAAAGCAAAACAGATGGCTTGCTTTCATCTCAAAGATTGTCATCAGTATATAACCGAGTTTTGCCATAGTTATATTATTTGCTACCTGAAAGCGACGCCACATCTTAGGTTTATAGTCGCATAGTTCTGCGTAAAATTGATAAATTGGTTGTGATGCCATTAGTTCCACCTTCTTATTCTTTAATTTTAATCCCTTACTTGTATTTCATAAATTTAAACCAGTCCGAAATACTTTTCAAAAAATGCTAGGAATTTTTCTATGACACTCTGCTTTTTGTCTGAACGATTTCCACCCGAAAACCTTGAAACTGGTGGCAAAATCTTATCAATATTTGTTCCAGTTGTTTTTAAAGTACCATCACGAAAAGCACCGTCTATAAACTTTTTTGTTTCTTTAGGCTTTAGGTTTTCGTCTGTGATAATGGTTGTTAGATCCTGCTCTTTTTGACTTCTTACAAATTCACGCCAATCCTTGTCCACATTGGTGGCGGTGTTGATTTTCGCAATAAATCCCTCAATGAGTTCTTTTTTACTGCGAAGCTCGATACTGGAATTGATGGTTTTATCAATGGTAGTGAGAATGCTCTTATCCTTGCAGTTGGATTCGTGATATTTTGCTACAAGCATTAAAATATAATCAATATTTACTTCTACTTGCTTAATTAACTCAATTTCAAAAACTATATCGTCATTTATATTTTCTTTGTCGGCATCCTTTGCTTTAGAAAAGTCTTGATACAGGTCGATATATACACTTTGATAATCTTGAAAATCTCTCTGTGATAGCATTTTGTTGTTTTCAAACTCATCGAAACAAACAAGAATATTTTTAATGCGTAAAATAGCGCCAAACAGTTTTATAAATTCTTTTTGTACATCTTCACCAACGATAGCTGTACCAACTGAATATAAATTTTTAAGTTGCTGGATGAGTTCTACATATCCTGCAATGTGCTTTCCTTTTTCTTCGTAGCCATTTAAATATTCGTTGTATGTTTTTAAAAGAACCATACCTCTTGCATCTTTATCGCCAAATAAAGCAAGTGCTTCATTTACTTCATCTTCAAGGTTGCGGAAACACACAATATTACCAAAGGTTTTTACTGAGTTCAAAATGCGGTTTGTACGAGAAAAACTCTGTATAAGCCCATGCTGTCTAAGGTTTTTATCTACCCACAATGTATTTAATGTGGTGGCATCAAATCCTGTTAAAAACATATTAACAACAATGAGTAAATCTATTTCACGATTTTTCATTCTAAGGGAAACATCTTTATAGTAATTAGGAAACTTATCCGTTGATGTATCGTAGTTTACATTAAAGGTATTGTTGTAATCTTCAAGGGCGCAGTCAAGAAAATCCCTTGAGGTTTTATCAAGTCCATCCGTTTCAAAGTTTTCATCAAATAAAGTGTCCTCTGGGTCTTCTTCATTGGGGCTATAACTAAAGATAGTCGCAATAGAAAGTTTCTTGCCGCTTTCCTCCATTTGCTTTTTAAATTCGGTATAATATTTCATTGCCATAGGAATAGAGGTAACCGCAAAAATAGAGTTAAAACCATTTACTTTTGTGTTTTGCTTTTTCTCTGAAACCGTATTGTTTTTTGATGCCGCCATTTTATCAACATTGGTTATAACTTTATAATCATAATAAGAACGGCTTTGGTTTCGATAGGTCTTTTGATCGAAGTGTTCCAAAATATAGGCAGTGACATCACTGATACGCTTTGGTTCAAGCATTGCATTTTCTCTGTCTATGGCTTTTACTTTCTTGTCTTTAACGTTAATTGATTCTTTCATTGTATTGATATAATCAATGCGAAAGGGTAATACATTTGTATCGTTAATCGCATTTACAATGGTGTATGTATGTAATTTATCACCAAAGGCTTGCTCGGTGGTTCTAAGGTTTGGATGCTTTCGGCTGCCTGAATTTACTGCAAAAATTGGTGTACCTGTAAATCCAAACAGGTGATAATTTTTAAAGGCTTTTGTGATTTGAACGTGCATATCTCCAAATTGAGAGCGATGGCACTCGTCAAAAATAATAACAATGTGCTTTTTATAAATATCGTGGGTTTTATTTTTGCTGATAAATACATCTAATTTTTGAATTGTGGTAATGATGATTTTTGCGTTTGGGTTTTCAAGTTGCTTTTGCAGTACCTTAGTAGATGTGTTGCTATTTGCTGCACCTTTTTCAAAACGGTCATATTCTTTCATTGTCTGATAGTCAAGGTCTTTTCGATCCACCACAAAAAGCACCTTATCAATGGCGGAAAGTGCTGTGGCAAGCTGTGCAGTTTTAAAACTGGTTAAGGTTTTGCCCGAGCCTGTGGTGTGCCAAATGTATCCGCCTGCGTCTATGCTACCTGTTTTCTTATAGTTTGTGGAAAGCTCGATGCGGTTTAATATTAGTTCGGTTGCCACAATTTGATAGGGGCGCATCACAAGTAGTAGGTCTTCCGATGTGAAAACACAGTAGCGAGTTAGAATATTCAAAATGGTATGCTTTGCAAAAAATGTCTTTGTGAAGTCTACAAGGTCGGCAATAATACTGTTGTTCGCATCTGCCCAGTAGCTTGTAAATTCAAAACTATTGCTTGTCTTTTTCTTTTTAGAGGAGATTTTTTCTTCGGAATCTTTGATGTGCTGATTCCTTGTGGTGTTGGAATAATATTTTGTATGTGTCCCGTTGGAAATAACGAACACTTGAATATATTCATATAACCTACAACCAGCCCCAAAGCTATCTCTTTGATAGCGTTTAATTTGATTAAAAGCCTCTCGAATTGCCACACCTCTGCGCTTTAACTCAACATGTACCAGTGGGAAACCATTTACCAAAACAGTCACATCATATCTTGTTTCGTGGTTTCCTCCAGCTTCTTCATACTGGTTTAGCACTTGCAGAAAGTTATTGTGTATGTCCTTTTTATCTATTAGCTTTATATTTTTAGTTGCGCCGCTGTCACAAGTGAGTATTTGCACGCTGTCATCTTGGATTTTACGGGTTTTCTCCACAATACCCTCATTGCCGTTTGCGATATTTTGAGAATAAAACTGCTCCCATTCTTTATCAGAAAAAGTATAGTGATTCAGTTTTTCAAGCTGTGTGCGAAGGTTTGAAATCAAAGCCTTTTCGTCTGTGACAGTGATATATTCATAGCCTTGCTGTGTTAAGCGGTGTATAAAGTCTTTTTCCAGTGCCGCTTCGCTTTGGTAGTCCACGACACGGTAGCTTTCTGGGGTATATTCCGCGACAACAGTGGCTTCATTGGTGGAGGCAATGATGTTGTAGTTAATCATGATACACACTCCTTAAAGGTTAATAGCTTATCTCGGTAATATTCATATTGCTGTTTGCGTGCCTGGATTTCGGCAGGCAAACCTGTGGTTAGTTCGGTGCAGAGATCGTCAAAGCGGTCAAGTATGTAGACGATACGTTGTTGTTCTTCAAGGCCCCCTGTGCTAAGATAGTTGTCGTAGGGAATAGTTTATGATATTCTCGAACAGAAGAGAGATGATTATTTTATGACAAGGAAAATTAAAAAGTATACTAAAGAAGAGAAGGAAATTTTAG
>Ga0123336_10004936_pt1 | contig 10705 bp, 6 predicted proteins | sample SSSSmetaG_FD_96466 | JGI IMG/M metagenome (GOLD analysis project Ga0123336, IMG submission 96466) | Glacier valley bacterial and archeal communities from Borup Fiord, Nunavut, Canada, to study Microbial Dark Matter (Phase II) - ​SSSS metaG | ecosystem: Environmental > Aquatic > Freshwater > Ice... | reverse complement strand
TGTCGTTCCGCAACCGCTCGGCCCTGCGCCAGGGCGAGCAACTGCTGCTCAACGCCGTGGTTTCGACCGAAACCCAGACCAGCGGCAGCACCGGCGGGCTGGGCCTCACCAGCTACGAGCTGGGGCTGAACGGGCAGCTGGTTATTCCGCGCCTGGTGGTGCCCCCGCTGCCGCTGCTGAACCCGGGCCTGCCCAACTCCGACTTTCAGCCGCGCACCACCATCGGGGCCGGCTACCGCACCGTGACCCGGGCCGGCTTTTTTCGCCAGGATTTTATCAACCTGAACTACGGCTACGTCTTCAAAACCAAGCTCACCAACGAGCAGGAAATCCGGCCCCTCGACATCACCTACGTGCGGCTGGCGGACACCACCACGGCTTTCAAGACGCTGCTGCGCGACCGGTCTTTTCTGCGCAGTGCCTTCCAGCAGCAGTTCATCCTGGCCAGCTCGTACCGTTACACCTACAACCAGCAGGTGCTGGAGCAGCGCCGGCAGCAGATATACTTCAGCGGCCAAATCGAGGGTAGCGGCAACTTGGCCCAGGGCCTGGCCAGCAGCATCGGCCAGGCCAAAAACGCCAACGGCCGCTACACCGTGGCCGGGCAGGAGTTCAGCCAGTACCTCAAGTTCGACCTCGAGCTGCGCGAGTACTACCGCCTCAGCCAGGACCCCACCAAGGGCAACCGCCTCGTGGGCCGCCTGCAGGCCGGCATCGGCCTGCCCTACGGCAACTCCAACGTGCTGCCCTACCCCAAGCAGTACGGCATTGGCGGCCCCAACAGCGTGCGGGCCTTTGCCGCCCGCGGCGTTGGGCCCGGCACTTACCGCCCCGCCAGCACCGAGCAGAACCTGAACCGCTTCTACGACCAGGTGGGCGACATCCGACTGGAAGGCAACCTTGAGTACCGCCAGGATTTGGTGCCCTACCTCAAAGGCGCCCTATTCGTCGATGCCGGCAACATCTGGCTGGTGAACGCCGACGCCAGCCGCGCCACCGCAGGCCCCGACGGCCAGCCCGACGGCAGAAACGGCCAGTTCAAGCCCAGCACCTTTTTGCAGGAGCTGGCCATCGGCGCCGGCGCCGGCCTGCGCGTCGACATTCAGTTCTTCGTCATTCGCTTCGACTACGCCTTTCCGCTGCGCGCCCCCTACGGCACCCCCGCCAGCATGGCAGGCATACTAAACCTCGCCATCGGTTACCCGTTTTAACACTGTGCTTGATGAGGAACGAGGAACGTCATGCCGAGCGCAGCCGAGGCATCTTGCACGCATCGTTGGACCAAAATTCAGTGGAGCCAACGATAGAATTACTGCCCCACGCGAGATGCCTCGGCTACGCTCGGCATGACGTTCCTAATTCCTCACTGCTCACCGGATGACCGGGCAGCGCTCAAACGGCCGCGACTCGTCGAACAGCTTGCGGTACGTGACGTGCGTTTTGCAGACTTTGGCGCCCACCGAGCGCATCGTCACCATCATGCGGGGGTTGAAGTCGCCAATCCAATTCATCTCACTGTCGGTGTAGCCGGCGTCTTCCATCGCCTGCCGGGCGTAGGTCACCAGCACGGCGTCCACGTGGCGGCCCTGATGGGCGGGCACCACGCCGTATATCACCCCAAACATCTTTTTGGGCCGGCGGTGCTGGTAGCGCCACCGCTCCCACACAAAGCGGAGCTTGCCTACCAGGTCCAGCCGCGGGCCCACGTGCTTGAGAATCTGGTTCAGCTCGGGCAGGCTGAGGAAGAACGCCACCGGCTCGTCGTGGTGGTAGGCGAACCAGAGCAGGCGCTCGTCCAGCACCGGGCGCATCTGCTGCACCAGCTGGCGGGCCTTGTCCAGCGTCATCGGCGGCACCCCGGCGTGGTTGGCCCAGGCCAGGTTGTACACGTGGTGGAAGTCCTGGGCCATGCGCTCGGGGTCGCTTTTGCGGGCGTGGGCGAAGTGGTAGGCCGGCTGCTCGGCAGCCAGGGCGGCGGCCCGCCGGGCAAAGCTGGGGTGCAGCGGGTCGGCCACCGCGCGGGCGTAGGTGTACTGTTTGAAATAGACCTGAAAGCCGTAGTGCTCGAACAACCGCTGGTAGTACGGCGGGTGCCAGAACATCCCGTAGGTGGGCTCTAAGTCGAAGCCGTCCACCAGCAGGCCCCAGAACCGGTCGCGCTCGCCGAAGTTGATGGGGCCGTCCATTGCCTGCATTCCGCGCGCCGCCAGCCAAGCCCGGCCGGCGTCGAACAGCGCATTGGCCGCCGTTTGGTCGTCGATGCACTCGAAGAAGCCCAGCCCGCCGGTGGGCAGGTCGGCGTCGGCCACGGCCGGGGCCGTCCGGTTGAGAAAAGCCGCCACCCGCCCCACCACGGCGCCGGCCGCGTCAGTCAGCACCCAGCGAATGGCCTCGCCGTGGGCGAAGCTCAGGTTCTTCGCCGGGTCGAACACGGCCTCCACCTCCGCCGCCAACGGCCCGATGTAGGCAGGCTGCCCGCCGTGCAGCCGCGCGGGCAGGTCCTGAAACAACCGCGCCAGGCGGGCATCAATAACTTCGAGCAGGGGCATGGGCAAGGCGAAGAACCAGGCCGATACCTGCCGCGTAGCCAGCGGCAGGGGCCCGATGAGTTCGCAAAGAAACGCCGCCCGCCCCGCCCCGCGGCCAAAGCAGCGGCCCCCTGCCGGGAACAGCCGCGGCGGTCTTTGCCCCAAGCCGCCACCGCAACCGGGCAGCGTACCCGCTACCCTCAACCAGGCAGCTGCCCGACTGTGGCTGTCCAGCGCCGCCCACTTTGACGAACCGTCGCCCGCGGGCCATCACATACGAAGCGAGCTGCCTGAATCAGGCATGAGACGTGGCTCCAAAGATAATAATCACATTTACAAATACATACACCATATATATATTAGCAAATGACAAACGTCTTACTAACCAGTTAAATTTTTTTTATAAAGTTTTACACAATGTCAATAAATAGTGACAAAATTATTAATACATTTATAAAAAATATCTTTATAAGATGAGCATAGCCTTCCCATTCCATTCGAGCCACGAAGGCAAAGCGGGCGAGGAAGTGTACCACACTAGCCCTCATTGCCGCATTGCCCAGAACATTGCAGTGGCCCACCGCCTACCCGGCACGGGCACCGACCGGCACGAATGCCCCTTTTGCTTCGTCCTCACCCAGTTTCAGGCCAGCCGCGAGCAGCGCGCCGCCCGAACCCAGGACCCCCACACCCCGCCGGGCAGCTACGAAGCCCGCCTGCAGGCGCTGGACGAATAGTCAGAAATAGCCCGCACCCGACGCCCCGGCCGGTTTTGCCAGCCCGCTACGCCAGCAGGGCGGGCCGCTCCTGGTAGGTTTTCCAGAGGAACTCGCCGAAAATGGTGTTGGCCCAGGCAAACCAAGCGCGGCTGAACCGGGCGGCGTCGTCCTTGTGGAAGCTTTCGTGCAGGTAGCCCGTACCGGCGTGGCTGGCCTTGAGCTGCTGGATGCACTGCCGGATTTCGCCGTCGTCCTGGCTGGTAAGGCCACGGGCCACGATGCTCAGCGGCCAAATCATGTCGAGGCCCACGTGGGGGCCTCCAATACCCTCGCCGGCTTTTCCGCGGAAGAAAAACGGGTTGTCGGGCGAGAGCACGAAGCGCCGGGTGCGCTGGTAGGTGGCATCAGTGGCGGGCACGGCGCCGAGGTAGGGCAGGGCCAGCAGGCTGGGCAGGTTGGCGTCGTCCATCAGGTTCACCGACCCCAGCCCGTTCACCTCATAGGCGTAGATGCGGCCGTGGGTGGGGTGCTCCACGGTGGCGTGTCGGGCCAGCGCGGCTTCCACCTCGGCGGCCAGGGCGCGCAGGTCGGCGGCCGTGGCGGCGTCCTGCCGGGTGGCGTCGAGCAGTTCGGCGGCCTGGCGCAGGCTGAACACGGCGAAGAAGTTGGACGGAATCAGAAACGAGAACAGCGTGGCGTCGTCGCTCGGCCGGAAGCTGCTGCAAATCAGGCCCACCGGGCGCACGGGGTAGCCGTAGCCCCCCAGCGGCACGCCGTCGCTGGCGAAGGCGGTGGCGCGCTGAAAGTGGTAAGGCCCCGGCCCGGCTTTGCGCTGCTGCTCCCGAAACGTGCGCAGCGTGGCCGCCACGGCCGCCCGCCAGGTGGCGTCGAAGGGGCTGAGGTCGCCGGTGGCTTTCCAATAGCCGTGGGCCAGCCGAATGGGGTAGCACAGCGAGTCGATTTCCCACTTGCGCTCGTGCAGGCCGGGCTGCATGGCGGTGAGGTCGTTTTTCCACTCCCCTTCCTTGGTATCGTCGCCGTAGAAGGCGTTGGCGTAGGGGTCCTTCACCACGCAGCGGGCCTGCCGGTTGATAACGCCCGCCACCAGCTTTTTCAAGGCCGGGTCGCGGCGGCAAAATGGCAGGTAGGGCCACACCTGGGCCGAGGAGTCGCGCAGCCACATCGCGTCGATGTCGCCGGTGATGACGTAGGTATCGGGCCGGCCGCCGGGCTCGGCGTAGGTCACGGTCGTGTCCAGGGTGTTCGGGAAGCAATTTCCGAACAGCCAGCCCAGCTCCGGGTCCTTCACCTTTTTCTGAAATTCGGCAATGGCCGCCTCGATGGCCGGGCTGCTGAAGCGGCGGGCGGCCTTCAGCGGCCGCACGGTTTTGAACGCGGGCGGCGCGGCGGCCCAAGCCACGCCGCCGAAGCCGAGCGCGGTCGCCGCAAGAGAAGTGTTTTGGAGAAAAGTGCGACGGTTCATGGGTTGCGGGTGGTCGTGGAACGGAGCAAAAGGACGGGCCGCGGGCGCGCTACAGCTGCCCCGCGGCCTGCAGGTCGGCCAGGGCCTCCAGCAGCAGTACGCCGCTGAGCTGCGTCGAGCCATCGACCGGGCCGGCGGGCGGGCTGGTCCAAGCGGTTCCGAAGAGGACCTGGGGGCGGCGGGTGCCGCGCTGCCACAGGGCCTGGCCGTTGTTTTTGAGGAAGTTGGCGTAACTGGTGCGGGCGGCGGGCGGCGTGGCGCTTTCGCGCACCAGCAGGGCCAGGTAGCGCACCAGGATGCCCTTGAACAAGCCGCCGTCGCCCCCGCCCTCGTCCTTGAGGATGCCGCCGGGGGCCAGCTGGCTGTCGTTCACGGTGGTGCTGGCGGTGCGGGTGGCGTCCTGCAGGTAGCTGGCCTGCCCGGTGGCGCGGTACAGGGCCAGGCCCGCCCCCACGTACACGCCCTGGCAATAGCTGAACTTCCAGTTGCGGTCCACCCGCCCGTCGCCGAGGCGGTTCACGCCGTCCCACACGGTGCCGGTGGCGGGGTCCACGAGGTTGTCTTTCTGCCACTGGTAGATGCGCTGGGCCCACTGCAGGTCGTCGGGGTTGCGGTCGAGCTGGTAGAGGCGGGCGGCCAGGATGGCGGCCGGGGCGTTGGCGGGCGTGTTGCGGTAGTCGCGCTGGCTTTTCTTCCAGCTGATGCCGCCCAACGCGGGGTTCCAGCCGCCCTTGATGTCGGCCCAGAGCAGCGCGGCCGTGGCCTTGTAGGCCGGGTTCTGGGTGAGCTCGAAGGCGCGCAGGCAGGCCAGCGCGTGCCACTCCATGTCGTCGTAGAACTCGTTGAGGTAGCCGTTGCCGTTGCGCACCCGCGCGTCGGCGTAGGCCTGGCCCAGGCGGGCGAGGAAGTCGGCGTTGCGGGTGCGGCCGTAGCCGTCGAGCAGCGCGTCGTACAGGTGCGCCTGCCACCAGTAGTTGAAGCGCGGGTCGCCGGCGTTGTTCTGGGGCAGGTAGCCGCTGGCGGCCCCGAAGCCGCGCAGCGCGGTTTGGGCCGAGTCGGCGCGGGCCGCCCAGTTGGCCGGGACAGCGGCGGGCGCGGCGGGGCCGGCGGTCACGGCCGTGTCCACGGGCTCCTTGCAGGCCGTGCAGGCGCTGAGCGCGAGCACGGACAGCGCGGTAGCGAAGCGGCGCAGGTTCGCGGACAAGGGCGGAAAGGGCATGGCAGGACGGGTAGGGCGGAATCGGTAGCAGGACATACGCAATCGACTTGTACTGCTCTTTCTCGCGGAGGTTCGCAGATTTTTGTCTGGCCGCAGCGGACCTCTGCGGACCTCTGCGAACCTCTGCGAGAAAGTTACCGTGCGTAATTCTCCTGGATAATTACAGCGTCACTTCGTGCGTGTACGGGGCCGTAGCCTGCATTTTCAGCGCGATATCGACGCTGGCGTTGTCGGCCTCGGTGCGAAACTTGTAGGTGTAGTCGAACTGGTTGTCGGGCCCCGGTACCACGAAGAAGTAGGCGGGCGGGGTGGCGGCGGTGGCCCGCTGGTTGTCGGCAATGGTGCTGCCGTAATAGGGCGTGGTGGTCACGCCGGCCGCGTCGCGCTCCGTGAACTTGAACTTGTAGCGTTCCTCGCGGCCGTAGCTCGCGGCGAAAAACACGATGGGCGTGCGCAGCACCTTCCACTGCCCGTTGCCGATGTAGGGCAACACCACCGTCACCATGTTGTAGGTCGAAAACCAGAGGCCCACCGACACGATTTCGGTGAGCGTGGCCGAGCCGTTGTTGAAGTCGAGCCGGATGCGATAGACTTTGGGCGTACTGGTCGGGCTGGTGCCGGTGTTGCCTTGCAGCAGGTTCTGGCCCATGAAGTAGTAGGTGGTGGGCGAGCCCGTGGTGCCGTCGGTCAGCTTCACGTCGCCCGCGCTCAGGCGGGTGTAAATCTCGAAGATGCCCGGCGCCGTGCGCTTGAAGGGCAGGGCCTGAGCCAGCGAAGCCGCCTCGGTGCCCGCGCCGGAAATGTACAGGTTGGGCGGCAGCGTGGCAAAGCCGGCCGGCCGCTGCACTTCCAGCACCCGCACCACCGCCGAGCGCTGCACGTTCAGGCCTTTCGAGGCGCTGATGGTGTACTTCAGCTTGCCGCGGGACTGGGAGGCGATGCCCGCCAGACTGGCAATGCGGTTCAGGTCGCCGTGGGTGAGCACAAGCTTGTTTTCGAGTCCGTTGGTGCCCGAGGCCACGGAGTAGATGGGCTGCGAGAAATCGCCGCTCTCCTTATCAAACACCACTTCGTAGAGCACCACGGTGCCGTCGCCCACGCGGGCCGGCTCCCACTCAAACGTGACCACCGCATTGGTGGGCGGGTCGAGCACGACGAACAGGTTGTTGGCCGGCGAAAACACGTTCGCCACCGGCGTGATAGTGTCGTCGAGCTTGTCGTCCTTCTTGCAGCCGGCTAGCAAGCCCAGCAACAGCAGCAGGGCCAGGAACGGGGAGAATATCTGTTTCATGGGAAGGTGATGTGAGCGTGGGGATTAGGGTTGGGTTTGGGAGCATGAGTGGGGCAAGGGAAGTGCCGGCAGGGAAAGGGAAAGAGAGAACGTCATGCTGAGCGGAGCGCAGCGCAGTCGAAGCATCTCTACATCGGGAGTAATCAATGCTGCCACAACGAAGCGGTAGAGATGCTTCGACTGCGCTGCACTCAGCATGACGTTCTCTTTACTCGTTTCCCGCCGCTACCACCCCGGGTTTTGCCCCAGGTTGGGGTTGATGTCGCGCTCGCGCTGAGGCACGGGCCACAGGTAGTGCCGGCCGGCGTTGAAGGCGCGCGTATCGACGGGGCCGGCCACGCCGGTGAGGGCGCCGTTGAGCACGGTTTCGGCCGTGCGCCAGCGGCGGATGTCGAACACCCGCAGGCCTTCCATCGCCAGCTCCGTGCGGCGCTCGCGGCGCACCACGGCCCGCAGCTCGGCCGGGGTGCCGCCGGGAAAGGCCAGCGCGGCGGGCGCCACGAAGCCCGCCCGCGCCCGTAGCGGCCGGATGGTGCGGTCCCACTCGGCGGCCGTGAGCTGACTCAGCTCGTTCTTGGCCTCGGCGTGCATGAGCAGCACGTCGGCGTAGCGCAGCAGTATCAGGTTCAGGCCCGAGTTGAGGCTAGCGTCGGCGGTGGGGTCGAAGTACTTGGCCACGTAGTAGCCGGTGGGGCTGGCGTCCTGGCGGTCGAGGCCGTTGTCGCCGGTGCCGGCCAGGGTGCGGATGGTGAACGTCGTGTTGTCGGGCCGGCGCCAGGCGTAGCCGTCGTACACCACGGTGGCCGTCAGGCGCGGGTCGCGGTTGAGGTAGGGCGTGGCGGACACGTAGCCCGAGCGGGCGTCGGCAATCGGAAAGCCGCTCAGGGTCAGGTAGTCGTTCACCAACTCCTGGCTGGGCGCGATGGAGCTGACCAGCCGGCCCTCGGTGCGCGGAATGAAGTAGCGCTGGATGGCGTGGGTGCGGGCCGGCAGCAGGTACTGCACGTCGAGCAGCACCTCGGCGTTGTTCTCGTTGGCGGGCGCGAACACGCCGGCGTAGGTGCTGTTCAGCGCGTAGGCCCCGCCGGCCCCGGTCAGCAGCTGCTCGGTGAGGACCACCACGTCGGCCCAGCGGCCTTCGTAGAGCAGCACCCGCGCTTTCAGGCCCAGGGCGGCGCCCTTCGAGAAGCGGCCCCGGTCTTCGGGGGCGTAGCCGCTGGCCACGGGCAGGGCCGCGGCGGCGGCGTCCAGGTCGGCCAGCACGGCGGCCAGCACCTGGGCGCGGGGGGTGCGGGCGGTGCTCTGGGCCTCGCCGATGCTTATTTCACTCGTCACCAGCGGCACGTCGCCGTACCAGGTCAGCAGCTGGAAGTAGTGGTAGGCCCGGATGCCGCGGGCCTCGCCCGCGTAGCGGGCTTTCAGGGCGCCGTCGAGGCCCGGAATCCGGTCGAGGTTGGCCAGCAGCGTGTTGCACTTGCGGATGCCGCTGTAGTGGTAGCCCCACTCGTTGGTGACGCGGGCCTGGTTGGTGCCGTAGCTGCCCTGGGCGATGTTGCGCGAGTTCGACCCATCGACCTCGCTTTTGTTGAAGGCGTTGTCGGACAGCGTTTCGTTGAAGAAAAAATACTCGGCGTTGTACAGGTTTTCGTAGCAGGTGGCCAGCACGTTCACCGCGTCCTGGGGCTGGGTCCAGAAGGTGGCGTCGGTGGGACGGTCGGTGGGCGGCAGGTCGAGTTTCTGGCAGGCGGCCAGGCCCAGGCCGGCGCAGAGGGCAAGTAGGCGGGTGCGGTTCATGGCGGGGGTGGGTTAGGCGTTAAAAGGAAACATCGAGGCCCACGGCCACCGTGCGCACGCTCGGGTACACCCGGCCGCTGCTCACCTTGCCGTCGAGCGCGTTGGCCGTCACGCCCGCCCCCACGCTCTCGCTGAACTCGCTGATTTCGGGGTCGAAGCCCACCGTTTTCAGCTTGGTGAGGGTGTACAAATCCTGGCCGCTCACGTAGAGCCGCAGCCGCCCGATGCCGGCCCGCTTGGTCAGCTCAGCCGGCAGGGTGTAGCCGAGCTGCACGTTTTTGAGGCGGGCGTAAGAAGCGTCGCGCAGCCAGAAGTCCGACACCTGGTTGTTGTTGGTCGAGGCCGTGCCGATGGTCAGGCGCGGGTAGTCGGCGTTGGGGTTGGTCGGCGTCCAGCGGTCGAGGTGCTGCTGGTACACGTTTTCCCAGTTGTTGTGAAAGGCCTCCACGGCCTCGCCCCGCAGGTAGAGGCTGCGCTTGCCCACGCCCTGCACAAACACCAGCAAATCGAACCCCTTAAAAGCGCCCGTGTAGGTGGCCCCGAAGGTGTAGCGCGGAAACGGGTTGCCGAGCACGAAGCGGTCCTGCTCGTTAATCACGCCGTCGCCGTTGCGGTCCACGTAGCGGATGTCGCCGGGGCGCACCGTGCCGGGGGCCACGAAATCGGGCCGCGGGCCACTGCGAATCTGCTCCAGGCTTTGGAAGTAGCCGTCGGCCCGGTAGCCGTAGTACGAGCCGATGGGAAAGCCCTCGCGGATGATGTTCTGGGTGTCGCCGCCCTTGATGATGTCCTGCCCCGGCGCGTTGCCCAGGGTGTTCAGGCTCGTCACCGTGTTCAGGTTGTCGGCCAGGTTCAGGGCCAGGCTCTGGGCAAAGCCGCGGGCCGATTTCAGGCGGTAGGTCAGGGCCACTTCCCAGCCGCGGTTGCGCACGCTGGCCGCGTTCTGGGTGGGGGCGCCCGCGCCGTAGGTGCCGGCCACGGGCAGGTCGATGAGGATGTCGCGGGTGCGCTTGTCGAAGTAATCGACGCTGGCCACCAGGCCGTTGTTGAACAGGCCCAGGTCCAGCCCCACGTTGCCCATCGTGGCTTTTTCCCAGGTAATGTCCGGGTTGGCGGGGTTGAAGTAGGCGCCCGGCACCAGCTGGCCGCCTAAGGAATACGTGCCCGGCTGCGTCACTACGGTGCTCAGGTAGCGGTAGAGGCCGATGTTCTGGTTGCCCAGCCGGCCCAGCGAGGCCCGCACCTTCAGGTCGCTGAGCGTACCGGCCAGCCCGGCCGCAAACGGTTCTTCCAGCACCCGCCAGCCCGCCGACACCGACGGGAAAAAGCCCCAGCGCTGCGCCGCCCGGAACCGCGACGACCCGTCGTAGCGGAAGCTGCCTTCGAGCAGGTACTTGTTGGCAAAGGCGTAATTTACCCGCCCCAGCACCGAGTTGATGGCCCACTCCTGGGGGTTGCTGTCGGCGTTGCCGTAGGTGCCGTTGGGGTGGCTCACCCCGTCGGGGTCGCTGATGGGCGCCACGGCCGTGCCGTTGCCGATGGTGCCGAACTGGTTGCCCGGAATGCCCGTGACCCGCGCCCCGGAGCGCACGTCGGTGAAGTGCTCGCTCGAATAGCCCACCAGCGCCTGCACGGCGTGCTTCTCGGTGAAGTTGTGGTCGTAGTTGAGCG
>Ga0123336_10004933_pt1 | contig 10709 bp, 11 predicted proteins | sample SSSSmetaG_FD_96466 | JGI IMG/M metagenome (GOLD analysis project Ga0123336, IMG submission 96466) | Glacier valley bacterial and archeal communities from Borup Fiord, Nunavut, Canada, to study Microbial Dark Matter (Phase II) - ​SSSS metaG | ecosystem: Environmental > Aquatic > Freshwater > Ice... | reverse complement strand
TGTCAAGATCAACGTCTGTGAGGCTTGCCCGGTTACCACGAAGGAGGAGCGCTCCCTGGCGCGAGACATCTGCCACTGCTTAAGGCAAGTCCCCCGTAGCGCGCCGCGTCGTACCTCCCGCCGACGCATTTCTCCCTGTCTCCCGTCTCGCGCACCTTACCAATTGCATAACACGCCTTGCTGCCTTCCGGTCTTCCTGCCTTCCGGTCTTCCGGCGACTACGCTTGGCACGCCCTAACCTGAGCGCGGCGGCTTTAGCCCCGCGCGACTCTAGTACCCAGTCAACGTAGATATAATGGATACAAACTCGCGTTTTAAGCGTGAATTGTACAAATTATATCCATCAAAACTATACTGGCTGGGTACTAGGCTTGCGCACGGCAAGAATGTTGTCTCTACAAAATGCGGTGTGGCATGGTGTAGGGACGCCATTCTTGGCGTCCGCTTTCTTGATCTGCTCTCTCCGTGTCCGCTTTCTTCCGGTTTGCTCAACTATCCTCTAGCTGGACGCTAAGAAGGATGTCCCTATAAACCCGGCACGGTCGGTTGTAGCCTGCCTCTGGTTTTTGCCACCGAAACAGCATAAACGGCGCAAACCTTGTATTGAATTCAGACCCCGTTTGAGGTATACTACCGAATTTCTGTTCGCTGCGGATCGCGCATAACACGGAGCAGATTATGCCCCAATTCGAGCTTGTTTCGGAGTTTCGACCGACCGGAGATCAACCCCAGGCTATCGCCGCGCTGCGCGAAGGCCTCGACAAAGGAATGCGCCACCAGACGCTGCTCGGTGTTACCGGGTCCGGCAAGACATATACAATGGCCTCAGTCGTCGCGGAAGTACAGCGCCCGACGCTCGTTATGGCTCCGAATAAGACGCTGGCTGCGCAGCTCTACTCCGAATTTAAGGAGTTTTTCCCGCGTAACGCCGTTGAATACTTCGTCAGCTACTACGACTACTACCAGCCGGAAGCCTATGTCCCACGCATCGATCTCTATGTCGAAAAGGAGTCCGACATCAACGAGGAGATCGAACGTCTGCGCCTGGCCGCAACCGCCGCCTTGATGAGCCGCAAGGACGTGTTGATCGTCGCCTCGGTCTCGTGCATCTATGGCCTTGGCAGCCCGACCTCATGGGCAAAAGTGGTCCTCAAAGTGCGCGTCGGCGAGACGCTCCGCCGCGATGCGCTGCTGCGCCACCTCGTCACGATCCACTACAGCCGCAACGATACCGAACTCAAGCGCGGTACGTTCCGCGTGCGCGGCGACACACTGGAAATCATGCCCGGCTACGCGGAAACGGCCTTCCGCATCGCGATGTTTGGGGACGAGATCGAGCGCATCAGCGAGTTCGATTCGCTCACGGGCGAGATCATCAACGAACACAACGATATATCGATCTTCCCGGCGCGCCACTACGTCACCGAAGACGCGAGCATCAAAGACGCAATTGGCGACATCGAGCGCGAACTCGAAAGTCGCCTTGCGGAACTGCGCCGCGAAGGAAAGTTGCTCGAAGCGCAGCGCCTCGAACAACGCTGTAGCTACGATCTCGAAATGATCCGCGAGGTCGGTCACTGCTCCGGCATCGAGAACTACTCGCGCCACCTCGACCGCCGTGCGCCGGGGTCCGCGCCCTATACGCTGCTCGATTATCTGCCGGAAGATTACCTGTTGATCATCGATGAAAGCCACATCACCGTCCCGCAGATCGGCGGCATGTTCGGCGGCGACCAATCGCGCAAGGCATCACTGGTCGATTATGGCTTCCGGCTGCCAAGCGCACTGGATAACCGCCCCTTGAACTTCCCGGAATTCGAGGCGCGCATGGGGCAGACGGTATACGTCTCCGCGACGCCGAGCGCGTATGAATTCAAGAAGTCGCAGGCCGTCGTGCAGCAGATCATCCGCCCAACCGGGTTAATCGATCCGCAGATCAACGTCCGTCCAGTCAAGGGTCAGGTCGATGATCTGCTCAAGGAAGTGCAGGCGCGCGTCAAGCAGAATGAACGCACACTTGTCACGACGCTCACCAAGCGCATGTCGGAAGACCTCGCCGAATACCTGCAAGAATCCGGCATTCGGGTCCACTACCTGCACTCCGAAATCAACACCATCGAGCGCGTGGAAATCCTGCGCGATCTGCGGCTCGGCGTGTATGATTGCGTGGTTGGGATCAACCTGCTGCGCGAAGGGCTGGACCTGCCGGAAGTCTCATTGGTCGCCATCCTCGACGCGGACAAGGAAGGCTTCCTGCGCTCCGAATCGGCGCTGATCCAGACCATCGGACGCGCCGCGCGGCACATCAACGGCAGGGTCATCATGTATGCCGATGTAATGACCGAGTCGATGAAGCGCGCTATCGGTGAAACAGATCGCCGCCGTGCGGTGCAAGTTGCACACAACGAGAAGTATGGGATCGTCCCGGCGACGATCATCAAGCAGGTTCGCGACCTGACCGACCGCGTGAAATCGCAGATCGTTTCGGACAAGAACGACAAACAGAACGCCGCCCCTGTCATCGCGCCGGAATCATTGGATGTGCCGCATCTCGACAAGCTGGTACGCGAGATCGAGAAGGAGATGAAGGCGGCCGCGAAAGCACTTGAATTCGAGAAGGCCGCCGCGCTGCGCGATCAGGTCGTCGAGCTGCGACGCCTGCTCATCCTCAAAGAAGACCCGAAGACTACCGATGCCGGGATTTTTGACGCAGTAGGCGTAGATTAGTCCGCGCGTCTGGTAGGGGGCGCGGCTTGCCCGACCAATCTTCAGTTCACAGGTTGGAGGTTGTCGGGCAGGTCAAGCCCCGCCCCTACAAAATGCCACGCTGTTTATTGCGGACCGACGCGCCCAAACCGCCGTTCGCGTCCCTTGAAACTCTGCAAAGCCTGCCATAACTCGTTGCGCTCGAAGGCAGGCCAGTATGTGCTGGTGAAGTAATATTCGCTGTAGATGCCCTGCCAGGTCAGGAAATTGCTCACGCGCATATCGCCACCCGTGCGGATGATCAAATCCGGGTCGGGTTGCCCCGCCGTATAGACATAATGGCTGATCAGCGTTTCGTCCACCTGTTCGGGGGGAACTTTATCCTCGATGATGCGCTTGACGGCCTGCACGATCTCCGCGCGCCCGCCATAATTGAAGGCCAAGTTGAGCGTCAATTTGTCGTTGTTGCGCGTCTGGTGAACCGCGCGCCTGACCTTTTCGCACAGCGATTCTGAAAGGTTATCGAGCGTCCCAATGTGCCGAAGCTGCACGCCATTAGAATGCAGATCGTTGAGTTCGCGGTCGATCACCGTCTCCAGAATGTTGACCAAGCCACGCACTTCGGATTCCGGGCGTCCCCAGTTTTCCGTTGAGAAGGCGTACAGCGTCAGGATTTTCACGCCGAATTCGGATGCTGCGCGCAGGATACGGCGCAGGTTTTCAGTCCCGGCGCGGTGTCCCATCAGGCGTGGCAAGCCCTGCGCTTTCGCCCAGCGCCCGTTGCCATCCATGATAATCGCGATGTGGTAGGGGACGCGCTCCGGGGTCGGAAGGCTACTCTCTGCCGCTGCGGGTTTTTCTCGTTCTACAACTGCCATTGGTCACGCTCGTTTCACAGCCCAAGTTACACACATACCCCGGAGAATCCTCAAAAAGCCGCTCAGTTGCCCATCACTTCGTCTTCCTTGCGCTTGCCCGTCTGTTCGACCTGCGCGATATACTTATCGGTCAGCTTTTGAATTTTGTCTTCTCCGTCGGCGCGTTCGTCCTCGGAGATCAGCTTTTCCTTCTCGTACTCTTTCAGGTCGTCCATCGCGCTGCGCCGGATGTTGCGGACCGATACCTTGCCGTCTTCGACCTTCTGGTGAACGATCTTGACCATCTCGCGGCGACGTTCGGTCGTGAGCATCGGCAGCGAGAGCCGGATTACAATACCGTCACTGTTCGGCGTCAGTTTGAGGTCGGAGTTCTGGATTGCCTTCTCGATAGCCTTGATGCTGCCCTTGTCGAAGGGTTTGATCATCAGTTGCATTGCTTCCGGCACGGAAATTTGCGCCATCTGGTAGAGCGGCGTCAACTGACCATAATATTCGACGACCATCTTTTCAACCAACGCGGGGTTAGCGCGCCCGGTGCGGACGCTGTTCAGGCTTTCGTCGAGCGCTTTGATCGCGCCTTTCATATGGTCTTCTGCATCTTGCAGAGCATCGTTGATCATGGTGAGCCTCATGGCGGATTAGGGTTCAGGTACGCGGAGCGCGCACAATATTGAGTCATTTTCGCGCGGTTGACCGCGAATGTCAATTCGGCGGGTATAATTTTTGTATATGGAAGTTGAGGAAGAGCACGATGGATGCAGTACAGGAACGGCAGGACGAAGAGGTAGCGGCCATTCTCGCGGAGCGCAGGTATCGGATTAGCGTAGCAGAATACGACGCGATGATAGCGGCGGGGATCTTTGGAAATGGTGACCCAATTGAACTCATCGAGGGAGAGTTGATTGTTATGAGTCCGATTGGTGATACCCACGTTCGCGCTGTCATTCGTTTGAATTCGCTTTTTGCCCACCTGATTGTCGATAAAAAAGCGCTGGTCAGTACCCAAAATCCGATTCGTCTGGCGCGCTCCGAGCCTCAACCGGATTTTGTCTTAATTCCATACACAGCAAACTATCGGGATGGCCTTCCAACGCCGAAGACCATCCTCGTCGTAATCGAAGTCTCTGACTCAACGCTGCAATATGATCGCACGGTAAAAACCAGCATCTATGCGCGGGCAGGTATTGTGGAATACTGGATTGTGGACACGAATGCGTTGACCATCACGCAGTTCTGGAAGCCTGAAAATAGAAAGTATCAGCAGTCGCGCACATACAGTGGCAAAGAAACGCTGACAGGGATTTCAATCCCGGAGCTATCGTTTGTCGTAGGCGAGATTTTCTAGAGAGACTTATATTCCATCGATGACCGCGAACAACTGCTCCAGTTCAACCGTAAACCCCGGCAGCACATCCTCGCCATCCAGCCCATCTTCGCGGCTCAACGTGAAACGCTCCCCATTCGCGCGGTAAACCGTCACGTTCTCCGCCTTTGTATCGATGCACCAGACGAGGCGCGACCCGGCATTGATATACAGCACCGCCAACAATTGCATATCGCGCTTGCTCTGCGACGGCGATTTGATTTCGATGGCAAGGTCCGGCGCGAAGGGATAGAACACCGTATCCGGCGGAAGCGCTGTCGTTTTCGCGGCGCTCACATATGCGGCATCGGGGACGCTGGTATCGAATGCCGTAAGTTGAAAAGTGCCATCCGCGCCCGATACATCACCGCCAAGAGCGTGCGCGTCTACGAAAAGCAACAGGGTCATGACCAGCCATGCCCCAAGTTTGCTGTGCTTGCGGCTTGAAGTCCCCACCTCGACTAAACCCCCTTGATGCAACTCGTAGCGTTTGCCGTCATTCGCGAGATTGACCAAATCATGCGGCGTGAGCAGCCGCTCAAGAATTTGTGATGTCATGCCCTGTTCTCCGGCCTGTACTGGACTGTATTATAGGCGTAGTTCAGCCGAGCAGCGCCCGCGCGCGTTCCCCGGCTTCCGCACGCGGCACGACAATTTCCTGACCATCTGCGAGGCGCTTCAGTTTGACATTCCCCGCCGCGAGTTCATCCGGTCCGATCACCGCGACCAATGCCACGCCCTTTTTATCCGCATAGTTGATTTGCTTGCCGAGCGGTTTATCTTGCATGTACAACTCGGTGTGCAATCCGGCCTCGCGCAGTTGCGTCGCCAGCCGCATTGATTCGGCGCGCGTCTCCGCGTTGAAGACCGTCACGAGCGCCTGCACGACCGTCCTGCCGAGGTTTGCCGGATACATCCCGCGCTCGTCCATGATCACGATCAGGCGTTCGATACCGAGACTCGTCCCGACCGTGGGCAAGGACTCCTTGCGATATAGCCCGATCAGGTCGTCGTAGCGCCCACCGCCGGAAATACTGCCGACGCGCTCTTCCGGGTTGTCGCTGCGCAGAATGCTCTCGAAAATCGGTCCGGTGTAATAGCTGAGGCCACGCACCATCGTGAAATCCAACCCAATATTTGCGCTCAGGCCGCCCATATCGTCAAGGTAGCCGAGCAACATCTCCAAGTCGTCCAGCGCTTCGCCCGTGGCAGGTGCATCAGCCATGCGCGTGCGCAGTTCGGTAATGGTGCGCCGCCCGGCCTCGACCCCGATCTGATCCGCGCTCATCGCCAGCAGATCGATCATGCGCGTGATCACCGCTTCTGCAAAGCCATTCGCGCGGAACTCCTCACGAACGCCATCTAGCCCGATTTTGTCTGTCTTGTCGATGGTGCGGTACAGGCTGCCGAGCGCATCCCCCGTGATGCCCGCATACTGGCCGATTCCGTTCAACAGCTTGCGCGTGTTGATCTTCGTCACGAAATCAGTGAAGCCGAGCCGCCGAATACCTGTCACCGTAACCGCAATCGCTTCGGCGTCGGCTTCCATGCCCACAATCCCAATAATGTCCGCGTCGCATTGATAGAATTCGCGGAAGCGTCCGCGCTGTGGACGTTCGGCGCGCCAGACCGGAGCAATCGCGTAGCGCTTGAAGGGCAGCGGCAGGTCGTTCTCGTACATCGCAAAATAGCGCGTGAGCGGCACAGTCAGGTCGTAGCGCAGCGAGAGCGCTTCCTTGCCTCCGGGGTGCTGCGCGTTGAAAATGAGCTTTTCCGCGTCCTCGCCATATTTGCCGAGCAGTGTTTCGCTCAGTTCCAGTACGGGCGTCTGAATCGGTTCAAAGCCGAAACTTTGATAGACATCCGTGATCGCGGCGATCACATATTGGCGGCGCTGCATATCGGCGGGCAGGTAATCGCGCATTCCTTTGGGCAGGCGCGGCTGGATTTTGCTCATCGTTCGCCTCAGACACAGGTAATCGTCGTGCGCGCAACTGTATCATGCGCTTGCGCGGTTGGCTATGCCCGCGTTCTCTTTACCGTTTGTTAATCAAACCTTTTTATACTTCGGCTCTTCAAGCTGATTCACAACGAGGCTGCAATGACCACAACCGCAATTCCCATTCTGGTAAACGAGAGAGAACAGCGCACTTTCAAGGCAGGCGATGTCATTTTCAAGCAGGGTGATGTGGGTGACGTGATGTATGGCGTTATCGAAGGCGAGATCGAGATCACCGTGAAAGATCGTGTCGTGGAGAACGTCGGACCGGGCGGCGTGGTCGGTGAGGTCGCGTTGGTCGATACCCTGCCACGCAGCGCGACAGCGACCGCCCGCACCGATGCACGAGTCGCGGTGATCGATAACCACCGCTTCATGCTGATGGTCGCGCAAAATCCCTGGTTTTCGATTCAGGTGATGCGCGTGATGGCCGACCGTCTGCGCCGCTGGGGTGAAGGCAGCTAACGAGCGCCGAACACGCGGCTCAGGTACAACGTGATCGGGTGGTTCAGTTGCCACGCGATATAGGCCAGCATCACCAGCGTACCGCCGAGCATCAAAACCGTGATCGAGTTCGCGACCGCGCTGCGCCGCCGCCGGGCGCGGTCTACCCGCTCCAGCGAGACTGGAACGGGCGGGCGTCGGCGGGTCATGCTTTGGGTTCGCGCAGCGCCCGCAATTTTTCAAAGCTCTCGCGCTCTTCCGGGCTGAGGTTCGTCGGGACCTGTATCAGAATACGCACATACAGGTCGCCCATTACCTCCGGCTGGTTGAGCATCGGCATCCCGCGTTTGGCGACGCGCATCATGCGCCCGGATTGCGTGCCTTCCGGGATGCGCAGCTTCACATCACCGTTGAGCGTCGGCACAGTGACATCGCCACCCAGCAGCGCGGTATACAGCTCTACCTTTAGGTCCATCTCAAGGTCTTGATTGTTCTCGCGCAGGTGGAACGTCGGGTGCGGCTTGAGCGAAACGATCAGGTATAGATCGCCCATCTGCCCGCCCGCTAACCCGCCCTCACCACTGCCCGCCACGCGGATTTTGGTCCCCTCGCGTGCGCCTGCCGGGATGCGGATTTTCGTCGTTTTTTCACCCTGCTTGAGAATGCGCAGCGTCCCCGCGAAGGCTTCTTCAAGCGTGACTTCGATGGGCTGCTCGACATCCTTGCCGCGTATCGGGGCGCGCGTGCGTCCACCCGCGCGCCCGTTCGTGAACATCGTCGTGAAGAAGTCGCTCACGTCGCCTTCATCGCCGAGACCGCCCGCGCTACCCGGATTCGAGGCCCAGTTACTCCAATCGAAGCCACCTGTGCCGCCGCCATTGCGCCCAAATTGCTGGTAGTTCGAGCCGAGCTGATCATATTTCGTGCGCTTATCGGCGTCGCTGAGGACCTCGTATGCCTCGTTGATCTCCCGGAACTTCGCTTCCGATTCCTTGTTGTTCGGGTTCACATCCGGGTGATACTTACGGGCAAGGTCGCGATATGCCTTGCGGATCGATTTTTCGTCGGCGCTGCGTTCGACGCCGAGTGTCTTATAATAGTCGCGATATTCCATGATCGGGACGTGATCCCCCTATCGTAAATTCTGGTGGTGATTGTACGCTACAGACAGTCTGAATCACATAAGAACTATGCGGAAGATCAGGGCAGCTTTCCTTTGAGGAAAAACAAATCCAGTATAGCCGCTCCTGCGCCACCGAACAGCAGCAGCGCCGGACGCACACGCCCCCACAAGAGCAGCGCCAACGCACTCGCCAGCAACCCGCCAATCGTCAGGCTGCCTGCGGTTTGTACGGCCTCCGCACCAAGCGCTTCTTCGCCCGTCTCGTTCGCGACGGACCATTTGACGAGCGAGCCACCATCGAAATGAGGCGTCGGGAGCAGGCTCGCGGCGAGGATGATCGCGTTCGCGTAGACCCACAGTTCGGCAAGGTCGCCAATGACCGGGACGCGCCGCAGCAGTGTATACACACCGACTCCACCTGCCAAGCCGAGGCTCGACGCGAGCGGACCGCCAACCGCACGCCCGTTGTGCTGACGGGGCGTGATGCGCTCATCCAGATATTGATTGGTGAACAACCCCCATTCCAGAATGATCGCGTGCATCGGTGCGCCGACCCGCCGCGCGCTGCGGATATGCCCATCCGTATGCAGCGCGTAAGCGGCCTGCATCAGGCCAGTGAAGGCGAGGCTGCGCACCGCCTTGACAGGTAGCGTGGCACGCGGGCGCATCGCATCAGCGACCGCGAGGCCGAGCAGCCAGGTTCCGAACAGGCCGGGGAGCGCAGTTAACTCGGCCTGCACGGGCGTTCCGTCCAGCCGGGTGAGATGAATATCGGGGGGTGGCAGCATCATCGATCCTTCGTGAGCGAACTATATTTGTACCGCAAAGCGCCCGATTTGTCGTCTACCCCACAGGTTTTGGCGCAAAACGCCTGATCTGCTGTAAGATTGCGCCAATACATTGCATTGTCGAACGCACCTACACGAAAGGATGCCACCCATGGCTCACCCTGCCGCTCAGTTCCGTCGCCTCGCCTGCATCATTGCGCTTGTCCTCGTCACCTTTGCCGGGTCCGCACAGACCACTCAAGCACAAAGCTACGCCGGATGCCAGTTCTACCACATCGTCGCGCCCGGCGAAAACCTATTCCGTATCGGCCTGCAATACGGCCTCGGCTGGACGACGATTGCGCAAGTCAATGGCATCTACAACGCGAATCTGGTCTACGCAGGTCAGCGCCTGTGCATCCCCTTCGGCGGCAATGTGACCCCACTACCGACTGCCGCGCCCACTGCCGCCGCGACAGGTTCCGCCACTGCACCCGCGACTGCTCCGGCCACTACATCCGCGACCGCCCCGGCTACTGCATCGGCGACGGCTACGGCTACGGTCCTGCCGCCTGTCGGCGGGGTTGTCCTGCCACCTGCGGGCGTCTACCCGACGATCAACTTCGACCGCCGCTCGGCAGCGCCCGGCGACACGATCACGATCACGGGCGTCAACTTCCCGACGAACGAGCCTGTCGATATTCTGATCACCCCGCTCTATTCGTTCCAGCCGTATACCCCGGTTGCGGCCAGCACGACCGCCAGCGATGGCACACTGGCAACCGCGTTCAGCCTGCCGATAGCGGTGAACGGTGTCCCGCTGAGGGGTTATGCCTTCTCGATCATGGTCAAGGGCAAGCAGACGGGCTACTTCGGCTTCAACTTCATCTACAATACGCACCCCTAAGCGTATCGATTATGTGAGTTGAGAGTGGGGCGACATTCCTTCGGGTTTGTCGCCCCGTTTTTTTGGAAAACACACAAAGCAGACCTCAGGCAGCAGCCATGAGCGGAACCATTGGTGTGGCGTGCGCAGGCATTGCACGCTTCAACCAAACGTGCCAAACCTGCGGCAGAGTGTTAGACGTTTCGCCTGACAACGCACAAGGCGAACACGGCGTTATAAAATTGGTAAGGTACAGCGAACAGGAGACGGGAGAACAGGGAGAAGTGCGTCAGCGGGAGGTACGACGCGGCGCGCTACGGGGAACTTGCCTTAAGTAGTGGCAGATGTCTCGCGCCAGGGAGCGCTCCTCCTTTGTGGTAACCGGGCAAGCCTCACAGACGTTGATCTTGACAGGAATGCAGACGCAGAACCCCACATCGGAAGGTATCTCGAACGTACACCTTCACAGCACCCACGAACATACCAACAGCAAGGACTAAACAACTACCAGAGGAACGGCAGACCAGCAGCCATCCGACACGG
>Ga0123336_10004931_pt1 | contig 10713 bp, 9 predicted proteins | sample SSSSmetaG_FD_96466 | JGI IMG/M metagenome (GOLD analysis project Ga0123336, IMG submission 96466) | Glacier valley bacterial and archeal communities from Borup Fiord, Nunavut, Canada, to study Microbial Dark Matter (Phase II) - ​SSSS metaG | ecosystem: Environmental > Aquatic > Freshwater > Ice... | reverse complement strand
GCGCCGCGACGGCCTACATCGAGCGCTACTTCGCGCGCTATCCGGCGGTCAAGCGCTACATGGACGAGACGCGCGCATTGGCGGCCGAGAAGGGCTACGTCGCGACGCTGTTCGGCCGGCGCGTCTACCTGCCCGAGATCAACAAGCCGGGCCCGCGCAAGGCCGCGGCGGAGCGGCAGGCGATCAACGCGCCGATGCAGGGCACGGCCGCCGATCTCATCAAGCTGGCGATGATCGCGGTGCAGGAGGCGCTCGACCGCGAAGGCCGCGCGACGCGGATGATCATGCAGGTGCACGACGAGCTCGTCTTCGAGGTGCCCGAGGCCGAGCTCGCGTGGGCGAAGGAAGCGGTGCCGAGGATCATGGCCGGCGTCGCGACGCTCGCCGTTCCGCTGGTCGCCGATGTCGGCGTCGGTGCGAACTGGGACGAAGCGCACTAGCGACCAGCGGTCTCGCGACTCCTGGACCCGAGGGGTTCCCACTAGGGCAAAGCCCCGTTTCATTCTGCGGTGCGCGCCCTATCGTGCGCCCATTCCCAGCAGCCACCGGCGGCACGCCATCGTCCAGCCCTTGCTCGAGGTCGAGAATGTGTCGGTCCGCTTCGGTGGGATCGTCGCGCTCGACCGGATCTCGTTCTCGGTGGCGCGCGGCCACATCGTCGGCTTCATCGGCCCGAACGGCGCCGGCAAGACGACGATGTTCAACTGCCTCTCGCGGCTCTATCCGTTCAGCGACGGGCGGATCGCGTTCGAAGGCCGATCGCTGCTCGAGACGCCGCCCCACGGCATCGCGGGCCTCGGCATCGGCCGCACATTCCAGAACCTCGCGCTCTTCCGCACGATGAGCGTGCGCCAGAACGTGATGCTCGGCGGCCACTCGCGCACCTCGACCGGCTTCGTCGCCAACGCCCTGCGCCTGCCGAGCGTGCAGCGCGAGGAAGCGCGCCTCGGCGCGGCCGTCGATCGCCTGCTCGACCTGCTCGATCTGCGCACGCTCGCCGACGTCGCGGTCGCAGACCTTCCGTTCGGCACGCAGAAGCGCGTCGAACTGGGACGCGCGCTTGCGAGCGAGCCCAAGCTGCTGTTGCTCGACGAGCCCGCGGGCGGCCTCAACCACGAGGAGGTCGAGGCGCTGATGGAGCTGCTGCGCCGCGTGCGCGGCGAGCTCGGCCTGACGATGCTGCTGGTCGAGCACCACATGAACATGGTGATGCGGATCTCCGACCGCGTCGTCGCGCTCGACTTCGGCAAGAAGATCGCCGACGGCACGCCGGCGGAGGTGCAGGGCAACGACGACGTCGTGCGCGCCTACCTCGGAGTCGCGGCATGAGCAGCGCATCGGTGCCGCTGCTCGACGTGCGCAAGCTCGGCGCGCAGTACGGGCCGACGCCGGTCCTGCACGGCATCGACTTCGCCGTCGCCGAAGGCGGCATCACGGCGATCCTCGGCGCCAACGGCGCGGGCAAGACGACGTTGCTGCGCGCGGTGTGCAACATGATCCGCACGAGCGGCGAGGTCCGCCTCGCGGGCACGCGCATCGACGGGCAGGCGACCGAGACGATCGTGCGCCGCGGCATCGCCCACGTGCCCGACGGACGCGGCACCTTCATGAACCTGAGCGTCGAGGACAACCTGCGCCTGGGCGCCTACACGCGGCGCGACCGGGCGGAAGTCGCCGGCGACTGCGAGCGCATGTACGCGCATTTCCCGCGCCTGAAGGAGCGGCGCCGCCAGCAGGCCGGCACGCTCTCTGGCGGCGAGCAGCAGATGCTGGCGGTCTCGCGCGCGCTGATGCTGCGGCCGCGGCTGCTGCTGCTCGACGAGCCGTCGTTCGGCCTCGCGCCGCTGATCGTCCAGCAGCTGTTCGGCATCCTGCGCGCCATCAACCAGAGCGAGAAGATCGGCATGCTCTTGGTCGAGCAGAACGCATCGATGGCGCTCGCGCTCGCCGATCAGGCCTACCTGCTCGAGACCGGCCGGGTCGTGATGTCGGGGCCGGCCGAGACGATCCGCAACGACGAGCAGGTGCGCCGCTCGTACCTCGGCTATTGAAGAGCACGCCGCCGTGAATCTCTTCATCCACCAGATCCTCTCCGGCCTCGCCACCGGCGGCATCTACGCGAGCGTCGCTCTCGCGCTGGTGATGATCTACCAGGCGACCCACCTCGTGAATTTCGCGCAGGGCGAGATGGCGATGTTCTCGACCTATCTCGCCTGGGCGCTGATGCAGGCTGGCGTGCCGTACTGGGTCGCGTTCGCGCTCACCGTCGCCGGCGCCTTCGTGCTCGGCGTCGTCATCGAGCGCGTCGTCATCCGGCCGGTCGAGAACTCGCCGATCCTTGCCGTCGTGATCGTGTTCATCGCCTTGCTCGTGATCTTCAACAGCCTCGCGGGCTGGATCTTCTCGTACACGATCAAGCCCTTCCCGAGCCCGTTCCCGGCCGAGCCGCTGTTCGGCAACTCGTATGTCTCCTCGCACGAGCTCGGCTCGATGGCGATCACACTGGTCGTGCTGCTGCTGCTCTTCGGCTTCTTCCGCTTCACGCCCCTCGGCCTGGCGATGCGCGCCGCGGCGCAGAACCCGGTGTCGAGCCGGCTGGTCGGCATCCGCGTCGGCTGGATGCTCGCGCTCGGCTGGGGTCTCGCAGCGGCGATCGGCGCGATCGCCGGGATGATGGTCGCGCCGACCGTCTTCCTCGAGCCGAACATGATGGGCGGCATCCTGCTTTACGCCTTCGCCGGCGCCTTGCTCGGCGGCATCGACAGCCCGGGCGGCGCAGTGCTCGGCGGCTTCATCGTCGGAGTGCTCGAGAACGTCGTCGGCGTGTACATCGGCACCGAGCTGAAGCTCACCGTCGCGCTCGTCGTCATCATCGGCGTGCTGGTCGTGCGACCGTCGGGGATGTTCGGCAAGGTCCACGTGGTGCGCGTCTAGCGATGGCTTCGCTCGATCGTCGCAAGCTCGTCGGCGTCGTGCTGCTCGTCGTGCTCGCATGCGTGCTGCCGTTCGTCGTCGGCAACTACCGCGTCTTCCAGTTCACGCTCGTGCTCGCGTATTCGATCGCGCTGCTCGGCCTGAACATGCTGACCGGCTACAACGGCCAGATATCGCTCGGCCACGGCGCGTTCTACGCGATCGGCGCCTACGGCGCGGCGATCCTGATGGACAAGGCCGGCTTTCCGTACTGGGCGACGATCCCGATCGCGGGTGCGATCTGCTTCGTCGCCGGCTTCCTTTTCGGCTTGCCGGCGCTCCGCCTCGAGGGCCTCTATCTCGCGCTGGCGACGTTCTCGCTCGGCGTCGCGATGCCGCAGATCCTCAAGCACGAGGCGCTCGCCAAGTGGACCGGTGGCTCGCAGGGCATCGTCATCGTCAAGCCCGATCCGCCAGCCTGGAGCGGCCTGTCGCAGGACCAGTGGCTCTACTTCTTCACCCTCGCCTGGGTCGTCGTTCTCTTCGTCTTCGGCTGGAATCTGCTGCGCGGGCGCATCGGTCGGGCGATGGTCGCGATCCGGGATCAGCCCATTGCGGCGCAGGCCATGGGGGTCAACACTTCGCTCGTGAAGTCGCTCACCTTCGGCGTCTCGGCCCTCTACACCGGCATCGCCGGCGCGATCGGCGCGATCGTCATCCAGTTCGTGGCGCCCGACTCGTTCACGATCTTCCTGTCGATCACGCTGCTCGTGGGCGTGGTCATCGGCGGGCTGGCCTCGATCTGGGGTGCGTTCTTCGGCGCCGTCTTCATCCAGTTCATTCCCAACATCGCCGACGAGATCTCGAAGGCTGCGCCGTGGGCGATCTACGGCGTCGTCCTGATCGCCTTCATGTACGTGATGCCGACCGGCGTCGCGGGCTTTCTTCGCCTCGTGCGGTCGCGCATCGCGCGCCGGCGCGGGGCGTGAGCGTTCCCCGATTTCGCCCCACCAGAACCACGGAGACAGACATGCACAAGACCCTCGACCGCATCACCCGTCGCACCGCGCTGGCGCTCGCCTTCGGCGCCGCGTGCTTCGCCCAGAACGCCGCGGCGCAGGCCGCGAAGTACGGCCCCGGCGCATCCGCGACCGAGATCAAGCTCGGCCAGACGATGCCGTACAGCGGCCCGGCATCGGCCTACGGCACGATCGGCAAGGTCGAGCAGGCCTACTTCAAGATGATCAACGACAACGGCGGCATCAACGGCCGAAAGGTCAACCTGATCAGCCTCGACGACGGCTACAGCCCGCCGAAGGCGGTGGAGCAGGTGCGCCGGCTTGTCGAGCAGGACGAGGTGCTGGCCCTCTTCCAGACGCTCGGCACGCCGAGCAACTCGGCGATCCACAAGTACGTCAACGCCAAGAAGGTGCCGCACCTGCTGCTCGCGACCGGCGCGACCAAGTGGGGGGATCCGCAGAACAACCCGTGGACGATGGGCTTCAACCTCAGCTACCAGTCCGAGGGCCAGATCTACGCGAAGTGGCTGCTGAAGAACAAGCCCGACGCGAAGATCGCCATCCTTTACCAGAACGACGATTTCGGCAAGGACGTGCTCAAGGGCGTCAAGGATGGCCTCGGCGCGGCAGGCGCGAAGATGATCGTCAAGGAGGCGACCTACGAGGTCACCGATCCGACGATCGACTCGCAGATCCTGACGCTGCAGAGCTCGGGTGCCGACACCTTCATCGACATCACGACGCCGAAGTTCGGCGCGCAGGCGGTGAGGAAGGCCTTCGACTCGGGCTGGAAGCCGCTGCACCTGCTCAACAACGTGAGCGCCTCGATCGGCTCGGTGCTGGTGCCGGCCGGCGTCGAGAAAGCGGTCGGTGCGATCACCGTCGCGTACTACAAGGACCAGAACGATCCGCAGTGGAAGGACGACCCGGCGATGCTCGAGTGGCGCGCCTTCATGGGCCGCTACTACCGCGAAGGCGACCCGAAGGACCAGAGCAATCTCTACGGCTACCTGGCTGCGCAGATCATGACCCAGATCCTCAAGCAGTGCGGCAACGACCTGACGCGCGAGAACGTCATGCGCCAGGCGGCCAACCTGAAGCAATTCAAGCTGCCGTTGCTGCTGCCCGGGATGGCGCTCAGCACCGGGCCGACCGACTTCTTTCCGGTCAAGCAGGCACAGCTGCAGAAGTTCACGGGCACGCAGTGGCAGCTCTTCGGCGAGCTGATGAACACCGACGCCCGCTAGTCACGCTGTCATCCTGAACGAAGTGAAGGATCTCGGCCGTCGGGAACCTTCGCTCTGCCCAGGATGACGGAGACGGGCCTTCTGTCACGAAGCCGTCGCAAGAAGCGTCCTAGACTCGGGGGATGACTTCCACCGTCGCCGCGACCGCCGTGGCGATGCCGCCTCTGCTCAACCGCGAGCGGGCCATCCTCGAGTTCAACCGGCGCGTGCTCGCGATGGCGCGCCGCGACGACGTGCCGCTGCTCGAGCGGCTGCGCTACGTCTGCATCGTCTCGTCGAATCTCGACGAGTTCTTCGAGGTCCGCTTCGCCGATTGCCTCGAGGCCTCGCGCCAGCCGAACACCGGCACGACCGCGGCCGACATCGACGCGCTCGCCGCCGCCGCGCACGCCCTGATCGACGCTCAGTACGCGGTCTTCAACGACGAGGTGATGCCGGCGCTCGCCGCCGAGGGCATCCGCATCCTCAACCACGCCGATCGCAACGAGAAGGAACGGCGCTGGGTCGCGCGCTTCTTCGAGGAGCAGGTCCGGCCGCTGCTCGTGCCGGTCGGGCTCGATCCGTCGCATCCGTTCCCGCAGGTCGCCAACAAGTCGCTCAACTTCATCGCCCGGCTCGCCGGCAAGGACGCGTTCGGCCGGCGCAACACGGTGGCCATCGTCAAGGTGCCGCGCGTCCTGCCGCGCGTGATCCAACTGCCGCGCAAGAAGAAGCGTGGAGCCGGCCATGATTTCGTGCTGCTGACGAGCGTGATCCGCGCCCACCTCGGATCGCTCTTTCCGGGCCGCGAGGTCGAGGCGTTCTCGCAGTTTCGGATCACGCGTGACTCCGATCTCGAGGTCGACGCCGACGTCAAGAACCTGCGCCAGGCGCTGCGCTCCGGCCTGACGACGCGCCACTTCGGCCAGGCGGTGCGGCTCGAGGTCGTCAACACCTGTCCGGCCGAGCTCTCCGAGTTCCTGCTGCAGCAGTTCGGCCTGCAGGCGTCGGCGCTGTACAAGGTCAACGGGCCGGTCAACCTCGTGCGGATGAACGAGCTGATCGACCTCGCCGACGCGCCGACGCTGCGCTTCCCACCGTTCGAGCCTGCATGGCCCGCGACCTTGCGCCGCGAGCAGACGATGTTCGAGCGCATCAGGAAGGGCGACCTGCTGCTGCACCAGCCGTTCGAGTCGTTCGCGCCGGTCGTGCAGTTCCTGCAGGAAGCAGTCAACGATCCGAACGTGCTCGCGATCAAGCAGACGATCTACCGGGCAGGCAGCGTCTCGCCGCTGATCGACCTGCTGATCGAGGCGGCTCGGCGCGGCAAGGAGGTGATGGCCGTCGTCGAGCTGAAGGCTCGCTTCGAGGAAGAAGCCAACATCAACTGGGCCGAGCGCCTCGAGGCCGTGGGCGCGCAGGTGGTGTACGGCGTCGTCGGCCTGAAGACGCACGCCAAGCTGCTGCTCGTCACGCGGCGCGAAGACGGGCGCCTCGCCCGCTACGCGCATCTCTCGACCGGCAACTACAACCCGAACACGGCTCGGCTCTACACCGACCTCGGCTACTTTACCCACGACGCCGACCTCACCGCCGATGTCGACGCCGTCTTCCAGCAGCTCGCGAGCCTGGGTCGGACGCGGCCGCTGAAGACGCTACTTCAGGCGCCGTTCACGCTGCACAAGGAGATGCTCGCGCACGTCTCGCGCGTCGCTGCGGCAGCGGCTGCGGGAAAGAGCGCGCGCATCGTCGTCAAGGTCAACGCGCTCACCGACGCGCAGCTCATCCAGGCGTTGGTCAACGCCGGCCAGGCGGGCGCGCAGATCGACCTCATCGTGCGCGGCGCGTGCATGTTGCCGCCCGGCGTTCCCGGAGTCACCGACCGCATCCGCGTGCGCTCGATCGTCGGCCGCTTCCTCGAGCATTCGCGCGTCGCCTACTTCCGCTGGGGCGACGGCAATGGCGACGAAGCGGTGTTCCTGTCGAGCGCCGACTGGATGGGCCGCAACATGTTCGGCCGGGTCGAGGTCGGCTGGCCCGTGCGCGATCCGCAGCTGCGCCGCCGCGTCATCGACGAGTGCCTGGTGCCCTATCTGCTCGACAACCGCGACGCATGGCTGCTGAACAGCGACGGCAGCTACCGGGTCGCGGGCCGCAACGGCGCGTCGGCCCAGGAGGCGCTCATGCGCCGCTACGCGGGTCGGTGAGCAGGACGTGGACCTGATCCTGTGGCGCCATGCCGAAGCCGAGGACACCGGCGCGAGCGAGAGCGACCTCGAACGTGCGCTCACCTCGCGCGGCGAGCGGCAGGCCGAGCGCATGGCCGAATGGCTCAACCGGCGCTTGACGGATTCGACGCGCATCGTCGTCAGCCCGGCGCTGCGCTGCCAGCAGACGGCCAAGACGCTCGGCCGCAAGAGCCGCACGATCGCGGCGCTCGGCCCGGGTGCGAGTCCGGAGGACGTGATCGCCGCCGTCCGGTGGCCGAAAACGTCGGGGCCGATGCTCGTCGTCGGTCACCAGCCGACGCTCGGCATGGTCGCGTCGCTGCTGCTCACCGGCAGCGCGCAGCCGTGGACGGTGAAGAAGGGCGCCGTGTGATGGCTGCGCTATCGGCCGAAAGCGGACGACGGTCAGGTCCTGCTGCAGGCGGTGCAGGCGCCCGACTCGCTGTGAGAAGCGGTCGCGCCTCGCGCGACCAGACCTAGACGGCGAGCAGCTTCGGCGCCAGCACGCCCGTCCGGGCCCAGGCCTCGATCTCCGCGCGCAGCAGGTGCAGAGCGCGCGGATGCGACTCGCTCCAGGCGGGAGCCAGCACGACGATCGGCTGACCTGCATCGAGGCGCAACGTCAGCGCATCGGGCTCGACGTTGTCGCGCGCGTGGCAGACGATCACCGCGACGCGCAGGCACAGCAGGTCGAGCGCGAACGACGAGCTCTGCAGCGCAGCTTCCATCTTGCGCAGGCCGCCGCGCTGACCGAGAACGAGCTCGCCGATGCGGCGCAGCTGGCTTTGCGAGAAGCCCGGCGCGTCGACGTGGGCGAGCAGATAGGCGCTGTGCCGGTGGTGGTCGTGGTGCGAGATCATCATGCCGGCCTCGTGCAGCGCAGCGGCCCAGCCGAGCTCGCGCTGCGCCTCGGCGCTGGCCTGCGGATGCGCGCTCGCCTGCAGGGCAGCCGCGAGCCGGGCGACGCGATCGGCCTGCGCGACGTCGACGAAGAAGCGCCGCTGCAGCTCGCGCGCCGAGGTCTCGCGCAGGTCTTCGCCGCCTGCGCGGTGCTCGGCGGCGCGGCGTGCGGCGAGGTCGAAGATCACGCCCTGGCGCAACGCGCCGCGCGCGGGCTTGAGCTCGTCGATGCCGAAGTGGGTCGCGAGCGTGTAGAGGATCGAGAGGCCGCCGGCGATCACCGCGCGGCGCTCGTCCTTCAGGCCGGCGAGCGCGAGCTTGTCGGCCGTGCCAGCTTCCAGGCAGCGCTCCATGAACCAGCGCAAGCCCGGCGGCGTGACGCGGCCGTCGCTCACGCCGTTGGCGGCGAGCACGCTCGACACGGCGCCGACGGTGCCCGACGAGCCGAGCGCCTCCTTCCAATGGCGCGGCGCGAACGGCTCGAGCGCTTCTTCGAGCTCGGCGCCGGCGGCGACCTGCGCCTCGCGGAAGGCGCGCTCGCTGAATCGGCCGTCGGGGAAGTACTTCATCGACAGGCTGACGCTGCCGACCTGGAACGACTCGGCCGTGCGCGGCCGCGTGCCGCGGCCGACGATCATCTCGGTCGATCGCCCGCCGATGTCGACGACCAGCCGCGCGACCGTCGACGGCTGCAGTCGGGCGACGCCCGCGAAGATGAGACGCGCTTCCTCGCGGCCCGAGACGATCTCGATCGCATGGCCGAGCACCGTCTGCGCGCGAAGCAGGAAGGCGTTGCGGTTCTTCGCCTCGCGCAGCGTCTGCGTCGCGACGGCGCGCACCTGGAGCGGCGCGAAACCGTCGAGCCGGCGCGCGAAGCGGGCCAGGCAGTCGAGGCCGCGCGCGGCCGCGTCTTCGCTCAGGAAGCCCGCGGCGTCGAGGCCGGCGCCGAGGCGAACGGTCTCCTTGAGGTAGTCGACGCGGCGGTAGCGTCCGCCCTGGATCTGGCCGACCTCGAGACGGAAGCTGTTCGAGCCGATGTCGACCGCCGCCAGCTGCCCCGGCCAGCGCAGCTCGTTGCCGGTGCGTGAGGAGAGGGCGGAGGGCATGCGCGGATTGTCGCGGCTCGGCGACGGCGTCGTGGCGCGGCGAAGCTTCCTAGAATGCCGTTCCGGCGCTTGCCGCTTCCGTCTGCTCGCCCATGTCGCGCTCCGAGCTTCTCGATGCTCCTTCGGTCTCCACCACGCGCGGCACCGGCGTCGGATTCGCCGCCGCGACCCAGCCGGTGGCCGCGCACACCATCACGACCGACACCGTGGGCCTCGTTGCCGGCGAGGCGACCGTGCCATCGGGCGACTTCGCGCTGCCGGTCTACAGCGCCAGGCCCGACGGCGCCGGCCCGTTCCCGGTCGTGCTCGTCGTTTCCGAGATCTTCGGCGTGCACGAGCACATCGCCGATGTCGCGCGCCGCTTCGCCAAGCTCGGCTATCTCGCGATCGCGCCCGAGCTCTTCGTGCGCCAGGGCGATGCCAAGGCGCCGACGGACATGCCCACGCTGTTCGCGACGATCATCTCGAAGGTGCCCGACGCGCAGGTGTTCGCCGACCTCGATGCCTGCGTCGCCTGGGCCGCGACGCAGGGCGGCGACCTCGGCCGGCTCGGCATCACCGGCTTTTGCTGGGGCGGACGGATGACGTGGCTCTACAGCGCGAAGAACGCGGCCGTGAAGGCCGGCGTCGCGTGGTACGGACGGCTCGTCGGCGCGAAGACTGCGCTGCAGCCGTTGTTTCCGATCGACGTCGCCGGCCAGCTGCTCGCGCCGGTGCTCGGTCTCTACGGCGGCGCCGACACCGGCATCGCGCTCGAGTCGGTTGAGCAGATGAAGGCCGCGCTCGCTGTCGGCAACGCGGTCTCGCGTGCCTCGCAGTTCGTCGTCTATCCGACCGCCCAGCACGCGTTCCACGCGGACTATCGCCCGAGCTACGACGACGCTGCAGCCAAGGACGGATGGCGCCGCTGCCTCGACTGGCTGCGCACCCACGGCGTCGCGTGACGCCGCCAGCCCGTTCGCGTCGCGTGACCCCCGCGTGACGCTCGCCTGGATCGTGCTCGCCACCGGCATCGGTGGCGTGCTCTCGGTCATCGTCGCCGCCGCGCTGACGCTCGGGGTGCTGACGAAGATCGTGCATCACCTGGTGAGCCTCTCGGCCGGCGTGCTGCTCGCGACGGCGCTGCTCGACGTGCTGCCCGAAGCGTTCTCCGGCAAGGCGCCGCCGCAAGCGCTGTTCGCGACGCTGCTCGCCGGCCTGCTCTTCTTCTTCCTGCTCGAGAAGGCCGAGCTCTATCGCCACAGCCACCACCACGAAGGCGACGACCACCATCACCACCACGGCTTCGATCGCGCGCAGGCCGGGCGCGGCGGCTGGAGCG
>Ga0123336_10004928_pt1 | contig 10721 bp, 5 predicted proteins | sample SSSSmetaG_FD_96466 | JGI IMG/M metagenome (GOLD analysis project Ga0123336, IMG submission 96466) | Glacier valley bacterial and archeal communities from Borup Fiord, Nunavut, Canada, to study Microbial Dark Matter (Phase II) - ​SSSS metaG | ecosystem: Environmental > Aquatic > Freshwater > Ice... | reverse complement strand
CAAGCACGTTAAGATCAAGCGTGCTAATTCCTGATCCAAGCGCGTTAAGATCAAGCGTGCTACTCCCCGATCCCCGTGCGCCAAGATCAAGCGTGCTACTCCCCGATCCCCGTGCGCCAAGATGGCCTACGAACAGGATACGTGTAATTATAGGACACGTAAACTACTCATTGTAGTATAATGAAGTGGGGTTAAGGGCTTGATCAAGGTTAAAACCACAATCTGTAGTAGTCATAAAAGCTTAGCAGACATGATTTTAGGGCGATCAGAGAGCCCTTAGCAGACAAGACCATACAGCACGGGCGGCCGCTCATGACTGCTAAGGTGAATTAGCGGCACTGCGCGGCTCCTATTCTTGATCTCCCACCACGGAACGGGTTGAACGGGCTACCGCGACGGATAGGCAGCACGGGCTATGGCTCCCAGCCCCGCTCTCACGTCGCTGAATGGGTTGAATTCCCCGCGCGAGCCATCATTTTCTCCTATAGACTTAATATAGATTATAGTTTACGTGTCCTATAATTACACGTATCCTGTTCGTAGGCCTTTCTGGTGCGACTCTCCTCCCTGGCCCTCCGTTTTCCCTGACCTGTAGCCCCACTTCTCCGGCCTTTTCCTTGTGCGACTCTCCTCCCTGGCTCTCCGTTTTCCTTGCCCCGCCGGCCCCCGTCTAGGGCGGCTGACTGGCTCCCCGTCGCGCCCCCCCTGGCTCTCCCCCCATGCGAACCGCCTCGCAGAGCGCCCGCGGAATGCCCCCCTTTTGCGGTCGCCGCAGCGACCCGCAGCCCCGCGCAGCGGGGGCAAAAGGGGTTGGCATGACTAGGGCGCTCTGCGTTGGCCGGGAGCCGATCCTCTGCGGGAATTGGCTTCGGGTGCGAAGGTATACACAGCGGGACATCTCGTACCTTCGCAAACGCAACTCATAGCGTGGGAAAATCGGGCCCGATCCGCCCGGTTCGCAAAACGGGCGCCGCCCGCGCCGGGGCTTAGAGGCGGTTCAGACGGGCGGCGATCTCGTCTACGGTGAGGCTGCAGGCGCGGACGTTAATGGCTACTGGGCGAGTTGCAAAGCCGCGATTGCGCCGATCCGCAGCCCCGCCCAGTAGCCGAGGGCAAACATGGCGCTCAGACGCGCGGAGTCGGCGCGCTCAACCAGGGTTTTGTGGACGACCCGCTGGTTGGGGGTGAGTTCCTGGGGCGCAAGGGCAACGACAGTGGGGCGGGCGAGGTGGGGCGTGGGGGCGTGGGGCAGGTCACCGGTCTCCACGGCCCAGGCGCAGAAGCGATGGATCGCCGTGAGAGCGCGACTGCGGGTGCGGGCGGCGGTGGTCAGGTGGTCGAGATAGCCCTGCACAACGGTGGCGGTGAGCAGATCGGGGTGAAACGGGGTGCTACCGGGGTGATCGGCGAGCTAGGTCACCAGATCACGCAGCGTGCTCAGGTAAGCGGTGACGGTTTTCGGATCGCGGTAGGCCAGGGCGGTAGCAAAGGCGACCAGGGCCGGCGGGTCGGACTCACGGACCGGCATCGGGAACCTCCGAGCAGCGGCAGCAGATTCTACGCCGAGTTTTGGGCGACAACGCGCGGCGTTAGCATACCACAAGCGGGGGGGTTACGCACGGGGTTTCCGCGCCGGCCGGACCAACTCGGCGGAGAACGGCTCTTCTCCGCCGAGTGTTCGGCACCAGAGGGGTGTGGAGGGGTGTGGTAGCCGACAGTATTGGGATCGCCCGGTAGTGGCTCTGCACGTGGTCTGCGCGGTGCCCGTTAGCGCGTCCACTTCTACCAGTCCGCCGAAGTAGAACGTCTTGGCTCCGCCACTGTGCGTCTATGCACTGCGTTCGCCGTCCGCTTAGTAGTAGCCGGTGGAGGGTTACTCGCTCTGGGTCAGGTGGCGCACTTGTTTACGACGGTTCAGTCGAAGGTGCGCCCGCCGGTCAGCAAGTTGCCATTCGCGTTGTACAGAGTGGCTGGCGCATAGTATGCGAGGAAGCTACAGGGCTTAACTCACGGGCTGAACTTGGTTTTCCTCCCGCATAAGACGTTGTTGCGCCTGTTGGACAATCGCGGACTCCGCAAAACGATCTAGATCCGTGATCGCTGGAGCTCTGGGAATCACCTCCTCACTGTAGCCCATCGCCTTGGCTACTGCCCGGCCGGCGCATTCTCGCATATCGGCCGACTCCTGGGGATTGCCGAGGATGTCCAGTAAGGCCCGCAGTAGCACTGGGGCCGCTGTATGGGCCAGATACTCACCGGCCAGGTCGGCGGCCTGGCTGCGCGCACTCTCATCCTCATCGGGAGGCAGCCCCCTCCGCAGAAACCCGACGATCTGCGGTAGGTACTCCGCCGTTAAGTTCCAGTACCAGGGCGAACACAGGGTGCGTAAGGCTAAACGTGCCGTCCAGGAAGAGCGGTCGGTCAGAAACCGTTCAACGACCGCACGATACACGGGGGTTCCCACTAAGGCGAGAATATAGAGGAGGGTGTAGCGATCCGGCCCCAAGGGGTTGTGGGCTAACTCGGCTGCCACGGCTGCTACCTCGTCATCCGAAACGACGTACCCCGCCTGCACACGATATTCCGCACTCTGACCATTACCCAACTTGGCCCGCGCAAAGATATCATGGTAGGGTGCGGCTGTCGGCTGGGGGCCATAGGGTCGGAAGTCCCACAAGAGCGCAACATACTCTCTGAGAGCCGGCGTAGTCGCCATGTCGGCCTTGACTGCGGCAATCTCCTGGGGTGACACTTCAGTACCGGCCTTGAGGCGTGCGAGCAAATCCGCATATTGAGGCAATCGTAGTGTCCTTCCTCTGTCTAGGCACCTGGATTACGCTGCACATCCGCACATCCAAGCAATTAAGAAGAAGCCGCGCGAAGCAGCCTACCCATACAGCGCAGACCTCATTTAAATTTGTCACCTAGTTCTCCACCTTGATTTTCTCCGCCACCTCCGCCACCGCCGCCACCGCCGCCACCGCCGCTCGCGTTCATTCCGCCTCCCATTGGCTCAGGATCAGGATTAGTGCCTCCTTCAGAATTAGCACCTTCCTCTTCCTTTACTCTCCCTTCAGGACCCTCATATTTCCACGCAGGATCTTTATAGCCCTTCCAGGCTTGCGGATCGAATCCCTCGGGATCGGAATCGCCTATTCCACCCAGCCGCGTCTGGATTTCTGCCTGGGTTGGCGGCCGCCCAAGCTCCCGGTACAACTGATCTCTAGCCAATATTGTCTTACCTTCAGCGAATTGGGCCTCAATCTGCGCCCTCTCCGCATCCGTAGGATTATACCTACTACTATGTAGATAGCTATAGAGCCTTTTCAGGTATTTTATCAGGCCTGTTCGAGCCTCATCAATTTCCGTTTGAAATCCTTTCACACCAGTTCGAGTATTCGCAAGGGGATCGTCACCTCGCCCCATCGCCATCTCATAGTCGTGATCTTGCATATGCTTTGAAAAATCGAATAGAGGTTGAGTATAAAGTGGGAGACCTGCACCTGTGCCTCCATTCGAGCCATTACCTGTAGATCCACCACCGCCGTGCCCCGTGCAATCATCGACTTCAAGACAGTGCCCTGTGGGGTCGGTATGCCGTAACGGGTTATTCACGACATAGCTGTAGCGATTAAGTTGCTGAGGATTGCCTTTCTCGGCTACAATGCTATCCGCGCTGATGAAGCGCGCCAGTATCGGATCATAGTACCGCGCATGATAGTAGAGCAGGCCCGTGTCGTCCAGGCGCTGGCCGGTGTAGTTCACTTTCGTTTCGGGCACGCTGCCCGACCCACGCACCGCGCCCCACGGGTCGAAGTCCTGCGCGCTCACCCGTGCGCCGTTCGTGCCCGTCGCCAGGCTGGTGCTGCCCAGAGTATCATTGTGCAGGTAGACAAGGCTCCGGCCGCTACTTGTGCTGGTAGACTGGGCCACAATCTGGCCGCCGAAGGTGTACAGGGCGCGCGCGGTCTGCGCCGTGCCGCCTTGCACGTCCATATCTACCAGCCCGCCCAAGTAGAGCGTCTTGCTGCCGTCCGTGTGAGTTTGGGCGGACCGCTCACCGTCGGCATCATAGTAGTACGCCGTGTAGGTACTGGGGCTGCCGCTGTTGGGTGTGAAACGCGTCATGTTGTTGTCGGCGTTCCAGCTCAAACTGTGGCCGTTGGCCGTGCTGATGTTGCCGTTGGCATCATAGACGTAAGGCAGCCCATTGACCACGCGGGCCTGGTGCGGGCCGGCGTTGGTGCCGCCATAGGTGTAGCTTACGCCGGGTTTGCTGGTCAGGTTGCCGATGGCATTGTTGTAACCATAGGTTTGGTTCGCTGCCGGGTTGGGCCCGCCACTGCTGCTCCAACTGGTCAGTTGATCCCGGTCATCGTAGCCGAAGACCTGCGTCTCGGTCTGCTGCTGCGGCGTGCCACTGTTGCTGAACGTGTACGTGTGCCAGGCATTGCCGTTCGGCTCATAGTTATAAGTGCGATTGAACAAGCTGCCGAGATTAGCCGGCGTGCCGACTTGGATCTGACGCAGGCGCTGCATGGGAGTCGCGTAGCCCCAGCTCTGGTGCAGCCCATTGCCCAGTGTCCAGTCCAGCGGCTGGTCCAATGCCGTATAGGTGGCACTCTGCACGTAGACCGGCCCCAAGTTGCTGACCACTTGCTGCTGCCGCCAGCCGGCGTCATAGCTGTAGGTCAGCACTTCGGCCGGGCTGCCGGGGGGCAAGGCTTGGGTCGGATAGGTCAGCGTGTTGACGCGATCCGCGCTGTCGTAGGTCCAGTGGAAGGTGTAGGTGCCCGCTGCCCCGCCGATCCACTCGGTGCTGTCGTCCTCCTGCACCTTGCGCCCGCGCGCATCGTATTGCCAGTGACTGGTCGCGTCGTTGACGGCGCCCCCCAGCACCCGGTTCATACTCGTGCGCTGCCCGCGCCCATTCGCCACGCCCGGTTCGTCGTAGAAATATTGTGCTACATCCCCCCCCGGTGCGGTCTTGCTGGTCAGCCGACGGAGGTCATCGTAGACGAAAATCAGTCGCTGCCCTTTGGCATCCGTCTGAGTCTCCAAGTCGCTGTTGGGGGTGTAGCTGTAGCTCCAACTGCCCATATCGGGGTCGCGCATTGCGGTCTTGCGGCCCAGCGAGTCGTAGCTGATGTCGGTGGTGTTGCCGGCGGCATCCGTGACCTGGGTCAGCAGATCCAGTGGGCTATAGCTATAGCTGGTCTGGCCCACCTGGGTCCAGGGATAGCTCACGCCGCTGTACTCGCGCACGCTCACCACCCGGCCGAACACGTCATACTCGCGGCGGGTTTTATGGTTCTTGGCATCCGTCGTCGTCACCGCCGGGTTGGTCGGGCTGTCGTTGGGCAGGAAGTAGCTCATCAGGGTGAGCGTGCCGTCGGGCGCCGTGACTTGGGTGGGGCGACCCAGCGCGTCATAGGCGGTCTGGGTGGCATTATAGAGGGTTGCGCCCGGCGCGACATAGGTCCAGAAGCCGTTGTTCACATCCTGATCCACATAGCGCGGCTGGGACGCGGCGATCACCTGACCGAGGCCGTCGTAGCGTTTATCGGTCACGGTCATCTGGAGGCCGTTGATGCTTTCGGCTTTACTTTGGATCAGGCGGCCCAGCCCATCATAAAAGCTGATCACGGGCCGGATCGCGCCGGCGGCGGGACTCTCCCGCTGATAGACCATATAGCGGAATGGGATCTCGTAATCGTAGTACAAGGCTTGCAGGGTCGGCGCGCTGTCGCTGTCGCCCGGTTTGACCAGGGTGTTCAAGCGCCCGAAGGTATCATACGTGGCCCGTGTCACGTTCCCGTTGGGGTCGGTGACCTGTTTGAGCAGGCCGAAGCGCCAGTCATAGTCCGCCGTTTCCGTCAGGGGGCTGGCCCCTGCCGTAGCTGCCGGCGGGGTCACGCTCGTCAGGTAGGTGTGGTAGATGCCGTCATAGCTGTTCGTGGTGATACGCCCCGTTTCGCCGTGACCGGGCGCATCGAGTGCCCAGCCGCCCCCGCCTGTTATCGGCGTGTCGTTGCCGGTCCGGCTATAGGTGGTCACGGTTTGCGGATTACCCCAGCTGTCATAGGTGTAACTGGTGTCGGTGCTATGGTAGGTCGTGTTCAGTGTGAAGCCTTGCAGGGGCACATCTACGAGTTTGCGGACCCCCGTCAATTCACCCTTGGGGCCGACCGTGAGCGCATCAAGATAGCCGTCATAGGTATAGAGGGTCAGCGCATAGGTGCCCAACCCCCCGGCGGCCCGCCCGGTCACGAGGTCGGCGGATTGGCGGTCTACCAAATAGTCGCGGTCCGTGTCGCGGGTGTAGTAGTAGTGGGACTGTGTGCGTTCGACGGTCTCGACACCGGCCAGGATGCTGGACTCGGTGCTGCCCGTCAGGTTGCCGTACTGGTGGTTTTGCTGGTTGGCCGGATTGTAGCTGTACACGGTACGCTTGGTCACGGGGGTGCCGCCGCCCTCATAGGTCAGCGCGCGTTGCTCGCTCTCAAAGGTGAAGGCGTGCCACAGCCCGACATAGGCCGGCAGATGGCTGCCTCCCGTATCATAGAACTGGACGGTGAAGCTGTGCTGGGTTTCGGTCAAAGCCGGAGTGGCGTTGCCTTGATGGGTGACGGTGCGGAATTCGCGCCCTTTCAGGAACTCCTGGTTCCGCAGGTTGGTCGGGTTTGCGGCAAAGCAGCCGTCGGTGTCGGCGGGCGAGGCCGGCACGCAGCCCACATCGCCCTGGATAAACCAGTGGTCCGTCTGGTTGCCGTTGACATCGGTTTCGACGACATGGCTATGCCCACGAAATTCACTATGCGCTGGATGGGCCATAGAGGTCGGGGCGTTGTAAATGGGCGAGCTGCTGTAAAAGACGGTGGCGGAGTTGGGACAATCGCGTTGTCCGCAGGGACTGCCCGACGCTTGCGGTACCCAGCTTTCCGTGCCCAGCCAGTTGTAGGCGGGGTGTTCGTAGCTGTAGGTCGCTGTGTAACTGTTGCCCTGTCCATCGGTGGTCGTTTTGCCGGTGACCCGCCGATTATTGGTGAAGGTCGGTCCACTCGCCCCGATCACCGTCCCGATGGTCTCATAGCTCAGGCTCAGGATACCGCCCTGCTCATTATTGGCCTGCGTCAGGCGGTTCCACGCGCCGTTACTGGGGATGCGGCTGGCGCTGGACCCGCGATCCGTGCCGTAGGCGAAGATCAGCGGCTGCAGGGCCGCGCCATTGTAGTCCAGGAGCTGGATCGCGCGGAGGGTCAATTTCAATCCGCTATCGGCGGCAAAGGTGCAGTTTTTATTGCTGTCGCAAGTTTCGACGCTGTAGTCCGAGGTCAGCAGATAATCGTATTGCAAACTGTAGCGCCGCACCATATCCCAACTGCCCCAGGTGTTCACCGCCACCTGGATCTCATCCAACTGGCGCGTCTCATGCGGAGCCAGCTTGGTGCCCGATGTGCTGAGTTGCTTGTCGGCCTGCTCATAGTCGAGGTCGTTGCTGCGCGCCGAGGAGAGGAACGTGACCGCCATACGGGGGCTGGCCCCGGTGTTAAGATCGCCGGCCCAGGTGATATTGCCGAGCCAGATCGTGCTGTCCACTAGGCCATGTTCGCCGCACGCACCGGTGATGGCGGTGGCGAGGCCGCGTCCATAGTTGTAGGTGATGACGTTGCCGTGGGTGTCCACCACCCGCGAGAGTTTCCACTGGTAGGCTTCCATCTTAGAGTCATTGCGTCCGTTGCCACAATCGTCGAAGCCCCACCAGCTGTCTTCGCTGTACTCATGCAGGGTGCCGTCTTTAGTCCAGATTTGCCATTTGTAGCGTGGATAGGCGGTGCCGTCGGGCGCGTAGCCGCCCCGGCTGCTGTCCGACCAACCCAGGAACACCGCCCGCACGCGGATAAACGCCTCATCGGTCGGGTGCCAATCCCATTGATCTACATAGAGGTTGTTGTTGCAGGGCATCGTGGGCAGACACGCCCCGCGCGTCAGGTCAAAGCTTTGCCCATCAAGCACCAAGGTGTAATAGGACAGGTCGGCCCCGTCGACATTCACCTTTTGCAGCGCGACGGCACCTGGATCGAGGCTCCAGCCTTTACCGACCCAGCCGGCCTGCTGGGCCCGGCGCGGCGTGTTGGGGCTATCCGTGGCCGCACTGTTGTAACTGAGCGTCACCGCCGGTTTGACCCCGGCCGGGCCGGCGGGCACCGCAATCGGGTAGCTGTAGGTCGCCGCGCCGGTGTACAGCCCGACCTGCCAGCCTTGCAGCGAGGGGATAAAGGCAGTGGAGGGCGAAGAGCCGTCGCTGAACTGGTAGGCGCTGAAGTGGTTGACGGTGGCCGTGGCGGTCTGGACCGTGGAATCCACGATAGTCGAGACACTGACCCAGCGTCCCTGCGTGTCGTCAAACCAGAACAGGGTCAGGTCGGCTTCGCCGATACCCAGGACTTCGAGTTCGGCAGCGGTGTAGTGGGCGACAATGGTCACGCTTTGGGCGAATTCATGCACAGCCTCCCCCTTCTCCCCGGTGGCGTGCAGGAAGAAGGTGCCGAAGCCCCGTTTGCGTCCGGCCACGGCGGGCGACTTAGGATCAGCAGTGGTCCATTGGCGGCTATATTGTAGGTGCAACGGGTGGGGCGCGGCTTTCGCCGGCAGGCGCACTTCGACGCGGCCATCGGCGCTGTGCAAGACGGCGGCGGTGCCTGGCGTGAACGCGGCACTCCCGCCTTCGGGGTGGTCGCCGGAGCCCGTAACCAGGAAGCCACCCGTCGTCTGGACCGGCAGCGCCAAGCCCAGCGCGGTGGCCTGCGGCCGCACCACGACGGCCCCGGTGCTAGGTACCCTGCTCAATTGCATGGTGGCGGTCACGGTGGTTTGGCTGTGGGCCGCCAACGTCGCTTGGCTCCAAGTCCACTGAGTACGCCCGGCATCGGGGTAGGCCACCACGGCGCTCGGCACGGGCACGGTGATCACGAGACCTTGGGCGGGGTCCGGCGCATCATTTTGCACGGTGAGGGTCATGGTGACGATATCGTTCAAGGCGGCATAGGTGCTACTGAACTGGGGGTTCAAGATCAGGCTGGGCCGGTGCGGGTCGGCATAGGGTGTGACGGTCGGTAGGGGGGACGGGGGGGGGGCAATCGGGCTGGGATCGTTGGTCTTGCGCCCGTCGGCCGGGACGCTGCTCAGGGGGTGGAACGCGGCGGCGCTCAGCGCCGAATTCGGTGCCGGGAATAGACCCAGCGCAAAAGCAACGATCATGATCCAAGAAAACCGATACGCGGCACGACGTGACATGAACAGAACTCCTAGCTTGCTTGCTAATCAATATATAGTTGTGGGGCCAGACGGAGTATAGCAGCGCACTGCCCAGACAACAATAGTACTAAAGTACTATTGTTGTCTGAATTAAGATCGAATAAACATAATAGGCCTGTGCGGAGTATCCGAACGGATTTGTACGGTAGCAACGACAGGTCATAGAATTCGAGCGATTTCACACCATAAAATGGACGATCCTGCGATAACGATAAGTTTGTTGGGGCTATAAGGGCTAGATTTGACCGATTCGCAGCGTGATGCGCGGTGTCAGCCTGTGATAATGGTACTTATCACAGGCTTCCCTCGTCGAATTACTACAATTGCTAGATTTCAATTGCCGGCAATGTTTGCTAAATATCACTTACTTTAGCTGCAATACATCGGTTGTAGTTCCTACCGTACAAATCCGTTCGGATACTCCGCACAGGCCAGACTCACCTCCGCACTCCTACGATTACGACCCCCCTTCCCCTTCCCCTTCTTCAGTCTAAATTAAAGAATAAGGGTTCAATTAGAGACAATATAGGCACGGAAGTATAATGTAGCCGCCGGGACCGGCCACGGTCCTCCGGCGGCGTGGGGTGGGTCAACGGGCGGGGCCGGCGCGCAGCGCCCGGACACGCGGCGGCATCCGCCCCGCCGCGTCCCGCCGGGGTCGTTACGGCGGAGCCGGCGCGCAGCGCCCGGCCCCGCGGCGGCATCCACCCCGCCGCTCCCCGCCGGGGGTCGTCACGGTGGGGCCGGGTCGCCTCGCGCCCGGCCCCCGACGGCGCAAGTCCCGCCGCGCCCCGCCGTCGGGAGTCGTCGAAGCCCGGCGTTAGCCCGGCGCGTCCGGGTCAGGGCGTGCTAGGGGGATGGGCTTGTCGCCCCAGCGCCCGCCCGCCGCCAGCAGCGCGGCCACGGAGAACCAGCCGGTCGGTGCGCTACGGCAGCAGGCGGCAGATGGGCCCCTTGTTGAAGCCGACCTGTGCGGTGCGGCCCGTCGGGGTGACGATCCCGCCGGCGACCAGGGCTTCCAGCAGCCCTTCATTCTCGTCGGCGTTTTTGACGATCACCTCATCGTCAGCCAGATCCACCTCCGGCAGATTGGTGGTGACCGCCGCCATCGGCTCCCCGTCGGCGGCGGCCACAAGGCGCAAGCTGATCCGGCCGTTGGAATAAGTTTGGCGCACGACGTTGCACTGCACGCCCTGGAACAGGACAGTTTGCATGGGAAGCGATCCTTTCGGGAGAAAACCAGCCGCAGCCGGTGAGAAACTAGGGGGACAGGCCAACCCCTGGCGTGGGGCCGTGACCACCACGCCAGGGGCGCAGCGCCGGCTAAACCAGGAGCGCGGCGTCGTCGTCCACCGGCGTGACCGCAGCGGCGACCGCGGCTCGGCGGTCCAGCAGCTTGAAGT
>Ga0123336_10004927_pt1 | contig 10723 bp, 9 predicted proteins | sample SSSSmetaG_FD_96466 | JGI IMG/M metagenome (GOLD analysis project Ga0123336, IMG submission 96466) | Glacier valley bacterial and archeal communities from Borup Fiord, Nunavut, Canada, to study Microbial Dark Matter (Phase II) - ​SSSS metaG | ecosystem: Environmental > Aquatic > Freshwater > Ice... | reverse complement strand
TGTCGGTAAAGTTCAATCGATGAACTTTAAGGCCACTTTGACTGCATCAACTTCTCCCGTCGCGCCACTTCAGATGATGGGCATCGACTTCACCAGCCGCCCCACCAAACGCAAGCCCATCACCCTGGCCATCGGCCAACTCGAGCGCAACGCGCTGCGCTTGACGCGCATCGACGAGCACGCCAGTTTTGATTCATTCGCCGTCTGGCTGCAAACACCCGGCCATTGGGCGGGTGCATTCGACCTGCCCTTCGGCCTGCCGCGCGAGCTGGTCCAAACACTCGGCTGGCCGTTGCAATGGTTGCCCCTGATGCAGCACTACGCCGCGTTGTCACGCGAAGAAATCCGCGACACCTTCGCCGCTTTTTGCAACGCGCGGCCCGTCGGCGGCAAGTTCGCGCACCGCGCCTGCGACGGACCTGCCGGCTCCTCACCTTCGATGAAGTGGGTGAATCCACCGGTGGCCTACATGCTGCACGCGGGCGTGCCTTTGCTGATCGAATCGGGCGTTCACCTGCCCGGCCTGCACGACGGCGACACCACGCGGGTAGCCTTGGAGGGCTACCCCGGTTTGCTGGCGCGCGAGCTGTTGGGAAATCGGTCGTACAAGAGCGACGACAAGGCCAAACAAACGCCCGAGCGCCTTATCGCCCGCAAGGATTTACTCGACGCGCTGGAGCAAGGCCGCACTCGCCTGGGTCTGCGTTTGCGTCTGAGCCACGCGCAGCGCGATGACCTGGTGGCTGACGCGGCGGGCGACCGACTGGACGCCGTGTTGTGCATGTTGCAAGCAGCGTGGGCCAGCACACAACCCGACTTCGGCCTGCCGGGCGCGATGGACTCACTCGAAGGTTGGATAGTGACCGCACCGTGGGCCTGAAAAAATATCAACTTGCCGAGGCTTGGTTTGCTACCCAAGGCTGGCAAGCTTTCCCGTTTCAGCGCGACGTGTGGTCGGCCATGCTGGCTGGAAAAAGCGGTTTGCTGCACGCCACCACCGGCTCTGGCAAAACCTACGCCGTGTGGTTCGCAGCGTTGCTGCGCGGCTTGAAGCAAGCGCAGATCAGCAAAGGCACACAGCCGTTGGGTGTGATCTGGTTGACGCCCATGCGCGCGCTGGCCGCCGACACCGCGCGCGCTTTGAAAGCGCCGCTGCACGTCGTGGCCCCGCATTGGACGGTGGGCCAACGCACCGGCGACACGCCCGCCGCCGAGCGTGCACGCCAAGACAAGCGCTTTCCCACGGCTTTGGTCACCACGCCCGAGTCCCTCAGCGTGATGCTGTCACGTGCCAACGCACCCACGGAATTGACCGGCGTTCACACTGTCATCGTCGACGAGTGGCATGAGCTGATGGGCAGCAAGCGCGGCGTGCAAGTGCAGCTTGCGCTGGCCCGGCTGCGGCGCTGGAACCCGAAGCTGGTGGTGTGGGGGTTGAGCGCCACGTTGGGCAACTTGCCCGACGCGATGCAGGTGTTGCTGGGCGCCGACAACGAAGGCGTCATGGTGCAGGGCCGTGTCGACAAAACGCTGCGCATCGACACGCTGCTGCCGCTCGAGCCCGGACGTTTTTCTTGGGGCGGCCACCTGGGCGCGCAGATGCTCAAACCGGTGGTCGCGGAAATTGAAAGCGCGGCCACCAGCCTGGTTTTCACCAATACCCGCTCGCAGGCTGAAATTTGGTATCAGCTGATTTTGGAAGCGCGACCCGACTGGGCTGGCGTGGTGGCGCTGCACCACGGCTCACTCGACAAGAGCGTGCGCGAGTGGGTGGAAAACGGCCTGAAGCAAGGTCAGTTGAAAGCGGTGGTGGCGACGTCATCACTTGATCTGGGCGTGGATTTTTTGCCAGTGGAACGCGTGTTGCAAATTGGCTCGGCCAAAGGCGTGGCGCGCTTGCTGCAACGCGCCGGCCGCAGCGGACATGCGCCAGGGCGGCCCAGCCGCATCACCTTGGTGCCCACCAACACACTGGAACTGGTGGAGGCAGCCGCCGCACGTGACGCGGCCATGGCAGGTCGCATCGAGAAGCGAGACACGCCCGACAAGCCGCTCGACGTGTTGGTTCAGCACCTGGTCACGGTGGCCTTGGGCGGCGGCTTCACCGCCAGCGCCTTGTTCGACGAAGTGCGCAGCGCCTTCGCGTACCGCGCACTCACCCGCGATGAATTTCAATGGGCGCTGGACTTCGTCGAAAAAGGCGGCAGCAGCCTGACCGCCTACCCCGAATACCGCCGCGTGCAAAACATCGACGGCGTCTACCGTGTGCCCGATGCGGCCATGGCGCGCCGTCACCGCATGGGCATCGGCACCATCGTCAGCGACTCGTCCATGCAGGTGAAATACCAAACCGGCGGCAGCCTGGGCAGCATCGAGGAAGGCTTTGTCGCCCGGCTGCGCAAGGGCGACTGCTTTGTATTCGCCGGGCGCGTGTTGGAATATTTGCGCACGCAGGACATGACGGCCTTTGTGAAGAAAGCCACCAAAAAACGCGGTGTGGTGAGCAACTGGGCCGGCGGCAAGATGCCGCTGTCCAGCGAGCTGGCCGACAGCGTGGTGATGATGTTGGAGCAGGCCGCTGCGGGCGATTTTTCAGCGCCCGAAATGCAAGCTGCCAAGCCGATGCTGCAAACCCAAATGCAACTGTCGAAGCTGCCCACGCCCGCGACCTTGCTGATCGAGCGCTTCACCTCGCGCGAAGGGCATCACGTCTACATCTACCCATTTGCGGGGCGCAGCGTGCACATGGGTTTGTCGAGTTTGCTGGCGTTGCGCTTGGCGCAGGGCGCGCCCAACACTTTTAGCCTGAGCGTGAACGACTACGGCTTCGAGATGCTCAGCGCCGACGCGTTTGACTTGTCTTCGCTGTTGAGTGGAGCGATGTTCAACGCCCAAAATTTGCTGCCCGACGTGCTGCAAAGCTTGAACAGCAGCGAGCTGGCGCAGCGCCGTTTTCGCGAAATCGCACGGGTATCGGGTTTGATCTCAGCGGGCTTTCCGGGCCAGCCCAAAAGCGCGCGCCAACTGCAAGCATCGAGCAGCCTTTTTTATGAGGTGTTCAAAAAGTACGACGCCAACAATTTGCTGCTGACCCAAGCGCAAACCGAAGTGCTCAGCCAGGAGTTGGACATCGCTCGTCTGACGTTGACCTTGAGCAAACTCAGCGCCCAACGCATGGAGTTCGTCGAGCTCAAAGCGCCCAGCCCTTTCAGTTTGCCGCTGATGGTGGAGCGCTTGCGCGAAAAGCTCAGCACCGAAAAGTTGGCCGATCGATTGCAGCGGATGATTCGCGACGCGCAAGGGGTGGCAGACGCTTGAAGCACTCGGCTTGGGAACTGCGCGAGCACGGGCCTCATTCCTGACCTCATCACTGAGCCCATCACTGAGCCCATCACTGACCCCATCACTGACCCCAGAGCGCCCCCATCCCATCGTCTGACCTCCAAGATGAAGGCGCACAACATGAACAAACTCACCAAGCTGTTTCGCCTTGCCAAGCCTGCCCGCATCAAGACCCTGCTGATGGCGCTGTGGCGGCTTTTCAAGCACCCGCAAACACCGCGTGCAGCCAAGTGGGTGGCGATCGCCGTGCTGGCCTATGCCATCAGCCCCATCGACCTCATCCCCGATTTCATCCCGGTCATCGGCCTGCTCGACGACCTGATCCTGGTGCCGCTGGGTGTGGCGCTGGCCATCAAACTCACTCCGAAGCCGCTGTGGGAAGAATGTCTGCGCGAGGCCGAACGCGCGGGCGAGAAACTGCCCCGCATGTGGTGGGGCGCGGCCTTCATCGTGCTGATTTGGGCGGTGGCATTTGGCGGGTTCGCGTGGTGGTGCTTTCGCTGGCTGGCCGCGCGGTGAAGGCGCATGGCTGGGCTAAAGTGCCGCACGCGTCGAAGTGGTGCGCCATTCAACTCACGAAAGTAGTTTTCCAATGAAGCTCAACAGCACGTCTCAAAGCCTCTTGGGGGCGCTGATTCTGGCCTCATGCGCAGCCGCCCAAGCGCAAGCTTTCGATGCGGTGCGCATCTTCGGGCCGGTCGAAGCCAACGGCAAAGGAACCGTCGGCGCGGCAATCGTCAACAGCCCTGAGTTCCTGGGCTCCAAGCAGCGCAAAACCATGTTGCTGCCGTTGCTGGATTACCGCTGGCAAAACGGCTTTTTTGCCGGCACCACGAACGGCATTGGCTATTTGTTCAACTCTGCACCCAACGTGCAATACGGCCTGCGCGTGACAGCCGACTTGGGCCGCAAAGAAAACAAATCTGCCGCATTGACCGGCATGGGCGACATCGATGCCGCTGCCGAATTCGGTGGCTTCTTCAACTACTTTGTGTCCCCACAAATCTCGCTGACTTCGTCGCTTCGCTACGGCGCAGGCAACGACAACAAAGGCATGGTCGTGGACCTCGGTGCCAACTACGCGATGCAATTCGCGCCGCAGTGGCGTGGCGCGGTGGGCGTGGCCACCACCTTCGCCAACAGCCACACCATGCAAAGCCGTTTCGGCGTCACACCGGCACAAGCTGCAACCACCGGCTACGCGGTTTACAGCCCCGGTGCCGGCTTGCGCGACGTCCGCGTCAGCGCTTCAGCCAATTACTTCTTTAGCCGCCAAGTGGCCTTGACCGCCGCCGTCAGCGCAAGCGCCCTGTTGGGCGACGCAAAGAACAGCCCCGTGGTGCGCAGCAACTCGGCGATCACTGGTGTGTTGGCGCTGAGTTACGAATTTTGATTCGACGGGCTTCGATAGATCGCTGAGCCGCCAACCCGTGTTCGGTTGGCTGCAAGTCAGTCAGGCTGAAAAAGCCGCAAAGCCATCACTTGCGCATCAACGTGCTCTTGCCAAACATCGACTCCACCAAGTCAACAGCGACTTCGGCGGTGGCGTTGCGAACATCCAGGGCGGGGTTCAGTTCCATCACGTCGAGCGACGCCAAACGGCCGGTGTCGGCAATCATTTCCATGCACAGCTGCGCTTCGCGGTAAGTCGGGCCGCCCTTCACCGTGGTGCCCACGCCGGGGGCGATAGAAATGTCTAAAAAATCGACGTCAAAGCTCACGTGCAAATGCGTGTTGCCGTCCAGCGTGGCCAAAGCCAATTCCATGGCGTGGCGCATGCCCATCTCGTCGATGTAGCGCATGTCGAACACTTCCAAGTCCATCTCGTGCACGAAACGCTTTTCGCCTGCGTCCACGCTGCGTATGCCAATTTGGCGCACCCACTTCGGGTTGATAGCGGGGATCAGACCGCCTATCTCGATCAAGGCTTGGGGGCCGTGGCCGCACAGGCAGGCCACCGGCATGCCGTGGGTGTTGCCGCTGGGGGTGAGCGTGTTGGTGTTGAAGTCGGCATGGGCATCCAGCCACAGCACGCGCAGCTTCTTGCCGACGTCGCGGCAATGGCGCGCCACCGCGCTGATCGAGCCCACGCCCAAGCAATGGTCACCGCCCAACAGAATGGGCAAGCGGCCCAAGCCCAACTCGGCGTAAACCGCGTCGTGCACCGCGCGGTTCCAGGCCACCACCTCGTTCAAGTGGCGATAACCGTCCACCGGCGGCAACCACGGGTTGGCGGGACCACTGAGGTTGCCTCGGTCCATGACTTCCAGGCCGTGGCTTTGCAACACGCTGACGATGTTGGCCACACGCAGGGCTTCGGGGCCCATGCTCGAACCACGGCTTCCGGCGCCGATGTCGGTGGGCGCACCGATGAGACTGATTTGGGTGTTCATGTGGCGGTAGCTTTCGCGCTGGCGCAGGGCTTCGATACCTGAGCCCGAACGGGATTTTTAAGGACCGCGCCTCTGGCGCAGGGCTGCCAATTTCAGATGTCCACCGCAAATTCACCCGTCTGTGTGGGCGACGCATCGAAACCGTATTCGGCCGACAGCACGGCCCACGCCTCTTGGGCGGTTTCGACGAAGCAAAACAAGTGAACGTCGTGCGCTGAAATCATGCCGGTCTCGATCAGCACGTCGAAGTTGATGAGGCGCGTCCAGAAGTCGCGGCCAAACAGCAAGATGGGCCGACGGCGGCACTTGCCGGTTTGGATCAGCGTCATGGTCTCGAACAACTCATCGAGCGTGCCAAAACCGCCGGGGAAACACACCAGCGCGATGCTGCGCATCAAGAAGTGCATCTTGCGCAGCGCAAAGTAGTGGAACTGAAAACACAGCTCGGGCGTGATGTAGGGGTTGGGCTCTTGCTCGTGCGGCAGCACGATGTTCAAGCCGATGCTGCGCCCACCCACTTCAAACGCGCCTCTGTTGCCGGCCTCCATGATGCCGGGGCCGCCGCCGGTGACCACGTGCACGGGCGTGCTCATGTCGCGCGTGCGGCTGGTGACGATGGCCGCAAAGCGGCGCGCTTCTTCGTAGTAGTGCGCCATCTGCACCTGCATTTGCGCGCGCTTCACGGCGGCCGCGTCATCACTGGCTGTCGCCTGCGCCAGCATCACCGCCGCGGCTTCGGCAGAAGCAATCCGCGCGCTGCCGAAAATCACGATGGTGGATTCAATGCCCTGCTCGCGTTGCACCAGTTCGGGCTTCAACAACTCCAGTTGCATGCGCACCGGGCGGAGCTCGTCGCGCAACAAAAATTCGGTGTCGGTGAAAGCCAGGTTGTAGGCGCTTTCCGGTCCCTTGTAACGCGATGCGGCAGCCGCATTGCCAACGTCTTCTTGCGCACTGGGAAAGTTGCGAGCGGTGAGTTCGGTTTTGGTGTCCATGTGGGAAAGCTTAACGGTTGGATAGGCCAGCGCTGTGTGGCGCTTGCGGGCCCAGCAAGGCAGCGAAGTCGGCCAGCAGCGCGGGTGTGCTGGCCATGAGTGAACGACTGCGCAAGGGTGCGCAGCCGTCGCGCGCATGCACCACTGCGCCCGCCTCCCGCAGCAGCACGAGCCCCGCGGCGGCATCCCACGCACCCATGTCGTGTTCCCAAAACGCGTCGATGCGACCGGCGGCCAGGTAAGCCATTTCCAACGCCATGGAACCCGAACGGCGCACGGCGGCAAAGCCCTGCAGCACGCGACCCAATTCGCCCATGTACTGAGCCATGCGGGGGCTCGTGGGCTTGGGAAATACCGTAGCGGCCATGGATTCAATCGGACGACGCGGCGCGGCGCATTGAATGCGTTGGCCGTTGAGCACCGCGCCGCGGCCTCGGATCGCACCAAAAAACTCGTTGCGGCAGGGGTCAAAAACCACACCCAGAACAGGTTCGGCGTCGTCAACCAAGGCGATGGACACGGCGTATTGCGGATAGCCGCGCAAATAGTTAGCGGTGCCGTCCAGCGGATCGACCACCCACTGCGGCCCGCCGCTGTGCACCGCGCCGCCGCTTTCTTCGCTCACAAATCGGTGGTCGGGGAAGTACTTCAGCACCACATCGCGGATCAACATTTCCGCTTCGAGGTCAATCGCGCTGGCAACGTCTCCCGGTTGTTTTTGCGTGATGACGACTTCGGCCAGGCGCGAACGCGACGCCAACAAATGGGTGCCCGCGGCGTACGCGGCCTGTTCGGCGGCTTTCGACGCTTTATGGAGATCAATCATCGGCTTCGGCCTGCGATGCTCACGCTGCGCCCAGGTTAGGTTTGGAAAGCCGATTCACGTAATCGTGCTGCGCGGTGTTGATCGTCGAGCAGCGGTATTCGACCGGCCTGTCGCCAAAGCTCAACGCGGTGCGGCGCACCTGCATGACGGCTTGTCCTAACGGCAGGCCCAACACGCGCGCAATTTGCCGGTCTACCGCCGTGGCTCGCGCGCGTTCCAGTGCGCGAACCACGCTGATACCGAATTCGGTTTGGTACATCTGATAGATCGTGCCGCTGCGCTCGCGCAGCCGCTTCTCGTTCAGGCCTTTGAACAGCGCCGCCGAGACGGTCAGGCGGTCATAAATCACCGCGCGGCGTTGCAGCAACAGTCGGTTGTCGATTTGAAAGACCGCATCACCGGCGCGCAGTCGCAACGCACTCGCGACTTCTTCGTCGGCCCTCACCCGCTCGAACGACACCAACTCGACGCTGGGCACTTCACGCAGGCCATCGGCGCGCTCGACGTGGAAAAACTGGAACAAGAACCGGTCAGCGCTGTGGCTGGCCACGAAGGTGCCGCGGCCTTGCCGGCGCACCAGCAAATGCTCGGCCGAGAGCTCATCCACCGCTTTGCGCAGCGTGCCGATGGACACGCCAAAAGCTCCGGCCAATTCGCTTTCGCTGGGCAAGGAACTGCCTGGCGAGTAGGTCCCACCCTCGATGGCGCCGAGCAAAGCGCGCTTGACAACGCGGTACAGCGGCATGCCCGCCGACTCCGGGGCAATGGTCGCGAAGGCCATCGGTTGGAGCGGCAAAGCCAAAGCGGGAAGCGCGGTGGACATAACGTTGGATCATACATTCAATTCATTCGAATATCCTGCATCACTCAACTCATCTATATGTTGTGTTTGACTGCACAAAATCCTTCACTACACTGCGATCTTCACTTGTGTACTCATCACTCAAACCGAGGCCATTCATGATTCATTTCGTACTGCACGACGCCCGCGACACGGTAGCCGTGGTCGTGGTGGAAGGCGTCACCGCCGGATGCGCCATGACAGGCTGGGTCATGGACGATGACCGCATGATTCAAGTCACCGCGCTGCAAGACATCCCCATCGGCCACAAGGTAGCGCTGGCCGACATGGCCACCGGCGACACCGTGCTGAAGTACGGCATCGACATGGGCAAGGTGGTCGCACCCATCAAAAAGGGTGAGCACGCGCATGTGCAGAACATCAAGACCAAGCGTTGGTGAGCTCGACCCGTTCCTAGGTCAGCACCCTCCCCCTTGACGGGAGAGGGTTGGAGTGGAGTGGGGTGGGGTGGGGTGAAAGCGCCAAACCCGCAGCACACCATTTCAACGCTCTCACCTCGCCCCAGAAGAAATTCACATCCTCCTCCACGCAGGAGGGGGCAATACGAAAGGCACCCCATGTCCATCATCAGCAAAGACACCACCTTCCTCGGCTACCGTCGTGAAAACGGCCGCGTGGGCATCCGCAATCACGTCATCATCTTGCCGCTGGACGACCTGTCGAACGCGGCGGCCGAAGCCGTGGCGCACAACATCAAAGGGGCGATGGCCATCCCTCACCATTACGGACGTTTGCAGTTCGGCGCCGACCTCGACCTGCACTTCCGTACCCTGATCGGCGCGGGTTGCAACCCCAATGTGGCGGCGGTTGTGGTCATTGGCATTGAAGACGGCTGGACCCAGAAAGTGGTGGACGGCATCAAGACCACTGGCAAGCCGGTGATCGGTTTTGGCATCGAGGGCCACGGCGACCACGACACCATCCTTCGCGCCAGCAAAGCGGCACGCGACTACGTGCAATGGGCCAGCGAGAAGCAGCGCGAGGTGTGCGGCATTTCAGAGTTGTGGGTGTCCACCAAATGCGGTGAAAGCGACACCACCAGCGGTTGCGGCGCCAACCCCACCGTGGGCAATGCGTTCGACAAGCTTCACCCCCTGAACACCACGCTGTGCTTCGGCGAGACCACGGAACTCACGGGCGGCGAGCAAATCGTCGCAGCACGCTGCGCCACCGACGAGATACGCGAACAGTTCATGTTCATGTTCAACCGCTACCAGGACGTCATCAACCGCCACAAAACCAGCGACCTGTCGGACTCGCAGCCGACCAAAGGCAACATCGCCGGCGGCTTGACCACGATCGAGGAAAAAGCGTTGGGCAACATCCAGAAAATCGGCAAGAAGTGCACTGTCGACGGCGTGATCGACAAGGCCGAGGCACCGACTCACCCTGGCCTGTGGTTCATGGACAGCAGCAGCGCGGCGGCCGAGATGGTCACGCTCTGCGCGGCCTCGGGGTATGCCGTTCACTTCTTCCCCACGGGCCAAGGCAATGTGATTGGCAACGCCATCGTGCCGGTCATCAAAATTTGCGCCAACCCGCGCACGGTGCGTTTGATGAGCGAGCACATTGACGTCGACACCTCGGGCCTGCTGCAGCGCGAAATCACGCTCGATCAAGCAGGCGATCAGCTGCTGGAGTCGATGTTGCGTACTGCCAACGGCCGCCTCACCGCCGCCGAGGCTTTGGGACACCGCGAGTTTGTTTTGACACGGCTGTTCGAGAGCGCATAAACCGTCCACCACCGGAACGGCTCACGCCGCCCTCCCTCAAGGTGGCAACACCCGCAGCCCGGCAAAGCCGGTTCTGCGGTGCTAGCTTGATACCTTCAAGGAAGACTGATGAAGATCGTCATCACCGAATTCATGGACGAACGCGCCGTGGCGCAGCTGGCTGCGGTGCACGATGTTTTGTATGACCCCAAGCTGGTGGATGACGCGACGCGAATGCAGGCCGAGGCAGCCATGGCGCATGCCTTCATCGTGCGCAACCGGACTCAGGTTCGCGGTGAATTGTTGGCCGCGCTGGCGCAGTGCAAAGTGATCGGTCGGCTGGGCGTGGGCTTGGACAACATCGACGTGGCGGCCTGTGAATCGCGCGGCATGCAGGTGATTCCCGCCACGGGTGCAAACGCTTTGAGCGTGGCCGAGTACGTGGTGGCGACGGCCATGCTGTTGCTGCGCGGCGCGTATCAAAGCACGGCCGACGTGGCAGCAGGAAAGTGGCCTCGCAACGCACTGAGCAACGGCCGCGAGGTGGGCGGCAAAACGCTGGGCTTGGTGGGCTTCGGCTCCATCGGGCAGCT
>Ga0123336_10004926_pt1 | contig 10724 bp, 7 predicted proteins | sample SSSSmetaG_FD_96466 | JGI IMG/M metagenome (GOLD analysis project Ga0123336, IMG submission 96466) | Glacier valley bacterial and archeal communities from Borup Fiord, Nunavut, Canada, to study Microbial Dark Matter (Phase II) - ​SSSS metaG | ecosystem: Environmental > Aquatic > Freshwater > Ice... | reverse complement strand
TACCCGCAACGTTTGCCAAGGCGGTGGGCGACCTCGCTCAAGCTGTCTGCATAGAAAGATCTCTGAAGAGCATCGTTTTGCGGGTATTGGACAGGACGATTAGCCCCGCTAGAAAACCGCCATATATCGCTGCGACTCACACGACTGAGCCAAGGCCGGCCGGCGACCTACTCCAACAAGGCGGCCCGCTCTGGTTCTGCGAGCAGCCTGCGCGCCGCGAGTCCGATGATGGCACTGTAGCTGGGATAGGCAAACTTCACCTTGGCAAGCGTCGCAACATCGATGCCGGCCGCCATCGCCGTGGTGACCGACTGAACGACCTCAACGGCGTTCTCGCCCACCGCGTGAGCGCCGAGGATGAGCTCGCGGCGGCGGTCGGCGATGAGCTTGAGAAATCCCCGCTCGCGGTCATCGATCACCGCGCGGTCGAGGGCTGCGTACGGAACGACCGCGACGACGCACTGCGCATCGCGCTCGCGCGCTTGCTCTTCTGTGAACCCGACACCGGCATAGTCGGGATCGGTGAAGCCTCCGGCTGGCAGCAAGTGGTGTGGGGTGCGGCGGTTCGCACCGAGCACAGCATTCTCTGCCGCAGCCTCCCCTTCGAACTGCGCTGCTTGCACGAGCATGTCGCGACCGTTCGCATCCCCAACAGCGAAGATGTTAGACACGATTGAGCGAAAGTTCGCGTCGACCGGAATGGCAGACCGTTCGACGGTAATACCAGCATTCTCGAGCCCGAGATCGGAGACATCTGCCGGCCAGCCCGTTGCCATGATGACCGCGTCGAACACACCAGATCGATCTTTGCCTCCCTCACGCCATGCCAGAGTGATAGCCCCATCGTCGTTCTTAATCAACGACCCAACCCCGTCGATCCCCGTGTGCACGTTGACCCCCTGTTCAACAAACGCGGCAGCGACGGCTTCAGAAACGGCAGGGTCGGATGCCGCAAGAATCCTCGGCGCGACGTCGATGATGGTCACGGCAGAACCGAAAGCGTTGAAGACGGTAACGAGCTGCGCGCCGGTGTTTCCGGCGCCAATAATTGCGACCCGCTCCGGCTGGCTCGCGAGCGAGAGCACGTGCTCCGGCACGGTCGCCAACTCGGCCCCGGGTATCGGCAGTCGCCTGGAGTGGCCGCCAACGCAAACCATGATCGAGGTGGCCGAAAGGCGACGGCCGCTGTCGAGTACGACCGTCGAGGCATCCACGAATCTTGCTCGACCCTCGAGGTGAAGGTCGATTCCGGCCTCGCTGAAGCGCTCGGCCTCGCGCTTGATCGACCGCACCCGATCAACGCGTTGGAGTACGCGAGTGACGGTTGTTTCCCAGTCGATATGCGGCGCCGCGACGGCGATTCCGTATGCGTCGGCGGTGCGCACTTCCCGAATCAGTCGCGCTGCCTTTGCGAGAACTCTGGTGGGCACGCAGCCCGAGTTGACGCAGGTGCCGCCGGTACGATCAGCCTCAGCGACGACAACCGTCGCGCCGAGTTCTGCGGCGCGCAGGGCTGCTGCTGTGCCGGCCGGTCCTGCTCCGATGACTATGAGGTCGTAGTGCTTGGTCTCTACTTGATGCATGGTGCCTTCATGTTTTCCGCCGGTGTTCCGCTGAGTTTCGGCTCGACTCACGCTGGGGATCGGGCTGCCACTACTCTTCCACTGCAGGCTGTGAACCGCGATCAAGGAGCGTTCGCCATGATCACCATCGATCCGAAGTCGCGCGGCGAGTCAGGTCTTCGATGAATCAGGCACCCTTCTCATCGGGAACCCCTGGCCGAAACCCGGCACAAAATATGTCGGCAGCGGCCGACCGAAAAGACCCCGCCGATCACGCCCAGCCGGCGACGTGTCACCGATGTCCTGAGACAGAACTGTCACCGACGTCTTGAGACATCACATCGATGTGTAGAGCGCCCCAGAATGTTTCCTGCCCCCACCTTGCCCACACTTGCCCACACCTTCCGCGGGGACGCGGTGATTCTCCGTGCTGAAGCGGGTGGCCTAGTGACCTTGAGTCAATCCCCAATGGCGCCGGTGCCACCGAGGCGAACAACAGCACCAGCAGCGCTGACCGAGCTTCCGGCGGTTTCGATTTCGGCCATGAGAATTTTCCACCGTTAGTTGCTCGGGCAGGGATCAGTCGATGCCCCGTTCCGTGCGCAACACCGAGCCAAGATAGAACAGAGGCAGGACTGCGAGAATCGCGAGGGCCAGGAACGGGCTTATGAACGCGATTCCCAATGCGACGACCGACGGGACTAGTGCCACCAGCTGACCTCGCCGGCCACGTCGAAGCGGCGCAACATCCGCTGCGTCGACCAGCAATTCTGGCGTTCGCTCCACGTACCAGGTCAGCCAATTCCAGGAAAGCGATAGGGCGACCGACACGAGGGCGAATAGCGCCACGGCGACGACTTGATCGGCGCGCTCACCGACCCGCAACGAATCCGACACCACACCAGCTGCAAACGGAACTAGGGACGCTAGCAGCAACTGCAACAGATTCTGGATGATGAGACGAGCATCCACCCGCGCGATTCGATTGAACAATGAATGGTGTGTCATCCACACCACACCTATGACGAGAAACGCTGCAAGGTAGGCGACATAGGTCTGCCATTGCGCGAGGAGTTGGGCCAGGAACTCGCCCTTTCCTTCCGGCGCATGAAGCTCGAGAACGAGAAGCGTGATTGCCACGGCGAAGACGCCGTCACTGAACGCCTCAACCCGGGTTGACTCCGCGAGTCGCTTACCAGTAGTTGCCATGGTGGAGCCTTTCAGAGAATGGCATGGCGCGCCACAAGGGAATGCCCCATTCTCCTTCACGCGCATTTCGGTGTTGCGGCGCCATTTCTGGTACCGGCCGCGGGGTCACGGCAATGTACTTGAGGGGCGCGAGGTGAGTTTCCCCGAACTCTTTTCGACCTGAGACCCGCCGCGCGATCGTGACGAGATGTCCCAGCTGCAAGCCGCACCCGTCGATTGCTCGACCGAGGTGTGAGGATTGCACTGTGAAGACGGTCGGATTGCGCCAGTTCGAGGCTCCGTCGTCGGGCGCTCCGGTCACGATGCTGGAGCTGTTCTTCGATCTCGTTTTCGTCTTCGTCGTCACACAAATCGCTGGGCTCTCGGGCCGAGCCGATAACTGGTTTGCGTATGCAGAAGTGGGCATGGTGCTCCTTCTGACCTGGTGGATCTACGACGGTTTCGTGTGGCTTTCCAACAATGTTGCGCCCACGACGACGGTGTCCCGAATACCGATGCTTGTTGCGATGGTCTGTTTTCTGGCAATGGCGGCGAGCGTGCCTGATCCTTGACTTCGCGCGTGACAACGGCGCATCCGCTTTCCCCGGGTCGACGAACCTCTTCGAGCGGGTCGGCTTCAGCCGCATGGCTCCCACTGCCTCCAAGAGCGGCGGCGCAACGCGGTAGATCGTGCGACGCTCCCTCACCCAGTGACGACCGGCACGCTCGCAAAACCCGTGCTCACCGCCTTCGCGGAGCCGTAGCCATCCATCGCGCCGAACGTTTCGTCCTCCGGATCTACGGAATGATGGTCACAGCGAAATTCCTTGGCTCGCCCAGCCGGAGTCCACCCGAGACCTAGTCTCGGATGCGGCGCTCGCGACTACCAAGGACCGCCACGCGGACGCTGCGTGACGGCCCTGGCCTTCTGATCTATGCGAACGTCCCTTACATGGATTTGACGGTGCCCCCAGCCCGAAGCGTTGCAGCTACCTCCACAGCGTCTCCGGCCGGCGCATCAGACTTGCGGTCGGGACGCGCGATGAGCAGGTAGAGAAGTCCGGTGACCAGAACAACGCCGAGCCCGAGCAGCACGACCCAGTCGGTGGCGAAATTTCCCGACTTCCCCGGCACCGCGAGCAGCACGATGGCGAAGATTCCCCATGCGAGCGCCGCGACATTGATGATGTATCCGAGGGTCCCCAAGCTAAACGGACCCGCGGGACGCCACCCCTTGAGGCGCTGTCGCAGCGCGGCGAGCACCACCATCTGGAAGGCGACATAAATGCCGATGACTGCAAACGCGGTAATCGGAACGAGCAGGGTGCTATTCAGGTAGACGATGAACGCGATGAGCGCGGGCACGGTGCTCGCCACGATGAGCGCGTTGGTCGGAACCTTCGTTCTGGGCGACACCTTGGCCAGCCAACGGTGGCCCGGCAGCATCTCGTCGCGGCCGAAGGAGAACAGCAAGCGACTCGCAGCCGCTTGGAGGCTCAGCACGCACGAGAGGAAGGCCGTGATTGCGATGACGAGGAATATCTTTCCGCCAACCTCACCGAGGGTGGCGTTCAGGATGCCGGGAATCGGGTCAGCGTCTTCGCCAGACACGATCGCAGCCAGGTTGGGAGCTGCCATCACATACCCGGCGAAGGCGAACAGCGCAGAAACCCCGCCGACCAGAATCGTCAGGATCATGGCAAATGGGATGCGACGCGCAGGGCTCTCAACCTCTTCGGCGACGTCTCCGCAGGCCTCGAAGCCGTAGAAGAGAAACAGACCGGCGAGCGCGGCGCCAAGAAAAGCCGTGGCGTAGCTACCAGCACCCTCGGTGCCCATTGAGTTGAAGAACACACCGAAGCCGTGCTGGCGCTGGAAGATGAGCAGATAGAGCCCGACACCGATGACTCCGAGTAGTTCTGCGGCGAGGCCGATGCGCGCTACCCGAGCCAGATTCTTCGTGCCCGAGAAGTTAATCCCGAGTGCAACCACCAGAAATGCGAGAGTGAGGAGGAAGCCCGACGTGCTGTTGAGCTCGATCCCGAAGAGGCTTGCGGCGAACCCGGATCCGTATTCAGCGACGGCCGTGATCGTGACGATCATCGCCCAGATGTACACCCACGCTGCCATCCACGCGTACCGGCGGCCCCACAGGCGTCGCGTCCAGGGATAAATGCCACCGTGAATCGGATACTGCGACACGACCTCGCCGAACACGAACGCAACGAGCAGCTGACCGGCTCCCACGATGATGATCCACCAGATAGACGGGGGACCGCCGATGGTGAGCACCACCGCGAAAAGCGAGTAGACGCCGACGAGGGGCGACAGGTAAGTGAAGCCGAGTGCGAAGTTCGACCAGAGAGACATCGAACGTCGAAAAGAATCGTCGTAGCCGAGTACTCGCAGGTGTTCTTGATCAGTCAGATTCTCAGAGTTTCGGGATGGGGTGGACATCGGAACCTTTCTTTGTGTTGAGCCCGGTGCACACGTCTTTGTCTGCACTCGGGGTTTTGCGGGTCAAGTGCCCCTAACGAAGCACCCGGATCATCTTGCGATTCACAAACTCCTCCATGCCGAATCGGCCGAGTTCTCGACCGAATCCCGACCTCTTGATTCCGCCAAAGGGGAGCTCAGGGCTGTCGAGGCCGACGCCATTGACGAACACCATGCCTGCCTCGATCTGGTCGGCAACGCGCAGAGCTTGCTCGGGATCGGTCGTGAAAACGTAAGACCCGAGTCCGAAAGGGGTGTCGTTGGCGAGCGCGATCGCGTGTGGTTCATCGACGGCGCGGTACACGATCGCGACCGGACCAAAGAACTCCTCCGAGTGGGCCGGGTTGTCTGGCATCACCTCGGTGAGCACGGCAGTAGAGAACCATGCACCGTCCTGTGTGCCGGAGCCCGCAATCTTCGCCCCGTTAGCTACGGCACGAGAAAGCTGCTCTGACAGGTGGTCGGCAGCGAGAACCGAGGAAAGTGGGCCCAGTTCGGTGTCCGATTGAGTCGGGTCGCCCACGACGGTTCCGACCATCGCGTCGGTGAATTTCGCGAGGAATTGGTCGTAGAGCGCGTCGGCAACGATGAAACGCTTAGCCGCGTTGCAGGCCTGGCCACTGTTGTCGAGTCGGCCAGCGGCTGCCGCGGCAACACTGGCATCCATGTCATCAGTGCTGAGCAGGATGAACGGATCCGAGCCCCCGAGCTCAAGCACCACCTTCTTGAGGTTGCGCCCGGCGACCTCGGCCACCGCGGCGCCCGCACGCTCCGAGCCCGTGAGGGAGACACCGACGATGCGCGGGTCGGCGATGAGGTCGGCGACCTGGTCGCTGCTGACGAAGATGTTGCGGTACGCGCCATCCGGAAATCCTGCATCGCGAAAGATCGTCTCGATGGCCGCGGCCGACTCGGGACACTGGGAGGCGTGCTTAAGCAGAATTGGGTTGCCAAGCACGAGGTTGGGGCCGGCGAATCGGGCGACCTGGTAATACGGAAAATTCCAAGGCATGATGCCGAGAAGGGTGCCGATGGATGACCGGCGGATGAACGCCGAGCCCTCGCCATCAAGCAGCTCGATCTGCTCGTCAGCGAGAAACTTCTCGCCGTTCTCGGCGTAGTAGGAGTAGATCGCGGCGCTGAAATCGACCTCGCCCAGGGCCTGCTCGACGGGCTTGCCCATCTCCCGCACGATGATGGCGGCCAATTGCTCGCGGCGCTCAGTGTGCAACTCGGCGACCCGCTGGATCAGCGCAGAGCGGTCGGCGATGGAGGTCGAGCGGGACCAAGTGCGGTGGGCGGTGTCTGCGCTCTCGAGGTATGCGCTGACTTCGGCTTCGGTGGTCGTTGCCGGGTTGAAACCGGTCTCTCCCGTTGCGGGGTTGGTCACGATGTAGTTGCTCATGTGTTCCTCGGATGTCGTGGTGCGGGTGTCGTGGTGGCTTAGCGAAACGCGGGGATGCCGGTGAGGTGATTTCCGATAACCAGAGTGTGCACCTCATCGGTGCCTTCGTAGGTGCGGACGCTCTCTAGATTATTGGCGTGGCGCATCGGGGAGTAGTCGAGGGTGACGCCGTTGCCACCAAGTACAGTGCGAGCCTCACGTGCGATAGCGATCGCCTCCCGGGTGTTGCTGAGCTTTCCGAGTGAGATCTGATGAGGTTTCAACCTCCCCGCATCTTTGAGCCGACCCAGGTGCAGCGCGAGCAACATTCCCTTATTGATCTCCACCGCCATGTCGACGAGTTTCTGCTGCGTGAGTTGAAATCCGGCAAGCGGACGATCAAACGGGGTTCGCGACTGGGAGTAGCTGAGGGCCGCGTCGAAACTGTCGCGGGCCGCTCCCATCACCCCCCAGACGATCCCGTAGCGCGCCTCGTTGAGGCATTCGAATGGCCCGCGCAGACCGGTGACGTTCGGCAGCACCGCAGAGGCGGGCAGTCGCACATCCGTCAGAATCAGTTCAGTTTGTATGGATGCTCGCATCGACAGTTTCGGCCCGATGAGGTGTGCTTCGAAACCGGGGGTACCGGTGGGCACAATGAAACCGCGGACGCCCTCGTCGGTCATCGCCCAGACGATCGCGATGTGTGCGATCGTGCCCAGACCGATCCAGCGTTTTCGACCAGTGATGACCCAGTCATCGCCGTCCCGACGCGCGAAGGTCGTCATGCTCGCAGGGTCGGACCCCGAGTCGGGTTCGGTGAGACCGAAGCATCCGATGGTCGTACCGGCCGCCATGCCGGCGAGCCACTCGTTTTTCTGTTCCTCTGAGCCGTGTTTGTGGATGGCGCTCATAGCCAGCGACCCCTGCACGCTCACGAAGGTGCGCAGTCCCGAGTCTCCGGCTTCAAGTTCGAGGGCCGCGAGGCCGTAGTCGACGGCGCTGCGGCCGGGGCATCCGTACCCCTTCAGGTGCATTCCGAGGAGCCCAAGCCGAGCCATCTCGGGAATGATCTCGACCGGGAAATATGCCTTTTCGTACCACTCGGCGATATTGGGACGGATGGCTGTATCGACGAACGAACGAACAGAGTCGCGGACTGCCAATTCGTCGGGGGTGAGCAAGAACTCGAGATCGATGAGATCGGAGCTATCGGTTGCGAAATCAGTCATTGATTCACTTTCGGATGCGCGGTTCGCGTTTCAGGGACGACGAAAACGCCATCGATGCGGCGGGGGATATTCCAGGGGTTGTCGGGTCTGAGAGCGTCGGGCAACATCTCGCGGCGAGCGTTCTGCACGGCGACCGGCCGAACAAAACGATCAAGTGCACCAGCACCGACACTAGTCGCGTCTGACCTAGATGCGGCGGGCCAGGGGCCGCCATGATGCTGTGACCAGGTGTTAGCAACTCCGGTCGGCCAGGCGTTCACCGTCACCCGACCCACGCGAGAGGAGAGCTGCGCGACCAGGTTCACGGAGTCACCGGTATCGTCGTCCTCCTCGCCGATGAATACCGACGCGACAAGGGAACCCTGCAGGGTGCTGAGGGCACGAGCGGCGGCATCGGCGTCGTCGTATTCGCACAACAGTGCGACGGGGCCGAAGCACTCCTCGAGAAGACGCGATCCGGGCTGAAGGTCGTCGAGAGTGACAGACACGACGCGAGCGAATGGCCAGGTTCCGGTCTGGCGTGAGGTGTTCGCTTCTACCGCTGCCGCTGCCGCAGCTCGAGCGCTCGCCGCCTCCAGCTCGCTCACGCCCGAGGCGAAATGCTCGGCGATAGCGGCGGTGAGCAAGGGGGCTGGCTCCACTTGAGCGACCGCGCCGGTCACGGCGGCATGCATCCCGCAGCCGGACGGAGCGAACAGGAGACCTGGCTTCGTGCAGAACTGGCCAGCTCCGAGGGTGAATGAGGCGACGAATCCGTTTGCGATCGACTCGACCTGCTCCGGAGTTTTCACCGCGTTGCGGGTCACAAAGACGGGATTGACAGTACCCATCTCGGCGAACACCGGCACACCGCGTCGCGCCGCCCGTTCGAGCAGAGCCATACCGCCGCCCTGGCTCCCCGTGAATGCGACCGCACAGATTTGCGGGGCATCGACGACCTGCAGCCCGGCGTCGAATCCCACCACTAGGTCGTAGAGACCTTCGGGTGCACCCGCGGTCGCGAGGGCGTCGAGGGCGACCTGGGCGAGGCGAACGCTCAGCCGGGGGTGCGCGGGATGGGCCTTGACGACGACCGGACATCCCGCAGCAATGGCTGAGGCTACGTCGTGGCCGAAGACCCCGAACCCGAACGGAAAGTTGCTCGCACCAAACACGGCGACCGGGCCGACCGGGATGTTCCAGCGTGACAGGGTGATGGTGTCGTTCACCGTTTCAGAACTGGCGCCGAGGTAGAGCCCATCGACCGCGACGCTCGCGTAAAAACGTGCACTTCGGGCGGCCCCCGCGATTTCGCTTCGAAGTCGGGGCAAACCTAGCGCTGTCTCTTCATCGGCGAGCAATGCCAATTCATCCTGATGGAGCAGTAATGCGTCGGCGACGGCATTCAACCAGCGCGATCGATCGATCGGTGCCGTCATTGACAGTTGCGGAGCGACAGCGGCCGCGCGCCTGACGACTTCGGCGACCGCCCGTGGATCGGTGTGCGCCACCGCGCCTCGCTGGACTGCCGTGCGAGGGTTCGTGCTCAGGTCGGATGCCCGAGTGACGCTCACGCAGCGACGGTCTCAGAAGAGCGAGATGTCTGTTGCCCGCCCTCGGAGAGATTCACCGTGAGGATGGCGTCGCGCAAGACTGTCAGCCCATCGAGCAGGAGTGTCTCCTCGATTACAAGGGGGGGAAGGAGGCGCACCACGTTCGAGAAGGTTCCGCAGACGAGTACAAGCAGCCCGCTGGAATGTGCTTCGGCCGCTACCTTCTTGGCAAGGTCCGTTCGCGGTGCGAGAGTGATGGCGTCCGCGAACTCCACGGCGAGCATCGCGCCACGCCCGCGCACATCCGCGAGAATCTGGGTCGAGGTCAGCAGAGGTTCGAGGATGCTGCGCACCAAAGATTCGATGCGCTGTGCGTTCGCGATCAGGCTGCCGTCTTCGAATGCCTCGAATACTCCCAACGCTGCGGCGCACGACAGGGGGTTACCTGCGTAAGTGCCACCCAGTCCGCCGGCGTGAACCGCGTTCATGAGTTCGACTCGACCGGTGATGGCGCTGAGCGGCAGACCGCCGGCAAGAGCTTTTGCCGTAACCGTGATGTCGCCGGCGATATCTTCGTGATTGCTCGCGAAGAGGGCGCCCGTGCGCCCCATTCCCGCCTGGATTTCATCCAAAACCAGGACAATTCCGTATTTAGTGGCCAGCTCGCGAAGGCCGGGGAGAAAACCCGGGGAGGGAACGATGAAGCCACCCTCACCTTGGATCGGCTCGACGACCATCGCAGCGAATGTCTCTGGATCGTTGTCGAGCAGGATTCGCTCGACGGCCTTAAGCGCCTCCACGGTGGCGTTCTCAGCACCGGTCGGCCAGCGTAAGGGCGAGGCATAGGGCGCACGGATGACCTCCGCGGGAAACGGTCCAAAGTTCAGCTTGTATGGGTTCAGCTTTGCGGTCATCGCCATTGTGAGAAGGGAACGACCGTGGTACGCGTCGTCGAACACCAGCACGCGCTCCCGGCCGGTGGCCAATCGGGCGACCTTCACCGCGTTCTCGACGGCCTCGGCGCCGGTGGAGAACAGAGCGCTGCGCTTCTCGAAATCGCCAGGGGTGTGCTCGTTCAGCCAACGGCACACTGCCGTGAAGGAGTCGTACTCGGTGACCATAAAACAGGTGTGGCTGAACTTCTCGAGTTGCGCCGCGACATGAGCCTGCACGCGGGGGTTGCTCGCTCCGACGCTGGTGACCGCGATGCCCGACGCGAAATCGATGATGCGGTTGCCGTCGACGTCTTCGAGGATGGCGCCCTCCGCTCGTTCCACGAAGACAGGCATAGTGACACCGAAGCCACTAGTGACCTGCTTTTCACGCTCGG
>Ga0123336_10004923_pt1 | contig 10727 bp, 12 predicted proteins | sample SSSSmetaG_FD_96466 | JGI IMG/M metagenome (GOLD analysis project Ga0123336, IMG submission 96466) | Glacier valley bacterial and archeal communities from Borup Fiord, Nunavut, Canada, to study Microbial Dark Matter (Phase II) - ​SSSS metaG | ecosystem: Environmental > Aquatic > Freshwater > Ice... | reverse complement strand
TAAATGCCCGTAGTCCGTACTGCTGTGAAAAACTGCCCATCAAATCGAGCATCGCGGGCCTGCAAAGCCCGATAGCATATTTCAGGTTCGAGTTTTAACATAGTTTGATTCTCATTTGACATTGGTGGCTGTGGCCCGCACACGGGCCAGCATAAAGAGAAAGCAGGGGACACCCCTGCTACCCCATCAGGGTCGTTCTCTCCCTCTATCGGCTTTATAGTATCTAAGAAAAAGGCAAGGGACATCCCCTTACTGACAACTGCTTACTGATAACTGACAACTGTTTACTAATAACTATCTGAATTTAGTATAGCTGAAACTGGTAGAGAAATCTGGTCATTTTCGGACATGTATGTCCTTGAAGTAATCAGCAGTAAGCAAGAAGAACTGGAAATTACTGACCTGAGCATAGGAAACTAAACGGGGGTGGGGGTGTCCCCTGTATAATCTTCCCTGTTGCTTTACTTATTTAGGCTCAGGTCAGTAGGTTGGGAGAAATCAATCTGAGTTGAAACGAGGCTTATTTTAGAGGAGGAGATTAAAGGAGATTTTTAGACGGCACGCCCGGAGTTTAACCCACGAAACGGGCTAAACTCCAAAGGTAATGTCTATTCGATACCGTTGGCGGCGATTACGTTCTTGTAAAAGTGACCGCTGTCTTTAACGGTGCGGGCCAAAGTATCATAATCCACATGAACGATGCCAAAGCGTTTGGAGTAACCATAGCCCCACTCAAAATTATCCAGCATACTCCAGACAAAATAGCCTTTGAGCGGTACGCCTTCCTGAATAGCCCGATGTGCCGCCGCAAAATGGTCGTGCAGAAAAGCCTGACGACGTGGGTCAGCAATTTTGCCGTCCGGCCCAAGCGTATCCTGAAAAGCTGCGCCGTTTTCGGTAATATAAAGGCGACCCGGCACATAGTCCCGGTGCAGTCGGGTTAATAAATTGTAAAGGCCAGTCGGATAAACTTCCCAGCCCATCTCGGTACGCTCCACATTTTCAACCTTGACATTGGCAACTCGACTACCACCCGTCGCCGATTCATCTCTAACTACCGTGCGGAAATAATAGTTTACTCCCAAAAAGTCAATTGGCCGGGAAATAATCTTCATATCGTCTGCCTGAACCGGCAAAGGGGCACCGCCCAGCCTTTCAGCGACTTCTTTCGGGTAAGCTCCGTTGTAAATTGGCTCTATAAACCAGCGATTGAGAAAGCCATCTTCAGCCGCTTCGGCTTTCTTATCGGCCTCGCCTTCGGTAGCCGGGTCGGTAGGACTAAAATTTAGAGTAATGCCAACCTCGGTATTAGTGTTACCCGCCGCTCTTATAAGGGGCACCGCCAACCCATGCCCCAGCAACAAATGATGGGCCGAAGCAAAAGCGGCCTGGGGGTCTTTCTTACCAGGGGCGTGCAGGCCGTAAAAATAGCCCAGGAAAGCCGATACCCAGGGTTCATTTAAAGTAATCCAATTATGTACCCGGTCTCCCAGCCTTTTAGCCACGACTTCGGCATACTCGGCAAAAGCATAGGCAGTCTCTCGATTGGCCCAGCCGCCTTTATCTTCGAGAGCCTGGGGCAAATCCCAGTGATAAAGCGTTGCATAAGGTTCAATATTAGCTGCTAACAAACCGTCTACCAAACGGTCATAAAAATCTAACCCCTTTTCGTTGACCTTCCCCGTTCCGCCCGGAATAATTCTCGGCCAGCTAATTGAAAAACGGTAAGCCCCCAGGCCAAGCTGCTGCATCAATTTAATATCTTCCGGCCAACGATGATAATGGTCGCAGGCCACATCGCCGGTATCGCCGTCCTGAACTTTGCCAGGCGTATGCGAAAAACGATCCCAAATGCTTTCGCCCTTGCCGTCTTCGTTCCATGCCCCTTCAATCTGGTAGGCGGCTGTTGCTGCCCCCCACAAAAATCCTGCCGGGAATTTTTTCATCTCGTCGGCCTTTTTAGTTTCATCTAGCGTCATCAAATTTATATCCTTTCTTTCTGAACCAGGCGACTGACCATTTCAATTTGGACTGACCCGGCCAGGCTTGCCGATACCCCACAATATTTTTCGTGGGAAAGTTTCACCGCCTTGTCTACCATCGCTTGATTCAAGTTATAGCCTTCTATTGTATGCTCGATTATGATACGTTCAAATTTGCGAGGATGTTCGGTTTGCTCCCAACCCTTGATTTCAAGTTGATAACCGGCCACATCCTGGCGCATTTTACGAAGCATCGAAATAACATCCATACCAGTGCAACCACCCAGGGCTATCAGCAGCAAGGTCTTAGGGCTAAAACCTTGCTCATCCCCACCGTGTTCGGGCGAACCATCTAAAATCACCCGGTGATTTCTTGCGTCGGTAGCTTCAAACTGCAAAGCACCAATCGGGTTCCATTTGACCACAATTTCTCGCATAAATTTATCCTTACAAGGCTTTGGCACAGATTAGAGAGTATGAAATGTAGCATCAAAACAGGCTTGTCGTCAAATTGAGGTGTTGTGTTGATACCAGGCCAAAGGCGTTATAATATATAAATAAGGTCTTTAGCAGATGTTTTGAGGTTAAAGAGCAGTAAAGGCTGTTTTTTGTGCTAGAATGTAAATGTATCACCAAGCTCCAATTTTTGTTACAAGTAAGGCTGCGTCCAAAAAATTATCTAAGAGTAAATAAGCAGCATAATTGTAATTTTTGAAACCTGTCCTTTGTTAAGAGTAACTAAGCGGGAAAACGCCCCTCACGGCGACGCGGGAATGTTCGCAACATTCTTGATTTCTCAGCCTGGTTAAGTATGTGACGCTAGACTTAAATTGGGCAAGACCGTAACCAGCAATTTGATTTTTCTTAAGAAAGCAGTTTCTTCTTACATTGATTAATCCGGGCCACAAGTTTCAACGTAATTCTTTTGTAAACAATAAACATTGTGACTAATCCTAAACCAGTGGTGAAGTAGAAACCGCGAACTTTTAGAAAGGCGAGTAATGCAAGGTTGTCTTGAACAAATAGAGCAGGCTAGTACCTCCAAAGTATTTTTATCCAAAGACCTGACTATTCTTAAAATTCAGGCCAATCAGAATGACCCGCTAATCTTTCAGAGCTTTTTCTGTGCCACCTGCCAGGAATTTATTCTGGCAAACGGTCTCTTTGCTGCGCCAGAGCGACACTTCCCCGGTCATCCATTGGCCTGGGTTCCGGCGCAAGATGAGCCAGCCCAGGGTCGTTCTGTTCAGCTTATTGAAGATTGGTTACAAACCGCCCCGATAAGCCAGAGCCGTCGTGAAGATTTGGCCCTTATCGCTCCTCAAACTAATAGCCTTAGCTGGGGGTTGGTACTAATGGGCCACGAAGGAAGTAACTGGTTAACTTACCTGGAAAATTATCTGAACGAACTGGCTGATTGCTGGTTAGCGTCTCTGAACGGATTTGATACAGCCTATTTTCGGGCTGAGGAAATCTGGTTTAGACCATCCTTAAAATACAACTTCGCCTGGTTTCCTGAAACGCCCGGCGAATAAATTTTATTGCTATAATAAGTAGTACCAAATGTCATTCAATTAAACACCTGTATCGGAAAGGAGACTTTTCCATGCCCAAGCTATCCGCACCTATGGCCGCCGACGTAGATTTAATGAACGCCGCGATTGCCCTAGAGCAGCAAGCACAGTGGACTTACGGAGCCGCTGCCAAAACTGGTATTTTGAAACCCGAAGTAGTAACGGTGGCAACCAAAATCATCGGCCAGCACGCTGACCACGAAAAAGCCTGGACTACTGAAGTAACCAAGCTGGGCGGCACCGCCCCCAAAGCCAAAGACAAGTATGACCTGCCCGACCTCAAAACTCAGGAAGATATTCTCAAGTACGCCCTGAGTTTGGAAGTATTGGCCGCTAATACCTACTTTGATGTATTGCAGAAGCTGACCACCAAGACCCTGAAAACTATTGCCGTCAGTATTATGGGCGACGAGGCGCAGCACGCCGTAGTTTTGAGTAGTGCCCTGGGCTTACAGCCTTTTACTTCGACCCAATTTATGCCGATTAAGCAGGGCTAAAAGCTCTATTTAAGGAGAGGAGACAAAATTCCTATGGAAAACATGAACACCAGTGGCTTCTCACGGCGCAGCTTCGTCAAAAAGAGTGCTGTTGCTGCCGCCGCCATTGCCTTGATTGGTTTTGAAAGCCCCGGTTTTGCCCTGGGCCACGACCTGATGATGCAAGCTAATAGTGACCTTGACATTGCCAATTTTGAGTATGGTCTGGAATCCGCCGCGATTTCGGCGTACCAGGCGGCAGCCAAAACTGGTTTGCTCGACAAGCCGGTATTGGACATCGCCCTGAAGTTTGTAGACCAGCACACCGCTCACCAGAAAGCCTGGGAAGCGGCGGTCAAAAACCTGAAGGGTACGCCCCAGGCTCTAGTAATTGGTAAATACCCTGACCTCAAGAGCCAGGGCGACATTTTGAACTTTGCCAAGACCCTGGAAGAAGTAGCCGTAGGTTCTTACTTCGGAGCGGTCAACAAGCTCAAAGATGATACCCTGACTAATATTGCAGCTAGTATTATGCCGATTGAAGCCCAGCACGTAGCCGTATTTGCTTCCGCACTGAAGATGGATCCCCTTCCGTCATCTTTCGTGAGTGGTACTTCCGATGCTGATATTGCTAAGATTGCTACCGCCCTTCAGATTGGCCCTGTCCCTGCCGCAGCTGCTCCGGCACCTGTAGCCCCAGCCCCCGTGTCAGCCCCGGCTGCCGGTGTGGGTGGTGCAAAGCAAGGCGAGGATTACACTGGTGGCGTAGTTGCCGGCACTTTGGCCGCGATTGCTGCTGCCGCTGCTGGTGCGATTGCGCTTCGCAGCCGCAAAGCTACTGCCGACAAAGAGTAGTTTTAAGGTATAAATTTAGCCTCTTACCTCAATTCAAGTTGAGGTAAAAGGCTTTTTTGTTAGTGTTAATAAAGTTTGCAGGGCAAGGTCTTTTAACAGAGCCAATCGAAAATTATTTGGAAATTACCGTCGCATTGGAGTTAGCGGGGGCAAGTTCCGCACGGGATTTACGCTCCTTGAGAATAATCCTGGTAAAAGGCACGCGAAACTCTTCAAATACTTCGATACTTATCAGAAAACCGATAAATATCAGGCTTACACCGAGCAGGGTTGCCAGCGAAAAAGCGTCCGAACCACTCAGATGAAAACGTTCGATAGTGCCCGCTGCCGAAGCTGCCACTGCTCCCGCAAAGATAAAACCGTTGCTAATCACCCGGTAAAGCTTGATACGCTTGCGCCAGAAAGTCCAGGCACTTTGGGCCGCCCCTAATGCCAAAAAGCCCGCCCCAAAAATATTAAAGAAGGGGGTTAGAACGCGAATATAGGACGGGAAACCTGTGCCTTTTACTTCTTCCGTAGATGTAGCAGGTAGAGCCGTCACGTCCACCGGAGCGGCAAAAACTAGCACTGCCGCTACTGAAAAGAAAATTACCAGTCCAAACAGCACTCCCAGGGCGATTTTGCGGGGTGCAATTAAAAAGATGCTACCCAGCCCCAAAAAAGCACTTGTGCCCATCGCACCGCAAATGTACCAGAGCCGATAATAATTCACATCATTTCGCCAGCCATAAAACGTACCCAGGTATTGAGCAAAAGCCGCCAGCGCAAACAACATCAAGCCAATAGTCCAAACGATTTGGTAAGTTTTGCGCCGCCGTAAAAACTGGTCGAAGACAAATAAGGTGAATATAAAACTCACTACACTTGCCAGTAGTGGCAAAACTACAGTCGTATTCATAAGTAACAGGCACTTTCTAGCTTTTTTAAATGAGCAGCTTGCAAAAGCGCAAGTAATAAAAATTGAGACAAAAGCTACTTTGAATTTTTGAACGTGACTATTCAGAGGTGTAGAGGCACCCCCGACGACTCTTCTTTTTTTAATGAGACTAAATATAGTTACGAACGAACAGCTTCAATTAGCTAAATTATTCACTAACTTAAATTATACACGATGTAACCCTTTTTTGCTTAATCTTAGATGAGAGCAATACCCGTGAAAATGATTCTTAAAAGCTAGTAAGGTAAATTCTCCGTAAATGATAAAATTTATCAACAAGGTTGACAGGGCGATGCTTAGCTGCTAAGATACAACCTGGTTCAGCAAGATAAAAGAAAGAGAAAGTTCTATGAACATCCGTCGGCATCTGGTAAATTCCACCAGACCTAATCTTAGTAGCCCGGCTATGCTAGAAGTTTCAAACTTGAGCGTATCTTATGGGCGCAACTTGATTTTGCAAGAGGTCAGCTTCAAGCTGAACAGCGGCCAGCTAGTCGGAATTATTGGGCCGAACGGGGCGGGCAAATCTACTCTTTTGAAAAGCATTTTGGGGATTATTCCGACCAGTGGCAAGGTACTTATTGAAGGCCAGAATTTGCGCCAGGCTCACCAGCAGCTAAGTTATGTTCCTCAAAAGGAGGAAGTGCGCTGGGATTTCCCGGTTACGGTAGGCGATGTAGTTATGATGGGCCGTTATAAACGAATCGGCTGGGTGGCTGGGCCGGGTAAAAGAGACCACGAGGTAGTCAAGGAAACCCTGGAACAGGTGGATATGCTACCCTTCAAAGACCGTCAAATTAGCCAGCTTAGTGGTGGGCAGCAGCAGCGCGTTTTTATGGCGCGTGCCCTGGCCCAGGAGGGCGATATTATTTTGCTGGACGAGCCGTTGAGTGGGGTAGATACTACTACTCAGGAAATAATAATGAGTTTACTGGGCCGATTAAGAGATGCCGGTAAGCTAATCCTGATGGCAACCCACGATTTAGAGGTAGCTTTGCATAAATGCAACCAATTAGCCTTTCTCAATCATCAGCTGATTGCTTTGGGTACGCCCAAAGAGGTTTTTACGGCTCAGATTTTAGCCAGCACTTACGGTGCGAAAGCTGTTAGCTTTGAGAACGGTCTGGCGGGTGCAACAATGGTATTAGATTAGCAAGCTAATTTCTCGCTCATAAAATATACTCCTGGCTGGCAATTTAGCAGGGGATGCTTTGGGCGATACCCTTGACCCTCACTTTTTCAAAAATACCTAACAGACTAGCTGCAATTATTTAAGTTCTTCGCCCGCCATTGCCCCGGTCATAATCGCCACTGCGTCCGACATACTAAAGCTGTGAGGGTTGATTACAGCCACTCGCCGCCCCAGGCGTTGAATATGCACCATGTCTGCCACCTCAAAGACGTGCGGCATATTATGACTAATCAGAATAACCGGAAGGCCGCGTTCGCGCACTCGTCGAATCAGGTCTAAGACCATGCCCGATTCCTTGACACCCAGGGCTGCCGTCGGCTCATCCATAATTACAACGTGCCGGGCGAAGGCAGCACTGCGGGCTACCGCAACCCCCTGACGCTGACCCCCAGATATTGTACAACATTTGATTCAGCTGGGCCACCGCCGGATTGCTATGATTAATGGGCCATTGGATATTTCGACTTCGCGAGACCGCTTAAAAGGCTATCGGCAGGCTTTAGAAGGAGCTAACATTAGTTACCAGCCAGAACTGGTATTTCAGACTAACGTAGACCAGAAAGGTGGCTATCACGCCACCAAACAATTGCTACAAACTAAAAACCGTCCGGGCGCGGTATTTTCGGTAAACAATTTAGCGGCGATAGGGGTAGTGGAGGCAGTGCGAGAGGCGGGCTTAAACATCCCGCAAGACCTGGCCCTGGTTTGCTTTGAGGATATTGACTACGCTTCAGTAATCTGCCCTTTTCTAACAGTAATGGCCCAGCCCGCCGAAACCTTCGGTACACTGGCTCTGCAACTCTTGCTAGACCGAATTGCGGGGCGGGCGACAGAGCGCAGAAATGTGACGCTTTCGGCAGAATTAATCATTCGCGAGTCGTGCGGAGCAAAGCTAACCAGATTAAATCCGGTAATTCAAGCTTCAACCTAGCTTTGCGGGGCAGAGATTAAAAGGCCCGAATCACTTCGGTCTCGTAATCACCCAGCATCCCACCGTCGTGCAGGTTGCGCTCGACCCAGTTCACGGCAGCCGCAATTACCTGGTCAGCTTTAGTAGCACTGTTGCTAACGCAGACCAGCCCAACCTCGGCCACTTCCCAATCATCCAATCGTCCGACTTCGGCTGCGCTAATCCTGAGTTCGCGCCTGGCTCGTTCTACCAGCGATTTTACGACGCTGCGCTTGTCCTTGAGTGACTGCGCTTCGGGTATCTCAATTGTGAGCAAGCATGTACCAATGTACATCGTGGTTTTATTATTTTTTGGCATAGGTATAAATATTTGACCTGTGGCAACAGGATTTGGCTAAAGGGGAACACTAAAGGTTATTAGTTATCAGTTTTCAGCCAGCTAAATTAGCTGAAAACTGATGATTGCCTTAATTGTACCCTTTTTGTAAAGAGGGTTAAAGCTGTGGTACAGGGTCAGGCTTTTTCAGTTGTTCCTGACCCTCGGCTACTGCATCTAATGCCCCGGCTTCCTGGGCCAATAGTATGGCACTTTGCTCGGCAGCCCGACGGCTGGTTGGCCCAACTATCAACAGCAAAAGAATTACGGCATAGATTGGCAGGTGTCCGGCTAGTTCCACCCAGCCCAGATAAGGCAAAGTCAGGTTAAAGGGCACCCATAAAGCGATAATCACTAATCGGGATAAAGCCCCTGAAATCAGCAATACCCCAAAAGTAAACTCGACGATACCGGCTAGATAAATAAACAGTTCGTCGCCCACTCCAAAATTACTACCGAGGTTAAAATTGATTTTCTGGGTCAAGAAAGCTTCAGCCAGAGCCGGGTTTAGCAATTTCTCGGTAAAGGCCAGCACAATAATGCTTAGACCAGTACCCCAACGCAAAGCCGGAATTGCGTATTGTACCAGGCGCGGGTTAGGATGTGCCCGACGACCAATCAGGGCATCGCCCGAAAACGGCCCGCGCCCGATAATGTACAGGAATACCGCGATACCAACAAAAACGGCCTGTTCGGGCAAAAGTAAAGCTGGAAGTTTGATAAAGGGGCTAAATACTAGCCCAACAGCAAACAGGCCGATAAGCGTGAGCGAAGCATAGCTTGTGAAAATGCCATATACCAGAGCCAGGGCAATTAAAACTTCGGCCAGGGCGACCAGACCGCTTAACAAATTGGCTTCCATTTGAAGATTGGGCGCAAAAAGTTGTAATTGAAATCCGCTCACTAATAGCGGTATAGCAGTATGAACCGCCAGTAGCAAAGGTAAGTAGGCGTAAACCCGCCGCAATTTTTCTTCGCTGATGCCAATTAACTGGTTTCGCAAATCAGGGTTCTTAGCCCGTCGCCATACCCGATAGCGGCGGTCTATAAACACTGCCAGCACTGTGGCTACTCCCCCCACTGCCAATGCCGCCAGCACTTGCCAGCTAAAGAGCAGCCCAAAATCTACTTGATAATTATTAGGGTCTTTTACAAACCATCGCTCATGGGCCGAGGCGGTTTGGGGACTAATAAACCAGGCACTTACGGCTGTTCCTAAAATTGCCAGAGGCAGCCAATTTTTAATTTTCACTTTCATTCTACTGCTCGTTTCCTTCTAGCTGTGAGGTCTGGTTAGGCTAACTTCAGGCCGTTAAGCTTTATTTAGACAGCCCAAAGCGGGAATATCATGGCATGGCTGAATAATTAGCCTGATTTTTCTTTTCTATTATTGTTAAACAAGTAGCAACGAAAGTGCCACGCCTCTTCTAGTATCACCCAAATCCTCAAGGGTAGCGTTAAGTAAGCGTATCGTAAGCATTAAAGCCCGACATAAAGTATAATTTTCCTGACTTTGGAGAGTACAGGAAACTCCTCTGACGGGGGCGTGGGGAGAAAAGAATTTATAAGCGGGAATTTAGTTCAATGCAAAAATTACTAAAAAATAAGCGATTGGCGAAATGGTTGGTAACGGCCTGGGGTGGGTCGCTCGGTTTTATCGGTGGCGCGGCGATGCTGGCCTGGCTGTTGCGCGAGTTGGGCCGCTGGCCCGCCAGTGAAACCTATTTGCGCCACTTTCTTAACCACAAAGAAGAATTACAGGTACAAGCTTCAGATAAACTGAAAGAGCAAGCCACCAATGCTTAAAGCTTATGGTCGGGGCTTTCTAGGGGGAATAGTTTGCGGGGCGGTCTGGCTGCTCTGGGTCTACTGGCGTTCCCAGCAATTTCCCGGCGACCCCGCGCTCAATCGCTACTACGCCCGCCTTCGGGCTTTAGAATAAGGTGGTACTACTTGATATACCCTTCAGGCTCACGTTAGAGACCATAGTCGAATAGTTTCATCTTTACTTGAAGAAGCGAGATATTTACCATCCGGGCTAAAAGCCAGACTGTAAACATCTTTTGTATGACCGATTAACTTTTTAATTAAGCTCCCATCTTTCACGTGCCGCAGTTCAATATCGGCCTCATTTAATCTACTCTCTACCTCTGGCGTAATGTGTCCAACCGCCAAAACTTGATTGTCTGGACTAAAGGCTAAAGTACCGGGGCCATCTGGATTAGAGAAAGTAGAAAGCAAGCTCCAATCACTTACGCGCCAAATTTGAGTTCCCTTATGACCTTTATTGTAATCTACACCAAATGCCAGTAATGAGCCATCTGGACTAAAATTTACACTTATTAAACCACCTATAATATCTTGTGAAGCATTAAGAGTTTTAAGCAGACTCCCATCGTTTATCAGCCATATTTGAGCCAGAATG
>Ga0123336_10004917_pt1 | contig 10734 bp, 9 predicted proteins | sample SSSSmetaG_FD_96466 | JGI IMG/M metagenome (GOLD analysis project Ga0123336, IMG submission 96466) | Glacier valley bacterial and archeal communities from Borup Fiord, Nunavut, Canada, to study Microbial Dark Matter (Phase II) - ​SSSS metaG | ecosystem: Environmental > Aquatic > Freshwater > Ice... | reverse complement strand
TCTTGTTAGTAATTTGTATAAGGTTGATACTGTAAACTAATTATAACATAAGCAAATCATAAAGCTACTTTGTAGCTAGTACCTGGCCTTGATTTGTTTGCTGATCATTGGCAAGGTGCGAAAGCTCAATATTGATATGCAAAGAAATACGGATCAGGTATTAGTTAAAAAGGAGTTGAAGCCACAGTTCTTAAAGGCTGACCCTAACAAACTTTATGTAGAGACCCGACATCCTTACTGGTTTATGGAAAACTTAGGATTGAAAAACTTCCAGTAGTTTATTGGTTTTCTCAATTAACAAGACTAAGTTAGAAAGCACTTTATCCTAGTCTGTTAGAATATGGTTTTATTAGTTGCCGAATGTAATGTAAAGTTTCTTTAGGAGTAATCTTACTGTGTTTGATATAAATCAATTACAAGAGTTAGGGGCTTTGGTCTTGGCTCTACTACTTATAGCTGGGGCAACAGAATTTAGGAGCTATAAACGTTTATCATTTTTCTTTTTAATTCTAACCTTAGTTATCATCATATTTGTTTATATTATTTTACAACCACAAAAGGGAGTCGTAAGAAGATGGATAGGAGAGAGCCTAGATTTTCTAGTTGCTTCTTTAATATTAGGTTTCTTCATTGGTTCTCTCGCTTTACTATATAAGCAAAAATTCTGGCCCACTATTCTCTTTGGAGTGGTAATTCCATTGTTAATCCAATTTACAGAAAAAATCTATCATAAAATTTCATATAATGAACTTGATTTAACTTATATATTTAATTCAAAAGAAGATTTGATGGGTGAAGGATGGAATGCTATACCATTAACAATAGCAGGAATACTTTTCATGTATTCAATATTTTATCATAAATGGTATAAGTTAGTTTATTTAAGCTGCTGGACATTAGTGATGGTGATCATGATATTTCCACTACATGTAATGATACTAGATGGTTGGGTAGATGTTGCAGTTCAGAATCATATGATTACGGAAGATACAAAATATTCAATAGATAATGGACTACTACAAATAACTTTGCTTTATACTATCGGAAGTTCTTTTCTGTTATTTTTACCTCAACTGATAAATAAAATATTCAATGTTATTATTAAACGGTATTATAATAATCTCGTTAACAATCCAGAATAAATTTCTATTTTTGATTGTTATCACGTATTGCTGTACTTGATCTTGATTTGTTTACTAATCATTCGCCAGACATCTAGTTTTAATAACCAATGGTGCTAGTTATAGGATAATTATTACCTAGTCCGCATTTGCTTGAGTATCAATTTTAGGCTTTCGCACCTCGGTAGTGATTAGCAAACAAATCAAGACTAGGTACTAGGTAGCAGTTACTACTTCGGGGGTGACCGGGGTAAGCAGTTCCCCAATCCTCAATAGCTCCTCAGTTTCTCAGCCGGGCTGATTAATTATATGTGGCAACTTAATCGAACAGGTGCTTAAACCATTTATGTTAACCTATCGAACCGATACCCAACCTGTTGGCATTTTTGATAGCGGCGTGGGCGGGCTTTCGGTGCTGCAAGAGATAACAAAACTTTTGCCGCTCGAAAATATTTTGTATTATGCTGATAGTGGCAATTGTCCGTATGGCCCGCGTCCGGCGCAGGAAATACGCCATTTGGCCGAAAACGCGGCGGCTTTCTTGTTAGAAAAAGGGGCAAAAGCTCTGGTAGTGGCTTGCAATACTGCCAGCACCGCCGCCGTCGCTTATCTGCGCCAGCTTTGGCCGCAAGTGCCGATTGTAGGGATGGTTCCGGCGGTCAAACCAGCCGCCAGCCTTAGCCAAAGCGGGGTAATCGGGGTGCTGTCAACTCAGGCCACCAGTCGCGCTACGGCCTTGCACGAAGTTATAGACCGTTTCGCCCACGAAGTACGGGTTTTAATAGCCGCCCCGCCCGGTCTGGTCGAAAAAGTCGAAGCCGGGGAAATTGCCAGCCTCGAAACGCTGGCTTTGCTTGAGGAATATTTGGAGCCAATGCTAAAAGAGAAAATGGATGTGCTGGTATTAGGTTGCACCCATTTTCCCTTTTTGCGCCCGGCACTGGCCCAGGTACTAGGGCCAGCCGTCCAGATAATAGACAGTGGCGAAGCGGTGGCGCGTCAAACCCGGCGGGTGCTGGAACAAAGCGGCGGATTAAACCCGAATATTTCAGTTAAACCAGCTGAAATTATCTTTTACACCAGTGGCGACCCGGCCCAGGTTGGCCCGGTTATCGCTCGCTTGCTCAATTATTCTCAGCCTCCTATAATACAGCCTGGTTAAAGCTATCGAGATAAAATTCAGGGGTGCAGGGATACTCCCCCATAAAGTATAAACACTAAGTTTGAGAATTTCCACTTCACCAAAATCAAGCGGGTTGGGCAGAGCCTCGCTACGTCGCTTCCTTGTCACAATCGGGCCACTGCTGGCCCTTTTATTTGGCTTGACCCTGGCAATATTGGCGGCCTACCAGGTGCGACCCGGCTATAATTTTGAGATGGGGCAAAGCCAGCTTGATCCGACTGTGTCCAATTTTTACGGCCCGGAGCGCAATTCAAATTTTGCCTATCGTTGGAGTTATCCCAGCTGGGAACTTCGCCTGCCCCTGGTCGGACGGCAAGATTATAAACTTGAAATTCAGGCAATTAGCCTGAGTGCCGCAGAAGTGCGAGTAGTGGCCGCCTCTTCCGGGCGAGTAGTGGCAAGTTTCAAGCCGGGTGCAGAACTACAAACTTTTAACCTTAATATTCCGGCCAGCGAAGTGCCGGGCAACGAATTTTACCTTAAATTTAGCAGCCCAGCTTACCGAGTAAATGGTGATAACCGCGAACTGGGGGTGCTAGTCACCAGGCTAAGACTGCAAGGCTCAGGTAGTGGCCTGTTGCTCCCGCCGGTAATGGCCTGGCTTGGACTGTTAGGCGCAATTTTACCACTCTTTCTAATTCCCACTGGTTTTTTAGCCCTGGGCGGAAGGTTATCAGGGCGGTGGTGGCTGGCTCTGCCCGTCCTGGGGGTGGGGCTGGCGGCGAGTCGGCTGGCGGCGAGTGACCGCAGGGGTTTTGCTCGCCTGATTTTACCAATAGCGGCGTACCTGGCAACCGCTACCGTTTTGCAATATTTGTTTTTAATTGGCCCGCCTGCGCTGGCCTGGCTCTTGAGCCGTAGTCGGTTCAAGTTTAAGCCTGTTCGCCTTGAGGCGAAACAAAGCTCAGAGCCTCAATCAAAGTTAAGTGAAACTGAAACCCTGGCCTCTATCCCAAATCTTCATTATCCGCGAAGCAAAACTCAATACCTAATCCTGGTCTGGGGTCTGGGAGCAGTAGTGGTATACCTGGCTTTGCGGCTGGTAAAGCTGGCCGATTTACCAATTTTCCTGGATGAGGCTTTGCACATTTCCGCCGGACGCAGGGCGCAAGTGGCGGACTTCTGGGTGCTGGGTAGCCCTGGCAAAGCTTTGCACGGCTGGCTGCTGGCTTTTCTTTTTAACCTGAGCGGGTCGGGCAACTTGCTAATAACCGCCCGGTTACTCTCGGTTTTAAGCGGATTGGTCACACTGGCCGCCATTTATTTAATTGGGCGACGCTTATTTTCAATACAAATCGGGCTGGTGGCGGCCTGGCTTTGGGCAATTGTACCCTACGCGGTCTGGCACGAACGAATGGCTTTGGTTGACCCGCTAATGACCAGCTTTACCACTCTGGCGTTACTCTTTAGCCTGCGCCTCTTCGACCTGGCTAACGACAGACCTTCAAAGGAGGGATATGAAGTAGGGGGAGACATCCCCTTAATTCCTACCTTTTCTCGCGGTACTAAGATTGGCGAAAAGCTTCAGGCCCGAAAAATCTTGGGCTACGGCGGGTTACTGGGCCTGAGCCTGACCTGTGCCGAACTGACCAAACTTTCCGGGGCCGCCGCCATTATCACCCCGCCGCTGGTGTTGCTCCTGCTCTATCCACCCCGGCAATGGCTGACTCTGGCAAACCGCCTTTCGGTAGTCGCCCCGGTCTTTTTCCTGACCACTGTACCCTTAATTCGCCTGTTCGATGGCATTTGGGGCGGGGAAGACCAGCAAACTCGCTTCGCAGGTTTTGAGCTTACCGCCCTGACCGCTAACCTGGGGGCAACGGCGGGCTGGTTATTTAGCTATCTGACCGGGCCTTTGCTGGGGCTAGGACTGCTTGTTTTACCCTGGTCGCTGTGGCGGGAACGAAGGCGCGGCCTTTTATTAGTGCTACTGACGCTGCTACCTTTGTCCGCCCTGGTACTGGTGTCCCATCTTTTTTACTCGCGCTATCTGCTTTTTATGTTAGTTCCGCTTGTGATTGCCATCGCCGCTTTATCAGGCCAACTCTGGCACTGGCAAGCCTTGAAATTACCCAAAGTAATAAAGTTTGGGGTCGGGTTAGGACTGGCCTTGCCTTTGCTCTGGCTAAACTGGCAAATGATTGATGAACCTGCAAATGCGCCTTTGCCTGTGAATGACCGTTCGCAATACATCGAGGACTGGCCGAGCGGCTACGGTCTGGAAGGGGCAGCCCGGCTATTGCGTCAGACCGCCCGACAGGAAGCCCGCCCAGTAGTAGTTTTTGTGCCCAACGCCCCGGTAATAGTCAACGATGGCCTGTTAACCCTGCTGGCAAACGAGCCAAATATAACAATTTACCCGGTTTATCCGCCCCAGGCGAATTTGGCAAACCGACTCTACAAAGGCTTAAATCAGAGTATAGCCTTTCTGGTCGTCACTCGCTCCAGTAATGATCCAAATTCCCTGACCCGGCTGGACGATAGTAGTCTGTTGGAAGCGAGCCGCGCCGTTGCCCCCGAACTGAGTTTGACATTGATTTACACTAGCAGCAAACCGAGCAAGCACGCCCGCATCGAAGTTTACCGTCTCCAAAATAGGGCATAAGCTAAAATTTATTTAGAGAGTACAGGCTAGATTGACCCATTTCGGGAATAATGTTAAGCTATTTTGGTACATCAGATAAATTCTGAACTAAAGTGGAGGCACATTGAAAATTGAATTTGAAGAGCCATAAGTCGGGCAAGTGGCGGAAGCTAGGGCGGGGTCTTTTAGGGCTGCTGATATTGCTGGGCGGTTGGTTCGATTGGTCGCTGTGGCAGGTCACAAGTTCGGCTCTTAGCTACAACTTGCCCGATGCCGCCGATGTAATTATAGTGCTGGGCTGCACTCCCACGACCCCTACCCAGCCCGGCCCTTGCCAGATTGCTCGTACCAGTGCGGCGGTGGATTTGTGGCGGATGGGCTATGCTTCTAATCTTATTCTGACGGGGGGTGAAAGCGGCAAGGGTATCGAGGCCCGAAGTATGGCAATTGTCGCGGGGCAAGCTGGTGTACCAGCCAGTCAGGTGGTTTTAGAAGAGCAGGCCCATAATACCGTCGAGAATCTGCGCTACAGCAAAAAGCTGATGGCCGAACGCAACTGGCAGAGCGTGATTCTAGTCAGCGAACCCTATCACCTCTACCGCGCCCGCCAGCAAGCCGCCGACCTGGGGCTAGAGGTGCGGGGCTGGTGGCCTGCCACTAGCGGGATAAGCTGGCAAAATAAAAACGCTCGCACTATAATGCTGGTACGCGATAGTTTAGCCCTGATGCTTTACGAGAGTACCGCCTGGATCGCTTCTCAGTAGTTACTGGTCGGCAAATTGTACGCCGAAATTTTGCAAATAGCCAATAGCGGCGGCAGCATCAAAAGCCTGGGCCGGGCCAAGCACCCCCGCTTTGTTAAAATCGGGCGAAAGCATTTGCTCCGCCGCCCAAACCGTGATAATCGCCGTCAAGCCATAAACATCGCCACCTTGCAGAACGACTTTGCGCTGTCCTTGCAAGCCACTGGCTTCGGCAAGAACGGCCCAGCGTGCCGCTTTGCGCTGCTCTTCCTGTGGCCCGCGTGGGCCAAGCCCAATAACTTTATCAAAAGCGAAGCCTAACGCGCTGCTGATGACGGGCAAAACAGGTGAAAGCAAGCGTAAACCAAAAGCCAGCCCTGTCGGTAGAGCCAGATAACTATCCACCTGTTGCACCCGAATATGGCGGGGCAAAGTCACCGCATCGCCAAAGGGTGCCCAAGCCGCCGAGCGTTCGCCAAAAGGCGGCGGAAATTTGAACTGCCGTACATCTGAGCCGGTGGTTTTTAGCATGCGCCGCCCTTCCCGCCAGCCAATCCCATAAGAACCCAGAGCAGCAAAGAAAGAACGCTGCGTGCCCTGAGTAGTTTGAACATTGAGGGTAGCTGTAGCGGTAGTCAGGCGTTCGAGCGGCTCAAGTTCGCGGGCCGCCATCGCAGCACACCAGTTAGTGAGGGCATACTCGACCCCGCAACCAGGGACAGCTACGCGCTGCTGGTTTATAGCCAGCAAATGACAGCGCGTGATAATTCGGGCAATATAAGCCTGTTCACCGGTAATATCCAGGTAATGCGCCCCCCGCTCCAGCGTTTCGCGCACCACCGGCTCACCTAGCTGGGTGAACGGCCCGGCACAATTTATCAGCACGCCCACTTCGGCTTCAAATAATCCGGCCAGGGTTTCGGGCTTGAGCGGATTCGCCACGACTGACCGAACGCTTTCGTCCAGCTGGAATTCTTGACGCAAAGCCGCCAGGCGTGCGGCACTGCGCCCGGCAATCCCAAAAGGTAAACCTTTGCGCTGCAATTCCGCCACTATTAGCCGTCCGGTGTATCCCGTCGCGCCCAGCACCATAATTTTGTTTTTAGTCATTAGTTTTTGGTTATCAGTAAACAGTTATCAGTTGTCAGTTTTTAATCCTCACTCGGAACTCGGAACTTGGAACTTGGAACTTGGAACTTGGAACTTGGAACTTGGAACTTGGAACTTGGAACTTGAAACTTGGAACTTGAAACTTGAAACTTGGAACTTGAAACTTGAAACTTGAAACTTGAAACTTGAAACTCAGCCTTTAAGGGAAGTGGCCGCGCCACGCAGGATGAGTTGAGTCAAGCGGGCCAATGGTTCAGGCGATTGATGAGCGGCCAGCGCGAAAGTCGGCAAATTTTCGGCGGACAGCACGGCGTTGGCGGCTTCGATGCCGGTGACGGTAGCTCTCTCTAAAAAGAGTGCCCCGCTTTGGTGGCGCACCCAATCGCCGCAACAAAACAGACCAGGCCAGGGAGTGCGAATACCCAAATGTTGCGAGAGCGAACCCAGGGTAAAGAGGGTGTGAGTAGCGGCGTTGCGCTGCAAAGTATGATGGAGCAGCTTGCCACGCAACTGGGGATAGATTTGCTCCATATCGGTTAGTGCCCGCTCTAACAGAACTTCATCGGATTGGGCCAACACTTCTGCCGGGCCATAGATATGGGATTCAACCACACTGCCGCCCGTCGCGGCCTGCCATTCTTGAAACAAACCCTGAAACTTGTGCAACCAGAAAAAATTGTCCAGAATAAAATCGCCACTAACTAGCCCGGCCTCGGCTTGTTTAGGAGGCTGGCCCGAAAACCACAGGCGTATTATCGCTGTCGCAAGACCTTGCGGCCAGCTTAAATTAGCCGCAATTTCCTGAGTGGCCGGGCTATTTTGCAAAATACGGGCGGTACCCGGTGCGTCCGCCGCTAAAATTACATAATCCGCCTCAAAAGAACCTTCCGCCGGACTGCCATCGGTAGCCTGCCAATCTATCCGCCAACCCTTTTCAGCCAATCGCTCTAACCGAGTAGCTGCCCGACCCAGGATTAGCTGGCCGCCCAACTCCTGTATCCGGCGCACTAAGGGCGCAACCAGGGCCGCATCTGAATCGGCGGGCAAATACTCAAAAGCCTGACTATCCCGACGCAACACCGTATAAAAGCGCAGAAAAGCGATAAAGCCTGATAATGGTACGTTCTCAGGGTGAGCCGAAAGACCACTGCGGGCCAGCGTCGCCAGAAAATTTCGCATAGCAGGCGACCAGCCTTTGCAAAAGTCGGCCAGGGTGCGACCTTCCAACATTTTGCCCTCGGTCATCGGGTCGAGCGAAACCGCTACTAAAAGGCTCGAAAGTACCTGGGGAATAGCTAAATAGTCGCGCAAGCCCAGCATTGCCAGGAAGGAAGGACGAAAGAAAAGTGCGCCATAATGAAAAGGCGCAGGCCAGACCGTGCGGCGCACCACCCGGCCCATCTCAACCCGGCGCACCTGGCCTTTCTCACCATGAATCCACTCTTGCCGATTGGCCTTCACCAGAGTGGGCAACAGATTATGGCGGCGCAGCATGCCCTTGAGATTATGGTATTGCTGCCACAACCCATGAATACCATGCTCCGCCGGAAAGAACCAGTCTTTACCGCGCTGGTCGGTCAGGTGTGTACCCGGTCTACCGCCCACGCGACCACCCCAAAAGTTGGGGTCAGCTTCCAGCAGCACCGGATGTAAACCGCGCTCTGCCAGATGCAAAGCCGCCGTCAATCCCGCCAACCCGCCACCAATAACCAGCGGCGAAGGAGCAGAAGACGAGTTACAGGTCATCATAAGTTTGTGGCCCAATTTTGCGACGTACCGTGAGAATTAAGACAAGCTGGTTGGCATTGTCAATCTGGTAAACAATTCGCCAGCTTTCCAGACGCAACCGATAATGTTCGGGCAAATCACGCAAAGCTTTAGCTCCAGCAGGACGAGGATTATTAGCTAGATTAGCAATAAGCCGACGAGCGCGTTGCCGTAAGTAACCTGGCAATCGAGCTATTTCACGTTTGGCAGTATCAGCAGACTTTACTTGGTAATTCATCTAAGGCCGCTAATTGAGCATCTACTTCAGGCCAGGTATAAATTTTTTCTTCGCCTCGAATTATTCGAGCTTGAATTGCTTGTACTACCCGAATATCTTCGGCCTGCTCCTGTTCTTCGTCATCCTCGATTGCAAACTCTTCTAGCCAACCTTGAATTAGCTCACTTAAAGTTATGCTTTCTAGTTCAGCCCTGGCTTTAGCCTGCCAAACTAACTTGTCTGGCAACTCTATTTCTAAAATAGCCATATTTTGCCCTTTCTCTTTTCTTCTATCTTTCTTCTCCTGAGCTACCCTCTTTCATTATACCATTTCTCTTGACCTGAGCCTAAACCAAAGCGGAGCTATACCGGGGACACCCCCGTTTAGTTCCTTTTACTCAGGCCCTTACTCCGGCTCGTCTTCATCACGGGGGACGGCCTGAGCCGGGTCGAAAGCCTGGGCGACCAGAGCCGGGAATTGGCTCACCAGCATACTATTGGGAACAGCCCGATATGCCCCGGCGGTTCGAGCGGCCCGTAAGCTTTGAGGATTAGTATGCGCCCCAAAAGCCAGCACGGGCAAACCCAGGGCGCGAGCTTCGCGGATGAGGTTTTCCGGCTCGGCCTGAATTGCAGTAACATCTATTATCACCAGCGATAACCCGGCCTGGCTTAACCTTGCTCGAAAATCGGGAGCGGTACGAACTATAAGGCCGTGCCATTCACCCGGTTCAGCCAGGTTTTGGAAGGCCGCTTTGATTTTGCCGGTAAAAAACAAATCTCTGGTTAAAGCTAACGCCGTCTTCATAGTTTGGTTTATCTTTGTAACTAGCCAACGGGCGGAACACAAGACCGGGAATTCCCCTGTACGCCCGGTGATTATAGCTGTTCTACGGCATCCTTGAGCAGCACTTTTTCGAGCATTTCGAGTAGTTCTTGCAGAGCAAAGGGTTTTTGCAAGAAGCCATCCAAGCCGCGTCCTTCAAAACGGCGGTTAGCCTCCTGTTCGGTGTAACCGGTCATCAGCACCACCCTGGCATCGGGCTGAATCTGCTTAATTTTGTTGAGAACTTCTTCGCCATTCATCTGAGGCATGGTTAAATCCGAAAGGACACAGCTAAATTTGGAAGCTTCCGCTTGAAAAATTTCCACACCTTGCCTGCCGTTGTTGGCCGTTACCACCTGAAAGCCAGAGCGTTCAAGCAGGCGAGTGGTCATTCTCAGCACCATCGGTTCATCATCTATTACCAGAATGGTTTTATTATTACCATTTAAGCGTTTTAGCAAATGTAGAGCGTCCGACCCGGAAGTATTTTGAGACAGCAAGGGACTATTAAGACAGGGTAGCAAAATCCGAAAAACAGTACCGAGTCCCGGTTGACTATCAACTTTGAGTGCGCCTTTGTGACTACGCACGATGCCCAGCACCGCCGCCAGACCCAAACCGCGCCCGGTAAATTTAGTAGTAAAGAAAGGCTCAAAAATTTTCGCCAAAGTAGCCGCATCCATCCCACAGCCAGTATCAGCTACTTCAAGGTAGACATATTGCCCTGCGGCAAGGTCGGGAGATAAATAAGTATCCGCCAGATAATCTTGGTCAACCTCAATTACCCCGGAGGATACCCGAATAAAACCTTCTTGCTCTTGCAAAGCGTCCGAAGCATTGACCAGCAGATTCATTATTACCTGGCGCAACTGAGTAGCATCACCTTCTATCGGGGGCAAATTAGGAGCAAGCTGATAATAAACCGTGGCATTAGGGTTAATCGAAACCTTGAGCAGTCGGGCTATTTCTTCAACTAGCTTGCTCAGGTTGAGTGGTTGGATTACAAAGCGACCTTTGCCGGAATAGGCTAACATTTGACGGGCCAGGTCTGCGGCCCGTTGAGCGGCCAGTTCAACTTGTATAACGCTATCATAAGCCGAAGTAGCGGGCGACAAATCGAGCCGGGCTAGTTCGGCATTGCCCATAATGCCCACCAGCAAATTATTAAAATCGTGGGCAATTC
>Ga0123336_10004916_pt1 | contig 10735 bp, 9 predicted proteins | sample SSSSmetaG_FD_96466 | JGI IMG/M metagenome (GOLD analysis project Ga0123336, IMG submission 96466) | Glacier valley bacterial and archeal communities from Borup Fiord, Nunavut, Canada, to study Microbial Dark Matter (Phase II) - ​SSSS metaG | ecosystem: Environmental > Aquatic > Freshwater > Ice... | reverse complement strand
GCGTGGGTGCAGCCGGCGGCCACCATGCGGGCCAGCAGCGCGTTCAGCCGGATGGCGTCGGGCGTGGTGTGGGTGCTGGGAATGACTTCCTCGTCAATCTGGTTCTGCACCGTGCTCAGCAGGCCGGCGTGATAGCCCAGCTCCCGCAACAGCTTGTGCAGCAGCGTGACGCAGGTGGTCTTGCCATTGGTGCCCGTGATGCCGATGAGCCGAAGGGCCCGCGACGGGTGGCCGTAGAAAGCGGCCGCCATGTGGGCCAGCGCCGCCGCGCTGTCGGCCACCTGCACGTAGGCCGTGCCCGGGCGCAGCACCGCCGGCAATTCCTCGCAGACCACCGCCGCCACCCCCTGCCCCACCGCGCCCTCGATGAATTGGTGCCCGTCGGTGGCGGTGCCGCGCAGGGCGCAAAACGTCCCGCCCGGCCCCGCCTCGCGCGAGTCGAGGGTGAGCCCGGTGACGAGCACATCGGTGGGGCCGTGCTGCGCCAGCACGGCCACGTCGGTGAGCAAGGAGAAAAGGGGCAGGGAAATCATGGGGCAGTATTCAGTAATCAGTACTTAGTAATGAGTATTCAGCCCCAATGACTGAATTTTGAAAGGTTTACGCCCGGCGGATGGTGGATTTGCCGGCAGCCGGGGCGGCTGGCTTTTGCGGATGAGCCGGCCCGGGCGCGGCATTCGGTTTGGTGGTCGGCTTGGCCGGGGCTTTCGGGGCCTTGGATTCGGCGGCTTTCGGGGGTTTGATTTTGACGATGGCCGCCGTTTCGATGCGTTCCGGGCGCGTCACCTTGGCTTTGGCGCCTTGTGCAAACGGGTGCGCCGCCGTCAGCTTGGCCAGCGGCTCGGGGTCGGCCGGGGTGAGCAATTTGTTCTCGGCCAGGTCGGTGTGTTCGGGGGCGGGCAGGGCCGTGGGCGCGGCCAGGCGCGGGCCCGACTCTTCTAGATTCAGCGTGATAAGGTCGCCGCGCCTGATGGGGGCGCCCACTTCCAGCGACTGCTCGCGCACGCGGCCCGTGCCCACGGCGCGCACGTGCAGGCCCCGGTTTTCGAGCAGAAACAGCGCGTCGCGCAGCGAAAGGCCCCGCACCTGCGGCACCTGTCCCGTGCGCACGGGGTTCACCACCAAGGCCACGGTGCGGGCGTGGAAAGACGTGTCCGAAGCCGCCCGCACCCATTCCTCGCCGCCGGTGGCCTGGGTCTTGCCCGACAAGCCAAGCTTCTGGCACACCAGGGCCAGCTCGTCCTGCATGCCGGCGCGCACCAGCGGCACGTGGCTCTTGTTCAGGCGGGCCTTGGCCAGCAGCGGGCGCTGGCTGAGCAGGTCGCGGGCCATGCACTTGTCGGCCACTTCGCGGAACACCGGCGCGGCCACGTCGGCCCCGTAGATGCGGCCGTTGCGGGGCGAATCCACCACCACAATGCAGCTGTACTTGGGCTTATCGGCCGGGAAATAACCCACGAAGCTCGTCGAATACGTTTTGGTGTACTGCCCGTTCTTGAATTTCCAGGCCGTGCCGGTTTTGCCAGCAATGCTGTAGTCCTTGGGCCGGATACCGCGGGCCGTGCCCTCCTGCACCACCCCTTCCATCATGGCCTTGAGCTTGGTCAGCGTGGCGTCGGAGCAGATTTTGGGGTTCAGCACCTTGGGCTCATTGTGCTGCAGCACCTGGTCGGCCTGCTTGATTTCGCGCACAATCAAGGGCTGCACCTTCACCCCGCCGTTGGCCACGGCGTTGTAGAAGGCCAGCGTTTGCAGCGGCGCCAGCTTCAGCTCGTAGCCGATGCTCATGGTGGTGAGCGAGGTGCGGCTCCAGCTGCGGTCGGTGGGGTCCTTCACGTAGGGCAGGGCTTCGCCTGCCATCTGAAAGCCCAGCGGCTTGTCCAGCCCGAATTTCTTCAGGTAATCGGTGTATTCGGTGGGGTTGCCGGCGAAGTACTTATCCACCAGCTTGGCCACGCCGATGTTGCTCGACTTCTCAAATACCTGCTGCACCGTGATGCGCCCGTAGCCGTGCGAGTCCGACTTCACGGCCCCGCCCACGTACATGCGGCCGTTGCCGGTGTCCACCACGTCGTCGAGCTTGATGGCCGGCCGCGCCTCCAACAGGGCCATCATCGAGGCCAGCTTGAACGTGGAGCCCGGTTCGGTGCGGCCCTGGTCGGCGAAGGCATAGTTATAATCTTCCTTGTACGTATCGTCCGAAGCCTTGCCCAGGTTGGCCACGGCCTTGATTTCGCCGGTGGCCACTTCCATCAGAATCACGCAGCCGTACTGGGCATTATTATCCACCAGCGACTTGTAGAGGGCGTTTTCGGCCACGTCCTGCAGGTTGATGTCGAGCGTGGTTTTCACGTCGTAGCCGGGCAGGGGCTTGATTTCGGTGCCGTCGTACACGGGCTTGATGCCGCCCGGCACCCGCTCAAACAACGCCTCGCCCGCCTTCCCCGCCAGGCTTTGCTCGAAAGTAAACTCCAGCCCCGCGCCGTGCCGGTCTTCGTTCACGAAGCCAATCGTGCGCTGCGCCAACCCCCCAAAGGGCCGAAACCGCTTGTCCACCTTTTCAAAAATCGTCCCGCCCCGGTTGCGCTTTTCCCGGAAAATGGGCCAGCTGGTCAGCATTTTCTTCTCCTGAAAATTAATTTGACGGGAGTTGAGGCGGACGTAGCGCAGGGCCGGCTCCTTGGCCTCGTGGGCGTTCACCAGCCGGCGGCGGTACTCCTGCACGCTGCGGTCGCCGAAAAAATGCGCCAAGTGCCAGGCCAGCGAGTCCACCCCCGCCTTGAACACGGCTTCATCCACCACGGCCGGGTCCCACGCCACCCGGTAAAAGGGCAGCGAGGTGGCCATGATGCTTTCATTGTCCGAGTAAATGTTGCCCCGCGTGGCCGGCACCGACTGGTAGCTGATGCGGCGCTCCTGCTCCAGGGCCCGCCACTTGGCTCCTTCTTGAAATTGAATGCGGGTGGCTTTCCAAAAGATGGCGCCCGAAAACACGGCCACCCCCAGAAAGGCCAGCCGCACGCGCGTCACGATGGACTTTTTAACGTTACCTTTCATCGGGTGCGGGGGGTGGTGGTGGCCTTGGCTTTGTGAGCTTGAGGAGCAGCCGTTTGCGCTTTGTGCGGAGTTGGGCGTTTTTGTACTGGCGCGTTGTGGCCGGGCTTATCTTTCGCCGCCGGAATCTTCGTCGATTTTTTGGAGGAAGCCCGGGCCGGACCCGGCGCCGGCTGGTGCGGCTTGGGCACCGGGGCCGCGACGCCGTTGGCCTCCAGCGCGGTGGTGTCGCCGTTCAGCGGCTGGGGCGGCGCGATGATTTCCGGGCCGCTGTCGTCGGCGCTGCCCGGCGCGGCGCGGCGCCGGCCGGCCAGGGCATCGGCCCGCAGCACCGCCGCCGAGTCGCGGGCGGCGCGGGCGGCCAGCGTGTCGGCGGTCAGCACGGGCATCAGCTCCAATTCGGCCGCGTCGAGGTGCCCCGCCGGCACCGAAATGCGAAAAGGCGGCGAGGAGCTTTCCACCAGCCCAAAGGCGGCCACCTTGCGGGCCACCTCGCTTTGTTTGCTGGCCTCCATGTAGTCCGATTTCAGGGTCGTGTAATCGGCGCGCAGGTCTTCGGTTTCCTGCTTGAGCCGCTGAATGTTGCGGTTCATGCGGTTACCGTAGTGCGTGTTGCCGATGTACAACAGCGTGAGCAGCATGATAAACAACAGGTGCGGCAGGAAACGCACCGGCAGGCCCTCCCGAAACAACCCGTCCACGCTCGTCACCCGGTCGAGCAGGGAAAACAGGCTCCACGAACTGCGCGGGCGGGCCGGGGCCGCCGGCTTGCGGGGCCGGGGGGCCGGCTCGGGTATCGGTTCGGGCTCCGGCTCCGGGGCGCGGGCTTCGGCAACTTCGGGCTCGGGCGCGGGCACCTCGCGGGGCACGTTGGCGCGGCGCGGGCTGTCAGAGGGCTTGAGTACGTTGGCGGCCACGGTGGTCGGTTGGCAAAAGGTTGAGGTTGGGGCTTCCCGCGGACTTGGTTCGCGGCGGGCGCGTCAGTGTTTGGTACGAATCGCAACCCGCAATTTAGCACTGCGGGCGCGGCTGTTCATCGCCACTTCGGCGGGGTCGGCTTCTTCGGGCCGGCGCTGGAGGGCCCGAAACGGCTTGCTCTCATTGCCGAAGAAGTCTTTCTCGACGTCGCCAAAGAACTTGCCCTTGGCCATAAAATTTTTCACCAACCGGTCTTCCAGCGAATGGTAGCTGAGCACCACCAGCCGACCACCCGGGCGCAACACGGCCGCCGTTTGTTCCAGCATTTCCTGCAGGGCCTGCATTTCCTGGTTCACCTCGATGCGCAGCGCCTGAAAAACCTGGGCCAGGTACTTATTCTCCTTGCCCCGGGGCGTGCAGGGCTGAATGGCCTGTTTCAGCTCGGCAATGGTGGCGAGGCGCCGGCCCCGCCGGGCGCTGCTCACCGTCAGGGCCAGGGTCCGGGCGTTGGTCACCTCCCCGTACATCCCGAAAATTCGGTGCAGGTCCGCTTCCTTGTAGTCGTTCAGAATATCGGCCGCAGTCAGCGGACCGTCGGGGTCCATGCGCATGTCCAACGGTCCGTCAAATCGGGTTGAAAACCCCCGTTCCGGCGTGTCGAATTGATGCGAGCTGACCCCCAAATCGGCCAACAACCCGTCCACCGGAACCGCGTCAACACTTTGTAATTCAGCAAGCAATGCTCTGAAGTTAGCTTTTACAAATGTAAACTGAGGGCGAGTCAGCTGCTGGGCCTCGACCTCGGCGTCCGCGTCTTGGTCGAAGCTGTAGAGGTGGCCCGTGGTCAGCTTTTCGAGGATGCGGACCGAGTGGCCACCCCCGCCGAAGGTCACGTCCACGTAGCGCCCGCCCGGCCGCAGGTCGAGGGCGGCCAAGCACTGGGCCAGCATCACGGGGCGGTGGTAGGCGCTGTCGTTGGCGTATTCGCTCATGCGCCCGGGCCGCCCACCGGCGGGGTTTCAACCGACAAAAATTTCTGCGCCAGTTGGCTAAATCGCTGCTGGTCTTTGATGAGGTACTCGTCGTAGCGGGCCGGGTCCCAGATTTCACAGCGGTTGCCCAGCCCCACAATGATGACTTCCCTCTCTACTCCAGCATAGCGCAACATGCTGCGTGGCAGCATGAACCGGTTGATTGCATCAAGTTCTACTTCGGTCATGCCGCGCAAAAAATTGCGCTGAAACTGCCGGTATTCTTCGTTGAACTCGTCGAGCGCCATCACCTTCTCGTGGATGACTTGCCAAGCGGCCAAAGGGTACAGCACGAGGCAGGGCTCGAATCCCCGTACCAACACCAACTGGTTGCCCGATGCTTCGGGCAGATTGCCCTTCACCTTGGCCGGCAACACGAGCCGCCCTTTCGGGTCAAGCTTGCATTCGTATTCGCCGGAAAGCAGGTTCATGGGCAGGCTGCCGCACGGTAAGCTTAGGCGGCACTGGCAAATGTACGCGAACCCATTCAGAAGTCAACCACGATTTACCATTTCTTACCACAAAAATAAAACGGCTCATACAGGCTTTAAAAGCAGTTTTTGCTTGAAAATTAGTTTGCATACCAAAGGCTTTACTTAACCATTGGCCAAAATGTCAGGCTGTTTTGAGCTAGTGAAATCACAGGCCACGGGCCGTTGCCAAGGTCAGGAAGTTGCACGTTAAGACCCAGTTTTTTGTACGCGGCGCCTTGCCTGCTGCCGTACCTTTGTGTTCTCCATGTTGCCCCACTCCTTCCTCCGTCGCTTCGTTAGTCTGCTGCTGGCTGCGCTGGTGCTCACCGCTTCGGTGGGGCTTACGGTGCAGCGGCAAACGTGTCGGATGAGCGGCCGTAGCCTTGTGGCCGTGTCGGTGGCGAGCGCACCTGCCCGCTGGGCCGGGTGTGGTGGCCGGCCGGTGGCCGCGGGGCCGCTGGTTAAAAAAGGGTGTTGTGACTTTCAAAGTCACTTGCACAAGCTATCGGCGCCTGCCCACGATGCGGCCGCGGGCAACGTGCTGTTGCCCGCTCCCCTGCCGGCGGCGTGGCTGCTGCCGGTGGCAAATTTCCGGGCGGCGCGGTTCAGTCCTCGTGCCCTGAAGACCGGCTTGTGGTGGCTGGCCCGTGCCCCCGCGCCCCCGTTGGGGGGCCGTGAGTTCCTTGTTTTTGCGTGCACCCTAGTGGTGTAGGTCTTCCGAAAAGGCCCGCAGTTGCGCCAACGCTTTTGGCGCGTCTGCGATAAAAAGCATTCGGAACTACCTAACTTACTGGCATCATGAAATCTATCTGCGGGAGTCTCCTGCTGTTGCCGGCGGCGCTGCTGGCTTTTGGCTACCCCAATGCCGCCCGGGCGCAATCGGGTGGCATCGCGCCGGTGCGGGGCGAAGTGGCGGAAGCCGGCACGGCGGCCCCCCTGCCCGGGGCCGTGGTGCGCTGGCTGCCCGACGTGGCCGACCCCACCGCCACGCTGCCCACGGCCGTGACGGATGCGGCGGGCCGCTTCACCCTGCCCCGCCCCGCCCGGGCCGCTGCTCGTGTGGTGGCCCAGGCCTTGGGCTACCGCGCCGACACGTTGGCTGTGGCCGCCACGGGAGCGCCTTATTTGCGGGTGGCCCTGACCGCGGGCCAGGCCCTGAGCGAGGTGACGGTGACGGCCCGGGGGCCGGCTTATTCTTCGCTGACCCCGGCCAACGCGCAGGTCATCACGAGCCGCGACCTCACCAAGTCGGCTTGCTGCAACCTGGCCGAGAGCTTCGAAACCAATGCCTCGGTGGAAGTCACGACCTCCGATGCCGTGTCCGGCGCCAAACAAATTCAACTGCTGGGGCTCGACGGCAGCTACTCGTTGCTGACGGTGGACAACCAGCCGGCCCTGCGCGGCCTGGCGGCGCCGTACCGCCTGGGCTACCTGGCCGGCCCGTGGATTGACAACATCGAAATCATCAAAGGAACGGGCTCGGTGGTGAACGGCTACGAGGCGATTTCGGGGCAGGTGAATGTGAAGCTTAAAGAGCCCGAGAAAACTGACCAGCTGCTGTTCAACCTGTACGGCAACGACCTGGGCAAATTCGACGTGAACCTCAACACCTCGGCGCGCATCAGCCCGAAGTGGAGCACGGTGCTGCTGTTGCACTCCGACCACCTCGGCACGCGTGCGGACCGCAACCAGGACGGCTTTTTGGACTTGCCGCTGGCCACGCAGTTTAACGCTTTTACCAAGTGGAAGTACATTTCGGGTCACGGCATCGTGAGCGAAGTGGGCCTGGGCGCGTTGCGCGAAACCCGGCTGGGCGGGCAAGTCGATTTCCGCGACAACGGCCGCGAAGACGCTTTTGCCCAGCACTACGGCACCACGCAGGCCACCACCCGCTACACCGGCTACGCCAAAACCTCCTACACCTGGCCCAGCCGGCCTTACCAAAGCCTGGGCCTGCTGCTAAGCGGAACCGACCACGATTTTGCGTCGGCGTACTCGTTCGGCTACGAAACCGGGGCCTTTCCGCAACGAACCACCCAACGCATCGCCCGCTACTACGACGGCACCCAGCGCACGGGCCTGGGCACCCTGCTTTTTCAGAGCGTCCTCGGCAACACGGCCCACGTGTACCGCGCCGGCCTGAGCTTTCTCTACGACGACTACCGGGAGCGGCTGGCCGATAACCGGGTGTATCCCTTCGAAAACGCCGCCGAGGCCTACGCCCGGCAGCACTGGGCCCGCCGCGAGCTAGTGCCCGGGGCTTTCGCCGAGTACACTTACCAGAACAGCCGCAACCTGACCGTGGTGGCCGGCCTGCGCGCCGACCGCCACAACCTCTACGGCTGGCAACTGACGCCAAGGCTCAACGTGAAGTACGACGCGGCCAAGAACACGGTGCTGCGCCTGGCCGCTGGCCGGGGCTTTCGCGTGGCCAACCCCATTGCCGACAACGCCGCCGTGCTGGCCAGTGCCCGCGAAGTTTACATCGGCGGCAACCTACGGCCCGAAACGGCCTGGAACGTGGGCGGCAGCGCCACCCAGTACTTCACGCTGCTGGGCCACCCGGCCACGGCCGTGCTCGACTACTACCACACGGAATTCGGCAATCAAGTGGTGGCCGACATGTACTCGGCGCCGTCCCTGCTCTACATCGACAACCTGGCGCCGGGCGGCCGGTCCTTTGCCCGCAGCCTGCAGGCCGAACTGCAGGTGGAACCCGTGAAAGGCCTGCAGGTGAAGGGCGCCTACAAATACCTCGACGTGCGCACCACCTACGACGGCGTGCTGTTGCCCAAGCCCCTCACGCCCAGCCACCGGGCTTTTCTCAACCTGGGCTACGCCACGGCTTTCGACAAATGGCGGGCCGACTTCACCGTGCAGTGGTTTGGGGAGCGGCCGCTGGCGCACATCAGCAGCACGCACGCTCACGGCGCGGGGCAGGAATACCGGCCGGAGGTTGCGCCGCGCTACGGCCTGCTCAACGCCCAGCTCACGCGGGCTTTTAAGCGGCTGGAAGTGTACGGCGGGGTCGAAAACCTAACCGACTACCGGCAGCCCAACCCCATCGACGGGGCCGCCAACCCGTTTGGACCAACTTTTGATGCTGCGATGGTGTGGGGGCCGGTGTACGGCCGCCTCAGCTACGTTGGGCTGCGCTACCGCATTGAGTAGTTTTTTTGCCAAGTTCTCAACCGCTTTCGGCGGCATTATTGTTGTCGAAGTCCCACCTAAACCGTTTATCAACATGAATTTCTTCTTTGCCTTGCCCTTGTTTGCGTTGCTGAGCTTCACTTCGAACGCGCAAGCCCCCACCGCTTCCCCCGTGGCGGCCACCAAAGGCAGCACCGCCCAAGTGCAATTCAAAACGTCGGCCGTGTGCGACCAATGCAAGGCCCGGCTCGAAAAAAGCCTGGCCTACGAGAAAGGCGTGCAAAGCGCCACGCTCGACGTGCCCAGCAAGGTGCTGACCGTGAACTACCGGCCCGACAAAACCACGCCCGCCGCCCTGCGCAGCGCCGTGCAGAAAACCGGCTACGACGCCGACGACCTCACCGCCGACGCCCGGGCCTACGGCCGCCTGCCGGACTGCTGCAAAAAAACCAACCCGGTGCATTAACGCCTGCCTGTTGTTGTGAGGAGGCGCAACCGCGCATCAAGCGGCGTCAACCCGTCCTGGTCGCTGCGACCAGCCCTGAGATGTAAAAAAGCCCCGGCACTGCGCAGTGCCGGGGCTTTTTGTGACTGGTCAACTAAGCCCCGGAATACCGGGTTGTCGCATCATCGGGTTAGTCGCTACTTGAGGACGGATTGTTGCGTTGCGCTGCGCTCCATTCGCAATGACCGGCGACTATTTCGTCTGCCACAGCCGCCACCACGGCAGGTAGGGCTGGTCGTGGTGCTCGTAGTGGTAGCCGAAGAAACAGCAGCTCACAAAGGCCCACGCGTGGTGCCGGAATTGGCTGCGCGACTTGTGCGGGTTGTCGGCCGCGTGCTTGCCCCGGTGGGGCAGGTACGTGCCGAAAAAGAACAGCTGCAGCGTGGCCAGTACGGCCGGCACCATCCAAAACGCCACGACATTGGTTTGGGGAAACCAAATTTTTAACACGTTGTAGGCGGCGGCCATCAGCAGCACCTGCCAGATGGTGACGTAGTTCCAGGCAAAGCGCAGGAACCAGGGCACAAAGCCGGGGTGCCGGCCGTCGTGGTAGTCGGGGTCGTCGGCCGTGCCCACGTGGCGGTGGTGGGCGTGGTGCTTGGCCAACTGACCCGGAAACCAGTTGAAGGCAAACAGCCCGGCCGCCAGCGTACCCAGAAAGTTGTTCAGCCGCTTGTTGGGGCTCACCACGCCGTGCATGGCGTCGTGGGCCGTGATGAACAAGCCGGTGTAGAGGTGCGTTTGCAGCAGCAGCAGCAGGTAAGGCGCGGGCGAGTGCCAATCGGGCCGGTATAGGGCCAGCAGAACCGCCAGCAACCCCGCCCAACTCAGCAGCACCAGCAGCGCCACGCCCGTGCCCTTGCCACCCAGGGGCGCGGGCGCCACGCGGCGGGCGCTGGCAACGGCAGGATGCGAATGAACCAGATTGGGCATTAATCGACGATGAACAGGGTGGCGCCGGAGGTGGTGTGGCTGCGGTGGGCTTCGGCGCCGTCGGCCACTTGGTAGCTCATGCCGGGCGCGAGGATGAACCGTCGGCCGTCGGCCAGCTCGGTGCCCAGCTCGCCGGCCACCACCAACAGGAAATGACCTTTCTGGCACCAGTGGTCGGCCAGATAGCCGGGGCTGTACTCCACCATCCGCACCTGCACCGGGCCAAACTGCCGGGTGCGCCATGTGGCCACGCCGGTGGTGCCGGGGTGCTCCTCGCCGGCCACTGCGGCCCAATTGGTTACCCCAAAGGGCAGGTTAGCTATGTGCATGGCGGGCGGCGCGGGGCAGAACTACAAATTTAACAGCCGGTCCCGTACCTGCTCCATCAGCCACAGGGGGGTGCTGGTGGCCCCGCAGATGCCCACCGACTGGCCCGGCCGGAACCACGCGGCGTCGATTTCGGCAACATTGGAAATGAAGTGGGTGGCCGGGTTGGTGTCTTTGCACACTTGGTACAGCACCTTGCCGTTCGAGCTTTTGGTGCCCGACACGAACACAATCTGGTCGAATTGCGCGGCGAAGCGGCGCAGGTCTTTGTCGCGGTTGCTCACCTGCCGGCAAATGGTGTCGTTGGCGTTCACCTGAATGCCCCGCTCCTCCAGCTCGCCCTT
>Ga0123336_10004913_pt1 | contig 10738 bp, 9 predicted proteins | sample SSSSmetaG_FD_96466 | JGI IMG/M metagenome (GOLD analysis project Ga0123336, IMG submission 96466) | Glacier valley bacterial and archeal communities from Borup Fiord, Nunavut, Canada, to study Microbial Dark Matter (Phase II) - ​SSSS metaG | ecosystem: Environmental > Aquatic > Freshwater > Ice... | reverse complement strand
TCTGCACCAGCTTGAGTAAACCTAAAAATATTATCAATAAACAACAGCAAATCTTTATTATCTACATCTCTAAAGTATTCTGCCATTGTGAGTCCACTTAAAGCTACTCTCATTCTAATACCTGGTGGTTCGTTCATTTGTCCAAAGACTAAGGCAGTTTTAGCTAATACTCCTGATTCCTGCATTTCTTTATATAAATCAGTTCCTTCTCTAGTTCTTTCTCCTACTCCTGCAAAAACTGAATATCCACTATGCTGTTTAGCCAAATTATAGATTAATTCTTGAATTATTACGGTTTTACCTACTCCTGCACCTCCAAATGCACCTACTTTACCACCTTTAACAAAAGGACAAATTAAATCAATTACCTTAACTCCGGTTTCATATAACTCTAACTGGGTTGATTGCTCAACTAATGTAGGTGGGTGCCTGTGAATTGGCCATGTTTGCTTAGTACTCTCACCTTTGCCATCAATTGGCTCACCTAAAGTATTAAACATTCTTCCTAATACCTGTTCTCCAACAGGAACTTGGATACCTGCAATATCAACTTCAACATCCGAACCTCTTCTTACTCCGTCAACAGGTCCCATAGCTATTGCTCTTACTTTATCAGAACCTATGTGTTGTTGAACTTCAAAAACTATTTTTTGTTTATCATCACGATAAATTAATGTGGAATTTAATGGTGGTAAATTACCATCACTAAATTGAGCATCAATTACAACTCCTACTATCTTCACAATTTTTCCTTGTTTTATTTTTGTCATAATTTTAATTTATAAATGTTAACTTATACTTGCATTAGCAATTTCTTGAATCTGTTGAGTAATAGCTGCTTGTCTTGCTTTATTATAACTTAATTGGTAGGTTTTACTTATTTCTAAGGCATTATCAGTAGCTTTCTGCATGGCCAGCATTCTAGCAGAATATTCACTAGCAGTTGCGCTCAGTAGAGTATTATATATCGCTATTTCCAAATAGCTGTTCAATAGTTTATCAATAATCTCGTCAGCATCAGGTTCAAATAAATAAGCTCCATTATTAATAACAAGAGTTTCACCTAAAATTTCTTTTATACTAAACGGTAAAAATTTTTCAACTATCGGTTCCTGTTTAGCTACGCTAAAAAACCTCGTGTAAGCTAAGTATATTTCATCAAATTCTTGGTTTATAAATCCTGAAAGAATTATAGATTTAATAGGGGAGAGTTCTACTACAGAACTTTTTTCATAATCACTGTCAAAATGATAATTCGATTCTAAACCATACCTATTCATTAGGGATAAAGCCCTTTTTTTAATTGTTAATATCTTAACATTAATTTTATTTGCTTTTAAACTTTGAGCAAGAGCATAAGTGCTAGCACCTAATTTGCTTAGTTGAGCTCCTACATAACCTCTTGACGTACCCACAACTACTATTAAAGCGTTTTTTGGATGTTCTACTTTTCTTAAGAGAGGATTATTTGATTGACCATTATTTGATGTTACGTTAGCTAAAATTCTTTTTAAACCATCAACATAATATTGAGAGTTTTGATAGTTTTGTTGGATTTTACGCATCTTAACAGCACTAACCAATTGTAAAGCTTTGGTTATTTTAGCACTACTTTTTACGCTATTAATTTTTCTTTTAATATCAGCCGTACTAGCCATGCTTAGGCATAAACTTTAATAAAATTAGTAGTAAAATCTTCAATAAATTTCTGTAGATTTTCTGCAATTTCAGCTTCAACTTTTTGTTTGCCGTCCAATACTTTTACCAAATCTGATTTAGCTAGTTCCTTTTCAAATTGTTCAACCCACAATTGTACTTGTTCAACAGCAATCTTATCTAACATTCCTCTAGTTACTGCAAAGGTTATTCCAGTCATCTCTGGAACAGATTTAGGTTTATATTGTTTTTGCTTTAAAGTTTCCATCATTCTTATTCCTTTAGCTAATCTAGCTCTAGTATCTGGATCAAGATCAGAACCAAACTGAGAAAATGCGGCTAATTCTCTATATTGTGCTAAATCAAGTTTCATTTGTCCTGCAACACTTTTCACAGCCTTTGTTTGTGCTGCACTACCTACTCTAGATACAGATATTCCTACTGAAATTGCAGGTTTTTGGCCTGAATTAAATAAATCCTGTTCTAAGAAAATCTGACCGTCTGTTATAGAAATAACATTAGTGGGAATATATGCTGAAATATCTCCAGCTTGAGTTTCAATTATTGGTAATGCTGTTAATGAGCCTCCGCCCTTTTTATCACTATATTGAACTGCTCTTTCAAGAATTTTAGAATGGAGATAAAAAATATCACCTGGATAAGCTTCACGTCCAGCTGGCCTTCTTAATAGTAGAGAAATTTCTCTATAAGCTTGAGCATGTTTAGTTAAATCATCATATACAACTAGTGCGTCCCTACCATTATCTGCAAAATACTCTCCTAATGCTGTACCAGTATAGGCAGCTAAGTATTGAAGAGCAGCAGGATCACTAGCAGCAGCATTTACAATTATTACGTTTTTTAAAACACCTAATTCTGTTAATTTAGAAATTATTTGAGCTGTTTTGGAAAGTTTTTGCCCAATTGCAACATATATACTAATACAATTTTTGTCTGATTGATTTATTATTGTATCTAATGCAATTGAAGTCTTTCCTAAACTTCTATCACCAATTATTAGCTGCCTTTGTCCTCTTCCAATTGCTGTCATTGCATCAATTGCTAAGATACCAGTTTGTAGGGGTCTATCTACTCCCTTTCGCTCGATTACACCAGGCGCTATTCTATCTAATAACATATCTTGACCATTAGTTGTATCGATATCTCCTTTACCGTCAATTGTTTGTCCAAGGGGGTTGATTACTCTACCTAAATAACTATCATTTACTCTAATCTTAGGAAGTTCTCCGGTTGCCACAACTAAGTTACCTTGACTGATATTTAAATAATCATCAGTAACTACAATACCGACCCTATCTTCTTCTAGGTTAAGTGCTATACCTCTTACTACTTTAAGGTTATTATCATAAATTTCAACGAGTTCGTTTGCACCTAGATTTTCTAACCCATCTGCAAAAACAATACCGTCTTTAATTTCTAAAACTTTACCTCGATTGCTAGAATTGGAATCCATTGTATTGTTATGTTCAAATTAAAATATTATTTTATAGTTTCTAAGGCCTTAGCTAATTTTACTTGATCAAGTTTTTCATCTTCACCATAATATGCTTTAAATACATTCATTGAAGCGGTTCTAACTTTTTCTATGAACGTAGCATTTAATTTACTTTCCTTGATAGTTAAAGCCGATTTAATATCTAACAGCATTTCTTCTGATTTAGCTTTTGCCTGTTTTAGTAATTGAATAGCTTCTGATTCAGAATTAGCAATTATTTCCTCAGCTCTAAGTTTAGAATTTTGCAATATTTCTTTTTCATTTGCTCTCATTTCTTCAGTAAAACTATTTCGTTGATCTATAAGTTCTTGTGACTTAAGGAGGTTACTAGCTATTAGATGTTTTCTAGCTTCTATTGATTTTCTAAGAGGAGGCAGTAGTAATTTATCTAGTACAATAAATATAATCCCAAATAATATTGTATAAACCAATATACTAAATATGTTTATTCCTAATGCGTCCATACAGATGAATTTACAAAATTAAGTTAACTAGCGAATCTAATAATCAAAGCAATAACTAAAGCAAAAATTGCTAATGTTTCTGTTAAAGCAAAACCTAAAAGCATATTTACTCTGATTTTATTTTCTGCCTCAGGGTTTCTACCAATCGCTTCTACAGCTTTTGAAAATAATATACCAATACCGATACCAGGTCCGATAGCACCCAAGCCATAAGCTAGTGCAGTTGCTATTAATTTGATCCCATTTGAATAATCCATTTTTTAAACTAAATAAAATTAAATATTTTAATATTAATGATGGTCAATTGCCATACTTATAAAAACTGTTGTTAATAAGAAAAACACTATAGGTTGAATTAATCCAACAACTAATTCTAAACCATAGGGTAGTATTGTAGCTAATCCAAGTGACAATGCGGTAATCACCGCAAGTAAAACTTCTCCTGCAAAAATGTTTCCAAATAATCTAAATGAAAAAGAAAGTATTCTTCCTAATTCAGAAATTGATTCTACTATTCCTATTATAAAATTTAATGGACTAGTAAAATTTAAGTATTTACTTAAATAACCAAATTTATGATACCAAAGACCAATTAAATTAGTTACAACCACAGAAATCAAGGCAAAAGTAACTCCACTAGAAAGATCTGCTGTAGGAGCTCTAAATATTGGTGTAAAATCTGCGGCTTTTGCCTCAACAATACCTGATGGAGTTAAGTAGCAGTTTAAAGATAATATACACAGAGGGTTTTTGGCTTGGGTAAAGTTTGCTGTTGCAGCATTGTCAGTTTTTAATATTCCCACACCTGGAACTAAAGGCACAAGTTCAAGCCAGTTAGAAACTAAAATGAATACAAAAAATGTTAATAAGAAACCAAAATATTTTCTAGCATTTACTTTCCCTAAAACATCTTCTGCCAATTGATTAAGGCTATTGTAAACCATCTCCACTACCAATTCTCCAGTAGTTGGCTTATAGCTATTTAATGATGCTCTTAATAATAATGTACCTACAATAATAATTGCAAATGCGATTAGAGCTGTAAGTAGAGCGTTAGTTATTCCAATTCCAAAAATATGGAAAATATTTTCAGAAATAAAAGAAATATTAATATTCATGCTTACTGTTTAACAGTTGGGCAAGTATATTGTCAAGTCAAAGTATTAGCCATTGTCAAGTTAGACTAATTACGTAATCACGAATCAGTCTGCTAATTAGTCATTTTGAAGCTTAGTTACTTTTTCCTACCCACTATAATCCCAGTGTTAAAGTCACCTATAGGCTCGCTCCATGTGTAATACTATTTAAAGCGTTATAATTATTAAAAAAACAATAAAATATCTTTATAGCGCTTATTGGGATTCACTTAAATGCTTTCTCTTTGTTATTTAATGATTAAATTAGTTGTGATAATTCACAGATTAATCATCATAATTAATATATAATTATGTTTCACAGTAAATTATTATAAATAATATCCTGAAAAGTATTCTTTGGTAGGTTAATACAATATGTTGTCAATTATTGCAATATTAGTTGTCAATATGTATAATAGACAATTAGTAACATTATTTATAGTTTCTAGTAAGTAATTTAAGCGTAATTTATGAGAATAAAATATACTTTAACAAATACAATTCTTAATCAAATATATAACTTTGCAGAACTACACGGTAGACTTTACAGCTATCAAACAAAAAACAAATGGAGTAAAGAATTAGCCGAGAGTATTAAAAAACTTAGTGGCTTTGCAGCTGTAAGCGTCGATAAAAATTTACCTGATAATCTAGATATTACTTCTAAAACTCTTAATTTAGATAAGTTTTTACAGAGATCTACTTTGGATGAATATATTCACTATACTAGGATATTAGATCAAATAGGTAAGCTGTTTACTAATCCCGCAAAACTAGGAATAGATTTTATTGATGCCGTTCATTTAGATTTGTTAAATCTAAATAATCCTATAGAGCATAGATTAAGAACTAGGGTAAGAATTTTACCAAAACCTGTGTGGGATAATGGTGTTTTTAAAACAATAAAATTAGAGGTCAAAACAAGGCCAGAGGAAATAATGAATAAGCTATATGAATTTACTGAATGGTTACGAGAAAACTTTGCTAGTACGAATTCTCTATTGTTGGCTGGAATTTGCCACTATAAAATTGCTGAAATACATCCATATGATGACGCTAACGGAAGGCTGAGTAGAATATTTGATAGAGGTATTTTAAGTTTGAAAAAAGTTGATAATTTACATTTATTACCAATTGAAGATTTCTATCTTCGAAATAGGGAACGATATTATCAATTAATTGAGCATACTATTGAAAGTAATGATCTAACTGAATGGTTAGAATTTTATACTGAGGGCCTGCTCTATTCTATTAACTCCGCCATAGATATTTTATTAAAGCTTTCTGGAGGTACAATTAACATTTATACCAATGAATATATTGATTTAACTCCTAAAGAGGAAGAGTTAGTAAAAATAATTAGGGATTTAAACCAAGCTAGTGGAGCAGAAATCGCTAAAAAACTTCATGTTTCTAGACAAAATGTCAGCATAATGTTGAGAAAACTTACATTTAAAAACGTACTTACGAGAGTAGGGGAAAATACTAGTAGCAGATATAAACTTGCTCTTACATCCTAACTGACCAAGTCGTTTCGTTACCACTATCTTTAATTTCAACATTATAACTTGCTAGCAGAGACTGTCTAATTCTATCCGCTTCTTGCCAATCTTTTTTTAATTTTGCATCTAACCTAGCTTTAATTAAACTCTCAATCTCCATATTTTCCGTGTTAGTTAACTGAGCAAATTTTAATTCAGCTAAATTAAATCCCAGTATTTGATCAAAACTTAGAATTGTCCCTAGTTTAATTTCTGAAGATTCAGTAGATTTTAATAATTCCCACACAATTGCTAATGCTTCAGGCATATTGAAATCATTATTAATGGTATCTTTGAATTTAGTTTGCCAATTTTGAGATATTTCAGTAGTGGATGTTTCTAGTTTAAGTTGTTTTACTTCTCTCATTAATCTTTGTAGTGCTGACTTACTTGCTGATAAAGCTTGCCAGGTAAAGTTTTGCATTTGCCTAAAATGCACTGTAAAGAAAAGATAGCGTAGGTCAAGAGCTGTATAGTCTTTTTTGATTATGTCAGCAAGGTTATAGAAATTATTTTTACTTTTAGACATCTTTATTCCATCAACAAGAATAAACTCATTGTGATACCAATAGTTGGAATATTTTTTACCATTTGCCGCTTCACTTTGAGCAATCTCATTAGTATGATGAACCGCAATATGGTCAATTCCTCCAGTATGGATATCTAATGTTTCGCCTAAATAAAACTTAGACATAGCTGAACATTCTATATGCCAACCTGGAAAACCTTCTCCCCATGGGGAATCCCACTTAAGTAAATGGTTAGGTTGATCTAGTTGCCATAGTCGAAAATCTTGAGGATTACGTTTGCCATCATCTATTACTACTTCTTTTCTCACTCCAGTTTTCTTTTCAGCTAATTTTTGTCCTGATAATGCCCCATAGCCTGGGAATTTCAGTACATCAAAATATACTGCAGTTTTAGTCACATATGCATAATCTTTAGCTACTAAAATTTCAACCATTTCAATCATTTGCTTAATAAACTCAGTCGCTCGTGGTCTTGCTAAAGGTTCAAGTAAATTTAATTGTTTTGAATCTTTTAAGAATTGATCCGTATAAAACTTAGCGATCTCCAGTGGGGATTTATTATCCCTTTTTGCTCCTAATTCAATCTTATCTTCTCCTTCATCCTCATCATTAGTTAAATGTCCAACATCGGTAATATTCATTACTTGATTTACTTTATAGCCATTGTATTCAAATGTTCTTCTAATAATATCTGCCATAGTAAATGCTCTGAGATTACCAATATGGGCATAGTCATATACAGTTGGTCCACAGTTATAGATATTAACCTGTCCTACTGTTAATGGTTTAAAGGGTACTGTTTTTCTTTCAGCTGTATTATAGAGGTTTATATCCATAGCGAAATTATAGCTTAGTTTATTCTTTCTTGATAGAATTCCAATTCCTCTCTAAGAAATAAATACTGTCCCCAATTATTTGCATTAAATCCTGCATTTACAAAGCCTGCTTTAAGATCCTTTTCGGCAAAATGACTGTGACCAGTAATTAAAATTTCATCGGCAGCTAAATTAGTTTTTTTCCAAAGCTTCATTTGTTCATTTTGAGGTCCTCCAATTCTTTTCCAGCTTTCTGGACCGAACGCTTTTACAACAACTGATTGGACTTGCGCTCCTGCCCAAATCATTGCTTTATAATTTGGTAATTTAGATAAAAATCCTTGATCAGTAAGAAGTTTATCTCCGTGGGCTATATGTACTTTATAGTTAGGGCTTACAACTTTATATGAATAAGCTTGGGCAACTGAAAACCTATCCACTCCCTCATTGACTAGTTTTTTCTCGTCATGGTTACCGTATATATAAACTGTTTCTTTTTTCTTTAATAAAGGAAATAAGTTCTGCCAATCGCTTTTTAAAAATTCTGCAAAGCTAATTAAATATCCCTCCCAAAAATCACCGTTAATGATTACTTTATCTGCTCTAGAAATTATTTTACTTAGATAAGCAAATTTAGCCTTGTCAAATTTAGTCGTTAAGTGTGTGTCAGAAAAAACTAATGTGTTCATAAGTTGGCTATTAAACTATTAATTAATATTACGTGTTCTTTAGTCACATTAATCGCCGTTGGTAAATTTATTATTAGCTCAGCCACTTCTTCAGCATTAGGGGATAATCCCAAGCTATATCCTAACTTAGAAAGATACTGAAGTTTAGTATAAAGTAATGTTTTGTACCAATCACCTAAGACAATCTTATGTGATTTAGCTAGTTCTATCAATTTAGTTCTTTGTTGAAAAGTTTTTAAAACTAGTGGGTATCTAATAAAGCTATGTGGTAAATCTTTTTGAAAAATTTGAGAAATAAACTGCTGCTCTGGATTATTAGCAAACTGAGTATTTTGAATGCTGTCAAAATATAGCTTTGCTATTTGCCTTCTATGATCATTAAACCTGGTTAGTTTCTGCAGTTGTGTTGATCCAAGCTTTGCTAATGGGTGAGCTAGTTTGACGGGTAGGAAGGTAGGTTTAACACCATAATATTCTTCAGCATTAATCGCGATACCTAGAAAGCCAATCCTGTGAGCTATGTTAACTATTAGTTTTCCCAAACTTAATTTTTTAACTCCTAAATAATAAATTGGCGTTATTATTGACCAAAAAATTGGATTTAAGATTAATTTTAGTAAATATCTATAATTAACTTCTTTTAAACTTAAATAATCTGTTTCTAGTAGAATGTTTTTTTGATTCGCAATTATTGCACCTCCCCTTATAGTACTGATCATCTTTTCAATTCCAAAGGTTAATATTGCATAATCAGCGGCACTTCCAAGTAACTGATCAGGAGAATTATTGTTATATTTACCCCCTAAACTATGTGCTAGATCTTCAATTAAAATAATGTCTGTTCTTTCTAGTTTTTTTAATCCAGTTTTAAGTTTTTCTATATCAATCACTGCTCCGAAAGTATGCTGGACCAAAATTACTTTTGTTTTAGCAGTAATATTAGCCAGTAAGTTTTCAACCGAAGTATTAAAACTAGTTAAATCAATATCCACATATCTAGGAATTAAATTATTCCAAAGAATAGGGTTAATGATCACAACGCAAGTAAACGAGGGGACTATAACTTCAGACCCTGGTGTGATATTTAGAGATCTTAATATTAAGTGAAAAGAACTTCTGGCAGAATCTAATAAGTAAACATTACTAGTAGGTAGTAATTTAAGAAAGATTTTTAATTCTTTGGCAAAATCGGTCCGATAATCTTTAGTTCTATTTGCAAATAGTAATTTTCTAATTAATAGTTGATCATCTTTCTCAAAATTAGGGAATACCCCTATAAATAGTGGTTTCATTTTATTCCATGCGCATTGGCATAATTACATGAAGGTAGTTTTCATCAGCGCTATCTTTAAATACACCAGGTGCTTTTGTTCCGTTACTTTCGAAACTCACAACATCTCCTGAGATAGAGTTCAACATTTCAGTTAAATATTTAGCGTTATATGCAGTTTCATAATTTTCTCCTGTTATTGTATTTAGCTCAGCTTGAGTTTCATTATTGCCCATGTCCATTACTTTTGTTGATAATTGTAATTTCTTGCTATCGGCTAAAATGCTAAAAAAAGTCTTGTTTCCTAATACATTCCTAGCGAATATATTCACAATTTTTACGCAATTAGAGAAAGGGGCTTTATTTATCGATATATTAACTACTTTTTCTGTTGGTATTATTTGTTTATAATCGGGAAATTCTCCTTCTAATAGCCTAGAAGATAAAGTAATTTCTTTTAACTTAAATATTATTTGGTTTTTCTCTTTAAGTAAAAATATATTAACTGTATCTTTATCATCAGCTAAGTCCGTTATTATTTTAGCAAGATCTAATAAGGATTTTGACGGAATTATTATTTTCAAATCAGTAATAGGGCCTTTTTCTAATCTTATAATCTTTTTAGAAAGTCTAAATCCATCTATTCCTACTAACGATAATTTTCTTTGGGTGGTCTCCAAAAGTAATCCAGTTAAAATGGGTCTGCTTTGGTCAGTGGCGGCTGCGAAACTGGTTTTATCTATGGCCGCCTTAAATTCATTAGCGTTTACAACAATATCTGCCTCACCAATTGCAGCAGGTAGGGTAGGAAAATCAGTGGCACTGATGACGTATAACTGTGCTTGGTTATCCACAGACTTAACCACAAGACTTTGTCCACTGGAAATAAGCTCGATTCGGTTGTTCTGAAGTTGTGATACAAACTCAGTTAGTAAACGAGCATTTACTGTGAGCTCTCCTTCTTCTGCTACATCTGCACCTATCCAACCCGTAATAGAAATCTCTAAATTAGTAGCCGAAAAACTCAGTTTGTTTTTTTCAGTTTTTAATAAGATATTTGCTAACACTGGAATATTAGGTTTAACTGCAGTGGCTTTTATCACTGTGTTTAGGATTGTTGC
>Ga0123336_10004912_pt1 | contig 10739 bp, 10 predicted proteins | sample SSSSmetaG_FD_96466 | JGI IMG/M metagenome (GOLD analysis project Ga0123336, IMG submission 96466) | Glacier valley bacterial and archeal communities from Borup Fiord, Nunavut, Canada, to study Microbial Dark Matter (Phase II) - ​SSSS metaG | ecosystem: Environmental > Aquatic > Freshwater > Ice... | reverse complement strand
ATGCGCTGGCCTTCGCTTCCGTGCGTGAGCTTTCCGAGTTGTTGAAGACGCGCAAAGTGACTTCCGTCGGCCTGACGAAGATGTATCTTGGCCGCCTGAAGCGCTACGACCCGAAGCTGCATTTCGTCATCACGTTGACGGAAGAGCGTGCGTTACAACACGCGGCGGCGGCTGATGCGGAGATTGCGGCTGACAAGTATCGCGGCCCGCTGCACGGCGTTCCATGGGGCGCAAAAGATCTACTCGCCGTGAAAGGTTATAGGACGACGTGGGGCGCGGCGGGGTTTGAGGAGCAGAGCTTTGACTACGACGCCACCGTCGTCGAGCGGCTGGACGCTGCAGGTGCCGTGCTCATCGCGAAGCTGACGATGGGCGCGCTGGCACAGGGCGATCTCTGGTTTGGCGCACGTACGCGCAACCCCTGGAACATGAAGCAGGGCTCAAGCGGCTCCTCCGCCGGAAGTGCCAGCGCGGTGGCGGCGGGTTGCGTCGGCTTTGCGATTGGCACCGAGACGCTCGGCTCCATCAGCAGCCCCAGCACACGCTGCGGCACCACAGGTCTGCGGCCGACGTTCGGCTTTGTTCCGCGTACGGGGGCCATGGCGTTGAGCTGGACAATGGATAAGATCGGCCCCATCTGCCGCTCCGTGGAGGACTGTGCGTTAGTCTTGTCCGCCATCCACGGCCCAGACAGCAAGGACCTCACCGTCAAGGATGCCGCCTTCAACTGGGACGCGGAGTTCAACTGGAAGACGCTGCGCGTGGGCTATCTGAAAAGCGCGTTCGATATGCCGACGATGCCATCCAACGCGACCGAGGCGCAGAAGAAAAACTTCGCGCGCCGTGCCTATGACGCAAAATACGGCGTCAGCGCTATCGACACGCTGATGAACATGGGTGTAAAGCTGATCCCGCTGGAGATGCCGAAGTTTCCTTTTGCGGAGATCGTCCCTGTGCTTGAGGCCGAGTCCGCTGCGTCCTTCGACGAGCTGACACGGAGCGGGCGGGACAAGTTGCTGACCGGCCAGCAACCCTTCGACTGGCCCAACCAGTTTCGCGTGGCGCGGTTTTACTCCGCCGTGGACTACGTGCAGGCGATGCGCGCCCGTACACTCGCGATCGCCGAGATGGCGAAGCTCTTTGCGCAGGTGGACGTCATCGTGACGCCGTCGCAGGGACTGCAGTTGCAGGCCACCAACCTGACCGGCCACCCAGCCGTCATTCTGCCGAATGGCGTCCGCGGCGATAGCGCTCCGCTGCCTGACAATACCGGCGATGGTGAACTACAGAACGTCGGCGGCCCAGGGACACCGGTGTCGCTCACTTTCCTCGGCGCACTCTATTCAGATGCCAGGCTCGCCGCCTTCGCGAGAGCTTACCAGGTGGAGACGAGCTTCCATCTGCAGCATCCAAAGCTCGGCTGACGCGCCTAGCGCATGTGACGCAAAGTCATCTGCGAGATGCGCAAATTAGCTGGCTGCATGCATGCGAAGACGATGGTCTCGGCGACCTCGTCCGGCTCCATCATGTGCGAGTTGTCGATGTACTCCTGGGTGCGGCCCTTGCCCAGCGCAAACTCTGTCTTCGTACCGCCGGGACAGATCACGCCGACATTGATGTTGTGCTGGCGCAACTCCCCATCCAGTGCCTGCGCAAAGCCTACCTGCGCAAACTTTGTTGCACAGTAGACCGCCTCACCCGCAAACCCCTGCAATCCTGCAATGGAGGAGATGAACTGGATGATGCCACTCTTCTGCGCAATCATGGCGGGCGCGGCGTGGCGGGCAATCAGGAAGCTCGACCGCATGTTGGCATCCATCAGCTGGTCGTACTCTTCAGCGGAGGTGTCGACAAGATTCTTGTAATTCCCCGCGCCGGCATTGGCGATGACGACATCAAGGCTGCCAAACTTCGCGACCGCAAGCGCGACGGACTGCTGCGCCGTTACCTCCTCCACCGCATCCCCAGCGAAGTAGACGGCCTTTGTACCAAGCGCCGCAATCTCCGCGCAAAGCGTCTTCAACCGTTCTTCGCGACGCGCCGTAACCACCAGGTTCGCGCCCTGACGTGCGAAGGCCAGCGCGGTGTACCAGCCGATTCCGGCACTGGCTCCGGTGACAAGGACGGTTTTTCCTGCAAGGGATACGACAGACGATGCACTGGATTTCATTCGGCGATAACTCCTTCGAGGTGGCTCGATTTTTTGATGCTACCATCCGGCTATGTCAGTTGGTGGAGCATTGCTGGTCGAAGCGAAGAGTCTGGTGAAGCAGTACGGCAGCGTGCGTGTGGTCGACGACGTTTCGCTGACTATCCAACGCGGTGAGACGCTGGGCCTGGTGGGCGAATCCGGCTCCGGCAAAAGCACCGTCGCTCGTATGCTGCTACGGCTTACGGAAGCGACGGCGGGCAGCATCACCTATGACGACAGCGCCTTGCTCCCTATGACAACCGCACAGATGCGTGCCATGCGACGGCGTATGCAGATCGTTTTCCAGGACCCCTACGCCGCGCTCAATCCACGCATGACCGTGCGCCAGATTCTTACGGAGCCCTTCGCCATTCACCGTTCTCCGCAGCGTCCGCTCGACGAGATGCTCCATGAAGTTGGGCTGGATGCCTCCGCCCTGGCACGATACCCACATGAGTTCAGCGGCGGGCAGCGGCAACGCATCAACATTGCACGAGCGCTCGCGTTGCGGCCGGAGTTCGTTGTGCTGGATGAGCCCGTCAGCGCGCTCGATGTTTCGGTCGGCGCACAGGTGATCAACCTGCTGCGCGACCTGCAGCAGAAGCACGGCCTGACCTATCTCTTTATCTCGCATTCCATGCCGCTGGTTCGGTACCTCTGCGATCGTGTCGCGGTCATGCAGAAGGGTCGCCTGGTCGAGCAGGGCGACTGCCTGCAGGTCTGTGAAGCGCCCACCCACGCCTATACACAGCGTCTGATTGCAGCCACGCCGGAGATGCCCGCCTAAGAATGGTGCCGCGGAGCCGATACAATGGAGTCTGGATGATCTCCGCACTCAGCACGCATTGGCATTACCTGTGGTTAGTCGCGGCGTCGTCAATTGCCGGCGTAATGAACGCGATGGCCGGCGGCGGGTCGTTCATCTCATTTCCCGCAATGCTCGGCCTCGGTGTACCGCCTATCCAGGCGAATGCAACCAACACGGTCGCACTGTGGCCGGGACAGGTTACGTCGGTCGCAGCGTTGAGGGGCGACGTGCGGCGGGATCTGTTACCCACGGTCTGCGCCGCGTCCGTACTCGGCGGTGTCAGCGGTGCGGTATTACTACTGCACACGAAGCAGGTGACCTTCCTGCACCTGGTGCCGTGGTTGCTGCTGGTCGCTTCCCTTCTCTTCTGGCTCAGCGGACCGGTATCGAAGTGGCTCAAAAAGCGCTCAGCGTATCCGCATGAGAAGCGCTCGCCCAACTCCGTGACGCTCTTCTTGGCGCTGCTGCCGGTGTGCCTCTATATCGGCTACTTCGGCGCCGGAGCGGGCTTCCTCATCATGACGGCGCTCGCACTCTTCGGTGTGGAGGAGATGCACTCGCTGAACGCGCTGAAGGTTGTCGCCGCATGTCTCTCCAATTTCTGCGCGGTCGTCACGTTCGTATGGAGCGGCGCAGTCATCTGGCATTACTGCCTGATTTCCATGGTGTTTGCCGCGCTGGGCGGCTACATTGGCGCACAGTACGCGCGCAGAATGAACGCCGAAATATTGCGCACCATCGTCGTCGTAACAGGCTGCGTTATCGCCGGATATTTCTTCTGGAGGAATGCCTAGTGCGACAGGCGGCGATCGACGCAATCGGCTATGTCGCGGCAACCTGCACGACGATCTCGTTTCTGCCGCAATTAATCCGCGTGGTGAAGCTGCGCTCGGCCCGAGAGATTTCCTTGGGTATGTTCATCATCTTCTCCACCGGGACTGCGCTGTGGCTTGCTTACGGTATGTTGCTGCACTCCATGCCCATGACGGCTGCGAACAGTGTCACCTTCGCCCTCTCCATGAGCATCCTTCTGCTGAAACTAAAGTACGACCGCGCCGGTGCGCGCGAGGAGATCAAGCCATGAGTCATGAAGGAATTCGCATCGTCAACGCGCAAGAAGCGCAGCGCGAGGAGCGTTATGAGAGGAAACTATCTGCAGACGCCGTTACGCCGCTGAAGGTTCGCGTCCTGAAGACGGAAGGCACCGGCGTCGAGATCGACTGGCGCGACGGGCACAAGAGCACATGGAACTTCGCCTGGCTCCGCAACGCCTGCCCCTGCGCCACCTGCCATGAAGAGCGCGATAAGACTGGTCGCCCCGCTGGCGTAGCCAAAGCCAAGCCGCAGACCCTGCTGATGATGTACGAAGCTCCCGCACGCCCCGCTGAAGTGATTCCAGTGGGCAAGTACGCGCTGAAGTTCAAATGGATCGACGGACACGAGGCCGGGATCTACTCCTGGGAGTATCTGCGCCGCGTCTGCCAGTGCGTGGAGTGCACGAAGCCTTAAGCCACAGCGTGCTCGGTCAACTGTGCCAACCCGTCTTCAACATTATTCGCGACCAGCAGAATCGCCCGGTTCTTCGCCTTCAACATTCCTTCCGCCACACAGTGGTCAAGGAACGTCAGCATGGAGTCATAGAAGCCGTTGATATTGAGGAGGCAGATGGGTTTAGCGTGCAGCTTGAGCGTCTGCCACGCCAGCACCTCGAACAACTCCTCAAACGTACCGAAGCCGCCGGGAAGAATCAGAAACGCATCGGCCTTGCTGCCCATCAGCGCTTTCCGCGTGTGCATCGTATCGACGACGTGAAGCTCGGTGATGCCGTGGTGCGCCACTTCGAGATCGACCAGCACCTCCGGGATTACACCCACGACTTTGCCGCCCGCATCGAGACATGAGACCGCTACCGCCTGCATCAATCCACAGTCAGACCCGCCGTAGATGAGTCCGATGCTGCGTGCGGCCAGCGTTCGGCCCAGTTCTTCGGCAATGTTGCGGTAGATGGGGTTTGCGCCGTTAGCTGAAGCGCAGAAGACAGCAATATTCTGAAGCATGGCTTGAGCATAGCAAGCCGCACCGGAACATGCGAGACACGAAAGACCAAGGGGTTGAGTGCGCTGGCTGTCCTCGCGTCATCAGGGGACAACCAGCGCAAATTAGAGGAGGGCTGTGCGCTTACTTGATGGCGATCGTAGCGCCGTTCAGGTCGGTCGAGACCTGCGTGATCAGCGAGTTGGCCGCGTGGTTCGGGGTCTGCTGCGTGGAGAGAATGCGTGTGCCGACCGCAAGTTTCAGGTCAACCGTCTTACCGATAGCTAGCGTCATTACGTCTTCGCCCACTTTCAGCTCGATCGGGGTGCCGGAGTCATTACGCAGGCTCAGAGAGACGATCTTGGTCTTGCTGAACATCGCATGGATAGGTCCATGAACGCTCGCGGTTGCTGCATAAGCAGAGGAAACAGCAGCCTGCGAAAGGAAGAGTGAAGTGGCAACGACAGCCGATGCAATAAGAGTAGTACGTTTCATAGAAAGCTCCCGGTGGTGCATGATTTCGACGGGAACTTACTGCCATGGTTCAGGAAGCTCGTCGTTGAGATGACTTACGCAAGTCGTTCCACGATGGTTCCAACTTATGCAGAAAAAAACGATGACATTTCCATGAATCGACAACGCCCTCCGTGGAGTCGTTCAAAGCCATTTGTCCATTCGACATGTGGACAAACGATGAACGTAAAATGAAACAGGAGAGTGTCCGCGTTGAGCAAGCTTTTAGAGAATATGAATCCGCAGCAGCAGGAGGGCATCCAGGCTGTGGATGGACCCGTGCTTCTGCTGGCCGGTGCAGGCTCCGGCAAGACCCGCGTGATCACGCACCGCATCGCCTATCTTATCCAGGAACGCGGAGTTCCCGCCGACGCCATCCTCGCCGTCACCTTCACGAATAAGGCCGCCAAAGAAATGGCCGAGCGCGTCGACCGCATCCTCGGCCACTCCTCGCTCGCCAAGCCGATGCTCGCCACCTTTCACAGCTTCTGCGTCCGCGTCCTGCGTCGCGATATTGAAGCTCTCCGCATCGGCAACACCGGTCTCACACGAACCTTCGCCATCTACGATGAGACCGACCAGCAGGCCGTCGTCAAGACCGCGCTCAAGCGACTCGGCATCGACGATAAAAGCCTGAAGCCGCGCGTCGCACTCGGCAGAATCTCCTGGGCCAAGAACCACATGATTGATCCGCAGGAGTACTTCCTCGCCAGCACCAATCCGATGGAAGAGAAGATCGCCCACATCTTCGAGATTTATCGCAAGGAACTCGCCAAGGCCAACGCCCTCGACTTCGACGACCTGCTGCTCGAAACCGTGCGCCTGCTCAAGTCCTCCGCCGAGGTACGCGAGCGCTACAACCGCCGCTACCGCTACATCCTCATCGACGAGTACCAGGACACCAACAAGCCGCAGTACGAACTGATGAAGCTGCTCGCAGGTCCGGCAGGCAACGTCTGCGTCGTCGGCGATGAAGACCAGTCCATCTATAGTTGGCGCGGAGCGGACATCAAGAACATCCTCGAGTTCGAGAAGGACTTCCCCAACACCCGCACCATCCGGCTCGAGCAGAACTACCGCTCCACGCAGGTCATCCTCGAAGGGGCCAGTGCGGTCGTTGCGCAGAACACGCAGCGCAAGGGCAAGAACCTCTTCACCACGCGCAAAGGCGGCAGTCTGATCGGCTATTACGAGGCACCCGACGGCGAGAACGAAGCCCTCTTCATCGCCGACCGCATCCAGCGCTATCTGCGCGAAGCCCAGCAGGGCGAAGGCGAGCCGCGCTGCGCCGTCCTCTACCGCACCAACTCGCAGTCGCGTCTCGTGGAAGAGGCGCTGCGCCGCTACCAGATCAAGTACCACATGGTCGGCGGCTTCAGCTTCTACGACCGCGCCGAAGTCAAAGACATCCTCAGCTACATGAAGCTGGTGTCGAACACCAACGACTCCATCGCGCTCTCCCGCGTCGTCAACTCACCCGCGCGCGGCATCGGCAAGACCACCATGGAGACGCTTGAACGCATGGCGCTCTCCACCGGCATCAGCACCTGGGACGCCATTGGCAAGGCCATCGAAGACAAGCTGCTACCCGCCCGCGCTCTGCAGGCCCTGAGCGGGTTCAAGCGCCTCATCGAAGACGCCCGCGCAATGCTCGGCCCGGGCTTCGCGGAAAAGCTCAGCGCAGACGTCGCAGTAGACGGCGCCATCAGCGACGCAGCCGAGTCCGACGACACCTCTTTCGGCTTCGGAGCGGAAGCCCAAGCAACCGACGAGCCGCCCACCGGGGCCGACACCTCCTTCGACACCAGCTTCAACTTCGGATTCGACTTCGGCGCACCTGAAGAACTCCCCCGACCGTTTACCGAAGAGCACTCCACCATCACCGCCGAGAACACTACCGACTCCGACGCCCGCCATGGCATCGACGCCGCGAGCTTCAACCCCTTCGCGCCGGTAGTGCTAAAAGAATCGCCGCTCAAGAAGAGTGCCGCCACCACCCGCGACCGCGCCGCCGAGTTGATAATGGCCGACGAGCCCCCCGCCTTCCGCAAACCCGGCGATGCCGCCACCCTCCCCGAGCTCATCAAATTCCTCAACGATCGCAGCGGCTACATCCGCGCCCTGGAAGAAGAGGCCACGCCCGAGAGCTTCTCCCGCATTGAAAACCTGAAGGAGCTCGCCAACGCCGCGCAGGACGCGCAGGAGCGCGGCGAGACCCTGCACGAGTTCCTCGACCACGCTGCTCTCGTCAGCGACGCCGACAGCTACTCCGCCGAAGCCCGCGTCACCCTGATGACTCTCCACGCCGCCAAAGGCCTCGAATTCCCGCTCGTTTTCCTCGCCGGCATGGAAGAAGGTCTCTTCCCCCACTCCCGCACCTTCACCGATCCCACCGGCCTTGAAGAAGAGCGCCGTCTCTGCTACGTCGGCATGACCCGCGCCATGGATACGCTCGTCCTCACCCGCGCGCGCTACCGCCGCCGCTACGGCAGCGACATGCCGGAGTCCAGCATCCCCTCACGCTTCCTCGAAGAAGTCCCCAGCCGCCTCGTCGAAGACCTCGGCAGCCCGGCGGCACGCCCGCAGTTCTCTACTTCCTCCTACTCCACGCCCTACCCCCAGCATGGCGGAACAGGCCGCGGCCAGGACCACGAGTTCGGCGAGCGCCACTACAGCTACGAGGACGAAGACCAGAGCGGAGGCAGCGGCCGCGCGGCCGGAGGCTTCAAACCAGGTGGCAAACCGGCCCAATCCGGTAGCTCCATCGACAATATCGCCAGCTTCTTCGCCGCCCGCGGTCAGAAGGTCTCACGCCCCAAACTGGAGATCGAAGCGCCCACCGGCAAGACCGGTCTCCGCCAGGGCTCGCGCGTCCGCCACCCGAAATATGGCGAAGGAACCGTCTTTCGTCGCGAGGGAGATGGGGATGACGCGAAGATTACAGTACAATTTCAACAGCATGGCGTGAAGAAGCTGGTGGAGAAGTTTGCCCAGCTGGAACGCCTGTAACGCTTCCAAACATTCAGCACCAAAAATCAACACCAAAAATCAATATCGATAAGAGAGATCAGGATTTAATGGCAAACACCAAGAGCATCACCGATACCGACGAGCGCAAGAAGGTAAAGCGCGCAGCCCGCAAGGCGGCCGCACCCAAGGCGAAGCGCACCGGCGCCCGTGGCGAGAACAAGCAGAAGCTGAAGAAGGCCGCACGCGGACAGAGCAAGCGCTAAGTCTTCAGCATCAAGGGGGCCATGTTTGAAGTAGAAAACATGGCCCCCGCTGTGTCCATACCCTGCATAGTACTGACATGACGTGTGAGGTAATCGTTGAAATCGGTTCTCGATACGATGCTGGATCACTACGAGCAGGGCAAAGTCACGCGCAGGCAAAATATCAAGGCCGCTTCCATGCTCGCGGTCACGTCTGATGCTGCGCCTGCCGCTTTGGCTGCTGCGCCCCTCCAGCCCATCGTCAGTGTCAACCATATCGTCATCGGCGTCAGCGACCTCAAGCGGTCGCGCGACCGGTACACCCGCATCCTGAAGTTGAAGGTGATCCAAGAGAACGAGCACTACGCATTGCTGCAGTTCGGCAACACGCAACTCGTCCTGCGCAGCAAGACGAAAAAGCGTGCAAACCTGGTTCCCGGCACAATCAACCACGTCATGTTCGGCGTCGCGCCCTACAACGGAGCCGCGCTCTTCCAGAACCTGAAGGACCAGGGCCTCGACCCCAAAAAGGATCTCAAGAGTGCGCTCGTCAAAGATCCCGACAATCTGCTCGTCCAGATCGGCGGCAGCAAAATGGGCCTCGACACCGCGTATCCTGAGTCATCCATGTAACAAGTCTGACTGAGGGAGCGAGCGCGCTGGCCAGGCAAATCTTTCGCACAAAATCCATCGACAAACTGATCGCTGAATCGGAGCGGCCTGAGCACGCGTTAAAGAAGACGCTCGGCCCGGTCTCGCTCACCGCCCTTGGCATCGGCGCGGTCATCGGTTCCGGCATCTTTACCGTCATCGGCACAGCCATCGGCGGCAACCCTTCTGCTATTAAGAACTGGACTGGCTCGCCCATTCTCGATCTTGTCTGGGGCTGGCTCCATCACACGTCAGGCGTCGTAGCCGGTCGCCCCGGCGCAGGCCCGGCACTTGCACTCTCGCTGGTGCTGGTCGCCATCGTCTGCGGCCTCACCGGCCTCTGTTATGCAGAGCTTGCCAGCATGATCCCCATCGCCGGCTCCGCCTACACCTACACCTACGCCACCCTCGGCGAACTCATCGCCTGGATCATCGGCTGGGACCTCATCCTCGAGTACGCCTTCTCCAATATGAGCGTCAGTGTCGGCTTCGCGGCCCATGTAGTGGACCTTTTAGATTGGCTCGGCATCAATTTCAATCCCAAGTGGCTCTCTCCCGCCTACCTGCCGCTCGGCCTGCAGGACCTCGCCGGTAAAGACATCTTCGCGCCCGGCTGGCACTTCGGCTTCGATATCCCCGCATTCGTCATCGTGCTGCTGCTCACCGTCGTCCTCGTCCGCGGCATCCGCGAGTCCGCCCGGACCAACAACATCATGGTGCTGGTCAAGCTCGCAGCCATCCTGGTCTTCATCTTCTTCGGCCTCAGCTTCATCCATCCCGGCAACTATCACCCCTTCTCGCCCAATGGTTTTTCCGGAGTCCTCGCCGGCGGCTCCATCATCTTCTTCACCTATATCGGCTTCGACTCCGTCTCCACCGCCAGCGAAGAGTGCAAGAATCCGCGGCGTGACGTGCCAATCGGCATCATTGCGACGCTGATCGTTTGCACCATCCTCTACATCGGAGTCGCCGCCGTGCTCACCGGAATTGTGCCATGGCAGTCTGTTGCCGGCGACGGGGCACCGGTGGTGAATGCGTTGAAGCGGGTTTCGCTTGAGCCTGGGGGGCACCGGCTGCATTGGGTCAGGCTGGTGGTGTTGCTTGGCGCACTGGTCGGTATGGTCTCGTCCATATTGGTGTTTCAGCTTGGGCAGGCGCGGGTATGGTTTGCCATGTCTCGCGACAAGCTGCTGCCGGATGTCTTCTCTTCCCTGCACCCGCGCTTCCGCACCCCCGCATTTGCGACCTGGTTTGCGGGCATCCTGGTTGCCATTCCTTCGGGCCTGTTTGATGTAGGCACCTTTGCCGAGATGTCCAACATCGGCACCCT
>Ga0123336_10004911_pt1 | contig 10741 bp, 8 predicted proteins | sample SSSSmetaG_FD_96466 | JGI IMG/M metagenome (GOLD analysis project Ga0123336, IMG submission 96466) | Glacier valley bacterial and archeal communities from Borup Fiord, Nunavut, Canada, to study Microbial Dark Matter (Phase II) - ​SSSS metaG | ecosystem: Environmental > Aquatic > Freshwater > Ice... | reverse complement strand
CTTTGCTCGAGCTGCTCGTCGACCCGAGCTGGGCGGTCCGGCGTGCGGTCGTCGATGCGCTCGCGAGCGCCGGGGATGCGGCGATCGCCGGCCTGCACGACGTGATCATGAACCGGCGCGACCACGAGGGACGCATCGCCGCAGCGGTGGACGCGCTCGTCGCCTCGCGCGGCAACCTCGATGGCATTGTGCTCGCGCTCGCCGGGAGCGACGCCGCGCCCGCGATCGTGTGCGATGCCGTCCAGGTGCTCGGCCGCCGGCGCGTCCGCGCTGCGGTGCCGCTCCTGGGGCGACTCTCGAGCGACGTCGACGACAACGTCGCGGTGGGCGCGATCGAGGCGCTGGGTCGGATCGGCGGCGTCGACACGGTCGACGCGCTCATCGCCGCGGTGGAGAGCCGGAGCTTCTTCCGGTCCTTCCCGGCGATCGACGCGCTCGGGCGCACCGGGGACGCGCGCGCGGTCCAGCCGCTCGAGCTCCTGCTCGCGGACCCGCTGTATGCTCCGGAGGCCGTCCGCGCGCTCGGCCGCACCGGCCACGAGAGCGCGGTGGCGCCGCTCGCGGCGCTGCTCGTGAAGCCGATCTCGGTGCTCGTGCGCACCGCCACCCTGGCGCTCGCCGAGCTGCGGGAGCGCTACGAGGCGCGCTTCGGCGACAACGAGGCGCTGCGCGGCTCGCTACCCAGCAGCGTGGATCCGGCGACCGCGAGCGCGCGCGTCATGGACTCGAACGCGGGCGCCGCCCCCTCCGAGCGCGTCGCCGTGGCGCGCGTCCTCGGCTGGCTCGCGGACGACGTGGCGATCGCGCACCTCGTCGAGATGATCATGGATGAGCCGCCGGTGGGCCCTGTCGCCGCCGATGCGCTCCGGCGCCTCGGGCCGCGCGCCACGCCCCGGCTGCTCGCGGCCATTCGCGACGGCGACAGCGTTCGTCGTCTGCGCCTCTTGCCCATCGTGGGCTACTCCGCCGGCAGCGTCGACGACCTCCTGCGTTGCCTCGAGGACCCCGAGGGCGACGTGCGCGGCCTCGCATGCGAGGCGCTGGCGCGGCTCGGCAATCCCGCCGCCGTGAGCGCGCTCTTCCGGCTCATCGGCGATCGCGACGCGCGCGTCTCGCAGGCCGCCGCCGCGGCGATCCAGTCGCTCGGCAGCCTCGAGACGAAGCGCCTCGCGCTCGAGCAGGCGCGCTCCGAGGACACGCGTACGCGCCGCGCCGCGCTGCGCATCATCTCGTATTTCGGCTATCCGGAGGGCCTGGAGGTCCTCATCGCGGCGCTCGGCGACGAGGACGAGAAGATCCGCGAGGCCGCGATCTCCGGACTGCCCCTGGTCGACGACGCGCGCGGCACGGACGCCCTCCTCGCCGGCGCGAGTCACCCGGTAGCGCGCACGCGAGCCGCGGTGATGCGCGCGCTCGGGCAGACCTCGGCCACGCCGGCCGTGGTGACCGCGCTCCGCGCCGGCCTCGCCGACGCCGAGCCCTGGACGCGCTACTACGCCTGCCAGTCACTCGGCCGCCTGCGGGTCGACGAGGCGAGCCCCGCCATCGTGCAGCTCATGGACGATCCAACCGGGCAGGTCCGGGTCGCCGCCGTCGAGGCGCTCGCTCACCTCGAGGACGCCGGCGCGGGTGACGCGCTGGCCACCGCCGCGGCGTCGGCCGACCCCGACATGCGCCGCGCTGCGCTGCTGGGCCTCGGCATCGCGAAGCGCCCCAGCTCGATCCCGCTGCTGCGCGAGGCCGCGTCGGCCGAGGACCCGTCGACGCGCCTGGTGGCCATCGGCGCGCTCGCGGAGTTCGACGCCCCCGACGTGGTGCCGGCCCTCGCGCACGCCGCCTCCGACCCGGAGGACGCGGTTCGCAGCGCCGCCATCGGCTACCTCTCCACCCGCCCCGGCGCTGACGCGACGAGCGCGCTCGTCGCGCAGCTCGCCCATGCGAGCGTCCGCGATCGCGTGCTCGAAGCGCTGGCGGTCGCCGCCGACGAGCGCGTCGAGGCCGTTCTCTCCGCCCTCGAGTCCGCCGATGCCGATCGTGCGCCGCTCCTCGTATCCGCGCTCATGCGCATGCGTCGTCCGGGCAGCCAGGCGGCGATCGCCGCTGCGCTCGGGTTCGACAACGTCCACGCACGCCGGGCCGCGGCCTCCGCGCTCGCCGCCATCGGGACCGCCGAGGCGCGCGAGACGCTCATCCGCGCAGGCTCCGCCGACCCCGACGTCGACGTGCGGCGGATCTGCGCCGCCGTGGAGCGAACGTGATCGTCAACCGCGCGCCACACGGATGACCGCTTCGCTCTCACCGCAGCTCTTCGCGATCTTCAGCGCCCTCGTCGAGGACGAGCTGGGCATTCACTACGCCCCCGAGGACGCGCCGACCTTCGCCGACAAGCTCGCGGTGCGCGCGGCGGAGGCCGGGTTCGAGAGCATCCTCGATTACTACTACTTCCTGCGCTACGACCCGGGCGCGACCCTCGAGCTCCACGCGCTCGCCGACGCCCTGGTGGTGGGCGAGACCTACTTCTTCCGCGAGCTCGAGCCTGCGCGCGCGGCGGTGGAGCAGGTCCTCGTGCCCGCGGTCGAGCGCCGAGGGCGCGCGCGGGTCTGGTCGGCGGCGTGCGCGACGGGCGAGGAGCCGCTCTCGATCGCGATGCTCCTCGAGGAGCGGGGGATCGCCGATCGCACGGATATCGTCGCGACGGATCTCAGCAAGCGAGCGCTCGCGCGCGCGGCCGCGGGCGTCTACCGCGCGCGCTCCCTCCGCGCGATGCCTCCTGCTCCTCCCCCGCCCGCGTGGACGCCCGAGCTAGAGGCGGTCGCCCAGCGCGTCATGGTGCCCGAGGCCGGCGGAGCGCGTGTCGATCGCGAATTCGTTGCCACCGTCGACTACCGGCACGTGAACCTGCTCGACCGGAGTGCGGTCACCGCGCTCGGGCAGTTCGACCTCGTCTTCTGTCGCAACGTCCTCATCTACTTCGCGGACGGCACGGTGCTGCGCGTGCTCGAGGCGCTGACGGCGGCGCTGAAGGACGAGGGGCGTCTCCTGATCGGATCGTCCGAATCGCTCCTCCGCTTCGGGACGGCGCTCCGCTGCGAGGAGCGTGGCGGCTCCTTCCTCTACGCCCGGAGCGCATCGTGAGCGGTCCGGTACGCGTGCTCGTGGTCGACGACTCGGCGTTCGCCCGCAAGGTGATGCGCGAGGTCCTCCAGGCCGATGCGCGCATCGAGGTGGTGGCGATCGCGCGGGACGGGCTCGACGCGCTCGAGAAGATCACCGAGCTCTCGCCCGACGTCGTGACGCTCGATCTCGTGATGCCGCAGCTCGACGGGATCGGCGTGCTCGACGCCATTCGCCTCCTCCCTTCTCCGCCGCGCGTCGTCGCGGTCACGATGTCCGACGCCGACAGCGCGATGGGCGTGGCGGCGCTCCAGGCCGGCGCGTTCGACGTCGTCCACAAGCCGACCGCGCTCGCGACCGATCGGCTCTACGAGCTGGGCGCCGAGCTCGTGGAGAAGGTCTTGCTCGCGGCGAAGACGGCCCCGGGGACGCTCTCGCCCAGCGCCGCGCTCGGCGCCGCCGCGGCTGCGCGAGCCCCCGACAAGGCGCCGCGGGTCGATCTCGAGCTGCTGCTGGTGGGCGCGTCGACCGGCGGGCCGCGGGCCATCACGCAGCTCCTGCGCGCGCTCCCCGCCGACTTCCCGATCCCGGTCGCGGTCGTCGTGCACATGCCTGCGGGCTACACCGAGGCGTTCGCCAGTCGGCTCGATCGCGAGTGCGCGCTGAACGTGGTGGAGGCGAAGGAGGGCACGGTGCTCCGCGCCGGCGTCGCGGTGGTGGCGCGCGCGGGCGTGCACATGAAGATGCGGAAGGATGGCAATGTCCTGGCGGTCACGCTCGACGTGCACCCCATGGACGCCCTGCACCGCCCCTCGGTCGACGCGCTCTTCGAGAGCGCCGCGCAAGTGGTCGGGCGAAACGTGCTCGGTGTGGTGCTCACCGGAATGGGCTCCGACGGCGTCATCGGCGCGCGCGCGCTGCATGCGGCGGGCGCGCGTGTGATCGTGGAGCACGAGTCGACGTGCGTGGTGTACGGCATGCCCCGAGCCATCGTGGAGCAGGGGCTCAGCGACGCGCAGGTGCCGCTGCACGAGATGGCAGGCGCCATCTTCATGCGCCTCGCGACCTGAGGCGCGAGACTTGAGACACGTCGCCACGATCGTCGCGGCGTGTCACGCGGAAAGACCTCGTTAAACAGGCCTTTTGTGCGGCCGTGGTCAGTGGCACGCCCGTCGCTACATAGCCCTTCAACGAAACCCACAACGCCGGTGAGCCGCAGCCCGGCCCCGCAGGAGGACACCATGAGCACCGAGAGCCACGCCGGGACCACCGAGCCCGAGTTGAAAGACAGCGCCGAGAACATGACGGTCGACGAGCAGGCTCAGCCGGCCGGGGAGGCGCTCGCGCCGCGCCGGCGCGGGTTCGCCGCGATGGACCGCACGCGCGTGAAGGAGATCGCGAGCAAGGGCGGTCGTGCGGCGCACGCCGCGGGCACCGCGCACCAGTTCAGCGCCGACGAGGCGCGGAACGCAGGTCGCAAGGGCGGCATGGCTCCCCACGTCCGCCGCGGCGGCGTCCGTCGTCGCCCGGGCGCGCCCGGGGCGACCACGCCGGTCACGACGGACCGGGACAGCGACCGTCAGTGACGGCCACGGGCGCTCGCCACCATCTCGGCGAGCGCCTCGACGAGCTCGACCGGCTCGATGGGCTTGGCGACGTGGCGCTGGAAGCCCGCGCTGAGCACGCGGTGACGATCCTCGTCGCGCGCGAACGCAGTCATCGCCACGAGAGGTAGCGCGCGAGCCCCGACGTCGGAGCTCGCGCGTACGCGCTCGACGAACGCGTAGCCGTCCTCGCCAGGCATTGCCAGGTCCGAGACCGCGATGTCCGGGCAGGCCGCGTCAATCGCGGCGATGGCCATCGCTACGCTCGAGGCCCGCGTCACGCGCGCGCCGGCGTGCTCGAGGATCATCGCGATGAGGTCGCGCATGTCTTCCTCGTCGTCGAGCACGAGGACGTGGACCTCGTCGAGCCGCGCCTGTGCAGTCGGCGGCGGCGCGATGCGGGCCGGCGTGTGCGGCGGCGGGCTCTCGGATAGCGGCGCGTGGATGGGCAAGACCACCACGAACGTCGAGCCGGTCCCGTGGCCGCCGCTCTCGGCAGAGACGGTGCCGCCGTGCAGCTCGACGAGGTGCCTGACGATCGCGAGCCCGAGGCCGAGGCCGCCGTGCTGCCGGGTGGTGGAGCCGTCGGCCTGGCGGAAGCGGTCGAAGACGAAGGGGAGGAACCCGGGCGCAATGCCCTCACCGGTGTCGCGCACCGTGATGACGACCTCGTCGTCGCCGCGCCCCACCGCGAGGCGCACGGCGCCGCCGCGCGGCGTGAACTTCACCGCATTGGAGAGCAGGTTCCAGAGGACCTGCTGTAGACGGTCCTCGTCGGCCACGATCGAGGCCGGATCGTCGGCGAAGGAGATCTCGAGCGCGACGCCCTTCGCCTGCGCCGCGGAGCGCAGCGTGTCGATCGAGGACTCGACGACAGTGCGTACGTCGACCGGCCCGGTGGTGAGGCGCAGCTTCCCGCTGACGATGCGCGAGACCTCGAGGATGTCCTCGACCAGCTGCACCTGCGCCTTGGCGTTGCGCGCCACGACCTCCAGGCCCTTGCGGCGTCGTTCGGGCGTGAGCTGGTCGCCTTCCTCGATCATGACGCGCGACCACCCGAGGATCGCGTTCAAAGGGTTGCGGAGCTCGTGCGAGACGGTGGCGAGGAACTCGTCCTTCGCACGGCTCGCGGCCTCGGCGCGGGCCACGGCGCGCTCCGCCTCGGCACGCGCCGCCTGCTCGCGACCCAGCAGCGCGGCGCGCTCCGCCTCGACCACCTTCTTTGCGGTGATGTCGAGGAACGTGCCCACGAAGCGGACCGCGCGCCCCTGCTCGAGGAACGCCTGCCCGCGCGCGGCGATCCAGCGCGGGATGCCGAAGAACGTGGCCCGCGTACGGTACTCGACGTCGTAGCTGCCGTCGCGCTGGGTATCGAGCGCCGCGCGGTTCGCCACCTCGACCCGCTCGCGATCGTCCTCGTGCACCGCCTGGAGGAAGACGCTGAAGCTCACCGGCGCATCGGGCGTCAGTCCGAACAGCGCGCGCGAGCGCGTGTCCCAGCGGAGCGCTCCGGTGATGGGATTGAAGTCGAACGTGCCGAGACCGGCGGAGTCGAGCGCGAGGCGCACGCGCGCCTCGCCGGCACGCAGCTCGAGCTCGGCGAGCTCGGCCCGGTGTCGCGCGTCCTTCGCTTCGTCGTAGAGGCGCGCGTTGTCGAGCGACGAAGCCGCATGGCGGGCGGCGACGGCGACGAGCTCCTCGTGGCGGTCGTCGAACGCCCAGGCGCGATCGGAGACGAGCACGATGGCGCCCGAGACGTGACCGCCGCGCGAGCTGACCGGCACGGCGAGCACGCTGCGGGCGGCCTCGGGCATGCCGCCGCCGTGGTCGCCGAGGCGGAGCGGTCCGACGCCCCCGAACACCCGGTTCATAAGCGGCGAGCCGGGGCCGAGCGAGCCGAGCTCCGCGCGCATCGAGCCCGAGAGGGCAACGTGCATGGCGTTGCGCGTCGGCCAGTGGATGGCCGCGCCCTGCGCTTCGGTGAGGATGGCGATCTCGTCGACGAGGCGCTGCGCGATGCGCTCGACGTCGAGGTCCTCGCTGACCGCCTCGTGGATGCGCACCAGCGCCTCGACGGTCTCGGCCTGGTCGCCGGAGACCGGGGCCGCCGCGATGAGGCGGTCGCTCAGGCGGCCCGAGCTCTCGGTGGCGGAGCGCATCGTGGCCGAGGTGGCGGGCGAGCGCTGGCGGAACAGGTCGACGAAGCTCGCCACCTTGGAGCGGAGCACGTCGACATCGAGCGGCTTGTAGAGGAAGTCGACCGCGCCGCTCGCGTAGCCCTGGGCGATGGTGTCACGCGAGGGCTGGTCGGCGGTGAGGATGATGATGGGGACGGCGTGGGAGCGATCGAGCTTCTTGAGCAGGGCTGCGGTCTCGAGGCCGTCGAGCTGCGGCATCTGCAGATCGAGAAGGATGATCGCAAAGTCCTCGTGCTCGGCGATGGCGACCGCCTGGCTCCCCGAGGTGGCCTTGACGAGGCGCTCGCCGAGCGGCTCGAGGATCGCCTCGAGCGCCATGAGGTTCGGCGGATGATCGTCCACGAGCAGGATACTCACGGGCGCGTTCGCCGCCGCGACCGCGGGACGCTCACCGCTCTCGCGCGAAGGTCGCGATGCTGTCTGGGGGGCTCTTGTCACTCCGCTGCGGGACATCATCCCTGTTGAGCCACGACGGTCAACGTGACCATTCGCCCCACGAAGCGGGCATCTGGCATCAGCGCCAGGGTGTTCAGGGCGTTCTGCGCGGGTTTTTCGTGCGGCATGCGCTGTGCAGCCGGCGCTTCCGTGTCGGACCCGACGCGCTCTTGGTGCACGATCATCGTCGAATGAAAGCCCCGTTCACGAAGCTCGCGGACGCAGACGCAGCTCCGAGGTCCGATCCTCGATGACGTTGCCGACTCGCTCTCAGCGCACCTCGCGCTCGAGGAAGAGCAGCTCTATCCGCCGTGCGCGCGGACCGACGCGGCGAAGCTCCCGGCCCTCGGCGAGCAGATGACGAGCGAGCTGGCGCGGCTGCAGGAGGAGCACCCGCGTGCGCGCATCTTCGGACGCACGCTCAGCGCGCGTCCTTGATCAGCTGGGGTCGTTGACGGTGCCGTCTTCGCGGATGTCGCGCGCGAGGCCCATCAGGCTCATGGCGACCACCGCGGCGCGGCGCTCGCGCGTCATCATCGAGCGGGTCTCGTCGATGTAGCGAACGAAGCCGCGCCGGTCGCGCTCCGACAGCCGCTGGAAGCTCGCCTTCATCTTCTCGCTCTCGTCGAACAACGCCCGGAGCTCCGCGGGGAGGACGAGGCCAGGTGCGGATGCGGCCGGCTCCTGCGAGAGATCGAAGAGGTCGTAGGCGAGTACTGCGTTCATGGCCTGAACTTGAGCAGAAAGTGGGCCACCCACTTCATGCCCAGAAGCCGAGCTCCATCGCGCCCAGATTCAACCCCGGTCGAGAGTGCCAGGCGCAAAACATGGGTTTGCCGCGCAGTTCGAAGGACGGCTTCTCCTTCAACTCAGCCACGAGTGCAGTCTCAGCCGACCCACCCTGGGTCCGGAACGACCACAGGTAAGTACCCAGGGGGGCTGCGTGGGCAGCTCAGGGGAGCTCGTTTGCGCAGACCTTGATGACCTTTCCGGCCGAGGTCGTGGCCGCGGCGCACGCGTTGAGCGTCGGGGTGCGGCAGTCCTTGTCCGCGGCGCACTTCTTCCGGCAGACGCCCGCGCCGCCGGCGACGTTCACGACGCTTTCCTGACCTGCCGGGCATTTCCCGGGCACGAGGGCTACCGCGGCGTCGATCGCGGCGTCGATCGCGGCGTCCCTCACGCCGGCGTCGCGGGGCGCGGCGAGCGTGAACGCGGCTTTGGGGATCCAGCCCATCAGCGAGGTGGCCGCATCCTTCGGGTCCGGGAAGGTCACGAGGATACAGTCCTGGAATTCGGCGATCTTGAACGGGTCGGTCCCGGACTTGATGAGGGCAACGTTGTTGCCGGACTTGCAGCCCGTCTTCGCCTGCGTGAACAGGTCGGCCGTCTTCTCGGCGTCGTCCACGAGCGGCTTCTCCGCGGGGAAGCGGGCGACTTCGGCGCTGTTCTTCGCAGCCTGCGCCGCAGGCACGGCCGGGGGCGGCGGGGCCGCATCGACGGCTCCGGCCTCCTCGGCTCCGGCCTCGGGGACATCTTCCTTCTTCTTGGGACAGCCGAGAAGAAGCGTCACGCAGGAGCCGACAACGACGCAGAGGACGAGCTTTCGGAACATGAAGGAACGACATATCACGGGTCCGCTCGCCCTGATCGGCCACTTGCCGCCGCCGCTGGCGGCCCCATGCTCCTGTCGAGATCGGGAGGTTCCGATGCTGAGCTACATCCTGTTGGACGCCTTCACGCGCCGCGATCGTGACGACGCCATGGAGGGCCTGAAGAGCGCGGTCGTCGAGGCGGACGGCGTGATCGTCGACTTCGCATTCTACCGGAGCGCCATTCGCTTGAGCGTCGAGCTCGAGGCGGGCGCCGTGGAGCGTCTGTGCTCCGCGCTCGAGGCGGGCGGGCTCCACCTGTTCGAACGGCAAACGGCGCCCGCGTCGGCCACGAACCTCGTGGTCGCGATGCTCCACGTGACGCTCGCGAACGAGACCGAGCAGGCCGAACGCGATTCGGCGGCGTGATGCAGCGCGAGGGGAAGAACGTCCGACCTTACGGCGTAAAGTAATCCCGGAGCGAGGTGCAAACGCTTCGAAACAGACGAAGGCCGGCTCCTCTGAAGGAGCCGGCCGTCTCTTCTCGATGCGTTCTTCCGATCGCCGGCGCTCAGACCTGCGGCTTGGTCGCGGGCGCTGCGCCCGCACCGCCGACCGGCGCGTCGGGGATGGTCGTCGCCTGGGGAGGGTTCCAGCCGCCGGCCTTGAAGCCGTCGATGAGCGCCGCGAGGACGTCGTCTTCGAACTTGAGCATGTCCTTCGTCGCCGAGATCGTACCGAGCAGGCCGGCCGCATGGCCGACCCACTTCGTCGTGCGCGTCGCCACCTCGGTGGTGAGCTCGCTCATCGAGATCTTACCCATGTCCGAGGCGGAGAGGCCGTTGAGCGTGATGGCGACCTTGCCGCCTTCCATCGTCACGCCAGGCTGGAAGCCGGCCATGCTCGGGCGCTTGCCGGTCTTCTCCTCGATGACGTCCGCGACGAACACCGCCGCCATCGCCTTCGTGGAGTCGACGAGCGTGGTGGCGGCCATCGGGTAGCGAACAGCGGCGGCGCCGTTCGACGTCTTCGCGTCGTCGACTGCCTGGCGAAGGTTCACGAGCACGGTGCCGAACTTCTCACGGACCTCGGGGGCCGCCTTGGTCGCGGCCGCCTTGGCCTTCGGAATGAATGCCTCGGCGAGCTTGTCGGCCTCCTTCTCCATCGTGGAGATCTGCTTCTCGAGGCCCTCGATGGTGGTCTTGTTCCCCTTCTTGTCGCTGTCGGAGATGCCCTTCGCGTCGTTCGCGGCCGCGAGCGTCGCGATCTGGGCCTTGAGGTCGCCCATCGCCTTCTTCTTCTCCATGACCTCGCCCCAGGCCGTGCCGAGCTCCCTGTCGACCGCGGCGAGGAGGCTCGGGTACTTCGCGGACGACGCGTCGAGCGACGCCACGGGCGCGGCGGGTGCGGCGGGTGCGGCGGGCGTCTTGCTGTTCTTCTTGTCGGCCTTCTCGGCCTTGTCGTTCTTCGCGAGGGAGCCGGGCTTCTTCTTCGCGCCCTTCTTGCCATTCGCCTCGGGCGACGCGGTCTTCGCGACGGGCTCGGCCGGCTCGCTGGCCGCGGGGGCCGACGGAGCGGCGGGCGCGCCCGTGGCCTTCGCGCCGGAGCTGCTCTTCGGCTCGATCTTCGCGAGCGACCTCGCCCAGACCTCGGCGGCGACGACGCGCGCGCCGGCGCCCGCGCTGCCCGGAGCGTAGAGCTGGTGGCCACGGACCTCGGCGAGCGTTGCCGCGGACTCTTCCTTCTGCGGGCCGACCTTCGCGAGCCAGGCGGAGTCGTCGTTGGCGGGCGTGTCGGTCAT
>Ga0123336_10004905_pt1 | contig 10749 bp, 5 predicted proteins | sample SSSSmetaG_FD_96466 | JGI IMG/M metagenome (GOLD analysis project Ga0123336, IMG submission 96466) | Glacier valley bacterial and archeal communities from Borup Fiord, Nunavut, Canada, to study Microbial Dark Matter (Phase II) - ​SSSS metaG | ecosystem: Environmental > Aquatic > Freshwater > Ice... | reverse complement strand
GGCGGCGGCGCGCCCCAATTGTTCAACCCGATCGTCAGCGTGCAGGCGCAGAGCGTGACCGTGCAGGACGGCGCCAGCATCGATTTGCGCGGCGGCGGCACGCTCAGCGGCGCCGGCTTCGTCTTCGGCCGCGGCGGCACGGCGGACGTGCTGACCACGCCGCTGCTCGACATCTCCGGCGGTCAGGCCGTGGCCAACGCGCAGGCCCAGGTGGCGGCCATCCAGCCGGTCCGCAGCGGCGACGCGGTCTATGCGATCCTGCCGGGTTATGCCTCTTCGTACGCGCCGGCGGCCGCCCCCGGGGATGCAGGCTATACAGCGACGAAGATCGGCCAGCAGATCACCGTCGGCAGCAACGTGCCGGGGCTGTCGGCCGGAACCTACACGCTGCTGCCGGCCTATTACGCCCTTCTGCCGGGCGGCTACCGGGTGGAGCTCACCTCGGGGACGTTGCCGGCCCAGACCAATCTGTCGCAGGGCAATTTTACGTCCCTCTCGCCGGTGACGGTCAGTGTCGCCAATACCGCTATCGTTAACCCGGTGGCCACAGCCGCGCTGTTCACCAGCGGCACCGACGTGCGCCAGCTTTCGCAATATGACGAGGAGAGTTACAACCAGTTCGAGGCCGCGTCCGCCAGCCAGTTCGGGGCGCCACGCCCCTTCCTGCCGCAGGACGGCAAGACGCTTCAGCTGACCTACCCCTCTACGATCGGCACCCAGCCGCCGCTCAGCTTCGCCCCCCGCGCGCTGCTGGATGCGGCCCCCGGCGGCTATGGGGCCACCGTGGAAATTGGCATGACCAGTTCGGGCACCAGCAACATCATCGTGGTGGCCGGTGCGGGCAATCCCGAACCCACCGTTCTGCCGAACGCCGTGGTCCTGGAAGCCGCAACCCTGAACGCGCTCAACGTGCCGCGCCTGGTGCTGGGCGGATCGCTGTCGGTGGACATACGCAACGCCAACACGATCGACGTCACCAGCAATACCGACGGCGTTTTCGTCCTGCCGTTGGCTAAGCTGACCGCAGGCGAGGTGATGATCCCCGTGCGTCTGGACGGACAGATCGTGGTCGAGCCGGGCGGCACCATCAGCACCCTGGGGGCGGGGCCCGCTTCCTATGACAGCAGCAACGGCTTCCTGTTCAGTACCGCCAACCTGATCCAGGCCAACCGTGTTTCGCCCGTGCTGGACGTGTCCAACGGACGGGTGACATTCGCCCCCACCGCAGACCCGACGGGCAACGCCACCATTCAGATCGGCGACGGCAGCGGGCTTCTGGCAGGCGGAAGCCTGGATATCGTGGCGCCGCTGGGCACACAGGTGCAGATCGGAGCGGCCAATCTGGGCGCGCAATCGGCCAGCATCGCGGTCGCCGCCATCAATATCGGCGAGCGGTCGGCACTCGACGCCCTGGTCGGGCAACTGCCTACCGGCTTCGACGTGACGCCGGAGGCGCTGGTCAGCCTTTTGAACGGCAACCCGGCGCTGGGCACGCCGCCCGCCACCCAGCTTGTGCTGACCGCGACGCAGGAGGTGAACATCCTGGGGTCCGTGGCGCTGAACACCGGCAGCACCGACTTGGTGCTGAACACGCCCGCCATCTACGGCGTGGGCAAGGCTGGCGACATGGCCAGCATCAGCGCGCCGCGCTTCACGTGGAGCGGCATCGGCGTTCAGACGACGAACAACAACCTGACGCAGACGGTGTCCGCTCTGCCAGGCGGCCAAATCGCCGCCGGGCTGAATGGTGTGCCAGAAGCGTCGCTGACCATCCAGGCGGGCACCATCCTGCTGGGCAACGCCCCGGGCGCGCTGACCGACAACCAACTGGTCCTGGAGCGGAACGTCGCCGGCTTCCAGAACGTGGTGCTGAGCGCCACCAGCCAGATCACCGCGAACAACAAGAGCGCGCTCGGCGTCTATGCCAGCGAGACGGTTCCCGGACAGCCCGGTAGCGGCGGCACGCTGACCTTGGCCGCGCCGCTGATCACCACGGCAAGTGCCGCGGTTCTGAACCTGCGGGCGGGTGACGCGGTGAAATTGACCGCCCCCAGCACGCCGGCCGCCACTGCCACAGTCACCACCCTGGGCGGCCAGATCGGCATCGTCTCGGGCAACATCGATATCGCCACCAGCGTGGCCCTGCCGGGCGGCCGGCTGGAAGCCACGGCGCAGGGCGCGATCGCACTGTCCGGCAGCATCGACCTATCCGGCCGCACCGTGCACATCGCCGACCAGCTGGCACAGGTGGGCGGCGGCACGCTGGCCTTCGAGAGCACTGCAGGCAGCATCACGCTGGACGCGGGCTCGCGCATCGACGTCTCGGCCCCGGGGGCGGCGGCCGGCAGCGTTTCGTTCAACGCGCTGGCCGGCGGCGTGGCGCTGGACGGCACTCTGGCGGCCAACGCCATCTCCGGCCAGACCGGCGGCAGTTTCACCGTCGTCGCCGGCACGCTCGCGACCGCCACCCAGGCGGCCAATGTGGCGGCCGGCGGCTCGGCGTTCGACAGCATCAATGCCGATCTGAACACGGGCGGCTTCACGGCCAGCCGCGCCTTCGAGTTCGGCGCCGATGTCGGGCCCGGCGGCCAGACCATCACCAACCTCACCATCGGCAACGACCTGGCCGGCGCCAGCCTGCTGCACGCCGGCCACATCAAGGTGACGGCCGATCTCGGCAACATCGACATCACCGGCACGGTGGTCGCTTTCGGCTCCGGCCCCGGTTCCATAGCGCTGGCCGCCGCCGGCAATCTGACGCTGGAATCGGGCGCGCTGCTCGACGCCCACGCCAGCACCACGGCGCTGGACAGCTATGGCCAGCCGATCGACGCGGAAAACCGCGCTCACGTGACGCTGACCGCGTCCACCGGCACGCTGACGTTGGCCGGCGGCACGATCGACCTCTCCTACCCAGGCCAGACCACGCCCACCGTGCTCGCACCCGGCGGCAACCCGCAGGGGCAGCTGGTTCTGAACGCGCCGCGCAACGCGGCCGGCAACGATGTGCAGATCGTGGCGTCCGTGCCCATCGCCGTCACCGGCGCGCAGAGCATCGCGGCGTATGGCTGGCGCAGCTACGTGGCGCAGGGTCCGCAGGGGACCATCGCCCAATCCTCCAACTCGCCCAATGTGCTTGGGCTGGACCAGATCAACGCCGACAGCCAGGCCTTCATGACCGCCGCCGGCGCTAATGCCGGGCTTGCCGCGCGCCTGACCGGCTTAAGTGCCTATCAGGTGAGCGGAGTCTCCGCCTTCCATCTGCGCCCCGGCGTGGAGATCGACAGCTCGGCCACCAGCAAGGGCGTGCTGACCATCGGCAGCGACCTCGACCTCTCGCATTTCCGCTATTCGGACGTGAAATACGGCACCGCAGTCGCCGCCGGCATCTACGGCTCCGGCGAGGCGGGCGCCATCCTGTTCCGCGCCGCGCAGAACCTGGTGGTCAACGGCAGCGTGACAGACGGCTTCGCGCCGCCCGGTGACCGCAATCCGGCGAACTATCTGCCAGCCGACAATGCCTGGGAGATACTTTCGCCGGCCGCCAGTCCGGCCGCCAATCAGCTTGGCGCCGATGTCATCCTGCCCGCCTCTCTGACCGTGGTCGAGAAAAGCGGCATGGTGGTGCACCAGGTCGAATTGAAGGCAGGCACGACCTTCGACGAAGCGCGCGCCATTTCGCTGAATTACGACATCACGATCGCCACCGCCACGGTCGCCGCAAACACCGTGATCCCGTTTGCAGCGACGATTGCAGCCGGCAACGACGTGGTGGTGCCCGCTGGTGGTTTCGTGACCACAGCGGCGATCACCGGTGCCGGTGGCAGGGTGATCTCGGCCGGGACTTACCTGCGCGCTGGCACGGTGATCGCGTCCGGCAGCAGCTTCGGCGCCGGCTCTTCCTTCCCGGCGCAGGTGCAGGTTGCCGACAACACGCTGGTGCCTGCCGGCACGCTTCTGTCGATTTTTGCGGATGGCATGCTGACCTTGAACGCCAACACCGCGCCGCTGCCCGTGGGCGCGTTGATCCCATCCAACACGGTGCCGATCTTCTCGATAGCGGATGGCGCAACAGTGGGGCGGCTCAATTTACGCCCGGTTCTGCATGATTCAGCTGGCAACCCCGTGCAGGGCTACCTGTATGCGTTGGGCGCGCTGCTGCCGTCTGGCTCGCAATCCTGGAACCTGGACTTCGTCGCCGGGGCAAATAAGGCCAGTGCGGATGCAAATGCGGTGACGCCGCGTTCCGTGCTGAACGGTGGGGCAACGGCGGAAACACCAAACACGCCGAATCAGGCGGCCGGTAGCCTGATTCTGGATGACGAACATTATGTGACTTATCCGCTGCCGGGAAATGGCGTCGCGTTTTCAAGCCCCGCATTCAGCGTCATTCGCACCGGGACGGGCGACCTCACCTTGGAGGCGGGCGGCAATTTCGATCAGAGCTCGCTGTTCGGCATCTATACCGCCGGCAGCCAGACGCAGCTTCCAGGCGGATCGGTCGCGAATGCACCCTATGACCTGACGCGCGAGAACTTCAACGGAGCCAGCGGGCGTGCAGGCGTACTGCCGGGCGGTCCGCAGGCGCATGGCAACCGGATCATATCGGCCAGCTACCAGGCCAATTACCCGAATGGCGGCGGCGATGTTCTCGTTGCGGCCCAAGGCAGCGTGACGGGCGACGTGTATGGCGGCGGCGGGTCCGGGAATTCTGCAACGAACGGGACTTCTCCCTACTTGCAAAGCGACCTTGTCGGAAACTGGTTGTGGCGGCAGGGTGGCAGTGGGTTGGGCAGACCTTCCGCCTGGTGGGTCAATTTCGGCACCCTGCTGGTCGGCTATGGCGCTGGAGACATCGGCTATAACGCCGGAGTTCCGGCCGTGCAGCTTACTGGTTTTCAAGGCATTGGCGCTCTTGGCGGCGGTAATGTGACGATTGCGGCAGGCAGCGTTGCCGGTCAGGAAACAAATCGGACAGGCACAAACCTAAATACATCCGCTTTGCGCGGCGAAGGATTGGTTGCGGCGGTCGGTAGCAGCGGCCGCGTTGTGACCGGGGCAAACGGCGCAGAAACTATAGTTGAAACAGGTGGCGGACGCCTAAACATTCAGGTTGCCGGAACGATAAATCCGCTAGACCAGCTGGGTGCTGGATCGGTGGCGGCCGGGCAATCCGATCTCAATGGCGCATTCGTAGACTTGCGCGGCGCAATCGATATCCAGGCCGGCGCCGTCGGTCGGATGGATCAGAGCTTTCCCAGCGCGCAGAATAAAAATGAGCCGGATCCGCGCGTGGCTGATCCGAGCGCTGCGACATTGATGCCGATCGGCGGCATCACACTTGTTCCCGGAGACAGCACGGTTTCGGTCAATGCGCAGCGCGACATCGTCCTGGACGGCGTGGGCGATCCGGGCCGCGTAACCGAGCAGAGTTTGACGCTTGTCCCGGCTACATTGTCGCCGACGGGCACGCCGATATCGGCGGCGTCCGGCTTCTCGCTCTGGACTGCAAATACCGCTGTATCCCTGAACTCCTACGGCGGGAATGTCGCGCCAATCACAATCGGCCCAAACCTGAACTTTTTCCAGGCTGCTGCGGAGCAGGGGCTCTCTAACGATGGGGCGACGGATAATCGTTTCGTCTACCCGTCGCAATTGAGGGTGACGGCCACGGTGGGCGATATCGTATACGGCGATCCGACAACCCCCAATCACCTCTCGCTGGAAGTGGCGCCATCGGCCAGCGAGCAGGTGCAATTCTTGGCCGGCCGATCGATACAGGCAAACGGCATGGCCATAGATTTGTCAGGCGCCGACCCGTCGGGCCTGACGACGCCATTTGCGCCGGCTTATCTGACATTCGACGCTGTCACCGGGCTGTCTTCCAGCAACGCCCGATCTGGCGCTGCCACCCAACAATCTCCTCTGGCAATCTTCGCGTTCGAGCCGGACACGCCGACCACCACATACCTGAATGCCGCCGCGCTGGCGCAGCCGGCTCGCTTCTATGCGGGCTTGGATGTGCTGAATTTCGTGACCGGCGAAACCCTCACTTTCAACGCAGCGGCATTGGAGACGCTGCCGCAATGGTATCTTGCCGCGAAGTCAGTTTGGATCGTTGCTGGCCGGGACATCGTCAATAGCGGGACGCGTCCCAGCGCCCCGGCCGGGCCCATTCAGCAAAACCAGCAAGTGCTGCAACCGGATGGGCAAAGTCCCGGCACCGCAAGCGGCAATCTATTCCTGAACAACAATACGGTGTCGTTGGTCTCGGCTGGCCGGGATATCCTCAGCGGATATTTCTACGCGGGCGGCTCGGGCCTTCTGGAAGTCGATGCAGGACGAAACATTCAGCAGATCAACGTTGTGCAGAACAACAACGGCTCGCTCGTCAGCGAACTGGCATTCGGATCCATCAAAAGTCTCGGCTCTCTGCTCACAGGCGCGCCCGTCACCCTCACCGGCGGGTCGGACATCCTGGTTTCTGCCGGCCTCACCGCGCAGCCGAATGCCGCGGCGTTCGGCGCGCTCTATCTGAACCCGGCCAACCTCGCCAACGCGGCCCTCAATGCCACAGACCCCGCCAATGCCGGGAAGGTGCAGTTCGTCTATACCGCCGCCGACCTGTCTGCCGACACGCTGGCGCAGATAGGCTACGCGGGCCAGACCGACTTCCTCGCGTTCTTCGATACGCTCTCGCCGATTCTGCAAAACCTCGTTGCGCGAGACGTATTCTTCAAGGAACTGCTCGCCAGCGGACAGCAATACAACGATCCCAACAGCCGCTTCTTCCACAGCTACACACGCGGCCGCCAGGCGATCGACACATTCTTCCCGGCTATCAAGTCGCCTGTTCTCACAATTGGCACGACCGCAAGCAGCACCGGAGCCGCCGGAACAGCAACGGGGATTTCCGCAGGTGGCACCAGCACTGGCGCTGCGGGCGGCGGCACGGCCTCCGCCCTGCCTAGCGGCATCCCGCTCGGCTACACAGGCACCATCACCATGGCCAGCGGCGCGCTCACCGTCGGCGATACCAGTCCCCTGTTCGACGCTGGTGTCGCCACCGAACACGGCGGCAACATCCAGGTGATCGACCCCGGCGGCCCCGTCATCCTGGGCACCAACGGCAGCACTGCACCACGCGGCGGCACCGGCCTCGTCACCAACGGCTCCGGCAATATCGAGGTGTTCTCCCTCGGCAGCGACCTGCTCGGTAAAAGCCGCATCTTCACCAATGCCGGCGGCAATATCCAGATATGGTCGGCCGCCGGCGACATCAACGCGGGCATCGGCGCCCGCACCAGCGTGGTCTTCAATCCGCCCGTGCTCAGCTACGACAATACCGGCGGCATCGTGGAATCCCCGGCCATCCCCACCAGCGGCTCCGGCATCGCCACCAACCAGCCGCTACCCAGCATCGCCGTGGGTAACATCGACCTCACCGCGCCGCTCGGCACCATCGACGCGGGCGAGGCGGGCGTGCGGTCCTCCGGCAACCTCAACCTGGCCGCCGCCCGCCTCGCCAACACCAGCGGCTTCAGCTCCGGCGGCAAAACGACCGGCGGTTCATCGGCCCCCAGCTTCAGTTTGGCGGCGGCGGATGCGGCCGGGGCGGCCGCCGGCGCCGGTCAGCAGGCGGCGCAAAATCTTGGCGGGTCGCGGGCGGAGGGTCAGCAACCTTCCGTGCTGGAGGTGGAGGTGTTGAGTATTAGTGGGGAGAGTGAAGAAGAGCGAAGGAAAAAGAGGAAGTAAGGCCTTCTTTTTTGTAAAAAAGAAGCAAAAAACTTTTGTCCGGCTGTCGCACCTTAAACAGACAAAAGTTTTTTGGTCCTTTTTTCAAAAAAGGACTGCGTGCCTAGAACTTCGCCGACAGCGCCAGCGACCCGAAATTGAACAACCCGCCCTTGGCATGGCGGAACTCCTGCGTCTGCCAAGTCTGCGTATAAGTCAGCCGCAAACCATAGGCCATCACGGCCAACCCACCCTCGAACTCGCCCACATCCCAAATCCGATGCACATCGCGAGAGCCGTTGCGGAACGTGCTGCCGTCCAGCGTCACGTCATACCCCACCGCCTGCCCGTCCACGCCGGCAAACGCATACCAGGCAAACGGGCGCGTGGCGGTGTAGGCATCGCTGCCGCTCAGGCCGGGCGCGATCCGCGGCGTGCCGAAATCGCCCTGCAACCCCTGGCCGAAGCGCAGCGTGCCGCCCAGCTGGGCGTAGTCGCGCAAATCGCCGATCGCCAGCGTGGCACTCGGCAGCACATCCGTCTCGATCGGGCCGAACTGGGCCAAAGGGATGCGCAGCGTGCGCTGGGCCAGCAAGTTGAAGATGGGCTGGTCCGGCAGCTGATTGTGCCAGCCGCGATTGGGCGTGTCGCCGATGATGCTGTGGAATCCGTTCTGCACCTCGCGCCCCAGCGCCGCCGGCCCCAACACGCCAAGGCTAAGCGAGAGCACCTCCCGCGACTGCGCACTGTCATGCACCAAGCTGAAACTGGCCAGAAGGTCGGCCGCGTACGGCCGGTCGTTCAACGGCGCCGGACTAACCTGGGTGGCGCGCGGCGTGAAGATGCTCTGGCCGATGTCGATGGAAAGCCGGCTGGTGCCGCCGCCCCAGATGCTATGGCCGAGCGAGGCCACCGGCCCCACCACGTCCTGGCCGGACGTCCACCCCAGCCGCAGGCCGCTGGTATAATACTGGTCCGACGTGCCTTTCTGCGTGGACACGGCATCGTTTTCCACCTGCAGCGTCCAGATGCTCTCCTGGTCCAAAGGCGGCGCCGCCTGCGCGCGTGTCACAGCGGCCAGGCTGGCGAACAAGGCAACTTGAGGAAGGCTGCGCATGAGAGAGGATCCGATCCGTGGTCGCCCGGCCGTTCTAAGGCGAGGTGCCCCGGTTTGGAAAGCACACCGCCTCTCGACCGCCACGTGTCCGTGGCAGTAGACAGGGGCGCGATCCGGATGGGTGGCCGAGTGGTTTAAGGCAGCGGTCTTGAAATGCGCCCAGCGCCGTGCGCTTTCGTGCTGCCTCATCTCCTAACATTTAGATATATCTCGGCTTTTAGACTGTTTTGTGCGTTCGCGTTTGTTCTCGTTTGATCCTGTCTAAGTCTGTTCGGTGCCAAATCCGGTGCCAACAGGCGGAGGCAGTTCCCTTTATATTCCACCTCGCTGGGCGCGGTCTCCCGGAGCGCATTAGCCCGCCGATCCATCTTCTTTGCTCGATGACTTGTTCTCTATCCGTTCTTGGCGTTAACCTGCGGCCATGTCCGATGAAGCCGCTCCCAACCTCCACCCCGCCACGCCGGAAGAACTGGCGAATGCGCTCGCGTTCGCCCTCCGGTTCAAAGGGCGAAAAACTCACACGAGCGCACATGAGCCTATGGCTTGGATCACGGCCGAGCACCTGGTCGAACACCTGCGGGCAAGCGGCTTCGTCGTGATGAAGAAACCACCGATCCCCGCGCATTCCGCCGGCGATTGCCGCCCCGCCCACATGCGCCACCTGACGGAGTAGACACGATGCCACTCCTCCCACCGCAACCCGAGCCGGTTTCCTTTGAAGAGGTGGCGGCCATACTCGACGAAGCGGCAATGCAGGCACGCGGCGGCCCGCCGAGGTCCATTCCGGCCGTCGGGTGGCACTTGGCGGCGGCACTGGACGCAGCCGGATTTTGGGTTGTCCGGGCGCCGGAAACCGGTCGACATCTCACTCTATAAGACGGGGAGTGGTCATGGTGCTGACGAGGCCGATGGGCCGGATTGCCTATCCGCATGAAGGATCGACTGGCGGTATGTATTGCAGCGATACCACGGCCAAGAGATCGCGGCTTTCGTCGCCCCAGACGAACTCGCGATCGATCGGCAAGGCGATTAGCGGGTTGCGGAGGCCAGGGGCGCGACGACTTGGCGCGCGAGGGTTTTCAGTTTCAACACAGACGCCGTTCTCTGAAACTATCTACGATCACAGTGCATCAGTTGTGTTGCAGGAGCTTGTCGACCACCGACTGAAAAGACCCCCCGACCTCAACCGTGTGATCGTTACGGAAATGGATTGTGACGGCGCCCCGATTTGACGCCACTTGGATTCCAGACCTGACCATAACAACCTTGTCCGCATTTACGACTATTAATTCACCGCGTGACATAGACTCGACTTGGGTCATCGCTACACTCCAAGGTCTCTGTTACTCAATGCAAAACTACGAAATAGCGGGCGTTGACTCATGACAGGGGAGTATTGGATCGGTTGGCTGCGCGTTTTGAGTTGGAACCTCCGCTAACGCCCTAGCAACTTCTTCAAGCATCTCCGGCATTCTCCGACGATACGAGTTGAATTCGGCTTCACGAATCGCCTGTTTAGCCTTGTGAACCCCGTGCAGGTAATCCGAGGGGTCCATGTCTTCAGGAATCTCAATACGGACGCGAAAATCAAGACCTGGAAAATATCTGAACTTGAGGTAATTCTCGATATTTTCGAGTGAGTCGGGAGATTGCTCATCTTCCTCCTCGGAAAACAGTCGGGCCAATTCGTCAGCCGCTCCCGTATCTCTGTCCTCGCGAGCGGACCAATCGCACACTGCAAACTCCGTATCGTTATTTTCCATCGTAAGTCCTGACGCCGCTTGGAGAATGTAACATTACGGGGGTGGGGTCGGGATCACAAGGCGAAAACAAACTGTGGGCAGCAAGTTATAACGAAGGTGCCTGTCGGAGTTCCAACACCTTGTTTTGGGGCTTAT
>Ga0123336_10004904_pt1 | contig 10750 bp, 9 predicted proteins | sample SSSSmetaG_FD_96466 | JGI IMG/M metagenome (GOLD analysis project Ga0123336, IMG submission 96466) | Glacier valley bacterial and archeal communities from Borup Fiord, Nunavut, Canada, to study Microbial Dark Matter (Phase II) - ​SSSS metaG | ecosystem: Environmental > Aquatic > Freshwater > Ice... | reverse complement strand
CGGTCAGAACGTGACTCAGTTGCAAGCCGCAATCGCGCTCAAACCGACGATCACCACGGTGTGGCTCGGTTCGAACGATTTGCTGAAATTCGCGCTCTCCGGCGGCGCCGTCGTGCCGACCGACCCTGCCTCGATGGGCGCCGATGCAACCTCGATCATCCGGCAACTCAATGCGGCCGGATCGAAAGTCGTCATCGCCAATCTCGTCGACGTGCTCACCGCAGCGACGTTCTTGCCGCAACCGGCGGTCGCTCCGGTCATTACGGGTCGACTCATCAAAGCGGGTCTGCCGGCCGCCGTTGCAGCCGCAACCGCAGCGGGTGTCGTCTCGGCGCTGCAAACGACGTACGGCGTCGGACCGGGCGGCTATGTGACGATCTCGGGGCTCTCGAAAATTCTCGGAGCACTCGCGGTTCGTCAGCAATTTACGCTCGCTCCGGCCGGAGACTACGTGCCCGATGCACTCGCAGCGAATACGCAATCGCTCAATAACGCGTACAACGCCGCGATCGGTGCTGCCGCGCAAGCAACGGGCGCAACGCTGGTTGACGTCCATGCCTTCGTTGCGACCAGTGTTGCCGCGGGTGGCCTACCGATCAACCCGCCGAAGTGCTGCAACTTCCAGTACGGCGGCGGATTCTACAGCCTCGATGGCATCCACCCATCGAACACGGGCTACGCGACGTTAGCCAATCTCTTCATCGATACGATGAATAAGGCGTTCAACACGACCACACCGGACGTCAACGTGGCCGCGATCTACGCAACGGACATCTACGCTCCGCACTAAGCGCGCGTAGGAAACAGAAAACGGCGCTCGCGTTCTGCGGGCGCCGTTTTGTTTTTACTTGCAGCCCGGTTTGCTCGTTACGGAATCGAATTGCTCGCTTGGTGTATCGCTCGAGACGCGATTCGTACTCGCATTCGATGCACACGGATTAGGCGTCGCTCGCGGCTTCATCGCCGCCTTGATTGCCGGCGCGGCTTTTGCGAGGGCGTTCTTGTAGGTGTCTCCGAGAAACTGCTCGAGCGCGGGATCGATGAACCCTTTGAGCGGTAGTCGGATGACGCTTTGCGAGCCGGGAATGCCGACGAGTTGCAACACTTGGCCGGTGCCAACCGACTCATCGGTTCCATCGTGCGTCACGACGATGTCATCGTTACTGCAGCTCAGACAAATCAGGGTCGTCTTCGAAGGGGTAACGATCAAGAGTCCGACCGTGCCGCGTACGGCGATCTGCGCCGTCGGGGTGACGAAGCGATAGTTGGCGCGGCTGCCGGCCGGATGGCGAATCGTAAACTTGAGTGCGCCGTTGTCGACGGAGATCGTGCGCCCCGCGACCTCCGCATCGCGGTCGAACGCGCCGACGCGCACCTGCGTTTTTTCGCCCAGATCGATTTCGGATGAATCGGCAAGCGCCAGCATCGCCGCCGATTTCGTTCCGGTGCGGGCGATCGATTCATCGCGTACGCCGAGCGATCCCGACAGCGACTTGAACCCCGTCGTGCCGTCGCGTTGGACCGAAACGCGACCTTTGACGCGGGTGAGAACCTTGTCGGTATCCGCCCAAGCGACGGAACCGCACGCGATAAGCGCGAGGATCGTGAAGACGGCAAAGCGAGACCGGCGATTGATCATAGCGACCTCTGGAACGAGCGGGAGAGGCGCTTTCGCCTCAGGCGAGCGGTTCGCCCGTCGGCGCAATCGCGGGCAGTCGATAGAGCCAGACTGCGCCGATCGTAAACTCGAGGATCGCAAGCGCGATTGCAGCGCGCGGCCCGTTCCCGGGGCTCAGTGTATTGATTCGTTCGACCAGTGGTGCGGCGATCAGGGGCGCGGCGATCTGCGGGACGGAACTGGCGATATTCCAAACGCCCATCGCCGCGCCCATCGCCTCGCGCGGAAGCAGCGTACACGCAAGCGCCCAATCGGCGGTGAAGTAGGCACCCCACGCAATACCCGCAAGTGCGGCTGCCGCGTAGGCAACCGGAAGCGTATGCGCGAGGACGAGCGTGCCGAGCGCGATGACGACGAGCGTGTTTGCCGCCATCACGACCGCACGTTTATCGAATCGGTCCGCCGGCCGCGCGCCCAGCAGTGCGCCCGCAACGCCGCAGAGCGTAAAGGTGAGAAAGAGCAGTGCCGTTTGCGTGCGCACGTCGCTCACGCCCAAGCTCTGCCGGACGTAGAAAAACAAAAAGCCGAGGAGCGTGTAAAACCCTAAATTGATCGCGCCGCGGCTCGCGAGCAGCGTACGAAATGCGGGACCAACGCGTACACCAACCGCGCGCACGCGCCGTGCAGGAAGTCGGGCGATATGACGTGCGGTGATGGCGTACGAGCCGACGAGTGTTGCGACCAGCAGCGCTGCAACGACGCGCACGTCGGCGATGAATCCGGCCGCCAGCAAACCGCCGGCGTTTCCAAGTGATTGGAAGACGCTCATGCGTGATGATGCCGCGCCCGCGGCATCCGGCGCGACATAGTCGGGAATCACGGCCTGATATGGCCCGGTCGCGATGTTCATGGCTACTTGAACGAGGAAAAATGCCGCGACGAGATTCGTATAGTTCGGCGCGAGATAAAACCAAATGATCGCCGGAACGGCGAGCACGACGCCGGTGCGGTAAAACGCGATCCGCGTGCCGGCACGTTCGCGACTGCGATCCGAGAGCGGTCCGACCAGGAGTTGCACGATCGTTGCGACGATCGCGCCGACTGCGGCGATGAGCGCGTAGGCCCACACGGCGGACTGCGGTGCGAGCGTTTCACTGCGCGATTGGAGCGAGACCGCGAGCAGCGCGCCCCACACGAATTGCAAGCCGAACCAGAACGCCGCAAGCGGGAGCGGACGCGCGCGAACCTCAGACATAGGTGCTGCGCGCGAGTTGTGCGGCGTATTCCCAATCGGCGATCGTATCGATGTCGTAGCACAGACTCGGCGCCGCACCGCGGATCGCCCGCGCATCGAGATTGAAAACCGTCCGCGCGCGCGCTTCGATATCGCCGATTCGTAATTGCTTGGTCACGAAGCGGAACACGAGCGCGGGCCCCAAGAGCAGCGCCAAGCGCGGCAGACTCTTCCGCGCGGCAAAAAATTGCCCGGCGAGCGTTTCGAGCGGCCCGAGCGCCGCGCGATCGATCACAAACGCACTGCCGTTCGCGAAACGTTCGCCCCCGAGTGCCATCGTAGGCGTAGGCGAGAACGGGTACGCGCGTTCGTACGCTTTGGCCTCGGCCAGCGGCATCGCCAGTTGCGCTCCGCTCGACGCCTCGACGAATGCGGCAAGATCGGGACCCGTGACGAACGGCAAATCGCTCGTGAGATACACGAGTCGATCGAAGTCGAAGGCGCCCAGCGCCAAGCGGATATTTTCGACGCCGTCGCCCGAGGCATCGATGAAACGATCGACGCGGTGCGCGCAGTGTGCGCGTACCTGCTCGCCGCCGACGACGGCGATCCCCGCAACCCCGAGTTCGCGCGCGGCATCGATCGCCGCGTCGATCACGAGCCGATTGCCGATTGGGGCGAGCGCTTTGACGTCGGTTCCGATCGCCTGTGCGAATGCGGCATCGACGCGTCCACCGGCGGTAATCGCAGCGTACACGCAGCTTGGCTACGGGGTCGCTCGCACGCCGGCCTTTCGAGCGAAGACGACGCCGAAGAAAAGATCGGCAACGAGGTCGAAGGCGCCGGTCGCCTCGATCGTCGCGCGCTCGAGCGGTGTGTGATAGAGGAGCACGATCTCGCGCGGTTCGGCCAGGAGCCGCTCGAGAACGGCCGCCAGGATCGGTGCCTGGAATGGATTGTAGAGGTAAACGACCAGATCGCCTTTGGGCGGCGCGAACGTTGCCGCATCGGCGCGAACGAAACGCACGTCGCCACACGCGCGGGTCGTCGTACGATAGGTGGCGAGATTCTCCAGTGCGACTTCATGTAAGGCCGGCGAAATTTCGACGCCGACGATCTGTTTGAACGGCGCGCGCATCGCGAGCAACGCGACGCGTCCCATGCCCGAGCCGATGTCGAGGAACGTCGCGCCTTCGGGCGCGAGCGTGCTGTGCGCGAGCAGGCGGGCGAATTCATCGACCGGCGTCGGTTCGTAGTGGGTGGCATATTCGATGCTCGGCCCGACCGCCTCGGGATCGAGATCGCCAAGAAAGATCAACGCTTCGGTCGTTACGCCGTGTTCGGCATCGAAGCGCTGCCCTTGGCGTCGGCTCACGCCGCGAGTACGAAGGCATGGAGAGCGGCCAGTGTCGATGCGTCGATCGCGAAGAGATCGGTCGGCAATGCCGCAAGGGCATACCACGCCCAGCCCTGGCATTTGTCCGGCTCGCTATTCAGCGGTGTACCGGTAGCCGAATTCGCGCCGAAGAAGACGGTCGTGTAGCGCTTTCCAATTTCCGGAAAGTCATCGACCTGACGCGCGAGTTCGCGCGGCGCTGTGATGTGCAATCCCGTTTCTTCCAAGACTTCGCGAATCGCCGTTCGTTCGAGCGCTTCACCCTCATCCGGTTTTCCGCCGGGCAGCTGAAAAAGACCGTTCCCGTGCGCCGCGATGCGACGACCGAATAAGACGCGGCGAGCGCGGACGACGACCACGGCAACGCCGAGCGCGGGAACGAGCATCGCTAATGCGTGGGCATGACGAACGAGCTGTTGCTGGAAACCGTGCGCGGCCAACGTGAGGTGACGGTCTTCAAACGCGTGTAGAAGTGAACGCCGTCGGGTCCGTGCACGGCGTGATCGCCGAAGAGCGAATCTTTCCAGCCGCCGAAACTATGAAAGGCCATCGGGACGGGGATCGGCACGTTGATGCCGACCATACCTGCGACGATGCGGTGGGAGAAATCGCGCGCGGCATCGCCGCTCGTTGTGAAGAGCGCGACGCCGTTTCCGAATTGATGCGCGTTGACGAGGTCGATCGCCGCGTTCAGATCCGGCACACGCACGACGACGAGGACGGGGCCGAAAATCTCCTCCTTGTAAATGGTCATCGCCGGCGTGACGTGATCGAAGAGCGTCCCCCCAACGAAGAACCCGTCGTCGTGGCCGGGTACGCGGTGCGTGCGTCCGTCGACGACGAGCGTTGCGCCTTCGCTCACGCCCGTGTCGATGTAACGGCGAACCTTGTCGCGATGCACGCCCGTGACGAGCGGGCCCATCTCCGGATCGTCCATTCCGTTTCCGATCTTCAGCGATCGTGCGCGCATCGCGAGCGATGCGACGAGCGTATCGGCGACATTGCCCACGGCAACGGCAACCGAGATCGCCATACACCGTTCGCCGGCCGAACCGTACGCTGCGCCGATCAGACCTTCGACGGCCATGTTGAGATCCGCATCGGGCATCACGACGGCGTGATTTTTTGCGCCGCCCAGTGCCTGCACGCGTTTCCCGTTGTGGGCGGCGGTTTCATAAATGTACTTGGCGATCGGTGTCGAGCCGACGAAGCTGATCGCCGCAACCTTGGGATGATGCAGGATCGCATCGACGGCTTCTTTATCGCCGTGCACGACGTTGAGCACGCCCGCCGGGAGGCCCGCTTCAAAAAACAGTTCGGCAAGACGCAGGCTTGCGGACGGATCGCGATCCGAGGGCTTGAGGACGAATGTGTTTCCGCACGCGATCGCGACGGGAAACATCCACATCGGTACCATGGTCGGAAAGTTGAACGGAGTGATGCCCGCGCACACGCCGAGTGGCTGGTGCATCGACCAGCTATCGATTCCGTTTCCGACGCTCTCGGAGTACTCGCCCTTCAACAAATGCGGAATACCGCAGGCGAATTCGACGACCTCGATTCCGCGGATCACCTCTCCTCTGGCATCCGAAATGACTTTGCCGTGCTCGGAGGTGATCAACGCCGCCAGCTCATCGAGGTGCTCTTCGAGCAACGCCTTGTATTTGAACAGGACACGCGCGCGCCGGAGGGGCGTTATCGCCGACCACGCGGGAAAGGCGTTTACGGCTGCCCTTACCGCGGCATCGACGTCGGTCGCGTCGGCCAGAGCGACGTGTTTACCGATCGCGCCCGTCGCGGGGTTGTACACGGGACCGCGGCGGGTGCTGGTGCCTGCTACATGCGCGCCATTAATGAAGTGTGGAACGGTAGCGAGGCCGACGGCGGGAGCGGTGGTGGTCACGAGAGAGAGAGCCTCCAACGAGCAAAGGTCCGATCGTTCAGCACGTTGGTTGACGTGCACTATTCTCAACTTTATAAGGTAGGCAACGCGTTGCCTTGCCGAAGAGTACGGCGCTCGGGATTTGCGCGAGCTCGATGCACGGCGACGGGCAAGGCACCTCTGGCCTCAATCCGATCGTGCAATCGCCGAGCGGAGCCGGGGGTCTCCAAGCGCTCACCGAGCAGCGTATCGTCTCGCTCCCGCTCGCTTGCTCGCGAGCAAGGTTTCTCACAGGATCGCGAAGAGATCAGCCCCGTCCGGGTCGAGTTCGACTCGCCTACGCGTATCGCGACGATCGCTCGCGTGCGCGAAATCGCCTCTCATCTCTCCGCGCGCCTAGGTGTCGCAGGGTATGTTTAGGAAAATTAATGGTACGTCCGTATGAAACACTCAAGCGAACGCTTTTTCTGCCGACCATTCCTCCAGGCCGCCTGCGATCTTAGATCGAGGGCAGACTCACTTTGTAAGGGACAAAAAACTGTGATTAGCCGCAAGTTGGGCGCACTCGTTATGAGTACGGCCTCGATTCTCGTTGCTCTGGGCACGAGCGCTCAGGCCGCCGATAAGACGACTCTCGTCGCGCTCGTTGCCGCAAATGCGAAGAGCGCGTTTGGCGATATCGTCAAGGCGTACGAGAAGAGCCATCCCGACGTAACCATTTCGCCAAGCTACGTCGGCAGCAAGATCATTGCCGCGCAAATCGCAAACGGCGCCGCCGCCGATATCGTCGTCATGGCGCAGAGCACGGTCGCCGCGACCGCAGGCGGACTCGATAGTCCGACGGTCGTTTATCGAAATCGCACGGCAATCGGTGTGAACAAGGCATCGAGCGGCAAAATTCACGAAGCAAAAGACCTCGCAAAGCCCGGCTTGAAGCTCGCCGAAGGCACACCGGGTTCTACGGTCGCAGGCTTCGAAGCCGAAGCCGTCGCGAAGATGAGCGCACACTACGGCAAAGACTTTCAAGCGAAGTACGACGCCAACGTGATCGGCAAAAAAACCGACACGACCAAGGTCGCCGAGATGGTCGAAACCGGCGCCGCCGACGCCGCCATCCTCTATGAAGCAGACATCGATCCAAGCAAACTTACGATGGTGAAGCTCACCGGCGAAGATGAGGTGGTCGTTCCGGCCGTCGTCGCATCGGTGAAAGCCTCGACCCACGGTTCGCAAGCCAAAGACTTCGCAAAATTCATCGCCGGCTCCGAAGCCGCCGCAATCTTCCGCGCCCACCGCCACGAGGCGGCAAACTAAGATGCGTTGGCCCATCGCTGCGAAACTGGGCGTCGGGTTCGGCGTGTGCGTGATTTTGATCGTCGCACAGGCCACGCTCTCGACGACCTCGATCGTTCAGTCGCTCGCTCAAACCAAAACCATCATGCAGACGATTCCGAGTGCGCGCGAGACGCGCGACTCCGTGCTGCAAGTGGTTCTCGTGGAGTCGGCGCTGCGCGGTTTCGTAGCGACGGGCGACAAAAAATTCCTCGAGGAAATGGACAACGCGCGTACGCGCCTCGATGAAGATCTTACCGCGCTGAAGATTTTCGGCGCGAACCATGCCATTTTCAAGAAGTGGACCGACGAAGCCGAACCACAGCTCACCGCAGTCGAAACGCAATTCGACGCGGTACTCAAAGTCGCACAGTCCGGCGACCATGCGGGCGCGGTCGTCGGACTTCAAAAACTCAAAGGCCTCGTCGACGCGTATCAAACGATCGGCCCCTATGTCGATGACGGTTCCATCGGAACCCCCGCACTCTTCAACGATCTCTTCGCCGCGCTCGTCTCGCAGCAAGACCGTGCGCGGATCGCGTTCATCGCTCTCGGCATCGTTGCGGTCATGCTCGGCACTTGTTTTGCGATCGCTTTGAGCATCTCGCTCTCCCGTCGTCTGCGTCGCTTGAGTCTGGGTCTGCGCTCGATCGTCGACCAAGAATTTACGGCGCTCACCGCGGCGTTCCGCGATCTTGCTGCGGGCGACCTGCGCTCGACGCTCGAACTCGCGCCCGATCCGCTGCGTATGTCCGGCACCGATGAGATCGCGGATCTCGCGGTCGACTACGATCGCCTAGCGAACGAACTGAGTAACACCTCGCGCGAATATCGTGCGGCGACATTCAAACTCCGCGACCTCGTCGGGTCCGTCGCGCTGACAGCCAACAACGTGCTCATCGCGAGTACCGAAGTCTCGACGGCGACGGCGCATTCCGGTACCGCGGTCGAAGGAATCTCGCAAGCGATGCTCAGCGTCGCAACCGGCGCACGCGACACCGCCGAACGCGGTCGGCGCGGAGGCGAAGCGCTCGAACACCTCACGCGCGTTGCAAGGCAAATCGCGCAAGGGTCGGTCGATCAAGCAACGGCGGTTGCCGCCTCGGCGATCGCCGTGCAAGAACTCAACGAAGAATTGCGGTCGCTGGTGGGTCTTGGCGATACGCTTTCCGAGGCGGCGCGCGCCGCAAACGAAGAAGCCAAGAGCGGAAGTGACGCCGTCGCACAGACGGAACGCGCGATGGAACGTTTGCAGAAGCAGTCCGAAGCCGCAAGCGCAGCGATGCAAACGCTCGAGCAGCGGTCCGATGCGGTCGTCGAGATTCTCAATGCGATCGAAGATATTGCCGATCAAACCAATCTTTTGGCGCTCAACGCTGCGATCGAAGCGGCACGCGCGGGCGAACACGGACGAGGCTTTGCGGTCGTTGCCGATGAGGTCCGAAAGCTCGCGGAGCGCTCAGCGGTATCGACCCGAGAAATCTCCGGAATTCTCAGCGCGATCCGCGCCGAAACCTCGAACGTCGCACGCGCGATGAGCGCATCGACGAGTGCGATGGCCGAAGGCCGCACGCTCGCTGGAAAGGCAACCGGCTCGCTCGGCGTCGTGGCGGGTGCGATCGGTCGCACGCGCGATGTCGCCGATGATTTGGCGGAGCGCGCACGTCGTATGCGGGCGACCAGCGACACGCTCACCCAAAATGTCGGCAGCGTTTCCGCCGTGGTCGAACAGAACGCGGCGGGTGCCGGTGAGATGCAATCGACGACCGACAACGTGTCGGATATTCTGCGGCCTGTCGCCTCAGCATCCGTCGATCAGTCGGCAAAAGCCGACGAAGTTTCGGCCTCGACCGCGGAACTCGCCGCACAAATTCAAGAGATCGATGCGACGGCGTCGGCCTTGCGTTCGCAAGCCGAAAGCCTCAGCGAACTGGTCGCCGCGTTCCAAGTCTCTGGAAACGAACACGATGCGCGCGCGTTGCTCTCCGATGAGAACATTGCCTTCGATCATTACATCGATATTCCGGAACTCACTACCTCGCTCGTTTAAGCACACTCCAGCCCTTGAGGTCGGGTCCTCGAGTTCTTGTTAGAAGGATACTCGTATGTTGTCACGCCCTCTTGTTGCCCTCGCGCTCGGTTTCGCACTCGCGTTCAATCTCGCCCTGCCAGCGGCTGCCGCCGATAAAACGATGCTTATTGCGCTCGTCGCCTCAAACGCGAAAGCGCCGTTTACGGAAATCATCGCGGCGTATAGCAAGACGCATCCCGATATCTCCGTCTCGCCGACGTATGTCGGCAGCAACGTCATCGCCCGCGAAGTTTCCAGTGGCGCGGCAATCGACGTCGTGCTCATCGCGCAACCCGCACTGGCCGCAGCCGGCAGTGGACTCGATACGCCGGTCGCAATCTTCACGAACCGCGCGGCAATCGGCGTGAACAAGGCCGCGAGTGCGAAAATTCGTGAAGTAAAAGATCTTCTCAAGCCGGGCGTTCGCATCGGCGGCGGTGCGGCCGGCACGACGACCGGAGCGTGGGAAGCGCAAGTCGTCGAGAAGATGTCAGCGCACTACGGCAAGGATTTCGCAACGAAATACGACGCCAACGTCGTCGGGAAGAAGATCGATACGGGCAAGCTCACCGACATGGTCGAGAGCGGCGCCGCCGATGCCGCGATTCTCTACGAATCGAACATCGATCCGGCGAAAATGGCGATGATCAAACTCGGAGCCGAAGATGTGGTCACGGTCCCGGTGCTCGTCGCGACGGTCAAAGCCTCGGCCCATAGCGCAGCAGCGAAAGCGTTCGTCGCCTTCATCGCCGGTCCCGAAGCAGCGGTAATCCTCCGCGCTCACCGGATGGATACCAGCAAGTAGATCGCCGTCGTTCCGTCGATCCTCGAGAGCGCAGCACCAAATGGGTGAGGCGCTCTTTTTTTGCTCTTGCCGTACTCGTTGAGAAAATGTTCGTGAACGTGGCGGTTTTCTGAAGCAGGATTCCGTCTAATAGTAAATCTATCATTGTTCGTACGATCATGACGAGCACGAAAGCGCGGGCCGATGAGGTCCTCAAAGGGCCGGCCAAAAGCAAGACAATCTTCCCGGTGCTGGTCTTGCATCTGCTCGAACGCGGGCCCGACCACGGATTCGGCCTCATGCAGCGGATCGAGGCGGTTTGTTCCGACCTCGTTGCGGTGAACACCAATACGATTTACCCGCTGCTTCGACGGCTCGAGGAGCGCGGTTTCATCATCGGCGAGTGGGAGCATCCAACTAAACGCTCGCGCCG
>Ga0123336_10004902_pt1 | contig 10753 bp, 10 predicted proteins | sample SSSSmetaG_FD_96466 | JGI IMG/M metagenome (GOLD analysis project Ga0123336, IMG submission 96466) | Glacier valley bacterial and archeal communities from Borup Fiord, Nunavut, Canada, to study Microbial Dark Matter (Phase II) - ​SSSS metaG | ecosystem: Environmental > Aquatic > Freshwater > Ice... | reverse complement strand
TGGGACGCTCGCAGATGATAGTGATATCGACGTGATCGATGATCCCGCCCTGTTCGCGGATCAGCGTGGCGGCGTGGCGCAAGAACTGATCCGAAGCCGCTCCCGCCCAGCGCATGTCTGATGGCGGAAAATGCTGGCCGATATCGCCGAGCGCGGCCGCACCCAGCAGCGCATCGGTGAGCGCGTGCAGGCCCACGTCGCCGTCCGAATGCGCGATGACGCCGTGGCTGTGCGGCACGGCAAGGCCGCAGATCATGACGTGATCGCCCGCGCCGAACCGGTGCACATCGAAGCCGGTGCCGTTGCGCGGCACATAGCCCGCCGCGAGCAACGCCTCGGCGCGGGCGAAATCTTCGGACTCGGTCAATTTCATCGCCATCTCATCGCCGCGCACGAGCGTGACGCCAAGCCCTGTGGCGCGCGCGAGGCCTGCATCGTCGGTCGCGATGTCGGCAGGCGCGGTGCGGTGCGCTGCAAGGATATGGGCGTAATCGAAGCCCTGCGGCGTTTGTACGCGGTGGATGCCGTCACGCGGGACCGCTTCGCCGGAGGTGCGCACCAGCGTGTCCGCGACGGGCAGCACGGGACATGCCCCCTGCGCGCCTTCGTCGAGCGCTGCGAGTACGCGGCCGATCATGTCGTGCGGCACCATCGGGCGTGCGGCATCGTGGATCAGCACGCGCGCGGCCCCGGCGCAGGCCTCCAGCCCGGCGCGCACCGATCCCTGGCGCGTGGCGCGGCCCATCACCGGCCCGGCGAGCGGCCATCCGTGCGCGGCGGCGGCATAGAGCGCGCGATCGTCCGGGTGGATCACGCAGCGCACGATATCGATGCCGGGGTGGCGCAGGAACGCGCGTATGGTACGCCGGATCACCGGCTCGCCGCCGAGCGCGCGATATTGCTTCGGAAGGCCCTCGCCCGCGCGGACGCCGCGACCGCCGGCGACGATGAGGGCGATGGTAGTCATGCTTGATTGCCTATCAGCTTCCCCTGTCTTATGGGAATAGGACAGTTGAGGTGTGGCCATGAAGCGAAGCGTCCGTGCAGCACTGATCGCGGCCGGTGCGGTCGTCATGGTTGGCTTGGCCGCCGGGGCATGGGTGCTGCGCTCGGCCACGCGCGCCGATCCGCCCGCAGCATCGCTCGCCGGGTTGGCATCGATTCCGCTCGAGACCTCGAGCGGCACGGGCACCACACTCGGCGCGATTGCGCCTGCCGGACGGCCGACGGTGATCACGTTCTGGGCGAGCTGGTGCGTGCCGTGCATCGCGGAGACGAAGGCGCTGGTGGCGGGCCGGGCGCGCTATGGCGCATCCGAACTTGCGATTGTGGCGATCGATCTCGACACCGTGCCGCGCGACGCTGCGAGGATGGGGCGCTTTCTCGACCGCACAGGTGCGCGATCGTTGACGCAAACGCTTGGGACTGCCGCCACCTATCGCCTCGTTACCGGGCACGGGACCGTATCGCTGCCGCGCGGGTTCCTGTTCGACCGGAGCGGTGGGACGGTGCTGTCGCTGGCGGGATATCGGCCGGGGAAGACCGACGGCGCGATCGCTGCCGCGTTACGCACGGCTGTCGGGCACTGAAGCCAGCGGACAGCGCCGCAGGCTTTGCTCTGGTGCGGCCAAGAAGACTCGAACTTCCACGGCCTTTCGGCCACAGCCACCTCAAGGCTGCGCGTCTACCAATTCCGCCATGGCCGCGAGAGGGGTAGGGTCGGGCGATTAGCAGCGCGGAGCACCGGGAGCAAGATGAAGGATTTGTGGGCCGAGGCGCGGCGGTTGCTCACACTCGCGTGGCCGGTGGCGCTGACCAATTTGCACTGGATCGGGCTGAACCTGATCGACACGTTGCTGGTGGGCCATGCGAGCACGCACGAACTGGGGCATCTGACGGCGGGCCGCGCGATCACCTACGTAACGATCGTGTGCGCGCTGGCGGCACTCTCGGGCATCCTGGTGTTTGCGGCGCGTGCGGACGGTGCTGGCGAGCCTGCGCGCGCGGGGGATGCGTGGCGGCAGGGCATGTGGCTTGCCGGGATGATGGCAGTTCCAGCGGGCGCGGCGCTGTGGATCGGCGCGGATGCGCTGATGGCGTTTGCAGGCGTGCCCGCCGATCTGCGCGTGGGCGGGGCGTTTTATGTGCGGATGATGGCGCTTGCCTATCCAGCCCAGCTTGCCTTCATCGCAACCAGCTACTTTCTGGAAGGCATTAGCCGTCCGCGTGTGGCGATGCTGATCAATTTCGCGAGCTTCCCCGTCAACGCGGCGCTCGCATGGGCGCTGATCGGCGGGCACGGGGGCATGCCTGCGCTGGGCGCGGGAGGGGCGGCGCTGGGCACCGCGCTGACGGTAACGATCGCGGCGGGCGCGATCCTGATCTATGTGCATAGGATGGGCGACGCGGCGCACTGGGGGGTCGCGCGCATGGCCGAGCCGTTCGCGCGACGCTGGCGCAGGGCATGGCGCGAAGGGGTGGCGTTGCGAAGCTTCGCGATCGCGCCCGGGGTTTCCGCCGCGCTCGAGCTGATCGGCTTCAGCGTGCTGCTCGCGCTATCGACCCGCTTCGGCGATTCGACGGCGGGCGCGTTCCAGGGCGCGGTTGCATTCCACAATATCTCGATCGCAGCGAGCATCGGGCTCGGCTCGGCGGCGGGCGTGCGCGTGGGCAATGCGGTAGGCGCGGGCGAGGGGCACCAGGTTGCGCGGCGCGGCTGGCTGGCGGCGGGGCTGGCGCTTGCGGTGTTGCTGGTTTTTGCGCTGGTGTATCGGCTGGAGGCCTATGCGCTGATGCCGATCATCTCGTCCGATCCCGCTGTGGTGGCGGTGGGTGCCGCGATGCTGACGCGGCTGGCACCGTGGCTGCCGTTCGACGGGGTGCAGCTGGTGTTCCTGTTCGCGCTGCGCTCGCTCGGCGACCAGGTGTGGGCGGGTGCGATCAGCATCGTCAGCTTCTTCGGTGTGATGGGTGGGCTGGGCTGGTGGTGGGTGCACCGCGGCGCGGGGCCGGACGCGCTGGTGGATGCGCTGATCGCGGGCACCGTGGTAGCGGCGCTGTTGCAAGGCGGGCGCTTTGCGCTGAAGGCGCGCGAGGCGGCGCCCTAGGCGGGCAGTTTGAGCATCCCCGCCCAGTAAGCATAGCCGCCCGCCGCAAGGAGCGCGATCACGAGCAGCAGCAGCACCCAGCCGATGGTGCCCAACCCGCTGCCGCGCGGCACGGGGTCTTCATCGTCCCAATGTGCGGGTGCGGCAGCGGCGGTAGCGGCGGGGCCGGACGGGAGAGGGACGAAGGCGATGGGATCGATCCCGATCCCGCCGACGTCGGGCACGGTTTCGCCAAGTTGTCCGGCGTGCGCATAAATGTCCGCGGCACCAGCGTCTGCGATGGCCTGTTCTTCGGCGGGATCGATGTGCGCCTGCGTTCCACCGTCCGCGCCGGGCTGGAACCAGCTTTGCGCGCATTTGGCGCACTGGATGGTCCGACCCGCGGGCGGGACCGCATTTACAGGGACGTGGTAGCGCGCGGCGCAATGCGGACATGTCAATTCCATGACCCCGGCTTCAAGCACGCGGCTGCGCCCCGGGCAAGCGCGCCGGACGGTGCGGCGCGCAAGGTCTGTCACGGCTGGACAACGCGGTGTGGAAGTAGAGGCGTGCTGGACAGCGCGCGGGCTGCTGTGCAAGCCCCGTTCGGTGATGCGATCGTTGTTTGGCTTGCTGCTGCTCGGCGGCCTCGCGTGGTGCGCTGGGCTGGCGTGGTTCATGGGCGTGCCCGTGCCCTTGCCACCGCCGGGCACGCATACCGATGCGATCGTGATGCTGACGGGCGACGAGGGCCGCGTGCCGCACGGGCTGGCGCTGTTACAGGACGGCGCGGCCCCGCGCGCGCTGATCTCGGGCGTGGCCGCCGGTGTGGGGCCGCGTGCGCTGGCGCGCGAGGCGCATGTGCCGTTCGCGCTGTTCCGCTGCTGCGTTGATCTGGGCCATGCGGCGATCGACACGCGCTCGAACGCCGAGGAGACCGCCGCGTGGGTGGCGGACAAGGGCGTGCGCTCGATCCGGCTCGTAACATCGGATTATCACATGCGACGCGCCACGCTGGAACTTGCGGCCGAACTTCCGCCCGGCACGCGCATCGTGGCCGATCCGGTGCCGAGCCGGGTGGAACCGCGATTGTGGGTGCGCGAATATATGAAATGGCTGGTGCGCGGTTTTGCCCGGCGGGCGCAGGCGCAGACGTGAGGGCGGCGCGGTTCGCGCTGTTCGCGCTGCTGTTCGTAGGCGCGAGCGTGCCCATTTATCTGGCGACAGCGCTGGCCGAGCTGGCGCAGCCGGGAGCGGTCCATGCCGGTGCGCGGCTTTGGGGCAGGACATTCGTGGGGTTGGCACGCGCGGTGCTGGGCATCCGGCTGGAGGTGCGCGGCGTGGTGCCGGTAGGCGCGTGTATCGTGGCGGCCAAGCATCAATCGCTCTACGAGACGATTGTGCTGCTGGATGTGCTGAATAGTCCGGGCGTGGTGCTCAAGCGCCAGCTGCTGGCATTGCCATTGTGGCGGTTCTTCACGCGGCGGCACGATACGATGCCGATCGACCGCGGGCAGGGCGCGACCGCGCTGCGCCCGATGCTGCGCACTGCACGGCGCGTGGCGGCGGCGGGGCGTGCGATCCTGATCTTTCCTGAAGGCACGCGGGTGCGGCCCGGCGATGCGCCGCCGCTAAAACCGGGCGTGAGCGCGCTGTATCAGTTGCTGGGCCTGCCGGTGGTGCCGCTCGCGCTGGCGACGGCGCGGGTATGGCCGAGTGGGGGGCTGCCGCGTGCCGGGACGGCGGTGTTCGCGTTCGGGGCGCCGATCCCGCCGGGGCTGGCGCGCGCCGACTTCGAGGCGCGGCTGCACGTGGCGGTGAATGCGCTTCAAGCCGCGCCGCCGAGCGTCTAGACGGGGGCGTATGAGGATTTTCGGCCGCACTGTCCCTTTGTGGGCAACGTTTTTCCCGCTCGCGCTCGCGGTGGGGGGCTATTGGCGCTGGTGGGATGGGCGCATGTCCGTTTTCCGGGCCGATCTGGGTGCGGCGCTGGGGCCGGGTATGGCGGCGGACTTCGGCGGCTTTCCCTACCGGCTGCACGCTGAGGCAGGCCACCTTGTGCTGATGCGCGCGCGCGAGGATGTGTCGGTGCAGCTGGAGGCGGAGCGGATGACTGTCGATCGGCAGCCCGCCGCGACCGCGTTGAGCGTGATCGGGATGGCGGCGCCGAAGTTGCGCATCGAGGTAGCGGGGAATGCGGGCGCGGTGACGGAGATCGCGGCGCCCTCGGGGCGGGCGAGCGTGCATGCGGATTACGGACGGCTGACGAGGCTTTCAGCCGAGTTCCCGGACGCGCACGTGGCGCTGGGCATTCTGCCCGGCGCGATCGAGGCGGCGCGCCTTGAGGTGCATGTTCGCGAGACGCCTGTGGCACCGATTGCGCTGCCGACGGGGCCGGCGATGCCCGTGCAGGCGCAGGTGCGGCTGGCGGGCGAGGGCGTGCGGATGGACGGTGGCGATCCGCTGGGAATGGAGGCGGATATCGCGGTGACCGCCGCCTCGCCGCTGCGCAGCGCGAAAGGCTGGGCGGCGCAATCGGGGACGGTGGAGCTGCGGCGGCTGCGGCTGGCCGACAAGGGCGGCGTGGTGGCCGAGGTGGCGGCGACCGTGGTGCCGCGCGGGGGGGTGCTCGAGATGGCGGGGACGGTGACGACGGTCTGTCCGCGCGCGGTTTTGGCGGCGCTCGCGCACAGGGTGCCCGGCGCGCCCGAGTATCGCGCGCGCGTGGCGCAACGGATCGCGTTCGGGGGCGTGGCGGGCGCGGTGACGGCGAAGGTGGACGAAGCCAAGCTGGGCGCGTGGACCGTGCGCGCGCAGGAGGCAGCGTGTCCGGTGCTGCGCCGATGATGGGCGCGGGTCAGGCGGTGCAGTCGATGCCCGCCTGGTCGACGAAAGCGCGCAGTGCGGCTGCGACGCCGCGCGTTTCGGCCCCGGTGCCGATCGAGATGCGCAGGTTGCGGTCCATGCCTTGGGGCACGAGCCAGCGGGTGATGTAGCCCGCCGCCATCAGCGCCTCAAACGCCGCGCTGGCGGTGAGCGGGCCGGTTTCGGGGAATTCGAGCATCAGGAAATTGGCGGCGGACGGGATGACGCGGATGCCGTGGTTGCCCAACCCCGCCAATTCCGACGCCAGCCAGCCGCGCCACTGCAAATTGTGCGTGCGCGACCGATCCGCGTGCGCGGTATCGGCGAGTGCGGCGACCGCGCCCGCCATCGCATCGGTGGTGAGGTTGAAGGGGCCGCGCACCTTGTCCATCGCGGCAATCACGGGGGCGGGGCCGTAACCCCAGCCCACCCGCGCGCCGCCCAGCCCGTGGATTTTCGAGAAGGTGCGCGTGACGAGGATGTTGGGCGCAGCCCGCGCGAGATCGATCCCGTCGGTATAATCGGGGTCGCCCGCCAGATATTCGGCGTAGGCGCTATCGTGGACGAGCAGCACGCGCAGCGGCAGGTGCGCGGCGAGGCGGACGATTTCGGTGCGCGGCAGCACGGTGCCCGTGGGGTTGTTGGGATTGGCGAGGAAGATCATCCGCGTTTGCGGGGTGACGGCGGCAAGTAGCGCGTCCACGTCCGCGGTGTAATCGCGCTCGGGCACCACCACGGGCGTGGCCCCGACGCGGCGTGCGGCGATGGGATAAACCGAGAAGGCGAACTGCGTCATGAGCACCTCGTCGCCGGGGCCCGCAAAGGCGGTGGCGGCGAACTGGAGCACCTCGTCCGAGCCGCAGCCGAAAATCAGGCGATCGGGTTCGAGATCGTAGGCGGCCGCGATCGCGGTGCGCAAGACTGCGGCGGAGCCATCGGGGTAGCGGTGCGCGTCCGGCAGCGTTGCGGCCATCGCAGCGATGGCGGCGGGCGGCGGGCCGAAAGGGTTTTCGTTGGCGCTGAGCTTGATTGCAGGACGGCCGTCGGCGGTTTTGGCTTTGCCGGGCACATATGCGTGGATGGCATCGACCCACGGGTTGACGCGCGGTGAGGTCAAGGCTTCGCTTTGCATACTCGCGGTCATGGCGGGGGTGCGGGGGCCATGCAAGCGGGTTTGCGGGCGTGCGGCGGCGCGGCTAGGCAGCAGCCATGACAATGCCAGATCCGCTGCGCGCCGCCATCGACGATTTCGTGCGCGTGGCGCTCGCGGAGGATCTCGGCGACGTGGGGGACATCACCTCGGCCGCCGTCATCCCGGCGGAGACGCAGCTCGCGGCCGCGCTGGTAGCACGTGAGCCGCTGGTGGTCGCGGGGCTGGACGCGGCGGCCGCCGTGTTCCGAGCGCTCGATCCCGTCGCGGTGTTCAGCGTCGCGGTGCCGGACGGTTCGGCGGCGGCGGCGGGCGAGGTGATCGCGCGCGTCGGAGGAGACGGGCGCGCGCTGCTCGCGGGGGAGCGGAGCGCGCTCAACATCGTCCAGCATCTCTCGGGCATTGCCACGGTGACGCGGGCGTATGTGGAGGCGGTCGCGGGCACAGGAACGGTGCTGCTCGATACCCGAAAGACGATTCCGGGGCTGCGCGTGCTCGACAAATATGCCGTGCGCATGGGCGGCGGGACTAACCATCGGATGGGGCTGTGGGACGCCGTGCTGATCAAGGACAATCATGTGGCACTTGCGGGCGGGGTGGGCGAGGCGGTGCGGCGCGCGAAGGCGCTGGGGCATGTGGTAGAGGTGGAGGTGGACCGGCTCGAGCAGATCGAACCCGCGCTTGCGGCAGGGGCGGACCGGCTTCTGCTCGACAATATGGACGTGCCCACGCTGCGCGACGCCGTGGCGCTGGTCGCGGGGCGCGTGCCGACCGAGGCGTCGGGGGGTGTGCGTCTCGATACCGTGCGCGGCATCGCGGCCACGGGGGTGACCTATGTGTCCGTGGGGCGGCTGACGCAGAGTGCGCCTGCGGTAGATATCGGGCTGGACTGGACGGGGTGATGCGATGACTACCGCGCCAGTAGCCGCGCGGCGTCGAGCGCGTGATACGTCAGCACGCCCGCCGCGCCCGCGCGCTTGAAGGCGGTCAGGATTTCGAGGATCGCCTTGTCGCGGTCCATCGCGCCCATCATCACCGCACCCTCGATCATCGCGGCCTCCCCGCTGGTGTGATAAGCGAAAGTGGGCACGCGAAATTCAGCGCGCACGGCGGCCAATATGTCCAGATAGGCGAGGCCGGGCTTGACCATCACCGTGTCTGCGCCCTCGGCCAGATCGAGCGCGACTTCGCGCAGCGCTTCGGCCGCATTGGCGTAATCCATTTGGTAGCCGCGCTTATCCCCCTTGAGCACGCCCTCGCTGCCCACCGCCTCTCGGAACGGCCCGTAGAGCGCGGAAGCGTATTTGGCGGCGTAGGCCATGATCTGGCGGTCGTGGAAGCCGTCTGCCTCCAATGCGGCGCGGATGCGGCCGATGCGCCCGTCCATCATGTCCGAAGGCGCGAGGATGTCTGCGCCCGCGCGTGCCTGCACCAATGCCTGCGCGACGAGCATATCGAGCGTGGCATCGTTATCGACCGATCCGTCGCGCGCGAGCAGTCCGTCATGCCCGTGGCTGGTGTAGGGATCGAGCGCCACGTCGGCGAGCACGCCCACATGCGGTGCGGCGGTTTTGCACTCCGCGATCGCGCGGCACATGATGTTATCCGCCGAGAGCGCGGTGTGCGCGGTTTCCGAGCGCGGTTCCCCGTGCGGGAAGAGCGCGATACAGGGAATGCCTGCCTCCCCCGCGATCCGCGCAGCCGCGCCGATTTCGGCCAGCGGCACACGCTCGACGAACGGAAGCGATTTCAGCCGCTCGCGCGAACCCTGGGTGACGAAGATCGGCCAGATCAGATCGGACGGCGACAGGCGCGTTTCGGCGACCATCGCGCGGCTCCACGCGTGGGTGCGCGTGCGGCGCAAGCGGAGTGCGGGATACGGGGCGTGCATCGCACGAGCTTAGCCGACGCGGCGGCGATGCCGCAAACCTGCTGGGGCGCAATCCGTTCCATCACCGCCTAAACCTGAACGCGCGCGGCCGTTTACCCGACAATGGACGATGGATCGCGCGATGGGTGGGAGGCGGTGGATGACGGCACGGCCTCCGCGCGGCGGTTCTGGCGGCGTGTGGTGCTGCCCATCGCGGCTGCCGGTGCGGTGGCGATGGGACTGGCCGGCGGAGGGCTGTGGTGGGCGGCCGAACGCAGCGACACGATCTCGATCGATCGGCAGGTGCGCGTGGCGCAGGCGGCGATCGGGGGCAGCATCGACGCGCTGCCGCAGGCACAAGTGGCCTATGCGGTTTGGGACGAACCGGTGCTGCGGCTGGCGCGCGCGAGCGATCCGGACTGGTTCCGGATCAGTATCGGCGTGCAGCTCGACTATCTTTTTCCTGATGTAGAAACCTGGATGCTGGGGCCCGACGACCGGGCCCTCTATGGCTATGGCGAGGCGCGTTCGCTGCCGGTGGCGAGTTTCGAGGCAATCCGGCCCGCAGTGGCACGCACGATCGGCGAGGTGCGCGGGCGTATCCGGCCCACCGATCATCCGCGCGACCGTCTGCTCGATGCGGGTCCGCCGCCGCGCTCGACCGGTGCGCCCGGGCGCAACGATTATGTGGTGTTTGCGGCCCATCTGGCGCGGGTCCACGGTCGGCCCGCCGCTGTGAGCATCATGCGGATCGTGCCGACCTCGCCGCGTGTGGCGCAGCGTCGCGGGGGCGAGCCGCTGCTGGTGACGATCCGCTATCTGAACGCGGCTTTCCTTGCCGAGCTGCAACATCAGCATCTGATCTGCGGCGCGCGCTTTTCGGATCGGAGCGATGCGCGCGCAGGCGAGACCGCGATGCGGCTGGCCGATGACGACGGGCGCGAGGTGGGCTGGCTCATGTGGCGGCCCGAACTGCCGGGCACGCGGCTGCTTCGCACACTGGGGCCGCTGACAGTGCTGGTGGGGCTGGTGATCGCGGGCGTGCTGGCGCTGCTGATCGATCGGTTGCGCGATGCGATGCGGCGCGTGGAGGCGAGCGAGGCGGAGGCCAAGCATCTGGCGATGCACGATGCGCTGACGGGCCTGCCCAACCGCGCGCTGTTCGGCGACCGGCTCGATCAGGCGGTGGGCCGCGCCAGGCGGGGGCATATGGCGGCGCTGCTCGTGCTCGATCTGGATCGGTTCAAGACGGTCAACGATACGCTCGGCCATGCGGCGGGCGACGGGGTGCTGCGCGAGTTTGCACGGCGGCTGCGATCGATGCTGCGCGCGGGGGACACCGCGGCGCGCTTTGGCGGCGACGAATTCGGGGTCATTCTGGCCGACGTGCGGCGGCGCAGCGATGTGGAGGCGGTGTGCCAGCGCATCCTCGCCGCGACCGCGCGGCCGATCGGCCTGCCCGAGGGTGTGGCGAGCGTGGGGGTGAGCATCGGCGTGGCGATCCTGCCCGATGCCGGGCCGAACCGCACCGAGGCGATGCGCGCGGCCGACCGGGCGCTATATTGGGCGAAAGATGCGGGGCGCGAATGCTACCGCCTGTTCGATGCCGATCCCGAAGCAGAGGAGCTGCGCGAGGCGGCTTAGGTCGTGGGCTTATAGCCGAGCGAGCGGCAGGGAATGGTGGTGAGGAGACGGTCCGCTTTCGGTCTGGCAAGTCGCTTAGCGGACATCGCGTCTCCGCGCGGGCCGCGTTTGCGACACCTTTAAGAACGGACCATCCGA
>Ga0123336_10004901_pt1 | contig 10753 bp, 8 predicted proteins | sample SSSSmetaG_FD_96466 | JGI IMG/M metagenome (GOLD analysis project Ga0123336, IMG submission 96466) | Glacier valley bacterial and archeal communities from Borup Fiord, Nunavut, Canada, to study Microbial Dark Matter (Phase II) - ​SSSS metaG | ecosystem: Environmental > Aquatic > Freshwater > Ice... | reverse complement strand
TGTCTGAGCTATAAAAGTAAATAACAAACTTGTTAACTATAAAAATGAACATGATTTTGCGAATGTACCCTTGATATTACATATAACATTTATTTGATGTATAATTTGTGCTACCAACATTACGATGTAATATAAAAACTCTTGCACATAGATGACTGAATAGTCTTCTTGGCAAGAGTTTTACGGGTTTTAGTACATATTTCTTAAGGGTATTCTTAAAGATATAACCCAAAAATTACTTAAAATTGAGTTTAATACAAAATCAGAGTACTAATTGTGGTATAGATAGACGAGAATAAGATCTGGCGCCTACGATTCAAATTTACCAAGTGTATCTCTATACTGACCTGGAGTCATATTCATTACTTTTCTAAATATCTTAATAAAATAGTGGGTGCTATTAAATCCAACCTTCTCAGAAATTTCTAATATTTTCATGTCTGTTGTATTTAAAAGATTAACTGCCTTTTTAATGCGTATTTGGTTTAAATAATCTGTCATACTCAGATTAATATATTGTTTAAATAATCGCCCCACATAACAACGATTCATTCCAGTATAATCAGCAACCAGTTCCATGGATATAGGCTCCGCATAGTGCTCATTAATATAGTCTATAATTACCTTAACTTGAGTATGATTTGTCAATTGTCTATGCTCATTAATTATTGTACACATGTTTTGTACAATATCTGTAAAAATTATTATGCATTCATCAAACTCACGTAACCTAAGCACTCTAGATGTTAAAGCTGCAAAATCCAAATACTCTTTAAACACTTCATCTTCCTTGATGTCCAGATCTATAATTTGTTTCATCAATGAATTTAAAAGTAAAGAGCAAAAAATATTCAGGTAAGTTTTATGAACATATTTTTGGTTTTTTAAAACCTCAAATATACTATTAACTATCATTGTTGAACGCTCATTATCTCCCAATAAGATATATTGGGTCAAACTCCTGTCCAATTCATACGGGTAATTTACAGTAATATTTGTAGCGAGGTTCACTTCTGAAAATAGAATCACTTCATCCTTACCAATTTTATCTTTAAAACTCAAAGAAGTCACAGCTTCTTGAAATGATCTATACAATGCTGTAATTTCATTTGTAATTCTTCCAACCCCTACAGAAACCGTAAACTTTAAGCAAGACTTAATAGCCTCTTTGATTTCATAAGCAAGTTGGGCGGCTTTTTGATTCAACTCTTCACTGGAACAATTATCATTTGAAAATACTATTGCCATTCGGGATGCTTCCAAACCTATAAAAAATCCTTCCCCATGCAGTCCCATACATTCCATAGAAATATTCTCCATTGCTAGTTCCCAAAGCAATCTATCTTCCAGGTTGAATTCCAAATTATAATTTTCCCAATCATCAATTTCAAGAAGTAGTACAATATAAGCTTCACCTAGCCTAATATTAAAAAACTTCAATTTTTCTTGTACTTCTTGCAATGAAAAAGTATTGTTTGCAACAAGACTGTAGAAAAACTGTTTTCTAACAATTGGAAGGTTTTCTGTTGCTATGGTGTGAAGATGTTTATTTTCGTCCAAATATTTATTCATATATCTGCGTATTATGTCATACTCATCTTTTTCTCCATCTAACACCACAGGCATCCCTATGACCTGCATTATTTTCTTTACAGGTTTGTACATCTCCTCTGAAATATAAATTCCAACTAATATGCTAAATGCCAATAGCAACAAACTTATAACAAGTATAACCTTTAATGGCACAAGCATGTTTTGTGCAATAGCTTCAAAACTAACCTCGCTAATATATTTCCACCCATAGGTCTTAGATGAATTAAAGCTTATTAATATATTCTTCTTTTCCCTCTTAATCTGAAAGCTACCACCAGTTTCACTTAAAATCGTTTCAGGGTAATCAAACTGAGAATCCCGTATATTACTAAAATTGGGCACTTTTGAATCTGAGGACATAATAATCATACCTGTATGGTCTATGGTCTTAAATGACCGTTCTCCACTAACCTCCACATTTCTGATAATATACTGGAAAAGCGAATATGCATCGAGATAAATTACGTATGTGTATTTATGAGTTCCACTATTCAGGGGAAATTTGATAACAATAGGGATAACATTTCTTTCCCCCCCATTGACAGTTGGCAGCATTCTTGCTGGAAGAATAAAAAAGTCTCTCTCAGAATTCAAATTGTTAACCCATTCCCTATCATAGAACTCATCTCTGTCAAAGCTAAGGCCAGATGACAAAAATATACTTCCCGAATTCTCTTCAAAGTAGTAAATTGAATAGATATAATCAGAAATTTTAGAAATACTTTGTAACCTTTCGAAAATAACTGCCCTATTTTCCTGTTTTCCCCCACCATCTAAAAGTGCGACATTAGAATCTTCTTGTTCCATGTAAACCATTGCAGCCTTTATCGTACTGTCCATAAACACTTCAAATGTGGAAATGTTTTGCTGCAGAAGCTGCTCATTATTCTTTGTAATCTCACTAAAAAAATAGCTCCGAATACTTAAATAATAAATGCAACTACCTAACAATGTTATCAGAGCAATGGCGGGAACAAATCTGAGTAGCGACCGTACAAACACACTCCTGCTATTTAGTTTTACACGTAGCCTTTCCAGTAAATTATTCATAAAAGTCCCCCATGCCCAGCTTATTTTGATTGACCTAGCATCTGTTTGTAACGGCTTTGCAGTTCTGATGAAAGTGACTTACGCAGTTTTATGTTTTCGTCTTTTAAATAGTTCAAGTACTCATCCCTGGTTATACTTCCAGATACATATTTCATTGCCATCAATCTTTCTTTCTCTTTGAAGGTGGGATTCTCTTGATTAAATTTCACATATTCAGGTACCATTGTCATGTTAAAACATAGTGGGTTTGTAACCAGGAGATAACTTTTTTTCCAGTAATAATTCAGCCTTTCATTCTCCTCCATATTGTCTCCTAAATACCACTGCCTTTCCCCTCTAAAGGTATCTGCCATTCCAAAAATATCACGTTTTACTAGCTCATTCATCTTTTCATCCCGCACTAAGATACCTCGATTATCGTCAAAGTACTGATAATGTATTCCCTCAATACCTAGATTTGATAAATGTATGATCTCTTTAGAATGCATTAAGTCCAAAAATTTTAGAGCCTTGTCATAATCTGCATCCCTGCTTATAAAAAAGATAGCATTGCTGCCTATTTGGCTTCCTGCACCGTTCACCCCATAAGGCTCCGGCATAAATTCCCATATTTTTCCATCCTTATCACCTGAACATGGAATCCATTCAAGTTTCGCAGTTGGAACAAATCTCTGCAGCCGTTTTTCCAAAGCGATTACTTGCGTCGAATAAGCCCCAATCATTCCTACTTTCCCCATAACAAATTTATCTTCGGCATTCTGGACATATGAAAATTCCTTATCCAAACTACCTTCAGAATACATTTTTCTGGCAAAGTCCATAAAAGGCATATAACCATCCTGTTCTTCTCGTAATTTAACTATAGAGTCTGCTCCTGAAAAGTCAGGATGAAGGGAATTCCAAAGATAATCAATTCCAAAGGCACTTCCGAATACTCCTCCAAAATGGTTAAGCCTCCAAGATGTAAAGCCCATTGTATCTTTCTTGCCGTTGCCATCGGGATCGTAAGTTGTAAAAGCATTCATGACCTCTACAAAATCCTGTAATGTCCTTGGTGTTTCTTTCTTCAGTTTCTGGAGCCAGTCCTGTCTGACAATCACTCCATAGTAATCCCTGCTTGTAATACCTGGAACGCCATAAAGCTTGTCATCTCCGCCTAACTTCATCATATTAAGAAGTGAAACAGATACATTTTCCTGGATATTTACTGCTTTATCAATATCAATAGGTTTTACCAAACCTTGTTTAACCCATGATGTAAAGTTACTCTCTCCCATCCAGTTCAGTTGTACGATATCTGGAATCTTACCTGAAGCCATGACAACATTGAGCCGTTCGTTATAACTGCTAGAGGAAGGAGCCTCCACCTCCAGAGAAGTCCCACTTATTTTTTCTAATTGTTTTATATACGGATTTTCATCGCTTTTGAAGTGATCTCCAACTTTAAGCATTATCCTTAACGGAGCAGGCTTTTCAGGAGTCTTACGGCTTGTACAACCAGTTATAAACATAATACAAATACAAATAAACAAAAACATATATTTAATCTTAATTTTGAACATTATAATGAAACCCCTTTTTTTTAATAACTTGTATTATATATTATTCTTTAAATAGCTCATTATGTAAATAGCATTTAGTATAGCTATTATTAATGCTATACTATTGAAGTTCAGTTTAACACATATTTTCTGTGTATCTTCTAATCCTTCCTCTATAATCTTTAATATTCTTTAAATATCTCACTCAATTTTAAAATTTCATATTTTTCTACAGAAGCTCCATGGATAAGATGTCTATACTTTAAATAATATGGATACCATAGGGCGATCTTAATAAGCATAAGTGATTTTTGCTAATTTATGGTCGCTTTTGGATGTCCTCTATTACTCTGGTAACTTACCTTTCCATGTCTCGCAGGATCATATGTCCTAAATTCCTTCGTTCAGTCTATCCTAGAGACGGATGTCAGTTCATGCTTTCATACTGTGCCTATGCCCATATGAAGTGATTATTTACTGACTAATCCCAGCTTCTTTTTTCAAAGTTCCATTCTAAAATCTTATGATTATTTTTATCTGTTTCCCACTACCTTTATCACCAAAGAATCAGTGTTTGTAAGGCTTGTGGGTATGTTCCTTTATTTTGTCTTACCTGATGTCGTTTGTGGGTATTTGTGTTAGAAATAAAAAACACCAAACTCCGAAGAGCTTGGTGTTTTTGGAGGCGCTACCCAGATTTGAACTGGGGATAAAGGTTTTGCAGACCTCTGCCTTACCACTTGGCTATGGCGCCGTAAACTAATTTTTACTGCGTAGATTAGTTTACCAGATACAAGGTCTATAGTCAAGGCTTTTAGCTAAATTTATTTCTCTCTAAATTTATTTCTTACAAACAAAAAATATTCTTTCACTTTTGTCCTTAGGTTTGTCAAAGGTAAACTCATGAAAAGTATCAATACAAGTTAACCCTACGTCCTTAATTGCTTCCTTAAGTTCTTCCTCCATATATGACCTCTCCTCATGATATTCATCGTACTTTCTAAAAAGTTCCCCTTCCTTAACAAAAAAAGTGATATCGAATTCACATATTTCATCATCCTTTATGAATTCATTCTCCCATATGTAACTTACATCATCTCCAACATCATAGAAAACATTACCATCCAAAACCTCTTCAAATTTATATCTGGTATTAATATCAAAAATGAAAAGTCCACCTGGATTAAGATAATTCTTTACAAGCTTCAATGTCTTAATTACACCCTCTATTGAAGTAACATAGTTTAAACTGTCCATCATGCAAAGTATACAGTCTACTGTTCCATAAAGTTCAAATTCTCTCATGTCTTGATTGAGAAAGAGAATATCCACATCCTCTCCCACTGCCTTATCCCTGGCACAGCTTAGCATATCAGCGGAAAGGTCAACTCCTGTCATGTCATAGCCTCTATGTGCCAGTTTAATGCATAGACTACCTGTACCGCAGCCTAGGTCAAGGATCATATTTGGCTTATTATTATATTTATTAAAAACACTCTCAATATAGTCAGCCCACTTGTCATAGTTAATATCGTACATCAAGCTGTCATAAATATAAGCAAAATTCTCGTACATTTTAACCACCTTTTCTTCCAAAAAACAAGCCAGCGCTTAAGGCTGCTGGCTCTCTACATTTTTAGAAATTCTCTTTTTCTTAGTCATTAGCCCACCAATTCGTCCTGTTTCTTTTGGTGAAAGCCCTTTCCATCCAAATTGGTTTACTTTGTCCATAAGCCCCAATTCACGAGCTACTTCGTATTTCAAACTTTCATCTTTCTTTTCCACTGCAAAACACCTCCATTAATATTTTGCAGTATTTTCCATATATTTATACATCATTTTGTTTTTAATATCTCAAGTGCTTTTTTCAACTGTGCATCATCATCTCTTGGAACCTGTGAAACCGGCAATTGCTTATATTTGTCTGCGAGCTCTACTGCTACATCAGGCATTATTCCCTTACCCTGAATACACACGCCTGATGGTATAAAATATTGTGCTATTGTAACTTTTAGTCCCGAGCCATCATTGATAGGCAAAACTTGCTGTACCAGTCCCTTACCAAATGATTTTGTTCCTACAAGGGTTGCTTTTTTATTATCCTTTAAACACCCTGCCAATATTTCGGATGCACTTGCGCTGTTTCCATTTATTAAAACAGATATTGGCATATTTAACTGTTGCTTGTCACTTGACCACTCTTCTTCTTTCTTTTTTTCCTTATCTTCAGTGTATACTACAAGTGCTTTAGGTAGGAGTCTGTCAGCTATAGCAATTACCTGATCGTAAGCTCCACCAGGATTATCCCTTACGTCAATTACCAAACTCTTTATACCCTGAGCTATAAGTCCATTAAGATGCTGCTCAAATTGGCTTGCAATATCCGCATCAAACATTAAAAGCTTAATATATCCTACATTATTAGGAAGTACCTCACTCTTTATGTTAACAATTTTTATCTTATTCCTTGGCATTTCCATATCAATGGATTTATTTTCAGAAGGTCTGAATACAGTTATCTTTACTTTTGTATTTTCAGGGCCCTTAATCATTTTTATTATCATGTTTTCATCCCTGGTAGTAGTAACGTCCTTATCATCAACTTTAATTATTTTGTCATCCTTTTTAACTCCAGCCTTTATTGCAGGAGACCCTTCGAAAGGCTCTACTACAGTTAAAAGCCCAGTATTGTCCATGGTAATTGAAACACCTATTCCCACATAGCTACCATCTGTCTGCTCAGTGAAAGACTTCATTTGATCCTTATTAAAATAAACTGTGTAAGGATCTTTAAGTGAATCAGCCATCCCTGAAATAGCTCCTTCTAACAGATTGTTTTCATCAACGTCCTGATAGTACTTACTTTCTAATAGACCTCTTACTTGATCAAATTTCCTTACATTTTCAGCACTGACCTTATTTGCATCAAAGGAAATCTCATTTTTACTGCCAAAATTGTAGTATCCAAAAACAGCACCCGCACCAATTGCAAATGCCAAGATAGAACACACCAGGCTAACCCTAATGACTCTTTTATCTTCGAACAAATATAACACCACCCTTTATTTAGAACTCGTTTCTTAAATGATATAATAACATACCATTATTTATATGCCTAAAAAGCAAATATTAAACCCGGATTATCTCCGGGTTTTTTATTTATTGCTTTTATTTTTATCAAATTTTTAAATAAATAACAAAATAAAAATTTATGGACTTACATAATCTAAAGGATTTACCGGATTACCATTCACCCTTACTTCAAAATGCAAATGTGGACCCGTTGAAAGCCCAGTGCTCCCAACCTTGGCTATTACTTGTCCAGCCTCTACCTCTTGACCTGCTGAAACAAGAAGTCTACTCGAATGTCCATACAAAGTAGAAATATTACCGCCATGGTCGATTATTATGGTGTTTCCATAACCATCCTGCCAACCAGCTAGAATTACCGTTCCCTTATTTACAGCTACAATTCCTGAACTCATTGCAGCACCAATGTCTATGCCGGTATGTGCTCTAGTAATACCTAAAACAGGATGCACTCTACCATTTGAAAAGGGCGACGTGATCAACGAATAACCAGGCGCAGGCCACTGCATCTGTCCATTAACATATGCTCCTTTACGTCTGATACTTATTGTATTAATTAAGTTTGTAATCTCTTTAGATTTCAGAAGGAGGTTATCCTCTTCCTGATTCAGCCTCTTAAGACTGTCATTGATACTTTTTTCCTGAGCTTCTTTTGCCGCCTTCGTTGCCTGAATGCTGCTTACGACCTTCTTCTTGGCATCTGCCTCAGCCTGCAGCTTAACTTTCTCATCCTCTTTAAGCTTTTTCTTATAATCAAGATCCTTCTTGGCCCCATCCAAAGATATCGCAAGTTCTTTATCCTTTTTGCTTATTATAGTAATAAGCTGTAGCTTACTTAAAAAATCCGTTGCATTTTCAGAACTCGCTAAGGTATTAATGTAGGAGTTGTTACTATTCTGGTACATAACCCTGAGCCTAGTTTTAAACTGTTCCATTTGCTTATTATATGAATTTTCAGCCGTCTTTATTGAAGTCTCCATGTCCTTTACTTCCTGAATAGACTTATTTAGCTCATCTGCAGACTTTTTAAGTTCACTTTCGGCTTTCGATTGACTGTTTTGCAAATTTGTATTTTCCTTTTGAACACTATTTAATTGACTTTTTTGTTGTTCCTTTTGTTTGTTAATATCAGACAATTTATTATCGACACTACTCTTCTGACTTTGTGCATCATTCAGTTCATCTGCAAAACTAATTACTGAAGTTGAGATAAGCGAAATGCAGATAATACCTGCCATGATTGCTCTATTCCTCACAATAATCCCCCCAAAACTATACCCTCAAATATTTTCTCATGGATATCGCACTACCACTAACTCCAACCAAGATCCCTACTACTACGTATATACCTAGGACCTTAAATCCAAAATCATTGAGGCTGAGTGCTCTAAGCATGCTGTTTCCAATACTTATAAGATCTTGATTAAATCTGGCCTCTAGTGAATTATATCCATAACTAACTAAAGCAAAAGCTATAAGTGCCCCAAAAAGTCCAATAAGCAAACCTTCAACAACAAATGGCCATCTTATAAACCAATCTGTTGCCCCAATATACTTCATAATATTAATTTCTTTTCGTCTTGCAAACACCGTAAGTTTAATTGTGTTAGAAATAATAAAAGTAGATACTGCAAGCAATACAGCTAAAATTACCATTGCTATAACTCTCATCCAGCCGTTTAGCTTTGCTACCAAATTAATTATTTCCATATAATATGTAACATCGTCTACCTCAGGAAGCTTTTTATACTCTTGAGCAACTACATCACTTTTTAATGAGTCTTTTAGCTTAACTATGAAGGAAATTGGCATAAACCCGCTATCTTCGCCCTCTAAAAGTTTTGCATTATCCCCCATTATTTTCATGGCCTTCTCTAATGCCTCATCTTTGGAAACTTTGGTGTATGAAGCTATACTTGCATCCTTTTTAATTATTTCCTCTATCTTAGTTGCTTGATCATCCTTTATCTCTGCCCGCAAGAATATCTCCATCTCAGGTTGATCAGTAAGTAATTTCATATTAGAATTTAAATTAATAACTAAAATAAGAAATATTCCGAAAATAAGCAGGGATGCTGCAACAGTTGATACTGATGCCAATGTCATTAGTTTATTTCTATAGGTGTTGATAACCCCTTGTTTAAGTACATATCGTACTGTTCTTATCTTCATGTTCGTACTGTCCTTTCTGTTCGTCTCTTACTATGACTCCTTTTTCAATTGCAATTACCCTCCTTTTCATGGCATCAACTATACTTTTTTCATGAGTTGTTACAATAACTGTAGTTCCTCTATTGTTGATATCACATAGGAGTGTCATTATTTCCCAAGAAGTCTCAGGATCAAGATTCCCAGTAGGTTCATCTGCCATAAGTAATGGTGGATTATTAACTAATGCCCTTGCTAAAGCAACTCTCTGCTGTTCTCCACCAGAAAGTTGATTTGGAAATGCATTAGCTTTCTTACTAATGCCAACAAGTGCAAGCGCTGTAGGCACACGTCTTCTAATCTCTTTTGGAAGTGCTTCTGTCACTTGCATGGCAAATGCAACATTCTCATAAACGGTTTTATTAGGTAGTAATCTAAAATCTTGAAAAACATTCCCTAGGCTTCTTCTAAGGTAGGGAACCTGATTTCTTTTTAGCTGTGAAAGAATATAGCCATTTATGATTACTTCACCTTGAGTTGCCTCTTCTTCCTTAAGCATTAACTTTAGTAAGGTTGATTTTCCTGAGCCACTAGGTCCCACAATAAAAGCAAACTCACCTTTGTCAATATGAAGATTAATATCGCTTACACCAATAGTACCGTTTGAGTATCTTTTGGTAACATTACTTAAAGTAATCAATTCGTACCTCCTAGTTTTCTGCTTTATCGAGATACTTCTTTACCAGCATTGCAACTTTAAATATTATTGCATCATCAAATTTTCTAAGGTCTAAGCCAGTATGCTTCTCAATTTTGTCCAACCTATAAACTAAGGTATTTCTGTGCACATATAGCTGCCTTGAGGTTTCACTAACATTCAGGTTATTCTCAAAGAACTTCTGAATGGTATTTAGTGTTTCCTGATCTAGGGACTCAAAAGACCCATCTTTGAAAACTTCCTTCAAGAAAAGCTTGCACAAAGTAGTTGGAAGCTGGTAAATAAGCCTTCCGATTCCTAAATTGTCGTAATTAACAACATGCTTATCATTTTCAAAAATACCGCCCACCAAAAGGGCTATCTGTGCTTCCTTATAAGATCTTGCCACATCCTTAAGATTATCTACTATAGTTCCTATTCCCACATGGGACTTTACAATTAGCTCACTGCTTAAAGTATCAATTATGACTCTTGCAGTTTTTTGAACCTCCTTATAATCTTCGATGGATTTCATCTCTTTTATAAGGACAGTGTTCTCATCATCTATTGTAAGAATAAAATCTTTTGTTCTATTTGGAAAAAGATTTTGAATAACATCGTTAATAAAAACTTC
>Ga0123336_10004900_pt1 | contig 10757 bp, 10 predicted proteins | sample SSSSmetaG_FD_96466 | JGI IMG/M metagenome (GOLD analysis project Ga0123336, IMG submission 96466) | Glacier valley bacterial and archeal communities from Borup Fiord, Nunavut, Canada, to study Microbial Dark Matter (Phase II) - ​SSSS metaG | ecosystem: Environmental > Aquatic > Freshwater > Ice... | reverse complement strand
CAGAAACAACTACGCCATGCCTTCCTTCGACATCGTGAGCAAAGTGGACCCGCAAACGCTCGACAACGCCGTCAATACCGCCCAGAAAGAGCTGGCTACCCGCTACGACCTGCGCGACACGAAAGGCGGCATCGAGCTGGACAAGAAGGGCAACGTCATCACGCTCAGCTCCGAAAACTCGATGCGGGTGCGCGCCCTCGAAGATATTTTGCTGGCGCGCGTCGTCAAGCAGGGCATCGACGGCACGGCCCTTGACTTCACGGCCGAGGAACAGGCCAGCGGCGCGCTCGTCAAAAAAACGGTGAAAGTGCGCGCCGGCGTGGACAAGGACGCGGGCCGCAAAATCATCAAGGCCATCAAGGACAGTAAAATCAAGGTCGAGGCCCAGATGCAGGACGACCAGATTCGCGTTACGGCCAAGAAGATTGACGATTTGCAGGCGGTGATTGCCTTGTTGCGCCGGGCCGACATGGGCCAGCCGCTGCAATTCGTCAACATGAAAAGTTAATCGCAGATTTTGCGGACAGCTCGTCTGGCGTTGGATTTAATCGCAGATTATGCGCAAAGCTCGTCCCTCGTTATATTCTGACGTAAGAAAGAGCTAAGCTCAGGAAGAATTTTCTAGTGATTTTTTATTTATTACGTTAGAATCCAACGTCAGACGAGGTTCCAACGCCAGACGAGCTTTCTGCACAATCTGCGATTAATGTACGACTTCGCCGCTTTCACCCAAGTCGCCACCTGGGTTAGCTTATTGACGCTAACGCTGATGGAAATCGTGCTGGGCATCGACAACATCATCTTCATTTCCATCACCGTCAACCGCCTCGCCCCGCAGGAACAGGCCCGCGGACGCACTATCGGGCTGCTGTTAGCGCTGCTGTTTCGGGTGGGGCTGCTGCTGAGCATCTCCTGGATTGTGAGCCTGCGCACGGCGCTCTTCACGGTCCGTGTCCCGCCGCTCATCGAGCATTTCGGCGTGAGCGGGCGCGACTTGATACTGCTCGGCGGCGGGTTATTTTTGATGTATAAGAGCACGACTGAAATTCATTCCAAGCTGCAGGGCGAAGACGATGAGCTGCCCGAAGGCGGCGGCTACGCCCGGCTGCCGGCCATCATCGCCCAGATTATCGTCATCGACATCGTGTTCAGCTTCGACTCCATCCTGACGGCCGTCGGCCTCGTGGACAACGTGCTGGTGATGATTGCGGCCGTCATCGTGGCAATGGGCATTATGCTGGCTTTCAGCGGCGCGGTGGCGGGCTTCGTCAATCGCAACCCGACCATCAAGATGCTGGCCCTCTCGTTCCTGATAATGATTGGCTTCATGCTCGTCATGGAAGCGGCCCACAAAGAGGTCGAAAAAGGCTATCTGTACTTCGCCATGGCCTTTTCGCTGCTGGTTGAGCTGCTCAACATGCGCCTGCGCAAGAAAGGGAAAGCGGTGGTGCTGCACGACTCAACCTCGGACTGAGCCGTGGGAAGCGGGTGCTGAGTATCAGGGAACGTTGTCATGCAGAGCGCAGTGAAGCATGACAACGTCCCCTGATACATTGCCCATTAAAAATCCTTAAACTGAGCAGGGTCAGTTTGTAAACTGAGCGCCGACATTGGGCAAAGTGACGGGTAGGCCGTCCTTTGGGCTTTCACCAGCGACGCACCTGGCAGACGCGAAGCCAGGCTTCGTCGGGCGCGTGGTTTTGCCCCGCCCGCCATGCGCCGTTTTTTTAGCTTCGGGGGACGGTGCGGCGGCCGCCGACGCGGAGGGCGGCGCGTCAGTAGCCTAAGCGCGGCGCTGTGGCCCCTGCTATTGCTGCTGCTGACGGGGCCGCCGGCACGGGCGCAACGGCCGACAAAATTACCCAGCGCCCGCCCGGCCCCGCCCGAAGCCAGCGCGCGCCCGCTGCCGCCCCGCCAGCTCGAAGAGGCGTTGCGCCTGCTGTTGCGCGCCGACTCCATCCAGCAGCGGGCCGCGCACCCCGACCCGGAAGCGACCGGGCTGGTGCTCGACCAGACGCTGAGCAAGCTCGGGCGCGATTTCTACGAGCTGTTCTACGGCACCTTCCAGGCCCAGGCCGCCGGACTGGGCGATTATACCCTCGTGGTGAGCGAGCGCCCGCTACGCGGCAACGCGTCGCTCGTGGCGCTGAGCCTCAACGACAACGAGCTGCTCGAAATGCCGCTGCCCACCCGCGCCGACCAGCTCGAAGCCAGCGTGGCCTACGCCGTCGAAACTGCCCGCGACTACCTGCTGGAACAGCAGCGCATCAGCACCCAGCTCGAAGCCGGCCCCCGCAGCCCGCCTTAAAGTTGAGACAGGAGACAGGAGACTGTGCTAAGTGAGATGGGAGACGCTTGACGAGAAGTCTCAGGTCTCAGGTCTCCTGTCTCCTGTCTCCTGTCTAACGTCTCAGGTCTTACTAAACTCAACTGAAACAGCTACCTCTTTTCGCTTCCTATGAACATGAACAAGCTCTTTCTTCCGCTGCTGGCCGGGCTGCTGCTCGGCGGGGCCGCCCGGCCCGCCCAGGCCCAGCATTTCACCTACGAGCCGGTGAACCCAGCTTTTGGCGGCAACACCTTCAACGGGAGTTGGCTGCAAGCCAGCGCGGCGGCCCAGAACCGCATCGCCGACCCCACGGCCGCGGCCCAGAACGGGCTGGGCGGGCCGGGCGACGCGCTCACCCAGTTCACGACCAACCTCAATCAGCAGGTGCTGGCCCAGCTTAGCAACCGCCTGCTGACTTCGCAGTTCGGGCAGGGGGCCATCAAGCCCGGCACCTACAGCGTGGGCGCGTACCAGATAATCGTAGCCTCGGGCAGCGGCGGGCTGGTCGTGACGGTTACCGACCGGGGCACGGGCAATAAGACCACCATCACTATTCCGACCGGGCCGTGAGGACGCTCTGCGAGCTACCCCTGGCCTGGAGGCGCGCCTCCAAGCAGCTGGCGCGGCTGGCGCTGCTGCTGCCCGCGCTGCTGAGCAGCGGCTGCGCGGCGTATCTGCACCAGCACCTGCTGGCCACTCAGCCCGCTCGCCTCGGGGCCGAAGTGGCGGGCGATGGCTGGAGCCATCTGCCCGCTCCGCGCACCAAGCTGGTGGTGGCCGTTTATAAATTCCGGGACCAGACCGGCCAGTACAAGCTGCTCAACGCGGGGGCCAGCTTCTCGACCGTCGTGACGCAGGGGGCGACCAGCGTCCTGATTCGGGCGCTGGACGAGTCGCGCTGGTTCGAGTCGATTGAGCGCGAAAACATCGGCAACCTGCTCAACGAGCGCAAGATAATCCGCTCGACGCAGGCCGAGTATACCGTGCCTGGCCAGCCGCCGCCCGCGCCGCTGGCCCCGCTGCTCTTCGCCACCATCCTGCTCGAAGGCGGCATCATCTCCTACGACACCAACCTTATCACCGGCGGCGGCGGGCTGCGCTATTTCGGGGCCGGGGCGTCGGGGCAGTACAGGCAAGACCGGGTGACGGTGTATTTGCGGGCCATCAGCACCAATACCGGGCGGGTGATGAAAACGGTTTACACGTCGAAGATGATACTCTCGCAGCAGGTCAGCGCGGGCCTGTTTCAGTTCGTGGACTTCAAGCGGTTGCTCGAAACCGAAACCGGCTTCACGTATAACGAGCCGAGCGAGATGGCCGTGAAGGAAGCCATCGAAAAGTCGGTGCAGTCGCTGGTCATGGAAGGCATTCAGGCCGGCTACTGGACTCCGCGCGACACGGCCGAGCGCCACGGCCCGGCCATGCGGGCGTACGAGCGCGAAAAAACCGAAAACCTGACCCTCGATGCCCTGGGCCGGGTAGAGCGCCCGCGCCGGGGGCCGGTGGGCGTGGGCCTGCTGGCCGGCCCGCAGCGCTACGCCGGGGCCTACGCCCAGCCCCTGCTGGAGCCGGGCGGCGAACTGACCGTGCGCGGCCAGCTCAGCCCGGCCTGGAGCTTGTTTGCCAACGTGGGCCTGGTGCGCCTGGCCGCCGGCCCCAACGGCAGCTACTTCAACCAGCGCTTCAGCTACCTGGAAGCCGGGGCCATGCTGCGCCTGCTCCCGCGCGACCGCTTCACACCGCTGCTGCTGGCCGGCGGGGGCCTCACGGGGCGGACAAGCGAGCGGTTGCTGAGCGCCGCCGCGCCGCTGCCTCACCTCGTGGGCGGGCTGGGGGCCGAATACCTGCTCACCGACCACCTGGGCCTGAACGCGACGCTCGACGGGCACTACTTTTTCAGCAACGCGCTCGACGGCTACGCTCAGGGGCGGGCCACCACCCGCTACTGGGGCGGCCACCTGGGGCTGGTGCTTTATCTGGGCCACCCGCCGCGGAAATAGAGGTAGATATCAAGTATTGGGGGCCAGGACATTTGGTGCGTAAATGTCTGTTTTGAATTACTTCATTAAGCTAAAAAGATGAGTTGATACACAGTTCTCCTCAACCTCTGCGCCTTCTGCGAAGCCCTCTGCGCCCTCTGCGGGCTAAAACGACGCTAAGTACACGCCAATTTTAACTTGTCGATTTGCCCACTACCTACTAATAACTGAAATTGAATTATGAGCAGATTAACTTAAAATATACTCCTAAAGGAGTAGAGTGGGGCGTAAAGGGGGCCAATACCTTTGACCTGTTCTTCCGGCCGGAGGATGGTGTTCTCTTCTTCCCACTTTTTCAATCGCTCATTTCCCATGAATACGCTCAAAATCAAGCTGCTGGCCGCCTCGCTCTTCGTCGTCGCCGCCGCGCAAGCCCAGAATATTTCTTACGTCCAGCAAATCGGCCTCGGCCAGGCCGCGGTCGTTTCGCAAATCGGCGGCCTGAACACGGCCGATATCTACCAGGGCGGCGTGGCCCCGGCCGGCAGCCACAACAACATGGCTATGCAGAGCCAGGTCCACGCCGGCTCGGCCGGCAAAAACTACGAGCGGGCCGAGCAGTTCGGCAGCATGAACACCTCGAGCCAGACCCAAAGAGGCTCCGGCAACGACGGGCGGGTGTTGCAGAACCGTCAGGCGACCTCCAACCAGGCCTCGCAGTCGCAGACGGGGTCGAAGAACTTCGCCAGCATCTTCCAGACCGACGAGCTGAACAAGTCCACCCAGACCCAGTCGGGCACGAGCAACGCGGTCTATTCCTTCCAGAGCGGCGATGCCAGCGTCTCGACCCAGACCCAGAGCGGCACCAGCAACTTCGCCCTCGTGAACCAGCCCGGCGACCTGAACAACGCCAGCCAGAGCCAGAGCGGCACGGGTAACGGCGCGAGTGCTTACCAGTTCGGCGACCGCAACAAGGCTACCCAGACCCAGTCGGGCACCGGTAACGGGGCGTTCATCGACCAGGTCAGCAACCGCAACGTGGCCAGCCAGAGCCAGAGCGGTACGTCCAACTCGGCCATGACGGTGCAGTACAGCATCGACAGCAACGCGAGCGCGATTGTGCAGAGCGGCACGCTGAACATGGCCTCGGTGTCGCAGCACTAGGTATGAATGGCGGTCGGCCGGCACGCAGTGCCAGTCGCTTAGCAGCCGGGTTTCGGGTTGGCGGCGAGCCAGCATCGGAACCCGGCTTACCGGCGAAAGCAAGTCGGCGCGCCGCCGGGTACGCGGCCAGCGGCTGCTTCCGGCTTAGCTGGTCAATTATCCTGCTCGATTACCATAAATCTTCTTATTCCCGCTTTCGAATGAAAACCTCTCTACTCCTGCTGCTGGCCGGTGCCTTGCTGCCGTCGCTGGCTCAGGCCCAGCCCTCAGCCCAAGCGCCGGCCCAAACGTCGAATTCGGCCGGCGCGGCGCTCGCCACCGGGCAGCCGCTGCCCCCGGATTTGCTGCTCAATTTCTCGCCCGCTGCGCGCAACGAGGCGCTGCTGCTGCAAAGCGGCACCGGCAACGCGGCGTACCTCAACCAAGCCAACCCCACCAGCCCGGGCGGCCGCGCCAACCTGGCGGCCATCACGCAAGCCGGCGCGGGCAACGTGCTCGCCGTGCAGCAAACCGGCGCGGGCAACGGTGTGCGCTTCGCCCAAGCCGGCACCGCCAACCAAGCCACCCTGCGCCAGACTGGCACCGGCAACGACCTTGACGGGCAGCTCAGCGGCAACTATAATCAGCTCAGCGTGGCGCAAACCGGCACCGGCAACCGCTACTCGACCCAGCTCAGTGGCACGCAAGGGCGCTACCAGGTCGAGCAGCTTGGCACCGACAATCAGCTCATTCAGCGCGAAAACGCCACCACCACCCAGCCCGGCTACTCGGTGCGGATGGCGGGCACCGGTATCCGGCTCCGCATCGAGCAGGGACGGTGACTCTTTTGGTGCTTAGGGCTGGGTGCTTGAGGGCGTTATCATGCTCATCTGGCGTCCGCGCAGCGAAGCATCTCGCTCGTAGCATTGCTAAGCTAACGTTTGATTTTACTGCGCCACGCGAGATGCTTCGCTGCGCGGACGCCAGATGAGCATGACAACGCCCCCAACCACCGGACACCCATCCCCAATCCTTCAACTACCCCACCATGAAAACTATATTTCTGCTCGCGGCCACCACGGCCGCCACGCTGCCCTTAGCGGGCAGTCAGACGGAATCGGCCCCGTACCAGGCCGAGCTAGTGACGCGCCAGATAGGGGCGACCATGCGCGTGAGCGGCCTGTGCCGGAGCGTGGCGGGGCCGGGCGGGCGCTTTCGCTACGAGCTGGAAGCCGAGCGCATCGGTCCCGGCGGCCACTCGGTTTCCAGCCAGGGCGGCCACTTCGCGCTGGCCGCCCGCCAGGAAGTGCTGCTGGCCCAAACTACCCTCGGCGGGCTTGGTCCCGAGGCCCACTACCGGCTGCGGCTGCGCGTGTATGACGCGGCCGGCCAGCCTGTGGCCCAGGACTCGGTGAATCACTGAGTAGCTGTTTGGGTCAGCTGTCCCGCTTGATTTCGCCAAGACGTGAGGCGTGAGACGCTTGCCAAGAAAGTCTCATGTCTCACGTTTCAAAGTCTCAAAATCTCACACATAAGCCTCACAACGGCAGAAGCTCTTAACTCGAACAGCTTACAAACCCGACCTCTTTCCCACCCGCTTGCTGTTTTCCTCGCCCTATGAAATACCTGCTACTCGCACTCGTCGGCCTGGGGCTGGCCGGTTGCGCCACCGAAACCGTGGTGCCGGCCCTCTACGGTACGCTGGCCGGCCGGGTGCTCGATGCCCGCACCAATCAGCCGCTGGCCAGCGTCGTGGTGAGCACCGTGCCGGCCACGAGCGGCTTTCTGACCGATGCCAAAGGGCAGTTTTCCATCAGCCAGGTGCCGGCGGGCACCGTGGCGCTGAGCGTACACAAAACCGACTACGCCGACCAGACGCTGAGCGTTATCGTGAGCCAGGACCAGACCCAGACCGTGGCGTTACTGCTCGAACGCGCGTCGGCCACCGCGCCCCCGGCGGCCGCCAGCCAGCCCAGCCTCGCCCACGCCACCACCGGCCTGCCCACGCAGGTGCTGCTGGGCTGGCGCACCCCGGGGGCCGCTCGCGCCGACTCTTTGCGCTATACCGTGATGCTCTACGAGGGCGCGTCGGTGTATCAGCGCGAGCTGCTGACTAACGCCCGCGACACGAGCGTGCTGGCCACCGGCCTGCGCTACGGCACCGTCTACTACTGGCAGGTGACGACGCGCAACCCCGCCGGGGCCAGCGCCCGCTCGGTGCTGTGGAGCTTCCAGACCCAGCCCCTGCCCGATAACCGGGTGCTGTTCGCGCGCCTGACCGGGGCCAGCACCAATATTTTTTCCGCGACCATCACCGGCACCAGCCTCGTGCAGCTCACCACCGGCACCACCACCCAGACGGCCCCGCAGCTCAGCCCCAACCGCGACCAGGTAGCCTATACCTCGAACGCGACCGGGCAGTTTCAGCTCTACACCATGAGCCGCGACGGCTCGAATCAGCGCCGCATCAGCACCCTGGCCGTGGAGGGCTACAACAATGCCGGCGTGGGCTACCGCTGGTCGCCTGATGGGGCGCAGCTGCTCTACGCGCACTACGACCAGCTTTATCGCATCAATCGCGACGGGACCGGCCTGCAGCTGCTGGCGACGGCCCCGCCCGGCCGCCACTTCCGCGAGTGCGACTGGACCGTGCAGGGGGGGAGCGGGGGCCGGTTGGTGGTGCAAACCGTGGGCGTGAACGTATATGATGCCGAATTATACTTGCTCAACGTGGACGGCAGCAACCCCGTGCTGCTGCTGAGCAACCTGCCCGGCCGGCTCGACTCGCCCAGCTTCAGCCTCGACGGCAGCCGCGTGCTCTACACCCGCGACGTGGCAGGCTTCAACAGCGCCACCGGCCGCCAGCTTGATGCCCACCTCTTCACCCAGCGGCTCGATGGCACTGGCCTGCTCGACGTGACGACGGCCAACAACGTGACCAAGCCCGTGGGCACCAACGACCTGACCCCGCGCTACTCGCCCGACGGCTACTCCATCGTGTACGTCAACCAGGCCAACGATAACCTCACGCCCGGTAGCGTCTTCACCATCGAAGCCAGCGGCAACAACCGCGCCCTGGCTTTTGGTAATGCCGCCCTGCCGGATTGGAAGTAGGAGGCTTTTGGTGCTTGGGTATTGGGTATTGGGTATTGGGTGCTGAGTCTGTTCTTAAGCCAAACACCAAGCACCAAGCACCAAGCACCAATACCCAATACCCAGTACCCAAGCACTAAACCCCGACCCCCTCCAGTATTGCGCCCGCGCCCAGGTGAGCCAGGCGCTGGCTCAGGTCGGCGGATTTAATTTTGGCCCGGATGTTCTGGCGGTGGGTTTTCACGGTCAGGCAGCTGATGAAAAGTTGTTGGGCGATGGCGGCTACGGTGGCTCCGGCCAGGGTCAGGGCCAGAATCTGCCGCTCGCGGCCGCTCAGCTCGTCGGGTCCGTGCGGGCGCGGGCGGGTGGCCAGCCAGGCGGCGAAGCCGGGGTAGTCGAGGGTGAAGCCCACGTCGGTGGTTTTTTTATGGGCCGTGAGGTCAGTAAAGACGTGCGCCTGAGCCAGCGAGCGTCCGTACGCGTCCTGGCTCAGGCTGAAGCTCTGGCGCAGCACGTGCAAGTAGTGGCCCGCCCGGTCGCGCAGGCGGTAATCGAGGCTGAAGCAGGGCTTGGTGCCGGGCGTGGGCGTGGCCCAGGGGCTACGCAAAAACTCGCGGGCCAGGGCCGAGGCCCGGTCCACGGCCGCCACGTCGGCCGGGTGGATGGCTTCGTGCAGGCGCTCAGGGCTGAGCTGGTCGGTGTGGGCGTAGCCCAGCAGGCGCTCGGTCGAAGGGCTGCAATACAGGCAGCACGGCGGCGACCCGGCCAGCACCAGCAAAAACTGGCTGGTAAACAGGTCCTGGGTCAATTGCCGGGCGGCGGCCCGCACCTGCTCGTCGGGCAGCGGGCAGGTAGGAACTCCCCCGGCGGCGGCCACCAGGTCGTAGTAAGTCAGCATAGCAGTAAGCAGCAAGGGTAGGACACGGCAGCAGCGCCGTAGTAAGCGCAAAGGTGCGGCCCCGGCCGGCCGTCGAATCCTGCCGCTGGTCAGTCCTGAAACTGATATTGAGCAGCTTTGGCAAGTAGGCGCGCGGTCAGAATCAGGTAGTGAGCAGCGGGTACAATCTTCTGCCCTCCAATAGTTTGCTGAAGCTGCTGCTTACAGCGGCTTCGGAGTCTGTGGGCGGGCAAATACGGGCAAATGCGGGCGGGCGGCGAGAAAGCCGCCCGCGCCACTTTGGCCCCGAAACTGCCGTAATAGGTATGTCCTGCTGCCCGTCTTTCTAACCTTAACTACTGGCTCCGCCGACCAGCTCGTAGCGTGTGGCTAGCTGCCGCAGCCGCTCGGGGGCCAGCAGCGTGATGGTGCTGCCGCGGGTGCCCACCAGGCCCTCGTGCTTGAACTCGGCCAGCATCCGGGTACTGGTTTCCTTGCTGGCCCCCATCAGCGCGGCCAGGTCTTCGCGGGTGATGGCGATGGCGAAGGGGTGCGGCTCGTCGTCGTGGTCGCCCTCAGCGGTGCCGGCGACGGAGTGGCCGTAGGTGCGCAGCAGCAGCAGCAGGGCTTCGGCCAGGCGCTCGCGCACGGGCTTGTAGGCCAGGTGAAGCAGCCGCTCGGCGGCCTCGCCCAGGCCCTGGGCCAGCAGCCGCAGCAGGGCCGCCCCCACGGCGGGGTTGGTGCGGACCTGCTCCAGAAACAGCGCCCGCGGCAGCAAACACACCGTGCAGTCGCTCATGGCCACCGCCGACACCGCGTGCGTGGTGCCGGCCAGCAAGCTGCGAAAGCCCAGCACCTCGCCCCCGCCGGCCAGCCGGATAATCTGCTCTTTGCCGTCGCCGCTGGTTTTGGTCAGCTTCACCCGGCCCGCGTGCAGGCAGTGGAGGCCGGCCGGCCGGCCCCCTTCGCGGTAAATCAGCTGCCCCGGCCCGTAGCGCTGACTCGGCTCCTCGTGGCGCAGCCAATCGACTTCGGCGGCCGAGCCGCAGCGCAACAGCTCGCGCAAGGGGCTGGTGCAGTGCTGGCAGGAATGAGGCACGGGGAGCGACATAGCTCAAGGACTAAAGCGAGTGAAGCCCCGGCTGAGCCGGGGCGGGCCTAGGGGAGGCTCCTTCGCGGCTAACAAGGTAGTCATTAGCAGCAGGATACTGAGTAGACTTGTTCCCAAATAGTATTTTTGGGAATGCTTGACGTGAATACGATAACCGACGACCGGCAAATGCGGGCCTTAACGGGCCTTGACCTAGCGGCGTTTTGTGCGCTGGCCGACCCCTTT
>Ga0123336_10004896_pt1 | contig 10761 bp, 5 predicted proteins | sample SSSSmetaG_FD_96466 | JGI IMG/M metagenome (GOLD analysis project Ga0123336, IMG submission 96466) | Glacier valley bacterial and archeal communities from Borup Fiord, Nunavut, Canada, to study Microbial Dark Matter (Phase II) - ​SSSS metaG | ecosystem: Environmental > Aquatic > Freshwater > Ice... | reverse complement strand
TGGATGGGCTGGAGTTTGCGAAAGACAACGCCCCGCCCGCCCCGCCCATCATGACCCAAGCCCGGATCACCGTGGATTTAAGTAGCGGTCGCCAACCGATCAGCCCGCTGATCTACGGGATGTCGCTGGCTCCGGCGGCGGTCATCCAGGAGGCCAATATCCCGCTGAACCGCCTGGGCGGGAATCCCTATTCCCGTTACAACTGGACCCTCGGCAGCGCCCGCAACTCCGGCAGCGATGATGGTTTCCGCAACTATATGCGCGAACCCGCTGATCCGGCCTACAAGCAGCCGTCGGGGCTGGCCGATATGTGGTTCAAGACGAATAAAGCGGCGGGGGCGGAGATCCTGCTGACGGTGCCGCTGATAGGGTATGTCGCCAGGGATACCACCAGCCAATCAAGCGGAGTACCCGACGCGGGCGGCGCGCCTGTGACGTCGGGTTCGGCGGCGATTCCCGGTTATGACCCCCGGCAAAATCAGGCTGCCACGAGTGTGCAATCGTATCCACGCAAGAGTCGGCCCTTTCAGGATCCCCCAGACCCCGCCGCGCCTGCGGTTTATCAGGACGAATGGATCAATCATCTGACCCACGCCTTTGGTACGGCCGCGACCGGGGGAGTCCGCTTCTACGCGATGGATAATGAACCCGACCTGTGGGCCGATGCGACTCACGTAGATGTCCATCCCACCCGCGTGGCCTACGATGATCTGTTGAAGCTGTTCCTGGATTATGCCCAGGCGGTGAAAGCGGTCGATCCCAGCGCCCAGGTCACCGGACCGGTCGTGTCAGGCTGGACGGGCTTCTGGTACTCGGCCCTGGATCGCAGCAATGACAGCTTTCACACTGCCGCCGACCGCGCCACGCACGCTGGTATGCCGCTACTCCCCTGGTTCCTCGATCAGGTCCATAAGCACGACCAAAGTACGGGCCAACGCACCCTCGACGTGCTGGACATCCACTATTACCCGCAAGCGCAGGGTGTCTACAGCGCCAAGGCCGACGCGGCAACGGCGGCGCTGCGCCTGCGCTCCACCCGCAGCCTCTGGGACCCGTCCTATGTGGATGAGTCCTGGATCGGGCGCAGCGACCCCAAGCAGGTCATGCTGATCCCGCGCATGAAAAACTGGATTGATCAGTATTATCCCGGCACCAAACTGGGAATTACCGAGTGGAACTGGGGCGCAGAAGGGACGATGAACGGCGCACTTGCCATTGCTGAGGTGCTGGGTATTTACGGCCGCGAGGGGGTGTATCTGGCGAACTACTATACGAACCCCCCGCTTGGCTCGCCGGGCCTCGTGGCTTTCAAGCTGTACCGCAACTTCGACGGCCGGCGCGGCACTTTCGGGGATGTATCGCTGGGTAGCCAGTCGTCGGACCCAGCGAAACTCAGCGTCTTCGCGAGCGAAGATACCGCGACCCACCAGATCAAGATCATGGTCCTGAACAAGACGGCGCGCGAGCAACTAGCGACGCAACTCGCGCTGCGGGGCGGCAGCGTGGGGGGCACCGCCCAAGTCTATCAACTCAGCGCGGCGATCTCATCAACAATCCAGGCGCTGCCGGATGCGCCGTTAACGGGGTCGAGCCTGAGTTATGGGTTCCCTCCGTATTCCATCACCCTGCTGGTGATCGACAAAGGGCACGAATAGCCGCCGGTGCAGATCAGAAAAGGGCGGCCCGCCCAATCAACGCGAGCCGCCCTTCGCTGCAAGCGCACGGCTACTCGCGGGGGCGGGTGGCGTGCATGAACAGGTCGTAGCCTTCCTCGCGCCGGCCCCACAGCCAATCGCTGATCCTGACCGCCGGATAGCCGAAGGGGAACATCGCCAGGAACGGGAACCCGGTGAAGCCGCGCATTTCGCCCCACACAAACAGGCGGTGCGCCAGCGGCGAATGGAAGGCGTAGCGGTGCTTATCAACCCGGAAGCCGGCCGTCGTCACCACCTGGGTGAGGGAGGGGGTCGTCCAGAAGTTCTCCACATAGTAATGTACGCGGTGGTGTTCGCGGATCGCGGGCGTGATCTCCCGGTAGGTGAAGCTATCCACATGCAGGACCAGCCGACCGCCCGGCTTCAGCACCCGAAAGGCTTCGTTGATAGCCGCCTGCGGGTTGTGGAAGTGTTCTAGCGCGCAGACACTCACCACCTTGTCGAAGGTGTGGTCGGCATACGGCAACGCCTCGGCGTTGCCCAGGCGGTACTCGACTCCGGGCACATTATGATAGGTCAGCGCATTGGCAATGCGTTGCGGATCAAGATCGATGGCCGCGACCCGCGCCCCCCGCGCCGCCATCTTGCGGCTGTAATACCCGTCGCCGGAAGCCACGTCGCAGATATACTCGCCCGGCCCTGGCTGCAAATACTCCTCGATCAACCGCCACTGCGTCCGGCGCAAATAGTGGAAATCATGGCGGTGTTGGTAGGCCGTCCGTTTCAAGGTGGCTACGACCCCTTTAGCCACGGGATACGGCTGCAATTCCTGCGGATCGATAACACCCTGCGGCTGATTTTGTACATCCGTGACCATGTAACTCCTCCAGTTGGTTGCTAACCCGCGCCCGCGCCCCGCAGACGTGCCCCAGAGCAGGGGGAGCCCCAACTAGCGGGGCCGGAACGGGGCGCCGAACACTGCTTTGAGTGTAGCAAGGCCGGCTAAACGAATGATGAATAGGCGCTGTGCTTGATACTACAGAACATCAATGACCCCACCGCCCGCCCCGCCGGCGATTAGGCGACCGGGCACCGGCGGGATGCGGGTTCCGCGCCACAGCGCCGCGCCGCCCCACCCGCAGTGCGTGACCCCCCGCTGGGCTGCGGTTGGGGCACCGTCCAACGCGCGGCGCCGGCGCGACGGTCGGTAGCGCCCTGTAGCAAACCACCGCAGCGCTAAACATTGCAATTCCTCAAGAATCACCCCCCGCACAGCGGCTTGCTGAATTGTCAGTGCGAATCTTACAGATTGGGCGGGTGGTATGCCTAAATAATGACAGCAGCGCTTGCATCCGTCGCCGGCCCAGTTCACCCACCCGTAACTCGTGTCCGCTAAGATGGTGTTGAGCCTGAAGATATACCTGCCCTGATGGCTCGTCCTTGCGCGGTACTGTGTCAGCCCCAGCGATCAACAGGGAATCGCCGGCGCCGGCGAATAAGGAGGCTCGATATGCAACGCCGCATAGAATTGTTGGGTGCCGGAATCGATGATGTCACGCTGGATGAAGCTGTAGATCACATCGCGGCGTTCCTCCATGCCCGTGGAGCGCACCAAGTCGTCACCGTCAATTTGGACTTTCTGCGACTCGCGCGCGAGAATGCGGCATTCGGCGCGATCATTAACCAGAGCGCGCTCGTCGTCGCCGACGGGATGCCGCTGGTCTGGGCATCGCGCTGGTTGGGCCAGCCGCTACCTGAGCGCGTCACCGGGGGCGACCTGTTCAGCCGCGCCTGCGCCCTCGCCGCACAACAGGGGTATCGCATCTTTTTGCTGGGGGGGGAGTCGGGGGTGCCCGAAGCCACAGCCGACCTGATCGCCGCGCAGTACCCTGGCGCGCAGGTCGTCGGAGCCTACTCGCCGCCGATGGGTCCGTTTTCTGCGGAGGAAGATCGGCACATTGTGCAAATGATCCAGGCGGCCCAACCGGATATTCTGTTCGTGGCCTTCGGCGCGCCCAAAGCGGATACCTGGATCGCCACGCACCAGGACGTTCTACAGGTGCCGGTGGCTATCGGCGTGGGTGGTGTCTTCAATTTTGCTACCGGGCGCGTCCGGCGTGCGCCCCACTGGATGCAGCGCTGCGGCGCGGAGTGGCTATTTCGCCTGATCCAGGAGCCGAGCCGGCTATGGCGGCGCTATTTCCTGTACGATATGCCCATTCTGGCGCTACTCGCGGCGGCGGCGCTCCACAGCCGGCTGAACTCTGCACCCGCAGCGGCCCCCGTGCGGGGCGGCAGCGCGGCCCTGGAGCCCGCTGGCACCCTGGCCCGGCTGGAACCGCCGGCAGGAATCCCACGCCATTCGCCGGCGGCGATATTGCGGCGCCCGGCCGCATGACGGCCGGGGCTGTGTCAAGGTCGGGCAAAGGGTAGGGGCGTAGGGGCACGGAGCCCGTGTTGGGCGCGGCGGGTGCGCGCCACCCTGGCCCGTCCGCTTGCCCGCGCCCGCACCCGACACGGGCTCCGTGCCCCTACCCCGCACGCCCTGCCCCCGCGCAATGCAACACCCTGCTCCTCGACTTTGACACAACCCCGGCTGTATGACGGCCGGGGCTTGATATGCTGTGGCGGGCTGCCGTCGCAGGACACGCCAGCCAGGGCCGATTGGATAATGGGATGCCACAAAGGCGGACAATTCTACTGGCGGAGCGCGATAGGGTTGCGACCCAATTGTTGCGCTTCATTTTAGAATCTAGTGGGTTGGCGGTGATCACGACGCAGGGCGGGCGGAATCTGATCGAATTCGCGCGCACCTGCAATGTTGACCTCATCCTGACGGAGACCGCACTGCCCGATCACGACGGTATGCAGCTATGCCGCCAACTGCGGGCCGATTGGCGCACCCGCGATATCCCCATCGTGTTGCTCGCCTCGTATGCCGACCAGGAATCCCGGATTCGCGGTCTGTTGGCCGGTGCCGACGATTATATCAGCAAACCGGCGGATCTCACCGAATTGATCCTGCGGCTGAATCACTGGATCGATGTTTACGCTGGTCAGGCGCAACGCTGCCCGATCACCCGCTTACCCGGCCACCAGATGACGCGGGACTACGTGACCGCGCTCTGTAGCCGGCCGGCGGCACCGCCCTGGGCGCTGTTCTGTCTCAATCTCCGCAATTTCCGGGTGTATAACCAAATATATAGTCACGCGGCCGGCGACGACCTCCTGAAAATGGTCGCCGGCTTGCTGCGCCAGGGGTTACATCGGCCCACAGACGGCTTGTTGTTTGCCGGCCATCCGGGGGCCGATCATTTCACCGCCGTGGTGCCGCTCAGTGCGGCCACCACGACCTGCGAAACCTTGATCGCGGAATTCGACCGGCGGATCCTAGAATTCTATCCAGAAGGGCACCATACCGACCGCTACGACATGGTGATAGATCGGCGGGGAGTGCTGCACCGCGTCCCGTGGGTCACGCTTGCCATCGGCGTGATCACCGCAGACCTGTGTGACCAGGAGAATATTGACTACCTCGCCTTGGAAGACATTGGCACAGCCGTCGTCAAAGGCAGCAACGTCGAAGCGCAAAGCTCTTATCATGTCAACCAACGCCGCATCGTCGGCCGGCCGGCCGCCCCCTAAGCACCCACCCCCTCTGGCGTGGCACGGGCAGCACGTCCGGTGATCATAACCACCGCGCGCCCCGGCACGGTGCGGCGCGCTACCCTCCCGGTTCCGCACGATCCGGGCGTTGCCCCAGCTCCCCCACCCGTCCGCTACGCTTACATCTTACAGCCTGCGCGCATGAACGCGCGCAGGCTGTAGCCCGTGTCGCTGCCACGCCACCCGCGCTCGCCCTGGCGGGCATGGGGGGTATTGCGGGCACAGTGGGCGTTCCACTTTTGGCCCGCAAGCGCGTATTATGCCGCGCACGACCAGGGTCGCACCTGTCGGCCCCTCTGCGTCGAATGGACCACCCGCACGCATCACTCGTATACCGCTCCCCGCCAGGAAATCGAATCTCAACTGCTGCAATAGGCGTTGCGCGCGGTGGCGCACGCGTTCCAGAGCTTCTTTGTGCCACGCGCCCGCAATCCCCTGTTCGGGCACAAGCAGCGCGGGGTGTCGTCCTTGCGCTGCCCTGCTGAATTTCTCGTAGCTTACCGGTGTATTCACCGATCTGTAATAATTCTCAGTTACAATGACTTTACAGCCTAAATAATGAGTAATGAGTAATGAGTAATGAGTGTAACCGAAGCCGATGACTTCTGCGGAGTCGGGCATCATCCGTCTGCCACGGTGTTGGGCGTAATGTGCCCTGCGGCCCCTGACGAGATCGGATCGCCCACAGTCGCGGCTTGGTCGCGGAACAGGCCAGACCGGGCGGTATAGCTCCCGCAAGGCCCCGCTCTGCGGTCACATCCGCACAATACTGAGAAAAGTGAGGTAGGTCTCAATGGGTGAGGCGCATCTGCACCGGGTGCCCGATCAGCCACGTCAGGCAGAGCGTATGGCGGGCAAAATCGCGCCATCCCTGGCCGGGGAACGTAGCGGCCGGCGCAGCGGTAAAGCGCTCGGTGACCAAGTCTGGTTTGATCTAGCGACCCGGCTCGTACTCTTATTGCTGGGGGCGCTGCATCTCTGGCGCTATGGCGCTGCGGGCGACGCACAGGCGATTGCGACCGTGCTGGTCGTCTACGGCGGCATGGTGGCAATCGCCTGTTTGCGCCTGGTCACTATGGTATACCGCCCCGGTCGGCGGATGGGGATCCTCGACGAAGGCGACGCGGGCGAACGGGCGTTACTCAACTTTCTGATCGATGCGACATTTGTCGCGGCGGTAGCGGTCCTCGCGCCGTATTCGGCGCTCATGCTGACCGGCCTGATTCTCCTCGTGGGGCTGCGCCTGTTTAGTCGCGCCGCCGCTGCGGGTAGCGCGCTCATCTCTCTGCCGTTCTGTTTGGGCATCCTCGTGCTGACCATCCGCTACGCGGGCGCGCTGACTACCCCCGCCGGCGGCGCTTGGCTAGTGTCTGGTGTCATGCTGGACACCAGCTTGCTGATCCTCGCCTTGCGGGTGGTACAGTGGGTCAATCGGATCGACCCAGCGGGCCGGCGGGGGCGGGGCGGCCCAGAGCGTGCCACGGCCGCCGATGCCGCGCACCCAGCACCGCCGCCCACCGACTCCCAGACCCTGGAGGAGCAACTCTTGCGCTTAACGGTACTCCAGGAGGGCATCAGCGCGATGAATTCGGCGATGGCGCTGACCGATCTGCTGCAAATGGTGGTGACGAACGCGGTCCGGGTACTCAAGGCCGAACAGAGCTCTATCGGCCTGCTGGACGATACGACGGGGGAACTGGTGATCCAGGCGGCCACCGGGGTCCAATCAGGTGCCCTCGGCAACCAGCGCTTCGCGCCTGGTGTCGGGGTCGCGGGCTGGGTCATTCAACACGGGCAGCCCTTGAAAGTGGACGATGTCGAAAACGACTCCCGCTACTTGCATGCGTATAGCGCCGACTACACCGGACCCACGACGCGCTGTATTTTGTGTGTCCCACTGAAAGTCGAACGGCAGGTGATCGGCGCGCTCTGTGTCACCCATTCCCAGCCCGCTGTCCTGACGGCAGACGATGAACGACTCCTGATGACGTTTGCCGAGCAAGCCTCGCTCGCGGTCCACAAGACGCGGCTCTTGGAGCAACGCACCCGTCAGGGTGATGAACTCCGCCGGCGCGGCGATTTGATCGCCAGCCTGATGTCGATCCGTGAGGCGTTGTTGAGTTCGCTGGAGTTACCGGAGGTTCTCAGCACGATCCTCACCCAGATCCGGGAGCTCATCTGGTCCGACGATGCGGCTATCTATCTGCTCAATGTACGGACAGGCGAACCGCAGTTGGCGGCCTCCCTGCGCCAGCGCGGTGTCGCCGAGGAACATATACTGCGCCCAGGCGCGGCCACCTGGGCCTTGTGGGAGCGGGCTCTACTCAGCGGCCCTATCGCCAATTGCAGCCCAACCGGGTGCCTGCTGTTTATTCCGCTCATCCGGCGCGGAGTGGCGCTGGGGTGTATCATACTCATGCGCCCGGTGGACAGCCCGTTTCTCGAGAGTGAACGGGATGCGGCCGCGCTGCTGGCCGAAGCGGCCACCCTTGCGGTGGACAATGCACAGCTCTTCAGCAGTCGATCATTGCAGCAACAGCAGGCGACCGCCCTCTATCAACTTATGATTGAAGTAGGCCAAGCCCGCACGCGGCACGAGTTGGGCCAAGTGGTCTGCACACAAATTCAGAAGCTCACGCGCGCCGGGGCTGCGGCCCTGCTGATCAATGACCTGGATCAAGGTAAGTTCTCCGGTTGCGCGGCGAGTGGCGCGTGGCAGAACGATCCGCAGGTCGAGAGTGTGAACCTGTCCGGCCAGGGCGATTCTTTCGTCGGGGGCGTGCTGCTCATGCTGCAACAGCGGAACCCCGGACAGCTCTTGATCCTGCCCGCCGCGCCGCCGCAATGGCAGACCATCTTCGGCACGGCTCCGGCGCTTGCCATCCCCCTAACGCTGGGCCGCCGCATATTGGGGTTGCTGATTCTCCAGCCGGAGGACGATCCCGCCGTACCGGACGATCTCTTAGGCACCTTGAGCCTCGCCGTCTCCTATTGCGTCGTGGCCCTGGAACATGCGGAACTCCTGGAACAGGCCGTGCGGACGGCGCGGCAGAGCGCGACGCTGCACAAGTCGGCGACCGGAGTCTTATCGGCACTTGATGTGGAAACGGTCGTAGAGACCACTGCGGCCAGCTGTTTGGGAGCATTGCCCATCGAATCGTGCGCGGTCTATCTGCTGGATGCCGAGCACGAACAGCTCGTCCGCCACGGCCTACAGGTGCGCCTGGGTGCCGAGCACGACGGCTGGCAACCGGAGACGATTCCGCTGGGGAGATCGCTGTCCATCCTTGATGCCATGCGCTCGCCGGGGCTGGTTGCGGACGACGGCCCGCTGGGGCGGGAGTCGATTGCGGCCACCGGCCGGCCCGTCGTGATCCTCGCGCGGCTCATGGGCAGCGGCGAAGTCATGGGCCTAGTCCGCCTGACTACTTGCGTGCCCCCGTTGGAATTCATGCGGCGTTACACCACGTTTTGCCAGACCCTGTTTATGCACGCCGGCGGCGCGCTGCAACGGAGTTTTCTCTTTACGACGACCGCCCGCCAAGCGGCGAAGCTACGCGAGCGGACCCGCTACCTCGACGACATCCTGCGACTCGGCAACGTGCCCACGGCGCGGGTGCCCGCGCATTTGCTCTTGCCGCCGCTCGCGGCGGGCATCGCCGCGAGCCTGGGTTTTGCCTATGCCGAGATTGGCGCATTGAGCGAGGATGCGACGACGGTGCAATGGTATGCCGGTGCCGGTGCCGGCGAGCGGCGCACGAGCCTGGCCTTCCCGTCGCCCGTCTCGCAGACGGTGGTGGATGGGCTACTCCAGCGAGGCCATGCGCCTACGTCCGGCTTCAAGGGCGTGTACCTGACGGACACACTGATCGCAGGATGCATGCCCGGCGCGGTTCCGGCGCTCGCCGCTGGGGACGGGCGCTTGATTCTGCTGCCCCTCGAATCGACTGCGGGCACCATCCTGGGGTACCTGCTCGCGGCCGCAGACCCCGTGCCGGCCACGCAGATGCGCGACGAGCAGGAACTGCTGGAGGTGCTCAGTATCTTTGCTCAACGCGTCGCCCTGCACCTAGAGAATGAACAAATCTACGCCCAACTCCTGGCGAGCAAACGGAAGATCGAGGCGGTGGTTCTCTCCATCAGTGAAGGGGTCATCGTCACTGACGGCGCCGGCCGCATGGTACTCAGCAACAGCCTCGCCGATCAGACGTTGGGCGTGCCGGCGCTCGAGAGCCAGGGCCACCCCCTCGCACGCTTCATTCACAATCCGGCGCTGTTACAACAGGTTGACGAGTGCTTGGCAACGGGGAAGGCCAGCACCGCCGACGTGGATTTCCCGGTTGGGCGTGAAGTACGGACCTATCAGGCCGCCGTTGATGCGATCACCGGCGGGGTAGGCGGTGCGCTAGGGGCGGTGCTGACCCTGCGCGATGTGACCCTGGCGCGCGCCAGCGAACGGGCAAAGTCCGACTTTCTCTCCATTGTCTCGCACGAACTACGCACGCCGCTCAACTCGGTCATGGCCTTCCTCGATATTATTCTCATGGGCAAGACGGGTCCGCTCACCGCTGTGCAGGCCGATTTCCTGGCAACCGCGAAGCAAGAATCGCTCGGCTTGCAACGCCTGATCGACGAGCTACTGGATTATACGCGGTTGCAGAGCCGGATGTTGCGGCTGGAGCAGGTACCGATGGATCTGTCGGCCGTGATTCTGCGAGTTGCCCGCAAGGTGGCTCCCCAGGTGAGCCAAGAGGACTTGTGTTTGACCAATGACGTACCGGCTGACATCTTGGTGATCGGCGACGAGGTCCAGCTGGAACAGGTTTTCAATAACCTGTTCGACAACGCGATGAAGTTCAGCCGGCCAAACGGTGAAATCACGGTGGATGCCTGCCTGCACGGCGATACCATCGTCGTGCGGGTTAAGGACACCGGCGCAGGCATTCCGCCCGCCCAGTTGGCCCAGGTGTTTGAACGATTCTTCCAGGCTGAGAACCGCCCAGAGCGCCGGAAGCCCGGCCTCGGGCTAGGCTTGGCGATTTGTAAAGGGATTGTGGAGGCGCATGGGGGGCGTATCTGGATCGAAAGCGAGCTAGGCGTGGGCACCTGTGTCTCGGTCGAACTGGCAATCTTTGCCCCGACCCCGGACCCGGACGCGCCGGAGGGCGAGCTTGATGCCGGTAGCGGACGCGCCGATCTCGCTTACGCGGCTAGGCCGCAGGGCGCTGGTATAAACGTGCGTGAGCGCGAAGGGATCCTGTTGGACCATAGGATCGGGCCGCTGGGCACCCAGTAGTATTACAACGATGGTTCGTATCTGGGGTGTCGAGACCAAGAGCCAAAGCCATGCTGTTCATGCCGGGGCTACCGCAAGTAGGAGCCAAAACCGTGCTGAGGGATCGGCAATTTTGGGCCTAACACTGAACGGTTGTCACCCAGT
>Ga0123336_10004895_pt1 | contig 10761 bp, 7 predicted proteins | sample SSSSmetaG_FD_96466 | JGI IMG/M metagenome (GOLD analysis project Ga0123336, IMG submission 96466) | Glacier valley bacterial and archeal communities from Borup Fiord, Nunavut, Canada, to study Microbial Dark Matter (Phase II) - ​SSSS metaG | ecosystem: Environmental > Aquatic > Freshwater > Ice... | reverse complement strand
TGGGACATCAAGCTCTACTCGGGGTTCGCGGGCTATTACGACGAGATTAAAGCATTCAGCAATCTGCCCGAAAACCCGAATAACAACTATACGATCACAAGAGTTACCGGTACCTTCAAGGGCGGCGCTGTTACCCTGAGCGATTACGGGTTTCCGGATCAATTGATGTTCGCTGACAATGCGATCGACGCGCACGGGCTATCCGTTGCCACCGCACAGGAAAAACTGAATTTCTTTTACGCTCCTCGTCGGATCAAGTCCTCCTATTGGGGATATCACTTGTATTCAGCTCAGCCCAATCCTGTATTTGGAGGAATACGCGGCGAATTCCCAATAGTTGTAATCACACCCTTATCCTTACCCGTCCCCGAACCGACCGCGCTCGCACTGTTCGGCCTCGGCGCGGGCTTGCTCGCGGTGGCGCGGCGGCGGGGGTAGGTCGCTGCCGGTCCTCCCAACACCGGGGAGGCGCACCCTCCACTGCGCCCGTCCTACCCCAAATCGTAAGGCGGCATCGGGATCGCCTGCTGCGCCTCGCGCAGCGCCGCCTGCCAGCGCGCGCCCAGTTCCTCATAATAGGGATCGCGCTCCTCGATCCGCACCTGCCTTGGCGCAGACGCCCCCGCACGCATCACCAGCGCGTCGATCGGCGGCCCCACCGCCACGTTCGAACGCATCGTCGAATGCATCGACAGCAACCCGATCTTCAGCGCCTCTTCGAGCGACGTATCGTGCGCGAGCAGCCGGTCGAGGATCGGCTTGCCATATTTGGTCTCGCCGATTTGCAGGAACGGCGTATCGGTCCCGCACTCGATAAAATTGCCCTCGCCATAGATCAGGAACAATTGCGGCTTGCCCCCCCGCCAGCGCGCCGCCCAACAGCAACGTCGACCCCGTCTCCACCTCGGTCCCCGCCACCACTGCATCCACAGTCGTCTTGCTGTCTTCCAGCGCCTGCCCCACGATCTGCGCCACGCGGAACATGCCCGGCGCATCCGCCAGCCGCGCAGGTTCGGCCTCCTCGCCCACCAATATCGGTCCGCTCAGCAGATGCAGCGCCGCCTGCGTGGTCGATAACGATCCCGCTGACGCAAGCGCGAGCGTTGATCCCCCGGGCCCGTCGAGCAGCCGCAGCTTGCAATAGGTGGACACATTGTCCACCCCCGCGTTGGTGCGTGTATCGGCGAACATGATCAGGCCATCGTCCACCAGCAGGCCGATGCAATAGGTCATGCGTCTCCCATCGATTGCGATTGCGTCATCGATCCCATCGATTGCGACTGCCACTGCGATGCGCGGTCCGCACGCACATGCACATCCATCGTCTCCGTCCCCCCACCCCGCCGCGCACCACGCACGGGCGCCGCATCGAGGTAATCCAGCCCCACCGCCACACGGATATAGTGATCGGTCGTGCCGATGCCGTTCGCCGGATCGAACGCCACCCACCCCAGATCGGCCACCCAAGCCTCCGCCCACGCATGACCCGCAGGCTGATCGACTGCACCGTCCGCGCGCACCAGATGCCCCGACACATATCGCGCGGGCACGCCCATCGCACGCGCAGCCGCGATGAACAGATGCGCGTGATCTTGGCACACCCCCTGCCCCAGCCGCAGCACTTGCGCCGCGGGCGTGGCCGAATCGGTAGCGCCGGGCACGAACGCGATGCGCGCATGGATCAGCCCCATCAGCCGGTGCAGCGCCGCCACCGCATCCGAGCCGGCCGTTTCGCGTGCGAGCGCGGCGATCGTGGGATCGGCCGCGGTCCGTTCGGTCGCGCGCAGGAACACGGTGGGCGGCAACGGCTCGGGCGCGCCGCGCACGATCCCCGCCGCATCCTCCATCTGCACCTCGCCCGTCACGTGCAGCGTCATCGCGTCCGCCGCGCCCTCGGCATAGAACATGTGCGCGCGGTTGCCGAACGCATCGGTGAAAGGCTTCAGCGCACCATCAATGTCGATATCGATCCGCCATTCGTCCGCATGCTGGCTGTGCGTATCCGCCGGGGTCAGCCGCAGCAGTTGCACGATCCCGTGCGCGGGCTGCGCGTAGGTATATCGCGTCCGGTAATCCACCCGCACGCGCATCAGAACAGGAACTGCTCGGCGACCGAGACGCCTAGCGCATTGTTGTCGGCGATGAACGCGGTCAGGAACTCGTGCAGCCCGGCCTGGAACAGGCTGTCGATATGGCAATCGCGCAGCCGCGCCGCCCCCGCGACCGCCATGCGGTTCGCCGGACCCCGGCGGCCACGGCCCTGCGAGAGGTGGTCCAGAAAGCGCACGATCTCGTCATAGCATGCCGCAAGGCTGCGCGGCATCGCGCGGTTGAGGATCAGCAGATCCGCCACCAACCACGGCTTGATCGCATCGCGGTAAACCCAGCGATACGCCGTCAGCGCGGAGACCGTGCGCAGCAGCGTGGTCCACTGGAAATAATCGAGGCTCCCACCGATAGGCTCGGTGCGCGGCAGCAGCAGATGGTATTTCACGTCGAGCAGCCGCGCCGTATTGTCCGCGCGCTCGATCGCGCTGCCCAGCCGGATGAACCAGTAGCTGTCGTCGCGCAGTTGCGTGCGGTGTGCCGCACCATCGAAGGCGAGCATCGCGCTCTTGACCGTCTCCAGCAGTCGCACCAGCGTAGTCCGCCCCTCGAGCGTCGTGCCGAAGCGCTGCACGTCCAGCCACGCGCCGTTGATCGCCTCCCAGCTATCGAGCGTGAGCGCGGTGCGCACCGCGCGCGCATTCTGCCGCGCGCGCTCCAGACAGCAACGGATCGAAGACGGGCTGTGCGGCGAGAGTGTCAGATATTCGCCCACATGCTGCTCGTCCACGGGCGCGCCCGTCGCCTCGAATTGGTCCGCCATTGCCGCGGCTGCGATCGCCGATTCCCACGCATTGGTCGCTCCGCCATAGCTCGATGGCAGTGCCGCCAGCCGCAGCGTCGCATCCACCAGCCGCGAGATGAAGTCCGCGCGCTCGATATGGCGCCCCAGCCAGAACAGGTTGGAAGCATTGCGGCTCAGCATCCGCACGGCCCCTCACGCATCGAGCACCCACGTGTCCTTCGTGCCCCCGCCCTGGCTCGAATTGACCACGAGCGAACCCTCCTGCAACGCCACGCGCGTCAGCCCGCCCGGGATCACCTTCGGCCCGTCGGCCCCCGTCAGCACGAACGGCCGCAGGTCCACGCAGCGCGGTGCCACCCCCTGCGCGGTCATCGTCGGGCAGCTCGATAGCGCCAGCGTCGGCTGCGCGATGAACTTCGCCGGGTCGGCGCGCAGCTTGGCGGCGAACAGCTCGATCTCGGCTTTGGTGGCCTTGGGGCCGATCAGCATCCCGTAACCGCCCGACCCGTCCACTTCCTTCACCACCAGCTCGGGCAGGTTCGCCAGCACATGCGAAAGATGCGCGGGCTCGCGGCACCGCCACGTGGGCACATTGTCCAGCAACGGCTCAGCACCGGTATAGAAGCGCACGATCTCGGGCATAAAGCTGTAGATTGCCTTGTCGTCCGCCACCCCGGTGCCCGGCGCGTTCGCCAGCGTCAGATTGCCCGCGCGATACGCCGCCATCATGCCGGGCACACCCAGCAAAGAGTCGGACCGGAAGGTCAACGGATCGAGATACGCATCGTCCAGCCGCCGGTAGAGCACGTCCACACGGCGAGGCCCCTCGGTCGTGCGCATGAACAGCACATCGTCCCGCACGAACAGGTCCGGCCCCTCGACCAGCTCCACCCCCAGCTTGTCGGCCAAAAAACTATGTTCGTAATAGGCTGAATTGGATTGCCCCGGCGTCAGCACCGCAAGCGTCGGCGCGCCACGCGTGCCCGGCGGTGCGACCGACTGCAATGCCGCAAGCAGCATCTCGGGATAGGTTTCGATGGGCGCGACGCGCACGCGGTGGAACAGCTCAGGCAGCAGCCGCATCATCACGTCACGGTTTTCGAGCATATACGATACGCCCGAAGGCGTGCGCGCATTGTCTTCGAGCACGTAGAACCGGTCCGCATCGGTGCGCACCACGTCGATCCCCGCCACATGCACCCACACGTCGGCGCCCGGCCGCTGTCCGATCATGTCGAGGCAGAACGCCGGGTTGAGCAGGATCAGCTCGTCGGGGATCACACCCGCGCGCAGTATTTCGCGCGCGCCGTAAATATCGGCGAGGAACATGTTGAGCGCAATTGCGCGCTGGAGCAGCCCGGCTTCCAGCTTCGTCCATTCGTCGCGCGCGATCACCCGCGGCACGATATCGAACGGGATCAGCCGCTCGGCCGCATCGGGATCACCATAGACCGCAAAGGTGATGCCGATCCGCCGGAAGAACAGCTCGGCCTGCGCGCGGCGCGCCTCCATCAGTTCGGGAGACGCAGCATTCAGCCATTGCGCAACCCGCGCATAGGGCGCGCGCACCGGCCCGGCGGGTCCGGCCAGCCCGGTCATTTCGTCGAAGGTGGCTCCCATCGCGCACCAGATTGTGCGCTGCGGCGCGACTGCGCAAGCAGATGTTGGCGGACATGAAAAGGGCGGCGCGAGCGTCACCGCCGCGCCGCCCCTTCAGGTCCGAAGGCTTACTGCGCCTGCAGGTTCACCGCGCTCGCGCGGCCCTGGCGATCGTCCTCGAGGTCGTAGCTGACCTTCTGGCCGTCGTTGAGCGTGCGCAGACCCGCGCGCTCGACCGCGCTGATGTGGACGAACACGTCCTTGTTGCCGCCCTCGGGCGTGATGAAGCCGAAGCCCTTGTCGGGATTGAAGAATTTAACGGTACCGGTCGCCATGGGAAATCTCCTCGGTGGCAAGTTGCAACACCCTCGGACGGTATGCCCGGGGGTCGCCTCGAATCGCGTGATGGAGAAGTGAGGCTGAAGCGCCGCAGTCCGTCGTCAGCAACGTCAGCCATTGGTACATAGTGCGTATGCGGCGCGATTGCGACCCCTTTCCCTCGCTCGCCTTCGGCTCGCATTTCCCTCCCCCCGCCGGGGGAGGGTGGCCGCGCTCCAACGTCTACCCTCCCCCTGACAGGGGGAGGGGGGGGGCCAGCGCGAAGCGCAGGGAGAGGGAGCGCTCAGCCCGTCGCTATCTCCACCCCCGCCGTCCCCACCAGCGCCGCCACCGTATCCGCATCCGCGTGAAAATCGCGCCCCAATCGAAGCGAGGCCCACCCACCCCCGCCCAGCGCCACGCGCGCGACGATCTCGGTGCGCCCGCCACGGCGCGCGCGCATCAGCTCCGCCAGCCCGTCCGCCGCCGCGCGCCCGCGCAGCCCAAGTTCCAGCTTCGTTGGCGTCCGCCGCGCCACCTCGGCCAGCGGCCGCAGCGACCGCGCTGCCACGCGCGGCGCATCCTCCCCCTCACGCCACAGCAGTTCGGCGGAAATGAGCACCGGCTGGCCCTCAACGCACAACCGCTCGGCATCCTTCTGCGGCCCCTCGTCGAAGCACGATGCGCTGTAGCCGCCACCCAGATCGGTCAGATCGAGCATCAGGAAACGTTTGCCCGAGGGCGGCGTGCGCCAGCGGCAGCCCTCGATCAGCCCCGCGAGGGTCGCGCCCGAACGCCCTCCGCCCGGCGGTCCCCCGGCGGCGGCCACATCCATATACGGCCGCGCGCGCTCGGCAATCAGCACGGACTTGTAGGCATCCAGCGGGTGGCCCGAAAGAAAGAACCCGCACGCCTCGCGCTCGGCCGCCATCGCCTGCGCCACGGTCCACTTCGCGGACGCAGCCGACAACAGCTCCACCCCGCCGCCCCCGCTGCCGCCGCCGAAGAGCCCGTGCTGCCCCACCGTGCGCGCCTCATGCGCCGAACCGGCGGCCGCGAGGATCGCGTCCGCCAGCCCGTGCGCGGCGGCACGGTTGGGCTCAACGCAATCGAACGCTCCGGCGGCAGCCAACGATTCCACCATCCGCTTGTTGAGCAACGTCGGTTCGATCCGCGCGGCAAAGTCCGAGAGCGAGGCGAACGGCGCCGCCGCGACCACCGCCTCCATCGCGCGCTCACCCACCCCCTTCAGGCCCGCCAGCCCATAGCGCACCGCGCCCGCCTCCACCGTAAACCCCGCCTGGCTGCGGTTCACGCACGGTGGAGCCACGCGCACGCCCAGCCGCCGCGCATCCTCGGTGAAGATCGCCAGCTTGTCGGTCAGATGCCTGTCGAACGCCATCGATGCGGCGTAGAACTCCACGGGATGATGCGCTTTCAGCCACGCGGTCTGATAGCTGATAGTTGCGTAAGAGGCGGCATGCGATTTGTTAAAGCCATAGCCTGCGAACTTGGCCATCAAATCGAAAATGGTTTCCGCCTGCCGCGAAGAAACGCCCCTTTCGATAGCACCATTGGTAAAGCGCGCCCGCTGTGCGTCCATCTCGGCTTTTATTTTTTTGCCCATCGCCTTGCGAAGCAAATCGGCCTCGCCGAGCGAATAGCCCGCAAGGCGCTGAGCGGCGAGCAGAACATGCTCCTGATAAACGAAAATGCCGTAAGTTTCAGCGAGCAACTCTTCCAGCGCCGGGTGTGGCAGATCCACCTTCTCGCGCCCATGTTTGCGCGCGGCGAAACTCGGGATGTTGTCCATCGGACCAGGACGATATAGCGCGCCGAGCGCGATGATGTCTCCAAACCTGTCGGGTTTCACTTGGCCGAGAGCGCGGCGCATACCCTCGGATTCGAATTGGAATACGCCAACCGTGTCGCCGCGAGTGAGCAGATCATACACGGCTGGATCATCCAACGGCAGCGCGAGCCAATCGATCTCGACACCTTTGTCCGCAAGCAGCACCCGCGCGCGCTCGAGCACAGAAAGGGTCTTCAGGCCGAGGAAGTCGAACTTCACCAGCCCCGCCTTCTCCACCCACTTCATATCGAACTGGGTGACGGGCAGATCGGAGCGCGGGTCGCGATACATCGGCACCAGTTCGCAGAGCGGCCGGTCGCCGATCACCACCCCCGCCGCGTGCGTGGAGGCGTGACGCGGCAGTCCTTCGAGCTGCAATCCTATCTCGAACAGCTTCGCCACATTGGCATCGCGGTCGCGCTCCGCCGCCAGCTCGGGCACGCCCTCCAGCGCGCGCGCCAGCGTCCACGGGTCGGTCGGATGGTTGGGGATCAGCTTTGAGAGCCGGTCCATCTGCCCATAGGGCATCTGCAACACGCGCCCCACATCCTTCACCACCGCGCGCGCCTTCAGCGTCCCGAAGGTAATGATCTGCGCCACGCGGTCATGGCCGTAGCGATCCGCCACGTATCGGATCACCTCCTCCCGCCTGGTTTCGCAGAAATCGATGTCGAAATCCGGCATCGATACACGCTCGGGATTGAGGAACCGCTCGAACAGCAGACCATGGGCAAGGGGGTCCAGATCGGTGATCCCGAGCGCCCACGCCACCACCGATCCCGCGCCCGATCCGCGCCCCGGTCCCACCGGTATCCCCTGCCGCTTCGCCCAGCCGATAAAGTCCGCGACGATCAGGAAATAGCCGCCGAAGCCCATCGTCCCGATGACACTCAATTCGTAGTCGAGCCGCGCATCGTAAACGTGTCGCTCGGCCACCGGCGTGCAGGCTGCGAGCCGCCGCGCAAGGCCATCGGTCGCCTGCGCACGCAAATCCCCCTCCAGCGTCGGCAGGATCGGCGCACGCGCAGGTGCCGCCACCGCGCAACGCTGCGCCACCACCAGCGTATTGGCCACCGCCTCGGGCAGGTCCGCGAACAGCTCCGCCATCGCCGCGCCCGGCTTCATCCACGCGCGAGGATCGGACCGCGCCCGCTCCGTGCTCTGCACATAGGCGCTCTGTGCGATGCACATCAGCGCATCGTGCGCGCCGTGCCCGCCCGGATCGGCGAAGCGCACCGGATTGGTCGCCACCAGCGGCAGCCCGCGCGCCATCGCCAGCGCGATCAGCCCCGCCTCGGCCGCTTCCTGCACCGGATCCCCCATGCGGCTGAGCTCGATATACAGCCGCCCCGGGAACAGCCTCTCCAGCTGGTCCGCGAGCACCGCCGCCGCGCTCGACTGCTCGCCCGCCAGCGCCCTGGTCAGCGCACCGTCCGGCCCGGCGGTGAGCGCGATCAGCCCGTCGGTACGGGCGTGGAGATCGGTCCAGGCAAGGCGGGGCGCGCCGACTCCGTCGGCAGCGAGATGCGCCCGGCTGACCAGCCATACGAGGTTCGCATAGCCCGCCTCGTCCTGCGCCAGCAGCACGAGCGCGCCGTCCTCCACGGTAAGCGTCGCACCCAGGATCGGCTGCACACCCTTGTCGAACGCCGCCTCGCCGAACTCCATCGCCGCGAACAGCGCGTCGGTATCGGTCAGCGCCACCGCAGGCTGGCCGAGCGCGCGGGCGAGCGCGGGAATCGATTTCGGCCGCAACGTGCTCGCCAGAATCGAATAGGCGGAATGGACGCGCAAATGGACAAAGGCGGAGCCACTCATTGCTGCGATGTGCGCGCCTGTCGCCGAACGCGAAACCCCGACCGCATCCAAAGCTGTGGACAATCCGCCCTCACCCCACCCTCACGCCGCCTTCGCCGATGCCTCCACGATCGCCACCACCATCGCACGGTTGAACGCGCGGTCCCCCTCGGGCAGCGCGTCCCACGCCACCAGCCCCGGGTGCAACCGCCGCGCATTGTCGCGCACCGCGCCGTGCTGCCAGCCGCAAAGCCGTCGCTCGGTCGCCCAACGCGCATGTTCGAGCGCCGCCAGCCGCTCCACCAGTTCGGGCCGCGCGCCCAGTTCGGGAATTGGCGGCGGCGCGCGCCCGCCCGGCCCGTCTGCCGCCGCGCACAGCCACGCCGCCACATCCACGCCGATGCTCGCGAGCTTGGCGGGCACGTGGACCAGCAGATGCCGGTTGCTCTGCCGCGCCTCCTCGCCGAGCGCCTCCCATGGCAGCACCGTGCCCGCGCGCTCGGGACCCGCCCGCGCATAGGCGTCGTGGAAGGCGCGCGCCATCGCGTCTGCCTGCCCGTCGAACAGCCCCAGTTCCTCGGCGAAATCGCGCGTGTCTCCCCATGCGATCAGCTCGGCTGCATCGCCGCCCGCCCGGGATGCCGTCAGATTGGGAAACGCGCCATAGGCCGCCAGCCGCGTATAGATCGGCCCCAGATGCCACCCCTCGCGCCGCGCGAGCGCCTGCAAGGAAACGCCCAGCCCCATCGTGCGCAAATCGCCGTCAAGTGCCACATACGCCAGCGTGAATGGGCAATCGCCGTGCGCGCGCGCCAGCTCGGCCGCCGGGATCGCGCGCACGTCGGTCGCATGATCGGGGCGCACGAAGTGGATCTCGGCACTGCGCGCCAGTTCGGGCGCGCGCTGCAACACGCTCGCTGCAATCTCGGCGGCACGCGGATCGACGATGGTGATCCGCGGTTTGCCCAGAAAGCTCGTCAGTTGCGAGAGTAGTAGATCGTGCAGCGTCGCCTCGCCCGTCCGTCCGCAGCCCACGATCAGCGCGTGCAGCCGCGCATGGCCCAGCCGCTGCGCCACCAGAAACGGCGGACTGCGATCGTGCAACTGCCGGACCGAAATCCCCGCGAGCGACACATAGCGCACATTCGAAATATTCTCGATCGCGTCCAGCCGGTCGGCAAACCACGGGTCCGAAATGTTCATCGTGATCGGTAGCGCGGGCACCGCCGCGCGCAGCATGCGCACGACGGCGATCTGCTCCACCTCGTCGCCCAGCGCGACGACCGCCTGCGACGCGTGCATCGCGCCGAAATCTCCGGCCGAAGCCTCGTCCCACCGTCGCGCCACGGCGATCGTGCGCGCCATCGGCTCGGGCTTGGCGCCCTCGCCCACGATCCACGTCACGCGGATGCGCCGCCGCACTCCCGCCTCCACGATCGCGCGCGCCACTGCATGATCGCCGATCACGATCAGATGTCCGCGCCGCCAGCGCGCCGCGAGTTCGCGCAGTTGCTCACGCAGCAGGCTGGTGAGCGCGCTCGTGATCGTCAAAAAGAACGCCACCGCGCCCAGCATCCGCGCGAGATCGAGCCGCCAGTCCCCGAACCACGTCCGGCTCGTCTCGTAGAGGCTCGAAATCCCGACCGCTCCCAGAGACCGGTAGAGAATATCGGTGCTCGACAGCCCCAGCGCACGCGCATGGTCCCCCCACCCCCACAGTGCCAGCAGGATCGAGACCAGCGCCAGCGCGGGAAGCAGGATGGCGAATTCGGGAAGACGTTTCACGGTAATGGCCGGTCGAGCTTCCCGCACGGGAGCACCCCCTTGGCGCATCCTTGCCGGGCGAAGTTTATACCGGCCGCGTAGCGATGCAACGCCGAACCCGGCCTTTGCCGAAGATGGCAGCGCCTCTCCCCCGTGCTCAGCCTTCCACCATCGCGTCCGCAGGGGTCGCCACGCGGAGTCCGGGGAACAGGCAGTGCATATCGCGCACGTTCCACGTCACGATCGTGCGCAATCCCTGCACCACCGCCGCGCGGCCGATCAGACAATTATAGAGCCGCGGGCCGATGCCGCCCATGCCGTCAAAAAGCCCGATCGCATCGAACGTCTGCGCGGGCGTCAGGCCGATCAGGCGATGGCGGTCGCGCATCGTATGCAGCGCGTGCGAAACCAGATTTGGTTCAAGTCCGAACCCGCGCCGAGGGGCGCGCGTGAGCGTGTTATATGCTTCCGATAGACTATGCGCAGAAAGCGCGATTCGCCCGACATTCGTTTCTATGAAAGCAAAGCTCGGCACATGTCGGTCGTGGGTCTCCGCAATCGCCGCGACGAACACGTTGCT
>Ga0123336_10004894_pt1 | contig 10762 bp, 9 predicted proteins | sample SSSSmetaG_FD_96466 | JGI IMG/M metagenome (GOLD analysis project Ga0123336, IMG submission 96466) | Glacier valley bacterial and archeal communities from Borup Fiord, Nunavut, Canada, to study Microbial Dark Matter (Phase II) - ​SSSS metaG | ecosystem: Environmental > Aquatic > Freshwater > Ice... | reverse complement strand
TAGCCAACGTCGCCGTCGCCGATCTTCGTCCCGTCGCGCAGCGTGCGCGTCGCGCCGTGGCGCATCACCGAGGCGAGCGCCTGGCCGGAGAGCAAGATCTCGCCGTCGGCCGAGCGCCAGAGGCCGTCCACGCCGCCCACGTACGCGTCGTGCGTGCAGCGCGAGCCTGGCCCCAGCTCCTCACCGCCCGGGCATATCGCGCGCGGAGCCGAGCCATCGGGAGGCGCATAGCTCGGGTACTGCGAGGTCTTCTCCGCGCGCACCACCGCCGTGCCGAGGAACCCGACGTGCGCCTTTCCGCCATCGAAATCGTGCTTCACGCGCAACGCCTGGAAGGAGGTCGTGGGGTCGACGAGCTGATCACGGCGCACGCCGCCGCGCTCCTGTACCTCGACGGTGTTCGGCGCCGTGACCGCCGACATCGCGCCCACCGACCAGCTGCGCCCCAGCCGGCCGACGAGCTTCGTCGCGCCGAGGATGGTCGAGGGATCGGGCAGCGCGACGAGCTGGTCCTCGAACTGCTTCCCCGGTCGCAACGCCGGCGGCGGAGGCCGGCGACCGATGCGCCGCGTGTAGAGGAGCTGGAAGGAGCGCGCGAAGAACAGCGGCGCCGGCGACTCGAAGATCTCGGCGCCCTCCACGAAGAAGGGGCGCTTCTCCGGAAAGAACGACTCGAAGTTGGAGAGATTGAGGAACAGCTCGTCCCCCTCGACCTGCGTGAAGTCGGGATTCACGGTGCCGTCGAGCGTCAGATCCGGCGTGAGATGCCAGCGCAGATCGAGGCCGGCCGACGCGCCGAGCTTCACCCCGGAGTCCAGGGTCACGTCGGTGCGGTCGCGCCGCTGGAGGCGGCCGAGCACGAACGGCCGGAGCTCGAGATCCGCGCGCGGTCGCACGTGCAGATCCTCGAGGTGGCCGTACCTCGAGACCTCGCTCGCGACGTTGCGCGGGACGTGCGACCACTCGTCGGTCTCCTGCCGCATCGAGGTGTAGCGCCGCGCCTGGAAGCCCCAGGTCTGCGCGCTGTTCGAGGAGAAGCGGAGCACGCGCAGCGGGATGCGGAGCTCCGCCGACCATCCGCCCGGCCGCACGACGGTGCGCGCATCCCAGTTCTCGTCCCAGCCCGAGCTGTAGCGGTCGCCGTCGCCGATGATGTCGTTCGAGCGGATGCCGTCGCGGAGCACGCCGGCGGCGGTGACCGTGAACTCGAACGCCGTCTTGCCCAGCGCGCGGCTGTCGATGTCGATCGACACCGTGTCCGACTCGACCTCGCGATCGCGACGCGCCATGCGCGCGACGATGGGCACGGTCTTCTGCACGACGTCGAAGGCGACGTACACCGCGTCGTCGTCGTAGAGGACGCGCAGCGTGGTGGGCTCGCTCGGGGCCGCGCGCTCGAGGGGAAACTTCTGGGTGAAGGCGGACGTCGGGGTGGCCAGTGCCCAGACGGGATCGGACAGGTCGCCGTCGATGGTGGGCGGCTTTGGCGTCCGCACCGGGACGAGCGAGGGCGCGACGATCGGTGCCGGCGCCGGGGTGGGTGCCGCTGGCACGACCTGCGCGAAAAGGGTGGCCAGAGCGAGGAGCACGACGGCGGCGAACTGTGGTCGATCACGACGCGCTACGGAAGCGTCCTCGCTTCACCCGCGCGAAACGGGCGGCAACTCGGTCGTCGCACCTCAGGCGACAGTGCCGCAGAGCTATCGTGGGTATTTTGCCGCTCATGGTGGACCGGGACCCTGACGACAGCTGGCAGGTGCGCGCATCGAGCATCGACGTGCGCGTACTCGACCTCGACCTCGGCCGGCACGCGCCGCAGGTGGCGGTGCCGATCTTCCGAACCACCGATCGCGAGCTCTCCCCGCTCGTCTCCGTCACGGGCGGCCACGCGGTGTGGTGGCGCATCACCGACGGGTCGACGCCGGCCCGCGTGGTCGGCGAGCTCGACCGCGCAACGTACGAGGCGCTCGTGCAGCCGTTGGTGGAGCGGCGCTGCGGCTCGCACGACTGCCACGGAAAGCGGCCGCGCGGGCTCCGCGTGTACGGATCGTCGGGCTCGAGCCGGAGCGACCAGCGCGTTCGCCGAGAGCTCGCCCCGCACCGGCGAGGGAGCGTACGCGCTGACCTTCAGGTCGAAGCCCCTCCAGCGCGAGCGGCATCGCGGCGGGACCTCGCTACGCAGGGACGAGACTGCCCGAACGCTGCCTGCGCTCGTGGCTGCTCGGCGCGACCGACGCGCCGGCGTGCGCCGACGCCCTACCGAAGCCCTGACGGGAAGCCGACCGCGAATCCCATCGAGTAGCGCGCGTTGATCTCGCTGCGCGGCTGGAGCGCGAGCGTCCCGTCGGCGGTGCGGTAGGAGTAAGCGTCGATGCCGAACGGCCCGGAGTAGCCGGCCGCGGCGAGCGCGCCCGCCACGCGCGTGGCCTCGGCGACGAGCGTTTCCGCGAGCGTCGCCTCGTCGACGAGCGGTGCGAGGAGCTCCGTGGACAGCCAGGCCCCGCGCGCGTCGCACCGCTGGCGGACGACGCGGCCGAGGTCACGGCGGCCGTCGGCAGCGAGAAGGCCGTGGAGGCCGTACTCGCGCGCGATGCTGACGTTCGGCTCGATCTGCACCCCGCCCTCGGCGAGCCCGCCGCGGACGAACGCGCGGTCGGCCTCCGAGGCACGCGCCGCGACCACGCGCTGGTTGTGCCCGCTCATTCCGAACGCACGCTTCACGCGCCAGCCGTGACCGACGGGCGGCGACGACGCGAGGAGTGCCTCTGCCTCGGCGAGCGTCGTGACGAACGCGGCGCCCGGCAGCGTGGGGCCGAGCGCGCTCGCAAACGCCCGCGAGTTCACGCGGCGCAGCACGTCGATCGGCGGTGACGGCTCGGGCTCCGCGCCGGCGCGGCGCAGCACGGCGAGGGCGCGCGGCGTGGGACAGAACGCGCGGCCCACGAGCCCGTGCGCGGCCCTCGGCGGGGTCGTATCGTCGACGAGGACGTCCTCCGGCCCGAGCAGCGAGCGCGCGAGCGCCGGCACGTACACCGCGAGCGCCTCCTTGATGGTCCGCCGCGGCGCATAGCCCTGCGACGCCCCGAGCTCGAGATCCGCGTCGAGGTTCAGGACCCAGGCAAATCGTCGGGTTGCCATGCGTCCAGCGCGTCGAGGAAGGGCTCCGGTTGGCCGGCGCGGCGCCGGGCTTCGCGGTGGAGGGGGCGGCCGCGCATCAGCAGCGGAGAGAGCGGTGCGGGGAGCGCCGTGCGCCACGTCTCGAAGTCCATCCCGCCGCGAAACGTCGCGAACCAGCGCGCGCCGAAGCGGACGTGCGCGACCTCCTCGCGACCGATGAGCTCCTGGACGCGCGCGCCCTGCTCGTCGCCCGCGTCCCGGAAGCGCGCCGCGTACGACGTCGTGTGCTCGAGGTTTGCGCTCTCGAAGCCGAGGCCCATCGCCGCAACGAACGAGGCGGGGTCGGGGCAGCTCGGGATGCGCTCCCAGAACCAATCGCGCACCGTGAAGTCGCCGATGGCATGACCGAGGCGCGAGATCTCCTTCGCGTAGAGGTGCATGTGCCGGATCTCGTCGAGCGCGATGCGCACGAGGCCCGCGCGAAACTCCTGGGGCGCGCTCGGGTACGCGAGCACCGCCCACGCCATGAGCTCCGCGGCCTGGAGCTCGTGATGCAGGAACGTGTGGAGCGCGCGCGCGCGGCCGTGCTCGGAGTTCAGTCCGCGCGTCTTTGCCGCCTTCTGCACGATGCGGAGCTCGGGCGGCCGTCCGGGGGCATCGAGGCGACGCACCGGCGGCGCCTCTTCCCAGCGCGTGGGCACCGGCGGGGGCGCGAGCTTCGCGTCGAGCGACGTCGCGGAGACGTAGTCCCACGCCCAGCGCTCGATCGTTCCTGATTCCGGCTCCCTCATGCGCGAGCCGAGGCTATCATGGCGGCGCCCATGCCCTCAGCCGCGCGCCTCGACCTCGACCGTATCCGTCAGGAGTTCCCGGCGCTCGCTTCAGGCTTCGTCTTCCTCGACAACGCCGGCGGCTCGCAGACGCTGCGCGGCGTGGCCGAGCGCGTCACGGACTACCTGCTGCACACGAACGTGCAGCTCGGCGCGAGCTATGCGGTCTCGCAGACCTCGACCGCCCGCGTGCTGGACGCGCGGATCGCCACGGCGGCGTACGTCGGCGCGGCCGACCCGGGCGAGGTGGTGCTCGGTCCCTCGACCACGCAGCTCATCGACAACCTCGCGCTCGCGATGGAGGGGACGCTCGCGCCAGGCGACGAGATCGTGGTCACGAATGCCGACCACCATGCGAACGTCGGCGCGTGGCAGCGGCTCGCGAAGCGTGGCGTCGTGGTGAAGACCTGGGAGATCGATCCGGTCACGCTGCGGCTCGAGGAGCGCGCGCTCCTGCCGCTCCTCGGCCCGCGCACGCGCCTCGTCGCCTTCTCGCACGCGACGAATTTGCTCGGCAGCATCCACGACGTGCGCCGCCTCACGCAGGTCGTGCACGAGCACGGCGCGCGCGTCTGCGTCGACGGCGTGGCGTACGCGCCCCATCGCGCGATCGACGTCGCCGCGTGGGACGTCGACTACTACGTCTTCAGCTTTTACAAGGTGTACGGACCGCACCTCGCGGTGCTCTACGGCAAGCGTGACGCGCTCGACGCGCTCGACACCATCAACCACGAGTTCATCGGGCGCGAGCTGCCGTACAAGCTCCAGCCCGGCAACGTGAATTTCGAGCTCGCGCACGGGCTCGGCGGCCTCTACGCGTACGTCGAAGTGCTCGGCGGGAAGACGGCGGCCTTCGACGCGTTCGCCGAGCAAGAGGAGCGGCTCGCGGAGCGCCTCCTCGCGTGGCTGCGCGACCGTGCGAACGTGACCATCCACGGCGAGCCGACGGGCGACCGCGAGCGTCGCGTTCCCACCATCAGCTTCACCGTCGCCGGGCTCTCCCCCGAGGCGATGGTGCGCGCCGTCGATCCGCACCGTGTCGGCATCCGCCACGGCGACTTCTACGCGAAGGGCCTCGTACGCACGCTCGGTGTCGCAGAGCGCGGCGGCGTCGTCCGGGTCTCGATGGTTCACTACAACACGGAGTCGGAGATCGATCGCCTGATCGAGGCGCTGGGCACGGTGATCACGACCTCCGCGGGCGAGCGTCACGCGTTGGGGTGACAGGCGCGTGCGCGGCCGGGTGATAGCTTCGACGGACATGACCGTTCGTCGCCTTCTGCTCCCGTTTGCTCTCTCCTCCGTGCTGGTCGCGCTGGTGGCGTGCGAGGGGGACTTCACGGGCGGCGGGAGCAGCGGCGTGATCCCGAACGAGGCCGGCTTCGCCGTCGACGCGTCACCCGTCGACGGCGCAGGTCCCACGGCCGACGCGGCCGCTCCCCTCGTCGACGCGGCGGACGCCGCCGACGCCGCGAAGGTTCTCCCCGATGGGATGCTCCAGCCGATCCCTTACCTCTCGCGCGCGGACAGCCCCTTCAAGGGCGTCGCATTGCCCGCGTATTCCCACTTCGAGGACTTCGAGGACCATCTGCTGAACACGCCGGGCGTGACGTCGGACAGCAACAGGCTCAGCGCGAGCTTCGGCAGCGCGCTCATCGACTCGGTCGACGGCGACGACGGCACGGTCGACGGCAAGTGCACCAAGGTCGACGACACCTGCGACGCGCTCTTCGGCAACGGGAGCGTGACCTTCACGTTCGATGCAGCGGTCCTCGGCGCGCTGCCCACGCACGTCGGCCTCGTGTGGACCGACGGCAGCACCGGCTGCGATGCCGTGTTCGAGGCGTACGACGCTGCCGACGTCCTCATCGGCACGAGGACCGCGGCCGCGGTGGGCGACGCCGACAACAACGGCGGCCCGGCCGAGGACCGCTTCTTCGGCGTGGTCCACGCCGCTGGCGTGAAGAAGATCGTGATGAAGAGCTCGGCCGGCGGCGTCGAGGTCGATCACCTCACGTACGGCCGCTAGCCACTAGAAGCGGTGACCGAGATCCTCGAGGACCGCCTGGTCGAGCAGCGTCGGCAGGTAGCGGGTGCCCGGGGCGTCGGACGAGTCCATCAGGAGGCGCGTGCCGCCCGACATCGTGGCGTTTGGGACGTGCGCCTGGTCTGCGGTCAGCGGGAGCGGGCCGCCGAACAGCGCCGTCGTCTTCGGGCCGGCGAACGCGCCGTCGACGATCTGCTTCCTGAACGCATCGGCGGTGCCGAAGCCGAGCACGTGCCCGAGCTCGTGGAGCGCGACCGAGACGAAGTCGATTTTCCCGGCCGGCACCGGCGCGCCGAGCTCGGGATCGGGATCGAAGTGGAAGGGGGTGGAGGCGTCGAACGTGATCCACGCGGTCCAGGGCTGGAACGCGGGCCCGTAGAAGCGCTGCTGCAGCGCCGCCGCGAGGGTGGGATCGGTGATCCCCGAGAGCCCCGCGGTGGGTGAGGACGAGCCCGTCGTGCCGGACGGGAGCTCCGCCGAGCCCACGAACACGAGCAGGTCGTCGACCTCGTAGTCGATGGTCAACGAGAGCGCGGGCTCGGTGGGCTTCTGCGGATCGCGCACCTTGATGAACGTGCCCTTCGGCACGTTTGGATACGTGTCCGAGAGGAGGCGGCCCCAGATGCGCGCGGCCCCCTCGAGGGCGCCCTTGCGCGCCGGGTCGGCGAAGAAGCCCGCGGTGTCGTAGCGGTAATCGAGCTGGATCGTGAAGCGCACCGCGCCCCCCGGTGCGCGCGCGTCGACGGCGGGACCGGCATCGCCCTCGGGCGCGGGCGCGCCGTCCGCGAGGATCCCGCCGCCGTCGGCGCCCGCCTCGGGCGCGCCTGCGGCGCCGCCTTCGCCAGAGCTGCTGCTGCACGCGACGAGCAATCCGAACGAGACGACGCCGAGGCTCCACATGCGCATCCCGGGCGCACTAGCACAATATTTTACGGTGTACAGGAAGACCCCGCCAGGGGCGCCGCGCCCGGCCCTTGGCGGACCACGCGCTACCTCCCCGCGACGACCTCCTCCGCCGAGCGCGTATCATCGGGGCTCATGCCGCACGTCGTGCTCGTCGCGCCCCACTTCCGGGAGAACACCAACCGCTACGTACGCGCCTTCGCCGCGCTCGAGGGCGTGACGCTCAGCCTGGTCAGCGAGGACCCCGCGTCGGCGATTCCCGAGGCGATCCGCCCACGCGTGGCCCGCCACTACCAGGTCGATCACTGCCTCGAGGCCGAGTCGCTGACCCGCGCCGTGCGCTGGCTGGGCAGCGCCGTGGGGCGCGTCGATCGCCTCACCGGCGCGCTCGAGCAGCTCCAGACCCCGATGGCGCGCGTGCGCGACGCGCTCGATCTCGAGGGCCTGCGTAGCGACGTCGCGCGCCGCTTCCGCGACAAGGATCACATGAAGGAGGTGCTTCGCAGCCGCGACGTGCCGGTGGCCAGCAGCGTCCTCGCGAGCTCGCCCGCCGAGCTGCGTGCGTTCGTGGCGCAGGTCGGGTTCCCGGTCATCGTCAAGCCGCAGGCCGGCGTCGGCGCGCGCGCCACGTACCGCATCACGTCCGAGGACGATCTCGCGGGCCTCGAGGCGCACGGCGTGATCCCGTCGGCCGCACGGCCGTTCCAGGTGGAGGAGTTCATCCTCGCCCGCGAGCACACCTGCGAGACGGTCACGGTGCGCGGCACCCCTGTCTGGCGCTCGGGCACCCGCTACTTTCCCACGCCCCTCGAGGTGCTCGAGTCACCCTGGGTGCAGTACTGCGTGCTGCTGCCTCGCGAGGATCAGGACACGGAGTGGACGCGCTTCCACGCCATCAACGACGCCGCGCTCGCCGCGCTCTTCGGCGACGCCCAAAGCAGCGCCGCTGGCACCGCGCTCACGCACCTCGAGTGGTTCCTGCGCGAGGACGGCAGCGCGCTCGTCAACGAGGTCGGCGTACGTCCTCCGGGCGTCGGGATCATGCCGCTCATGGGCCTCGCTCACGACACCGACTTCTTCGCCGACTGGGCGGAGCTCATCGCCTTCGACCGCTTCACGCCGAAGCCGCGCCGCTGGGCGGCCGGCGCTGCGTTCATCCGCGGCCAGGGCAGCGGCGAGCGCATCGTCGCCGTGGAGGGCATCGAGGCCGCGGTCGCGCGTGCGGGCGATGCGCTCGTCGAGCTCCGCACGCCCAAGGTCGGCCAGGCACGCGCCGACGGCTACGAGGGCGAGGGCTGGGCGACCGTCCGCCACGCGACCACGGACGGCGTGACGCAGGCTCTGCTGGCCCTCATCGAGGGCGTGCAGGTCCGCTATGGATGACGCGAGGGACGCGAGGGACGCGAGGAGCGCGAGGAGCGCAAGGAGCGTGACGCGAAGAGAGAGCGCTACCCGATGACGCGGGTGGTCTTCGGGTCCCAGCGCTTGGTCGCGCCGATGGAGGCGAGCGGCGGGACGGCGACCGTGCCGCGCAGGTTCTGGTGACCGCCCGAGCGCTTCACGATCGCGGCGAGGAGCGCCTCGGCGAGGCCAAAGGTGCTGAACTCGGCGATCCAGCCGCCACGCGGGATGCCCTTGATCTTCGCGTAGACCTGCGTCTGGAAGAACACGAGCAGCGGCGCCCAGTCGGCGCCGAGGTGGCCGCGATCGACCGCGCAGATGCGGCAGATGCCGCCCGTACGGTCCGCGAGGGGGACGAAGCTGGTCTCGAGCGCCGCGACGGCCTTCGGCTTGTTCGACGTGCGGCCCACGATGATGCGGTGGGGGTTCCGCAGCGTCGTCTGGTGGTGTCCCTTCGGGCCCTCGCCGTCGGAGAGGTTGAAGCGATAGCCGTCGGTGCCCTTCTTCGCGACCATCTCGGCGGCGGCCGCGGCGGGGAACGGCCAGGGGCCCTTCGCCTCCTCAGCGGCGGGGAGCTCGACCACGGAGTCGACCACGAGCACGGTGTCGACCCAGATCTCCTCGATGGCCTTGCCCGAGGGAGGCGTGGTCTTGCCGAAGATGATGATGTCGCCTGGGGCGACGGTCTCCGGGAGGCTGTCGGCGATGTGCTTGCCGCCTCCGACCACCTTCTCGCTGCCAAGGTTCGCGCCGTCGATGCGGGCGAACGTGTGGAACGGGCCAGAAGGCGTGGAGAATACGCAGGGATCCTGGTTCGCCCCGACGAGGCCTCCCCCCGTGATGGGGTCGAGGAAGCCGTCGGCCATGACGACGCAGTCACCCTGCGTCGCGCCGTCGGGCCCGAGGAGGGTCGCGGTGACGTCGAAGGGGACGCGGCCGGACGAGTTCGGCTCCCCTCGCTTCTGCTGGGGATCGAGAGAATGGGGGAAGAAGAAGGCGCGGCGACTCAAGGTGGCCTCCTTGTACCAGGTTCGGTGGCCGGCCGGTCAGGGATGGCGAGAACCGAGGGATATCGGCCGCCTGCGCGGATCTTCAAGGGCGAAACAAGTCGACACACGTCGCCAAGACTCCGGGGAGACGACCCGCCTCACGGATCGCGGTCGGCGCAGGATTTTCGATCAAAGATCGTAGGCGCCGCGCAGCCCGAACATCACCCAGCCGTGAACCGCGGTGTTGAAATCGCTCGTGGATCGGCCGTTCAGCGAGCCGCTCGTGTACTGCCCGACCGACGTGGAGACGACCGGCCCGAGGCGAAGCCCCCGCCATGGCCGGAGATCGACGCCGAGCTCGGCGTCGATCAGCTCCGCGCCCGTGGCATGGAGCTCGAGCTTGGTGGACGTGGTCGAGCGCTTCGAGCTCAGGATCTCGTAGCCCATGCCGACGCCGATCCAGGGATCGACGAGCCGGCTGGGCCGGAGGTGGAAGGCCACGAGGAACCCCAGGCGCGTGTTCCGTCCCCTGCAGGCGAGGTCCCCTTGGCATGCGTCGGGAAGGATGACGCCGTGCTGGACGAGCGCGCCCACGTAGAAGTGATCGGCGAGGCGCAGACCGACGTCGAGGCGGAGCGGTACATAGCCGTGGATGGTGTCAGTGAGTGCGCCGCTCCCGTTGAACGCGAGGCCGAGGGGACGCGCGAAGCCGGTGCGGAGCCCGAGGCGGAGGCCGGTGGGTGATGGTCGGACCTCGTCCTCGGCCGCGGCGGACCCGGCGCCGGCGACGAGCGCGAGCGCCACGACCAGCGCGGCTCCGAAATGCGCCCTCACAAGGCTTCCGTGCCCGGCGCGCGAAGGTCGATCCGCTTGCCCGCGCCGTCGCCGACGTCGCGCGGCAACCCGAGCCGGACGCGGATGGTGGGCGCGATGTCCGCGAGCGTGATGTCACGCGGCGGGCAGCCGATGCCGCGCGCCGTCACGCCAGCGCCGAACGCGAGGAGGAACGTGCGCCCCGACTCGATGCGCAGCGTGCCGTGGTCGCGGAAGTCGGAGTTGCGCCCGTGGTCGGGCGTCACGAGCAGGGTCGTCTTCTCGCCCAGCGCGCCGAGCTTCGCGATCTCGTCGGCGATCGACCCGATGAGCGCGTCGGCGTTGCGCAACGCTACGAGGTAGCCCGGGTAGTCGTCGCGGTGCCCGAGCTCGTCGGTGTCGCCGAGGCCGATGTGGAGGAACGCCGGCTTCGCGGCACGCTCGGACGAGCCCATGACGACCAGCGAAGAGTCGATCTCGGTCGTGATCGTGGAGGACCACGACCGCCTCGCGCGCCTCACCGCCCGCCACCGCGAGTCCCGCGGCATCGTGGTCACGATCGCGTCCGATGGCCGGTCGGGTATCACGAAGGTGCTCGAGGAGCGCCCCCCAGGTCGTGCTCCTCGACCTCATGCTTGCCGGGGGTGTGGGCTCGATGTCTG
>Ga0123336_10004892_pt1 | contig 10764 bp, 8 predicted proteins | sample SSSSmetaG_FD_96466 | JGI IMG/M metagenome (GOLD analysis project Ga0123336, IMG submission 96466) | Glacier valley bacterial and archeal communities from Borup Fiord, Nunavut, Canada, to study Microbial Dark Matter (Phase II) - ​SSSS metaG | ecosystem: Environmental > Aquatic > Freshwater > Ice... | reverse complement strand
TCTCTGCTACCTCTTTTTGAACCATAAATACCAAGGTTTTTATACCTGGATTGTCTTCTAAAAACTTCATTACTATAGGAGTTGTTATATAGTATGGAAGGTTAGCGACCGCTTTTACAACATCATACCTTGTCCCATCTTCTCTAAGTCCATGCTCCTCTATTAGGGCCTTTATATCTGTTTCAAGTATATCCTCGTTAATAACAGCAACATTAGGATATGGTGTAAGCGCAAATTTAAGGGCCTCTAGCAGATGCTTGTCTATTTCAACTGCAACAACTTTCCCCGCCCTCTCTGCAAGCTCTGTTGTCATACTTCCAACCCCAGGTCCTACCTCAATTACAAATTCCTCTTTAGAAATATTAGCACAATCAACTATCTCTGTGATTATACTTGAATCAGTTAAAAAATTCTGTCCTAAAGACTTTGTCAGTTTAATACCAAAATTCTTAACAATCTCTTTTGTATTATTAGCCATAAAATCAACCTTTCCAAATTTTTATACAAAAATTACTTGGCCGTCTTTGTTTATACTATACTTTTCAAATGATACTAATTTGCTTCACAAAGGTTAGAATTATTCATGAGTTCCATGTACCTTACTATCCATTCGTTCTGCTGCTCCCATTTATTATGGTGAAGAAAAAAACAATTTAGACATTAAAAAACGTCGGGGTGTTAGCACCCCGACGTTTCGCCCCAAAAATTAATCCAATAAAATATATACCTTACAACGCTGAATACCAAAACTAGTAGCTGTACCATGATCTTCATAGTACAGATCAATACGATTTCCATTGATTCCACTGCCTGTATCTCCTGCTACAGCATAGCCATAATCAGGAGTACTACCTGCAATTTCGACATATAATCGTGTACCTAGAGGAATTACCTTTGGATCAACTGCTATAACTCCTTTAGATGCCCTCATACCAGATGCAGTGATTGCATAACCTGCATCGCCAGGGTTTTTACCAGTCTGTGCATATGTTAGAGAGTATGCTGATGCGCTCATATCAAGCACATTTTTATATCTCACTACATCTCCTCTGGTAGTCTTATGATTTAATATAGTTCCAAATTCAATTATTTTGTCAATTGGATTAGAGACAATTGCATCAGTAATCAAATCCTTTGCTGTTTGCACACCATCTTCCAAAGTAACTAAGAACTTTTTCTCACGAGTTCCTTCTTTACCATCATTAACCACATTTTCTTTTCCCATATCCATACGGGTATTCTCTTTTTTTATGATTTCAAAAGGAACCCCGCTATATTCGGCAACCTCATTTTGAGTTACGCGAACCACTTTAAGTTTCATATCTTTTTGTGGTTTTTCATCAAGCTTTGCACCTTCAAGTTTGTCAGTCTCGTTTAGACTTATCTTGGCATCCTCAAGGGCACCGCTTACATTATCTTTATAAGTCATAACCATTGTTTCTTTTCCATCTGCCTGAACATAAACTGGAAAAGCTCTTTTTATATATATATCATTTTCATTTATCCTTTGTAATTTTGCATCAAGGGGCTGACTCAAATAGTCGTATTGTCCGACTTTGATATTGTTCTGAGAAAGAACATCGCCGACTGTAGACTTCATTGTTTTAATCGTTGTAGATTCGCCGTCCACGTAAACCACAACGTCTTTTTTCAAGTTCATAAATAATGTAACGCCTGCGGTAACGGCAAAAATAACTGCTATTAAAACTACAGATACTTCCTTATAGGAAAAATATTTTTGTATATTTTTCACTAATTGTTTCAACTAAACACCTCCTGTCGTAGTTTGCAACCGAGATTATTTTATCTTAAAAAGGTAAATATGTCAAATTAGTTAACATAATATTGCTTTTTTAACCATTATTGTAACTATTATTATACAAAAGTGGAGGACAAACATTGTTTTTTGTACATAATTCAAAACTATTGTAATCCAGTGATTTAGCCACTTTTGGATTATTGCCATTTTTGATAAGTTTATATTTTAACCGGGAAATAGATTTCTTGCTGTATTCAATCTAACTCGCCTAACATATCACTCTGAACACAATGAAAAATCTGTCTCTTACAATCTTGATCTTAAATAAATAGAAAAGCTGCCGGTTATTATTGGCAGCTTTAAGCATTTCATATTTTTATCTATTGGGGTTCAAATAGGGATACGCTAAGTATAGTTCCTGCATACATTGTGGCACTGGTTTTTGAACCATCTGAGGAGACATCATATAGCCTGGCATAGTACATGAATGACTACCAAGCTGGTTTTGCATCATGTCCATATTCATATCCATCATCATAGGTTTCATCATATCCATTGTCATATCTTTCATCCCATAATCCATCTCCATTGGTGCTAAGGGTTGCATCATAAAAGAATCCTCTTTACACGGCACATTTTTCCACTTCGCTGGTTTTGTCTTGGAAGATACATGCCTTGAAGTAATCTCCATGTCAGAAATTGCTTTTTCTACATCATTAAACATATATAATAAAATCCTCCTGTTTCATAAACTAGATATATTATATATTATGTAGTCAGAGTACAAGTGGTACCAGTTATTATCTTCATTCTATTGAAGAAATCAACCATGCATTTTTTTCCTTGTTAAAAACAAGAGTGAACATCCTGTCATTTTTGCCCTCTTCGAATATAAACTTTCCTGAATCAGGTATTCTTTCAACCTGTACCGAAACTAAAAAAACAATATCCCCCTTTTTCTCTTCTGTTAAGGGTTGTAGGGTTGGTTTTGAAGATGATTTTAGACTTTTAATCTTGGATTTAAATTGTTTAACAAACTCATCCTGTGATATTTGTTGTCCTAATACCGTTGAGGTTTGTAAATGATATGCTTTTTCGAATTCTCCACTAGAAACAATGTCTAGCCAGTTATTTATTGTTTCTTCAGGAGCACTAAGATTTGCAGACTGTTTTAACTGGTCAATTATTTCGTTCTTAAGAGAAAGTGAAGTCTGGAGTTTGCCTTTTTCATTATTCAGCCCATTTACCTCATCTTTACTGCTTTTTAAATCAGATTCCAGCTTGTTTGCACGTTGACGTAGAAGATCTTCTACAGACTCCATATTCTGAATTTCCCTACCTAATGCAGAAATAGTAGCATCCTTTGAACTATCCTGAACAATCTTATTTTGCCTATCCCATAGAAGATAATTTAATACTATGAATAAGAGCATTATAAACAGACAGGGAATAATTATAAAAAGCTTCTTCACAAAGATACACTCTCCCCCCAAAAAACCTATATCTTAAATAATTTCTTCCCATTTTCAAAAGTTTTCATAGCAACTTCGTCATAGCTTAAGCCCTTCAACTCAGCTACCTTCTCACCTACTAACCCAACATATCCTGAATAATTTCTTTTACCTCTGTATGGTTCAGGTGTAAGATAAGGAGCATCTGTTTCGAGCAATAACATGTCTAATGGGACATATTTTACGACTTCTACCATCTTTTTTGCATTTTTAAATGTTACTACACCACCTACTGATATATAAAAGCCCATATTCAGGACTATCTTTGCCATTTCAACGCTACCTGAGAAACAGTGTAAAACCCCACTGCATTCTTTAGCATTTTCATCTTTAAGAATCTCTAGAGTATCCTCATGGGCATCTCTGTCGTGGACAATTATTGGCAGATTTAAGCTTCTTGAAAGGGCCACCTGCCTTCTGAAAATCTCCTTTTGAATCTCCTTTGGAGAATCATCATAATGATAATCAAGTCCAGCTTCACCAATGGCAACAACCTTAGGGTTTTGTGCAAGGAGTTTTATCTCTTGAAACATCTCCTCTGTCACATCCTTGGCAACCTCTGGATGGAACCCAACTGAACTATATATAAAATCAAATTCATTGCCCAACAAAACTCCTGCTCTTGAAGATTCAATGTCTGCGGCAGCATTTAAAATAAGGTCTACTCCGCTTTCATGTGCCTTATTTATCATTTCATATCTATCTTCGTTAAATTTTTCATCATCAAAATGTGTATGTGTATCAAAAAGCATTTATATTACTCCTAACATGCTTGTTAATTAATAAGCTTCTTCGCTACGCTCAGAATGACACAGAATGTGCCGATAATTCAAGCAATTTTACTAAATAAATCTTGCCATTTGCGAAAATATAGCGGACGCGCAATGCGCGCCCCTACAATCACAAAACCAAAAATAGAATTCAAACTTTCTAATCCACTAAATTTGAATGGGGGAGAGGTTTCAAATCCTTATAATAAACATGCATTAATATGTTGTAATCTATCTCACTTCAGAACCACTTGGTATGTCCTTATCAACTGTTGATAACACGAGATTGTCACCCTCTGAAGCCGCTAGAATCATTCCTTCTGACATGATTCCACGTAGTTTCACAGGCTTAAGGTTAGCTATCATAATAACATTTTTGCCAACCATCTCTTCTGGCTTATAATACTTAGCTATACCAGATACCACAGTCCTAGTCTCGCCACCTAAATCCAGAGAAAGCTTAAGCAGTTTATCAGCGCCCTCAACCTTTTCAGCTGCCAGAACTTTAGCCACTCTTAAGTCAAGCTTTGCAAAGTCATCTATTGAAACAAGTTCTTTTTCCTTTACTTCTTCTGCAGTTTTTACTTCTTTCTTTTTTTGAGAAACATCCTCATCAATTTCTTTATGAGGCATCATCTTTTCTAACTCCTCTAACTCCTTTTTAATGTCTATCCTTGGGAATATGATTTCTCCCTTGTTAACTTTAACACCTTTAGGATAAACACCCCAACTAAATACAGTGTCCCATTGAACTTGCTCTTTTGAAAGTCCAAGCTGACTCCAGATTTTCTCTGGTGTCTCAACCATAAATGGCTGTATCAAAACAGATATAACCCTTATGCTTTCTGCTAGGTTATACATAACACCAGCAAGGCGTGCTCTTTTGCTTTCGTCCTTCGCTAATATCCAAGGCGCTGTCTCATCTATATATTTATTGGTTCTAGAAACAACCTTCCATATATCAGTCAAAGCAGTACTAAATTGGAATTTGTCCATGAGGTCCTCAACTTTGTAAGGTACTTCACTAACAGCCTTTTTGAGATCATCGTCAAATTCACCTTCCTCAGTTTCTGAAGGGATAACTCCATCAAAATATTTCTCAATCATTGCAACTGTTCTACTCACCAAATTTCCAAGGTCATTTGCTAGATCTGAGTTTATCCTGTAAATCAGGGCTTCGTTTGAGAAAACGCCATCTGAACCAAAAGGTACCTCTCTAAGTAGGAAGTATCTAATCGCATCAAGTCCATACTTCTCAACCAGTACAGCAGGGTCTACAACGTTGCCCTTTGATTTTGACATTTTCCCGCCCTCTAGAAGCAGCCAACCATGTCCAAAAACTTGCTTTGGCAAAGGTAAATCCAGTGCCATAAGCATAGCAGGCCAAATAATAGTATGGAATCTTACTATTTCCTTTCCAACCAGGTGTACGTCTGCAGGCCAGTATTTCTTGAAGTCACTGTCATCTTCAGATAAATACCCCAATGCAGATATATAGTTAGAAAGTGCATCTATCCACACATATACAACATGCTTTTCCTCAAAAGTCACAGGAATTCCCCATTTGAAGGAAGTTCTTGATACGCAAAGATCCTCTAATCCTGGTCTTAAAAAGTTATTAAGCATTTCATTCTGCCTTGAATTTGGCTGAATAAAATCTGGGTGATCTTCAATATATTTTATAAGTCTATCCTGATATTTTGAGATCTTGAAAAAGTAACTCTCCTCTTTAGTAAGCTCTACTTCTCCCCCACAATCAGGACATTTGCCATCTACAAGCTGAGTCTCAGTCCAAAAGGATTCGCAAGGTGTACAGTAAAGTCCCTTATATTCACTTTTATAAATATCTTCCTGATCATAAAGCTTTTTAAATATTTTTTGAACTACCTTTTCGTGCTGAATATCTGTTGTTCTAATAAATTTATCATTGCTTATTTTCATAAGCTTCCATAAATCCTTTATACCGGCTACAACTTCATCAACATATTGCTTAGGTGTAACGCCTTTAGCCAATGCTTTTCTTTCGATCTTTTGTCCATGCTCATCAGTTCCAGTTAGGAACATGACATCATAACCTTTTAACCTCTTATATCTAGAAATGGCGTCAGCGGCCACTGTAGTGTATGAATGACCAATGTGAAGCTTATCACTAGGGTAATAAATTGGTGTTGTAATATAAAATGTCTTCTTTTCCATGCTATGTCCTCCTACTTTAAAGAAAAATCCAAATTAATATTTTTTATACACTTTTTATTGGAAAAAGCGTCATTTTCTTTATCTTAAATATTCCAATAATACTACTATACATATTGATTTCCTATTTTTCAAGTGAGAATCTTGTTTACAACTAGAATTTATTGTTATTCCTATGTTTTATTGTCATAACATCGGATAGTTAGTAACCTTTTTAAAAATCCAAATTACCATTCAAATCTAAGAAGTTATGAAATCAGTATTTATAAAACCTTGGAAATATATTACAGTTACTGTATGCCTTTGTTCTAATATTATTTACTAACCTTAGAACAGTAGTCAAAAATATTCAGAATATAACTTTGTGCCGTTGTAATTCGGCGGAAATGGTGGTTAACATGGAAAATATGTTTTTTAGAAGGTTCGGCACTAATTTAAAATACATCTCTCATGGTTTGCCAAAAATATTAAAAGAACTTAATATTATAGAAAAGGAAATAGAGAAAATAGAAAATACAATACTTCGAAATACGGCTATTGATAGTCTTTATGCAGCAAGGGAAGATTGTATTTGTTATAGTGTTTTTGAAACCTTTCCTTCTGTAGATAAGAAAAATTGTTCCAAATTCATTAGTTCAATTGTAGTTCTATCCGCTTATTTAAAAGCTTTATGCTCTAGGAAGGAGCTAATGGGAAATGAAAGCTCTATATATTTATATACAGCCTTTTTAGATTCTATAATAATTGATAAACAACCTAGCAACTACTACCTTAAGTGTCCATACAAAAATGACAGTGGTTATCTTACATTCTTGGTAAACAGGTGTAGGGAGTCACTAATAGAGCTTCCATTTCGTAACTTGGTTAAAGTGAAAATGGAGGATTTTGCACTTAAGTTTTTTTCTTTTTATACAAATACTTATTCCTCTAGAACAGATATCTTTGATTCAATAATATCTTGGGCAGAACCTAAGAATAATAAAACTTGGTTAATTACCTGTATGGAATATTCTGCAGCTTGCTCAAACCTTTCACTTCTTCTAGCACTTTACACCGCAGGTTTTAATGCTGCCACAGACGATGAAATTGTTAAAGATATAATTTACTTCTACTTTCCATGGGTAAATTCACTATATGCACTTATGGAAAGCTACATTTATCTTCAATATTTAAATGAAAGCGATAACACAAATATGAACTTCTGTAAAAGATATGCGAATCAAAAAGTATGTGAAAATAGAATTCTCTACTTTTATAAAATGGTAAATGATAACCTTCAAATGATGAATAATAGTAATTACCATTTTTGTTTTATAGAACTCTTTACCTCACGATTTCTATATGATCACGGAGCTTATATAGGCATTAACAATATAACAAGTAGAAACCTCCTACAATCTTTTAAACATATAGGCATACCTTCCAATAACTTCTATCGTTTCATTAAAGTTGTTGGTGCTATGGCAGCAGGTTAAAAATAGCACAAAAAGGGGAATCAGAAATTCTGATTCCCCTTTAACTTTAGTATAAAAGTATTATTTTTTAAGTTCTGTTTTGCCTGTTACAGAGCTTTTATCGTCTTTTTTGAAAGTAGACTGAGCTTTTTCATTTGTAAAATAAACATTTCCATCAACTTTAGCATCAACTAGTTCAAAATTTTCAGCGGCAACATAGATATCACCCTTGAATGTTCCACTTTGAATTCTCGCATTTGGACTATTAACTGTTAGTTTTGGAGCTGTTAATGTAAATCTAGCAGTTACATTCTTCTTATCATCCTGTGTGTAAAGACCTATTTTACGTTGAATAATTTCGGCACCTTTATCATCTTTTTTGCCATTCTTAAATGTACCATCTAATACAATTTCCTTGTCAAATTTCAAGTCTTTCAGGGGGCAGATAATCCATTTTCCATCTTTACTGATAGCCTTTGAAAAAGCCTCTTCAGTATTTACGATAGAAGCTGTAGTAACTGCATCAACTTTAGCTGTGGAAGCTGGTGCTGTAGTAGCTGCAGTTGTAGTCTTAGTAGTAGCTGCAGGAGTTGCCGCTGGTGTTGCTGTTTTACCGCAACCTGCAAATACACTTATTGACATAACAGCACTTAATGTAATTAAAGCTAATTTTTTATTATTCATTATTTCCTCCAAGTAAGTTTATTTTTATAAATATAACTTTTATACTTATATTAAGGATATATCCTTGTTAAATAATTGTCAAGATACTTTAATTAAATTTCTTGATTTTATATCTATAAAATATTATATTTATCTACGTTTAATTTATCACATATCCATAACTTTAACCACAGAATAAATTTACATATTATAAAAAATCAGGCACTATTGAAAATACCCGACTTTTTAAATGTTATATTTTTATAGCATGGTCAATGGTCATATTTTCACCCGACCAAATTTTTTTCCATGTCCAGGGTCTATCTTCTCCACTCCAAAATTCATTCTCTTGAGACAGCCCCAGAGGTAAAAATCCTGCTGTGCAGAGATATAGACTTCCTGTAGATATATATTCTTCTCCAAGACCTGGCTGGCTACCACACAATCCAATTTTTAGCCACCCATTCTCATCAAAAGTGCCTGGTACATCAAGAGTATGTTTTATTACAGCAGTCATTGCGCACCTAACTTGTGATGGGTGAATTTCTTCAGGCAGTTCTTTCATTAGCGAAATCTGCCCTAAAGTTTGAAATGCACCAAATCTATAGGCAATAGATCTTCCGATAGGTGGGAAACTTCCATCTGCAGTTATGAGTCTCTCCTGTATGACCGCATAACGTTGTGATCGTTTTAGAATTGGCTCCTTTAGAACCCTCCACTCTTCATAAAAATCCCCAACATTTATCAATATTTCTAAAAGCATTGGTTGAATAACAAAACTATTGTAATAATCCCAGTGAAAATCAGGTCCATCTGAATAGACACCATCACCTACATACCAAAGTTGAAACTGCCTTACTGCATAATCTACGCGCATTCTGTCCCATTGCTCACCCATTTTGTATAATGCTACTTCAATGATTGCAGAAAACAATAGCCAGTTTGTGTAGCCAGGCTTATCGCCATCCCTTGTCATTTTTAATGAATTAACCAAATTTGTTTTTACCCTAGAGTCTAACTTACTCCATAATTCTCTTGGAGATCGTAAAATAGCCAGTGAAAGAAAAGCCGCATCTACGATAGGCTGTTTTCCGTGACTGAAGCTGAAATTCATATAATCTGGTGATTTGGGGTCTGTACCTGCATCAATTGCTTCTCTTGCAAGCTGTGCATATTTTTTTATCAGCTCATTTTCCCATGCATCTGTAATCTCAAGTTCCAGCCACGGAGCTATTCCAACAAGGGTTCTTCCAAGGGCTTCTAAATGTGTAACATTACTCCTGTCACTCTTACCTTGTTCTACTGGCATTACTTTTTTTAATTCTCGCTTAGCTAAAGCAGTAAGTACTGGGTCAGCAACTTTTATTAGTGTTTCAATCCAATACTTACGATCATTTAAATCTGGCATAATTACCTCCGCAATAAGTATTTTATTATATAACAATTAAATGCATTATTTGATTATTTTATGTAAACTGTAGAAAGCAATATATTTGATTATAAAAAACTATACATAGATACTTTTTTAAATGTGTCTATGTATAGTTTTTATTATACAAATATGAGGTTTTATTTCTTAATCGGATAGGTAAATAAAGATTCCATCCCTTTTGCTTGTGCTAGAGCTTCAACAAAAAAGTAATCTCCATAAATAAGTGGTACATTTGCTTCATCTTTTGAATGATACCTAACGCAACCGTTTTTTAACAAAGCCTCTTCGTCTTCATTCCATGCACCATGGTTCTCATACAATGCCTTGAGAATCTTATGTGCAGGCCTCTCGTATATATCCTTCTCATTATCGGAAACAAGAGTTGAGAGCAACATAAGCCCACTGGCAGCGCAAGCTCCAGCAGAAGTATCCTTATTAATATTACTTTCTTTAGGAGCCTTAAAATCAGCAAAAGGGACATAATCTTCTGGCAAAGAAGCTATAAAAAAGTTAGCGACCTTTTTTGCTGTATCCAAGTATCTTTGCTCTTTAGTAAACCAATAGCTAAGCGTAAATCCATACAATGCCCATGCAGTTCCGCGAGACCAGGATGAATCTTTGTCATAGCCTTGTCCGCCCATTGAATCAACCATTTCACCTGTTTCAGGATTAAACATAACAATATGTTTCAAAGAACCATCAGGTCTAACAAAGTCCTTCATAACAGTATCCGCATGCTCCATGGCTATATATTTAAATCTAGGGTCATTTATCATATCAGATGCCCAGTAGAGTATTGGCAGATTCATCATACAATCTATAATAGCCCAACCAGCTTTATCAGGCTGGCCATCTTTGCTATTCCAAGCACGTATAAACTTTCCCTTTAAATTAAATCTTGATGCAAAAATGCTTGCTGCAAGCAAACCAGGGCGTCTTGCCTGTTCATTACCAGTAATGCGGTATTCTGCTACTAAACTTA
>Ga0123336_10004891_pt1 | contig 10765 bp, 13 predicted proteins | sample SSSSmetaG_FD_96466 | JGI IMG/M metagenome (GOLD analysis project Ga0123336, IMG submission 96466) | Glacier valley bacterial and archeal communities from Borup Fiord, Nunavut, Canada, to study Microbial Dark Matter (Phase II) - ​SSSS metaG | ecosystem: Environmental > Aquatic > Freshwater > Ice... | reverse complement strand
CTCGAAGCGGTCTGCGACGATGGTTCCCACGCCGACGCGCGCGTCACCGCTCCCCTCGGCTCGTGCCGGGCGCGCGGCCTTCCCGGACTCTGGGGGCGCGAGGTCCATGGGATCGAGCTTGTGCACGGTCGTTCTTTCGCGGGGTTCGTTCCGAGTCCGCTCGGGGGCAAAACTCCAACGATTGCAACCTTAGGGCGGGGTCGGTCGGGCAACAACTCCCCGCGTTCCGACACCGCTCCTTTTTCACGGCTAACCGAAGCGCTGCAGGCATCCGGCTCGTTCGCCTGTGAGTCTGTCGCCCACAACCGGAGCCCTCATGAGGCCCAGCGTATCGCTCGGACGCTCAGTTCGCGAAGCTGAAGAAGCTCGGCGCCTGACTCAGAGGTGGCCCGGTCGGGCCACGGCGACCACGCCGACGATCACGAGCACGCCGACCACGATGGCGGTGACGACGATCGCCGTCTTCGCGCCGCGGGACAGGTGGATCTCGGCAGGCGTGGGCGCGAACAGCGCGGATCGCGCGTCGGCCGGCGCGGCGCCGAACAGCGGCAGGCGCGCTCCGATCGGGCCGATGACGCTCGGCGCGGCGAGCGTCGGGATCACCACGACCGGTGCCGTCGCGGACGCGGGCTCTTCCGCGTGCGCGAGGTGCGGCGTGGCGACGAGCAGCGTCAATGCAAGGCCCAGAGCGACGGGGGAGGACGGCTTCACGTCTCCAGGATACCCAACTGCCGATCAGGGCGACGTCGTGATCGCGACGTCGTCGACCGTGCCGCGCAGCGGCTTGTCCGAGCAGTAGGGGCCGATCGTGCTGGACGGATCCTTGAGCACGAAGTCGACGGGCAGCGGCAAGACGATCGTGGTGGTACCGATGGTCGCGGTGGCCTTCGCGGGGCTCGCCGTGGCGGTGATCGCTACCGGCAGCCAGCGCCCGAACGGGTCGACGTCGAGCCCGTCGTTCCTGCCCGCCGGCTCCGTGAACACGCCGTCCGCGTTCCGCTGGACGAAGAACCTGACCGCGCGGTTCGTGCCGAACGCGATGATGAGCGAGAACGACAGCTTCGGTGTCACGGAGAAGTTGACCGTGTTGAAGATGCCATCTCCCTCGATGCGCAGGTCGAGGCGCGTCGTCACCGTGCTGAACGTGCCGGGCAGGCGCTTGGTGAGCTGGAGGTAGCTGCACCCGTCGACCTTGGTGAGGTCGAAGAAGGCGGCGTTCGTGGGGCTCACCACGTTCGTCTGCGTGAGGCCGAGGGTGCCGTTCGTCGCGTTCTCGTCGGACGTCGTCCACGTGCCGGTGGACAGCGAGCTCGGCTTCTCGAAATCGACGCAGAAGGCGGCGCCGGGGTAGCGGGCGCAGCCGGTGGGACCCGCGGGAGCATCGGGGTTCGCTCCCGCGTCGGCGTCGGCGTCGGCGTCGGCGTCGATCGCGGCGTCCGTCACGGTGACGGGCGGCGCGGCGTCACCGCCGGCGAGCGGCGGCCCGGCCAGGTCCGAGAGATCCGTGGTCAGCGTGCAGCCCGCGAGGGCGGACACGACGAGCAACGGGACGCGGAGTCGCACCACCAACACACGAGAGTAGACCACGATCTCTCCTCGAATAGCGACGTCTCGCGCTCCGTCGATGGTCGACGAGGGAGGTGAGCATGAAATTTCGCGCGCTGCTGATGGGTCTCGTTCTGGCGTCGGGATGTGCGAAGAGTGGGACGGTTACGGAGAAGTCACCGGTAACGCAGGCTCTCCGGGGGCCTACCAGACGGCCAGGATCGCGGTCAGGCGAGCAAGTCGGTCGGCAACTTCGATGTCAGCATGTCAGCGCGAGCTCGAAGCAGGCGGTGAAGACGTCGGTGAACGGCGTCAGCGCGCGCGAGGGAAGACCCGCGCAAGCGTGCCCTCGAGCTCGGCGGACGGCATCGCGAAGTACATCGCGAGCCACCGCGCCGGCAGCCAGTAGGAGCGTCAGCCGGGGGGGAGCTCGTAGTAGTCCTCGGTCGTCACGGGGACGAAGCCCACGGACGTGTAGAGGCCGAGCGCGCGCTCGTTCTGGACTGCCACCTCGAGCCCCACGCGCTGCATGCCCTCGGCGCGGAGGTCGCGGCACACGCGGCGCAGGACCTCGCGCCCGATGCCGCGCCCCTGCTGCGCGGGGTCGACCGCGAAGCCATAGATGCCGCCGGCATCGCCCTCGCGCGTCACGCGCAACGTGCCGACGATGGCGCCCGTGACCTCGATCACCAGCGTGCGCGCAGTCTCCGTCACGAGGTGCATCGCGCCGTCTTCGGCCGGGAAGCCGAACGCCACGTGCTGGAGCCGCGCGACCTCGGGGAGGTCGGCGGCCTCCGCGGTCCGGATCGTCAGCTCGGGGCCCGCCGCTTCGTCGTTCGGCGCACCAGGAAGCACGAGCGCGTACTCGGAGTGCTCGAGCACGGCGCCACGCGCCAGCGCGAGCTGCCGCCCCGCGTGAGAGGCGCGCGGGGTCACGAGCAGGATCTTCTCGTGGGCGCGCTCGCGGCAGAGCGGCAGCGCCGCATCGAGCAGCGCGCGCGCGATGCCCTGCCGGCGGGCCGCAGGATCGACCATGCCGGCGAGCTCCACATTCCGCCCGTCGTGCGCGTAGAGCCCGAGGAAGCCGAGCAGCCGATCGCCGCTCCACCACAGCACGTCATCGACGCGGTCGCCCGCGCGCGCGCGCAGCGCCCCCCATTCGAGCTTGAGGCGTCCGCCATCGGCCGCGACCGTGCGCGCCTCGAGCGCCGCGATTGCGTCGACCGCGCGTGGGTCCAGCCCGCAGGTGAGATCGATCATCGTGGAGCCCGCACCATGACCACGTCGCGCGCGCGGCGCAACGGGCGTCGCGCTTCGAACACCGCGCCCCCGGCGCGTGGAAGACGGGCTGCGTGAGCGCGGGACTGCAGCGTCACGCCAGCGACCGTGGCCGATCCGGCCGCGCCGGGCTAGGCTCCCGCGATGATCGATCCACTCCAGTCGGGTTACGGCGCACCTCAGGGACCCGAGACGTGTCAGATCTGCGGTGGTGACGGTCGGATCGACAACTCCTTCGGGTCGGTGGCCAAGTGCCCGAGCTGTCACGGCAGCGGCAAGCGCAGCCGGGATACCGGGTTCCACGACGTCACGAAGACCAAGCCTTCGCACCATCTCCCCACGAACCGCGCCGGCGTCGTCGAGAAGCAGACGTGGCCGAGCACCGCGCAGGGCGGCCAGCTGGCGACGGAGGTCCGCGACGCGGCGAGCCTCACGGCCGACACCAAGGCGCGCCTCACGCGCGAGATCATCGAGCACGAGGGCAGCCACGGGCTCTGCACGCAGACGTTCCTCAAGAAGATTCGAAAGCAGTTCCGTCCGGCCGCGCGCTGAGCGCGCTGAGCGCGCTGAGCGCGCTCACGTCTCGTCGTCGAGCACGGCGCGGACCTTCGCCGCGAGCGTCGTCGGCGTGATCGGCTTCTGGAGGAACGCGAGGCCCGAGGTCAGAATGCCGTGGCGGACGACGGCGTCGTCGGTGTAGCCGGACATGAACAGCACGTTCATCTGCGGGCGAAGCGCTCGCAGGCGCTCCGCGAGGACGCGACCGTTCATGCGCGGCATCACGACGTCGGTGAGGAGCAGATGGATCGTGCCCTGGTGCTGCTCGTTGGCGAGCAAGGCGTCGCCGCCGTTGTGCGCGACGACGACGTCGTAGCCCTGCCTGCGCAGGACGGTGCAGGCGAGCGCGCGCACCTGCTCGTCGTCCTCGACCACCAGGATCGTCTCGGTGCCGCCCGGGGCGGGCTCGCGTGCCGAGGGGATCTCCTCCGTGACCTGACGCGCTCGTTCGTCGTCGACGCGCGGGAGGTAGACGGTGAAGGTGGTGCCCTCGCCGAGGACGCTGCGGACGAGGACGTCGCCGCCCGACTGACGGACGATCCCGAACACCGTGGCCAGGCCGAGGCCCGTGCCCTTGCCCTGCTCCTTGGTGGTGAAGAAGGGCTCGAAGATCTTGGCGGCGGTCGCGGTATCCATGCCGCTTCCCGAGTCGCGAATGACGATCCTGACGTATCGGCCGACGAGCGGCTCGGCGCCGCTGCGCGCCTCGGCGCCGTCGAGGACGACGTCCTCGAGCTCGATGTGCAGCCGGCCGCCCGTGGGCATCGCATCGCGGGCGTTGGCGACGAGGTTCATGAAGACCTGGTCGATCTGCGTCGGATCGGCGAACACGCTGCCGAGCCGCGCTCCCGCGTGGATCGTGAGCTCGATTCCTTCGCCGAGGAGCTGGCGCAACATCGTCTCGAGCTTGTGGGTCGCCTCCGCCAGGTCGATGGCGCATGGCTGGAGCACCTGCCGGCGCCCGAGGGCGAGGAGCTGCTGCGTGAGCGCCACCGCGCGCTCCGCGGCCGTCGTGATGTCGTTCAGGTCGCCTCGCATCGGGTCGTCGATCGGGAGGTCCTCCGTCACGAGGTTCGCGTAGCCGAGGATGACGGAGAGGATGTTGTTGAAGTCGTGCGCGACGCCGCCCGCGAGGCGGCCGATCGCCTCCATCTTCTGCGCGCTCCGTAGCTGCTCCTCGAGCATCATGCGCTCGGACACGTCCTCGGCGTGGAACAGGACGACGTCGGCCGAGACGTTCGCGAACGTCACGAGCAGGTGCTTGGTCTGGCCGGTCGACTGGAACGTATACGAGAGCTCTCGACGTACGGGCCGCGCCTCCGCGAGGCAGCGCGTCATGTCGGCGAGGAGGCCGTCCTTGCCGCGTTCGTCGAACTTCGAGACGGTCGTGCTCCGCCATCCCTCGAGCGAGCCCTCCGCCATCTTCTCGGCGGCGTCGTTGAAGTCCTCGAGCACGAAGTCGGTCTGGCCGTCACGCACGACCCGCCGCCAGGCGCTCGTCGGCACGGGCATCGCCTTGAACTGCGCACGGATGCGCGCGGCAGCGTTCTCTCGCTCCGTCACGTCGACGCCGTGCCCGAACACGCCGGTGCGGGTGCCGTCCGCCTCGACGATGGCCTGGTAGACGACGTCGAGCACGCGCGGCTCGGGAGGGCCCTCCGGGACGCGGTAGACGTCGAAACGCAACGCGTGGTCGGCGAAGGGCACGCCCGTCGCCAGCACCCGGTCGAAGATGGCGATGAGCCCCTGATCGACGACCCGGGGAAATGCGTCGGCCGCGCGCTTTCCGACGATGTCGCGCGCACCGATGATCTGGAAGAACTGGTCGTTCGCGAGCTCCACCACGTGCTCGGGCCCGCGCATCACGATGGTCGCTGCCGGCGCGCGCATGAGCAGCGCGCCGAGGCGCTGGCGCTCGAACCGGAGCGAGGCGAGCAGCTGATCGCGTTCGCGAAGCGAGGCCTCCTGGCCTCGTTCCTTCTCCTCGATGTACGCCGTGCCGAGGACCACCGTCGTGTGGCGGGCGATACTCCGCATCACCCGCAGCGCTCCGATCAGCCGCTCGGGTTCGCGTGAATACGCCTCGACGAGCAGGGGAGCGAGGGCGTCCGTGAAGGCGGCGTCGCTCGTCGCCCAGTCTGCGAAGCTGACCCCGGCCTCGACATAGGCGCTCGCGGCGGCACGGAGATACGTGTCGCGCGCGGTGAGGTCACCTTCGATCGCGCGCCGGAGCCCCTCGCGGTACGCGCGGGCCTGGGCGGCGAGGGTCTCGGGGGTCAGCGCTCGTGCGGTCGGCGAGAGCTCGGCATGCGTGAGCGCGGCGTCCAAGGCCCGCGCGTGGACCAGCTCGGAATGCGCGTCGTACACGCGCCAGAAGTCGTCCAGCGCCTGCTTCGTGTCGCGAATCGGCGCGAACGCGTTGCGGTCGGCTCCCACTCTTTTCTCCCCGCGCCATGCGTTGCAGCGGCGGTCGGCGGCGTCAAGGCTCGAGCGAGGGAGGAGGGGAGGGCCGCAGCGCGTCAGCGACGTGCTGGACAACCTTCAGAGCCTCCATGACCTCGGGGAACGCCCGCTGCTGCGCGGCCCACTCGTGGTGGAGCAAGCGGGCCGCCGGGGCGACGAGAAGCAGGAGAACGGATGCCCGCGAGACGCCCTCGCTGACGAGCGAGGCCACCAGCTTCAGGGCTCCCAGGAGGTCCTGCGCGGCGGCGAGGTGCGCCAGCAAGGCGACCTCGTCGGCGGTCGGCGGAGTCCGCGCGTCCGACGAGACCACGAGCCCCGTATGGAGCTCGGCGTCCAGCTCCTCTGCCGTTCTCCCCTTCCCCATCTTCCCCATCCCGATTTCGGCGGACTGCCCGATCCCGGGTCTGTCAACGCCGAAAGAGCGCGACCCCGGCAACGCTGGTGGCTTTTGCCCCGCGGAGGAACTACGCTTCAGCTGTTGGCAACTTGCCGGCTTCTCGCAAACGTCCCCGGAATGAGCAGTCTCAACTTCGCTCAGCCTGACATCACGCTGAGCCTCGGCGTGGCTCCTCCGCGCTTCGCGGATCGCGCCCTGGGCGCCGGTCTTCATGCTGCACCTCACGCCCGCCGGTCTGGCCCCCGCCGTGCTCGACGCGGTGGAAGCGCCCGCGCCGCCCGTTGCATTCGGCGCCGCGGTGGCGAGTCCGCTCGACCATCTGGCCATGAGCGAGATCGTGGCGAACGCCGTCGCGTCCGTGGAGCGCAACTGCATCCTCTCTGTTCTCGAGCTCCAGAAGGGCAACCGTCAGGCCGTCGCCGACCTGATGGGCATCAGCGCGGCGGCCCTCGAAGCGAAGCTCGACGGACTCCACAGGAAGTGACGAGCGCGGCGGACGGCTGACGTGGCGCAAGAAGGACTCCCGACTACGGCCTTCGGCGAAGCCGACCTCTCCAACTGCGAGCGGGAGCAGATCCACCTCGCGGCCTCCATCCAGCCTCACGGCGCGCTCCTCGTGGTGCGGGAGCCCGAGCTGGTCGTCGTCCAGGCGAGCGCCAACGCGGCGCGCTTCCTGGGGATCGACGGCGAGGTCCTGGTGCGCGCCGACCCCGTCTTCTCGGAGCCCGAGTGTGTGCTCGGCTTCGTGGTCGCCGTCACCGATCTCATCGAACGCAAGACGGCGGATGCCGCGCGGCGCAGGTTCCAGGAGGCGATCGTGACGCACGGCCGGCTCACCACCGGGCTGCTCGATTCGAGGATGGGCCTCCTCCACAAGGACCTCCTCTCGTCGATCATCGAGAATGCGCAGCTGGCCGCGCTCGAGATCACGGACGGCGTGGAGGTCGGCCAGATGCCGGGCCTCCTCGAGAGCGTGCAGAGCTCGATCGACCGCTCCGAGGAGCTCCTCCGGCACCTGATCCGCCGCGCCGCCGCGGGCACCAAGTCCTGACGACCGATGCGACGTCCACGCCACGCGTTCCTCCGCCAGACCACCGAGCGCTTGCACGCCGCGGTGGAGCACGAGGTCGATCGCGCTGCGTACTTCGGCACCCTGCCGAGCTACGGCAGCTACCTGCTGCGCCTTCGTCTCTTCCACGAGCAGCTGGACGGCGTGGAGCGCGTCGCCAGTGCCGCCACGCATCCCCACTGGCAGGTCGAGCGCCGCCTCGCGCTGCTCGCCGAGGACCTGACGGCCCTCGGGATCGATCGCGCGTCCGTTTCGGCCGTCGTTCGCCGTCCGGCGATCGGTGACGCCACCATGGCGCTCGGCGCGCTCTACGTCGTGGTCGGCGCCTCGCTCGGCGCGCGGGTGCTCGTGCAGCAGGCCGCGGCGCTCTCGCTACCCACGACGGGCGGTGGCGCCTATCTGCATGCGCTCGCGACGTCCACCGACTGGCCGGCGTTCCTCGAGCTCCTCGAGAGCGAGCCGATCGTCTCGGAGAAGCGGCTGGGCGAGGGCGCGAACGCGGCCTTCGAGAGCATCCTCGAGGCGCTGACCGCGCCGATCGTCAGCGCACCGCCTTGATCCGGTCGATCTCCCCGCGCACGCCTGCGGCCTTCGCGGCCTGACCGATCATGTCGAACGAGCGCGCGATGAGCGTGAGCGCCTCGACGTCCTGCCGGTTTGCCTGGTAGCAGATCTGCAGCTTGGTCAGCGCCTGCGTGACGTCGTGCGGCGGACGGTTGCGCGCGAGATAGAGCTCGGCGCAGAGGCGCGCCTGCTCCGGATCGGGCCGGTGGTGCAGCAGGCGCTCCAGCACCTGGATCGCGTCGTCCCGCCGTTCGAGCTGCACGAGCAATCCCGCGGCGGCGCGGAACCCCGCGACGGCGCCCTCGACGTCTCCCTCGCGCGAGAGCGCCTCGGCGAGACGGAGGTGCGGGATCGGATTGCTCGCATCGAGGTGCGCGATCTTGCGGTACACGTCCGTCGCCTCGCGCTCGCGGTTCCGCTGCTGGAGGCTGGTTGCCACCTCGTTGAGGAGCGTGAGCGCGTCGTTGACGAGCCCTTGCTCCTGGTAGAGATCGGCGAGGCGTCCGGGGACGTGGCCGTAGCGCTCGTCGAGCTGGGGAGCATGCATCGCGATCATCTCGCGCACCTGCCGGTAGACGGCCACGGCCTTCACCGCGAAGCCCTGTCGCTCGTACAGCTTGCCGAGCGAGTCGTGCGCGTCGATGGCCTCCGCCCATAGCCCCTGCTTGGCCTGGAGATCGCCGATCTTGTGCAGCACGCGAACGTCGTTGGGGTCGGCGGCGAGCAGCGGCTTCAGCTCGAGCACGGCCTTGTCGTACTTTCGCTTCTCGATGAGCTTCTGCGCCGTCTCGAGCACCTTCTCGCGTTGGATGGCCACGTCGTCATTGTACGTGAACGCCGCTTTACCGCACGCTGATGGTAGCGCTCGCGGGGCGCGCCTTACCCCTGACCGAGTCCGCGCTCGAGCCCTTCGAGGAGTTCGGCGCGGGCGCCGCGGCGTGGTGGTCGTCGATCCGGCGGGTGACCTGAGCCGACCTGAGCCGACGGACCGCGCTCGTCAGTGGTGGCTCGTCGCGATCACCGCGACGGTGCCGAGCGCCAGCAGCAGCAGCGCGGCGACGAGCAGCGCGACCCCCCCCGCGCGGGTCATGCCGGGCGGAGCCGCGATCACCACGAGCGCGGGCTCCTCGCTCGCCGTGGGCGCGAGCGCAGGCGCAGGCGTGAGGTCGTCCGTGGCCGAGCGGAGGCGCGCACCGGAGACCGCCTCCTCGCGCTGGTGCACCTCGCGCTGCCTCTGGAGCACGGCGGCGAGCTCGAACGAGCCCATCTTGGCCGTTGCCTTCGCGTCGGCCTCCGAGGCGCGGAGCGCCTCCGCGACCACCACCGAGAGATCGCCGATCAGGGTCTCGGACTCGTGAATGCTCTCGTCCGCCGACGGAATGGTCTGAAGCCGCGGGATCTCGTCATCGATGGATCCGTCCTTGCGCGCGGTTTGCATGGTTCGACGGAGTATACCCGTCGGGATAGTTTGGCGCCCATGCTTTTGCGCGCGTGCTTGCCGCCCGCGACCGGTACGCGCAGGATGCGCCGCGATGGGCGCGCGCCGTGACCGACTCCTCTTTGCCGTGCTGGGGGCCCTGCTGGGCGGCGTGTTCGTCTTCGTGCACGGCGCGCGGCTCTCGGCCTTCGGGCAGGCGGGCCTCCTCGCGCTCGCGGGCCTGACCTTCGCGCACATGCGCGAGCTGCGGGAGCTCGGCAAGATCGACCATCGCACCCACGCCAAGCGCACCGCCTGGTACCACTTCGCGACGACGAACCTGGTCGCCGTGGCCTACGCGTGGTTCATGTTCGACGGCTACACGACCGGGGTCTCCGCGGAGTCGCCGTTCAAGGCATTCGGCAGCGCGTCGAAGGACTGGATGCTGGGCACGAGCGTCGTCGGCGGGACGCTCGCGCTGTTCCGCTCGGCGACGAACAACTCCGCCTCCCTCGCAGCGCTGCGTCAGAACGCCGACCTCCACCAGGAGATCCTCTCCCTCCGCCGCATGCTGGGTGACACGGCGACGCTCGCCACGATCTCGCTCGACTCGTCGCAGGCCTCGTCCGTGGAGGCGGTCACGCGCGCCGTCGAGCGCATGGTGACCATCGCCAGCGATCTGCCCGAGAAGTCGGAATCGGTCGACGCGTTCACCGTATGGATCCGCGACGAGACGCGCTGGCGGGTGCTCACCGGGCGGGGCGTCTCGGCGGCGACCGTCACCCGCTTCACGCAGCCGGTGCTCGCCGCGGAGAAGGCTGGGGCGGGGCTGCTCGCGAACCTCGCGGTGACGGGCGGGGCGCACCTCGTGATCGCCGCGAACGCCTCGAGCCACGCCTGGTATGCGAAGGATCCCCATTCGAGCCGCGTGACCGAGTCCTTCGCGGGCGTGCTCCTGCGCGACAAGGCCGGCCAGCCCATCGGTGCGCTCTGCCTGACGAGCCAGGACGCAGGGGCCCTGCCGTCCGCCGCGACGCCGAAAGAATTGCAGCGTTTCGAGAAAGTGCTTCAATTGTGGTCAGCGACGTTCTCGCTCCCGGTTCAGCGCTACTACGAGCTCATCGAGGCGGAATAACCATGCGCGATCCCCTTGCCAAGACGGTCACCAACACCGAGCTCGTGCGTGAGATGCGTGCCCGTCGAGCGGCGCGCTCCGAGGCGGTCTCGCCGAAGACGCGTCTCCGCTTGCCCGAGGGATTGCGGCCCATTCCTCCGTCGAGCGGCGCGGAGCCGGCGAGCCGGAGCCCGACGCCGTGAATGAGCGGGAGCGGTGGGGACGGCTCGGGGCGACGGATCGATCGGGCGCTGGCCGCCTGGGCATCGGGTGATCTGAGCGCGGAGCATGCGTTCGGCGCGCTCTGCGGCTCCTGCGCGACGCTCGCAGCGAGGCCAGGCGTGACGTGACGGGCGGGCT
>Ga0123336_10004890_pt1 | contig 10767 bp, 5 predicted proteins | sample SSSSmetaG_FD_96466 | JGI IMG/M metagenome (GOLD analysis project Ga0123336, IMG submission 96466) | Glacier valley bacterial and archeal communities from Borup Fiord, Nunavut, Canada, to study Microbial Dark Matter (Phase II) - ​SSSS metaG | ecosystem: Environmental > Aquatic > Freshwater > Ice... | reverse complement strand
TGAGCGCACCCCGCACCTCGTAAATGGGGCCATGCGCTATGACCCGGAGAAACTCCAGCCCCTTTACCGCCTCGAAGTGGGTAAGCCCGGCTCGTCGTTCGCCATCGAAATTGCCCGCAAAATCGGTCTGCCCAAGGAGGTGGTGGAGCGCGCCACGCAGCTGGTGGGCAAGGACAAAATCCGCTACGACCAGCTGCTGGAGGGCCTGGAGCGCGAAAAGACCGAACTCGAAGCTCGCACCGCCGACGCCGCCAAGCAGGAAAAACGCCTCAAGCGCGCCGCCCAGGAATACCAGGACCTCAAGCAGCACCTCGAAGACACCCGCCTCGAAACCCTGCGCACCGCCAAGCAGCAGGCCAAGGCGTTGCTCGTGAACACCAACCAGCAAATCGAGGCCACCATCGGCGAAATCCGGCGGGGCAACGCGGAGAAGGAAGTCAACAAAGCCGCCCGCGAGAAGCTCGACACCTTTGTGAGAAAGGAGTTGCACATCGAGCCGCCCAAACCCAAAGCCACCCGCGAGCGCGCCGAAACCGGCGGCTTGCACCCCGGCGACAAAGTGGCCTTGTTTGGTCAGAACGGCCACGGCGAGGTGGTGAGCGTGAAGGGCAACACCGCCGAAGTCCTGTTCGGCGGCATGAAAACCCTTACCAAAGTCAGCCAGCTCGAAAAGCTGGGCCGGGCCGAAATCCGCGAGCGGGAGCAGGCCACCAAGGCCAAAGCCGGCAAGCTGAGCGGCGGCAAATCCGGCGGCGGCAGCACCGGCGTGAACATCACCGACCGCATGGCCGGCTTCAGCCCCACCCTGGACCTGCGCGGCGAACGCGCCGAAGACGCCCTCACCAAAACCATGGGCTTCGTCGACGACGCCGTGATGCTGGGGATGCCCGAAATCAAGTTCGTGCACGGCCGCGGCAACGGCGTGCTCCGCCAGGTGGTGCGCGACTACCTGCGCGCCCAGCGCGCCGTGGCCAGCGTGGCCGACGAGCACGCCGACCGCGGCGGGGATGGGGTGACCGTGGCCGTACTGAAGTAAATACTTTCGCCCGGAGCCGGAAGGAAGCCATTTGGAATGATAATGCAGCGTCCTGCTCAATGGGCGTCCGCTTGTCGAAGCCCCTCGCCCGCCGTGGTAATTCATTTATTACGGCGGGCGAGGGGCTTCACTGCGTTCGGCAAGACGGTCCAGCGTCTCCTTTTCCCCTTCAATTTCGGGCGAAGCGGGTTCCGCCATTCATTTAACTTTGAAATACAAAGTTCTTTATAATACATTTGTGGCTGCATCATTCATCGCCCCATGCACACCCTTCGCAATCCGAAATGGATTTTTCTGATAAGCACCGTGCCGGTGGTGGTGCTTCTGCTGCTCGGCTACGGCGAGTTTTCGGTAGTGCGCACGTTGCTGCCGGGGGCCAGCGTGGCGCAGTGGCAGTGGTTTGGGGCGGCGCTGGGGCTGCTGGGAGCGGCAGCGGCGGGCTACGCGGGCGCGCGGCTGGCGCGCCGGCAGCCGCTGGGCGGCTGGTACAGCGTGGCGGTGCTGCTGGCCTACAGCCTGTGGCTCTGCTTGGCCACCACCAACAACCTGGACCTGCTGCCGCGCGAGGTGCCCCGCTGGATGGTGCCCACCGACCCCGTCCTCATGGCGTGGACATTCCTGATGCCCACGCTGGCCCACGCGCTGCTGGCGCTGGTGGCCAGGTTCACGCCCGACGACCAGGCCCACCAGGCGGCCCCCAACCTGGCGTTTGCGGGCGGAACGGTCGTTGCCTGGGTTGTGGTGTTTCAGGTGATGGGCTGGCTGAGCGGGCTGGGCGACTGGCCCGGCATTGCCGCGTTGCTCTTTGTGGCGGGGCTGGTACTCAGCACGCTCAGCTTCTTTTTCTTTTTGGTGCGGGCGCTGTTCATCGTCACGCAGCGGCGCGGCGGCTTTTGGGAAGACACCCGGCTGGTTTGGAAAATCATCATCACCACCGCGTTGCCGCTGGCGGGGCTGGGCGTGAACAACGGCCTGTTTTTCGGGCAGGACTTCGGGCACGACAGCGGCATTTTCGGCAATTTCGGCGGCCCGTGGTTCTACGGGTTGGCGCTGCTGAACGGGGTGCTGCTGTGCCTGCCCGACAGCCCCCGGCGGTGGCTGCGCGGGCTGCAACTGCTGGGGCGCAGCGTGCTGTTTGGCTACACGCTCTACTTTTTCCTGATGTTTCTGCCGTTTCTGCCGCTGTCCATCCCGGCCATCGTGCTGGTTGGCACCGGGTTTTTGCTGCTGGCCCCCACGCTGTTGTTCGTGGTGCACGTCCGCCAGCTGAGCGAGGACGTGGCGGCGCTGCGGATGCTGTGCTCGCGGGCCGTGGCCGTGGGCACGCTGGGGGCGGGCGTGGCGGTGCTGCCGCTGGGCCTCACGGCGCAGTACTGGCACGACCGGCAGGTGCTGCACGAGGCCCTGGCCGACGTCACCACCCCCGATTATGCCCACCCCGGCCACGTCGATGCGGTGGCGCTGGACCGCACGCTAGCCGTCATTCGCCAGAACAAGGACCGTAATTTCGACTTCCTCTTTGGCTCGCAGCAGCCTTATTTGTCCACGTACTACAACTGGCTGGTGCTGGACAACCTGATGCTGTCGGATACTAAAATCGACGAGCTGGCGCGCATTTTCACCGGCTCGCGGCTGCCCGACCAGCCCGCGCCGGGCGGGGCCAGCAACGGCCCCCGGCCCGATACCACCGCGCCGCGGCTGCGCGCCGCCACCGCCCGCAGCACCTACGACACCCGCCAGCAAGCCTGGGTGAGCTGGGTCAGCCTGGAAATCGCCAACCCCGACCCGCACCTGCAAAACGGCGAGTACCGCACCGTTATCGCCCTGCCGCCCGGCTGCTGGGTGAGCGACTATTACCTCACCATCGGCCACCGGCAGGAGCGGGGCATCCTGGCTGAAAAGAAAGCCGCCACCTGGGTATTCGCCCAAATCCTCAACGAAAACCGCAGTCGCGACCCCGGCCTGCTGGCCTACCGCGGCCCCAACGACATCGCCGTGCGGGTGTATCCGGTGATGGGCGCCGAAGTGCGGCGCACCCGCATCCAGTTCCTGCACAAGGAGCCCTGCGTGCTCACCGTCGATGGCCGCCGCTTGGCCCTGGGCGACGGCCGCGCCGCGCCGCCGGTGGCCGCGCCCGTGGCGGTGGCCGGCGTCACGTACCTCAGCGGGCGGGCCAAGCGCGGGCTGCCGCTGGTGCGGCGGCGGCCCTACTACCACTTTTTGCTCGATGCCTCGGCGGGGCAGGGCGCGCCGGTGGCGGCCTACCGGGCGCGCATTGCCCGGCAGCTGGCCCGGCCCTTGCCCAACGGCGCGCCCGCCCGGTTCAGCTTGGTGAACGCGGCCAGCACGCCGGTGCCGGCCGGGGCCGACTGGGCCGCGCAGCTGGCCCGCACCCCGCCCGCGGGCGGCTACTACCTCAGCGGGGCCATCCGGCGGGCGCTGTTTGCGGCGCAGGAGCACCCCGCCGCCACCTACCCCGTGCTGGTGGCCGTGACCGACAGGCTGCCGCAAGCCGTGCTCGCCGCCGACTTTGAGGATTTTCGCAGCGCCTACCCCGAGAGTGAAATATTTTACGTGCTGAAGACCGACGGCCGGCTGGAGCCGCACTCGCTGCGCCACGAAGCTGGGCAGCCGCTGGACACGGCCGCCGCGCCCGGCCGGCCTGTGGCGGTGCGGGCCTGGCCCAGCGCCGCCCGGCCCCGCGCCTACTTGCCCGATACCGACGAGGCTGCCGTCGTGCCCGGCCCGCGGCCCGTCGTGCCCGCCACCCCGGACGAGCCGGCCCGCCGCTGGGCCACCGGCTTGCTGCTGCGGGGCTACGGGCAGTGGCAGTCTTTCCACCCCGAAACCACCGACCGCGAGCGGGTGCCGTTCATTCAGGCCAGCTTCCGGGCGGGCATCCTGACGCCTTTTACCTCGTACCTGGCCCTCGAAAACGACGCCCAAAAAGCCGCCCTGCGCCGCAAGCAGGCCCAAACCCTGGCCGCCAACGCCTCGCTCGACGCAATGGAAACCGACGAGGAGCCGCCCACCGCCACGCCCATCGACAGCGGCGCGCTGCTGCTGGCGGCGGCGGGGCTGGCGCTGGCCTTCTGGTACCTGCGGCGGTGCAAAACGGCTTCGGTGGCAAATTAGCCGCCCGGCGGCGGATTTGTGCGGGTGAATCTTTGCCGCCGCCATGCGGTCAGGTTACCATTGGGATGCTTGACTTTCAACCAAAAAAGGCGGCCCCTGCATCAGAGGCCGCCTTTTTTGGTTGAAAGTCAAGTGAAGTTACTCCACCACCACGCGGCTTACTTGCACGGCTTCGGGGGTGGTCACCTGCACCAGGTACAGCCCGGCTTTCAGCGTTGTGGCGTCGATGGAGAGGTCGGCGCCGGTCAGGGGCAGGGTTTTGGTCAGCACCGTGCGGCCGGTGGCGTCGCGCAGCACCACGGTGGCGGTGCGGGCGGCGGTGCTGGCCAGGTGCAGGCGGAAGCTGCCCTGGTTCGGGTTGGGGTACACCTGCATGGTGCTGGCTTGCACGGTGCCGGTGCGGGTGGCCAATACCAGGCGGCAGGCCGTGATGCCCTGGTTTTCGGCCGCAATGCGGGCCGCGTATTCCTGGTAATACTGGTTGGTGATGCGGGCGTCGTGGATAACGAGGGTGTTTTCGTCGTTCTCGGTATCGGCCGAGGCGGTCCAGTTGTGCGAGCCCACGAACACCGTCGGGTCCGACTGCGACGCGCCGGCGTCCACAATCAGGGTTTTGTGGTGCATGATGCCCCCGGTGCGCTTGAGCAAGTAGCGCGGGCCCATGCCGCCGCGAATGGTGCGGAACACGAAGCCGGCCACGCCGCTGGTGTCGTTGGTGAGGCCGTCGGAGCAGGCCCCGATGTTGCGCAGGGTAACTTGGTCGGCGATGGCCCGGCCGATGTCGGCGCGGGTCACCAGCATCGAGAGCACGTGCAGGTCGTTGTCCGCCGTTTGCACGGTTTCGATGAGGCGGGCATTCACGTTGTCGGTGGGCGAGAACCAGGACTGCACCGGCTGGCCGCCGATGACGAGGTAGTGGGGGGTGTTGTCGGTTTTGCGCGAGCCAAACAGCGCGGTGCCGGGCGTGGCCGAGGCGCTGCCCCACATTTCCTCGAACTCGATGGTGTAGACGCGGGCCAGGCTCTGGTCCTGCACCGTGACCACGTTGTTGCGGTCGGAGCTGAGCTGGGCCGGGGTCCAGTTCGTCGAGCCCGTCCACACCATGGGCTGGTTGGGGTTGGCGGCGTTGGCGTCAATCACGACAAACTTGTTGTGCATGATGGAACTGCCCGTGCTGCCGGGCTGGGCCGGGCGGAAAATGCGCGGAATGGCCGGGGTAAGCTGCGTGATGCTGGCGTTGGAGTTGTCGTCTTCGTAAATCACCCGCACCCGCACGCCGCGGGCATAGGCGGCGTTCACGGCGTTCAGGATTACCTGGTTGTTCCAGTTGTAGATGGTGATATCAAGGGTTTGCTGGGCGCGGGCGATGTAGGCGGCCAGGGTGTCGGCCACGTGGCCGTTGGGCAGGTACAGGGCGTTATTGTTGGGCAGGGCCAAGGTGTTGTCCACCGTGTTGGTGAAGTAGGTTTTCATGCGGCCCGACGAGAGCGAGGACGTAATCATCGGGGTCACGCGCGACTCGGAGCGGCCCACGCTGTTCACCGAAACGGCCTGCACGTAGTACACCGTGGCGGGCGCGAGGCCGGGCAACACCACGCTGTGCTGGGTGCCGGTGCCGGTGGCGTTCACGACGATGGGCTGGCCGGCCGGTGGGGTGCCGCCAATGGCCACGGGCACGGTGGTGTAGCTCACCTGCGAGCTGCCGGCGTTTTGGGTGGTAAAGTTTACCGTGAAGCCCGTGGTGCTGATGTTGGTGTGCACCGGCGACGACACCAGGTTGGGCGTGAGGCCCTGCACGAAGTCGTCGTAGGTGCGGTTCAGGATTTGGTAGCCGCCGGTGGTGGACGTGGCCGACGAGGCGTACTGGCTCAGCACGCCGATGGCGTCGAACGTGCCGGTGGGGCTGGGCTTGCCCACCAGCCCGGTGGGGCCGGTTGAGTTGGAGTTGACGTAGGTAACCAGGGTGGCGTTGTTGTTCAGCCGGTACGTGGTGTTGGCGGCGAAGGCCGTGACCACCGCGCCGCCCGCCGTGTTCACCGACGTCAGCCCGTTCAGGCGCACCAGCTGGCCTTCGTACTGCTCGGCGTAGGCGTTGGTGAAGGTGGCGGCCGTGAACACCACCGGGGCCGGCAGCCGCCGGTTGCCGGCCAGCACCGTCACCGAGTTCACGGGGTCGATTTCCAGCAGGCCGCGAAACATTTTCAGCCCGCCCGTCACCAGAATGCTGTCGCCGGGGGCCAGGCTGCTCACCGTGGGGCCCATGGGGCCGGCCGTGGCCGTGTACACGCCCACGCCGGCCGTGCCGTCCTGGATGTAGCGGATGGTGCTCACGCCGGAGCCCAGCTCGGCGCCGTTGGTGACGATGCCGCGCACCGTGACCACGGGGCCGGCGGTGGTGTTGGTGGCGGGGGCCTGGGTCCGGGCCGCCGCGATGGTGATGGCCGTTTGGGCCGCCACCGGCCGCCAGGCAGCCGCGCCAATCAGCAAGGCCAGCAGAGTAATTTTCTTCATACTTGGGACGAGGAGGGAGTTAAAAATTAAATCGCAAAAGAAAAATGGACCACAAAAATGCCGAAATTTAGCCAAGCAAGCCACGGCCCGCCCAACAGGACCGTTTAGTTTTTAGTGCCCGCCCGGACGCGCTTGCCGCTGCCGGTGATGAACGGCACGGGCGCCGCCGTTTCGGTGCCGGCCGCGTTGCGCGAGCTGACTTCCACGTAGTAAGTGGTGCCGGGAATAAGGTTGTTGAGCGTGAGGCTGTGGCGGGTGGTCAAGTTGGCGTCGACGCGGCTTTCCTTCAGTTCTTTGGCGTTGAGGCCGTACCGGACCCGGGTATCGCCGGCGTTTAGGGTGGAGTACACCACGGTGAAGCCCGTGGTGCTGATGTCGACGGGCACCGGCTCTTCGGTGAGGCGGGGCAGGCCGCCGCCGCGCACCAGGTCGCTGGTTAGGCGCGGCAGCAGTTGGTAGCCGCCCACGCCGCCGGGGGAGTACTGGCTCAGGATGCCGCGCACGTCGTAGGGCTCGTTGGCGGGCGGGGCGCTGCCCACCAGGCCGGCCGGGCCGGTGCTGGCCACGGCCACGCGCAGCAGCGCGCCGGCCATGCCGTCGAGCAGGTAATTGGCGTTGCCGGCCAGGGTTTCGACCGGCGTGCCGGCCGGCGTGAGCAGGCGCGTGACGCCGGTTATCACCAGGAGGCGGCTTTCGTTGGCCTCCGCGTAAGCGGCCGTGGCCTGGGTGGCGGGCACCCGCAGCGCGTGCAGGCGCAGGCCCGCCGCCAGCTTGTGAAACGAAGTGATGGGGTCCATCTCGAGCAAGCCGTTGTATTCCTTGAGCTGGCCCGTGACCTGGAGGCTGTCGCCGGCCTGCAGGTCGCCAAAGCCCGGCAGCTTGGCCGGCTGCGCGTAGAGGGCCAGCCCGGCTTCGCCGTCCTGCACGTAGCGCAAGTTGCCCAGCTCGGCCCCGTTCAGCACCACGGCGCGCACCGTAACGGTGCTGCCCACGCCCAGCGCCCGGGCGGCTTTCACGGTGAGCACTGGCGGCACTGCCCTGGGCAGGGCCGCGTTCGCAGCAACGGAAACACCCGCCAGCAAGCCGGTCAAGAGGAGCAGTTTGGTCATGGGTACGAATTGAAAAATAAGCAGAATTCGAGGGAGGGTTCCGTTGCAAAGTTCGGGACAATTTCCGCAATTCACGCCATTCATCCGCATAAAAACTGCATTAATCCTGCGTGCCAGAAATTCACAAAATATTAACCTCCGGATGTAAGTCGATGCCGAATTGCTGCCGTACCGAAGCAATTATTTCCTCGGCCAGCTGGCGCAGGTCCTGGCCGGTGGCGCCGCCGTGGTGCACCAGCACCAGGGCCTGGCGGTCGTGCACGCCGTGGGTGCCGGCGCCGGGGCCGCGCCGCAGGCCCTTCCAGCCGGCCCGCTCGATGAGCCAGCCGGCGGGCACTTTCACGCCGCCGGGCACGGGGTAGCCAGGCAGTTCGGGGTACGCGACTTTGAGGTGGTCGAACCGGGCCTGCGATACCTCGGGGTTTTTGAAAAAGGAACCGGCGTTGCCGATTTCGGCGGGGTCGGGCAGCTTGCTGCGGCGGATGTGCACCACGGCGCGGCTCACGTCCTGCGGGGTGGGCGCCCCTTCGATGCCCAGCTCGGCCAGGGTTTCACCGATGGCGCCGTAGCGCACGTTGGGCCGGGCCTGGCGGTGCAGGCGCAGCACCACGGCCGTGACCACAAACTGGTTTTTGAGCACGTTTTTGAACACGCTTTCGCGGTAGCCGAAGCCGCATTCGCCGGCCGCGAACACGCGCAGCGCACCGGTGCTGAGCTCAACGGCTTCGAGGTGGTCGAAGGTGTCGCGCAGCTCGGCCCCGTAGGCGCCGATGTTCTGGAGCGGGGCCGCGCCCACGGTGCCGGGGATGAGCGAAAGGTTCTCGAGGCCGCTCAGGTTCTGGTCCAGGGCGTATTCGACGAGACCGTGCCAGCTCTCGCCGGCCCCGGCCCGGACGAGGGCGGTGCCGGTGCCGGCGTCCTCGCTAAGGATTTCGAGGCCGTGAATCTCGTTTTTGAGCACCACGCCCTCGAAATTCCGGGTGAACAGCAGGTTGGAGCCGCCGCCGAGGATGAGCTTGTCGGCCGCCTGCACCTCGGGCCGCTGCAGCAGTTCCCGCAGCTCGTCGGCCGAAGCAAAGCGGGCGAAGTGGCGGGCCTGCACGTCGAGGCCGAAGGTGTTGTAGGGGCGGAGGGAGACGTTTTCTTCGAGCAGAGGCATCATCCTGCAAAGGTAGGACCAGAGCCGAAGCCTGATTACCGCACCCGGTAGCCGCTCAGCGCGTAAAACAGCAGGTACAGGTAGCACAGCGCCGGCACCACAAACGCCACCCGCAGCCCGCCGCCGTGCGTGGCCAGCCAGCCCATGAGCGGCGGAACGAGGGCCCCGCCCACGATGGCCATAATCAAATACGAAGAGCCCTGCTTGGTGAACGGCCCGAGCCCGGTGATGGCCAGCGGGAAAATTACGGGCCACATGATGGAATTCATCAGCCCGCAAAGCACCACCAGCCACAGCGCCGTTTCGCCGGTGCTCAGAATGCTGGCGCCCACCAGCGCCACGCCGGCCGCGCACACCGCCACCAGCAGGGCCCGGTTGGGGAAGCGCAGCAGCAGCGGAATGCCCACCACCCGGCCCACCAGCGAGCCAAACCAGTACGACGCCACCAGCACCGCGCCCACCGCTTTGGTAAACCCGATGGTGGTATCAATCGGCGAAGGCTCTTTGCCGAAGAGCACCAGCGCATAGTTGGTGGCCACGTTCAGGCCCTGCACCAGGCTTTGGGTGAAGGCCGACAGCTGCCGAATGCCCTGCGACTCGCCGTAGCGAATGAGGAAGGAGCCCAGCCCGACTTCTACGCCCACGTACACGAAAATGGCGGCCACGCCCAGCACCAAATGCGGAAACGCCAGCGCCGACGTGCGCCCCGCCGCCACGGGCCGGGCTTCAATGGCCTCCTCTTCGGGAATGCCTTCGATGTCGGGCAGCTTTACCAAAAAGAAAAACAGGCCCGCCAGCAGCACAAGAAACACGGCCAAGCCCACGTAAGGCCCCTTCACCAGCTGCGATTCCTGGGCCAGCCGCTCGCCGAGGGGCAGGCCCGCCAGCCGGGCCTTGAGCGCCACCGAGCCGCCGAACAACACCAGCCCGCCCACCAGTGGCGAGAGGCTGCCGCCAAAGTTATTGGCCACGCCCACCACGCTCACCCGCGCCGCCGCGCCGCGCGCCGGGCCCAGGATGCTCACGTAGGGGTTGGCCGCCACTTGCAGCAGCGTGATGCCCGCGCCCAGCGTGGCCAAGGCCGTTAGGAATAGCACAAATGCGCGGGAGTCGGCCGCCGGAACGAAGAGCAGCGCGCCGCCGGCCATCACGAGCAGGCCCACCACGATGCCGCGCTGGTAGCCCAGCTTTTTCAGCACCCAGCCCGCCGGCAGCGACATCAGAAAATAAGCCCCAAAAAAGGCCGACTGCACGGCCGTGGACTGGAAATCGGTGAGCTGGCACACGTCCTTAAGGTAGGGCATGAGTACGTCGTTGAAGTTGGTGACCGCGCCAAACAGGAAGAACAGGGTCGTCATCAGCACCATGGGCCCGGCGTAGGAGCGGGCGGGCGCGGCGGAAAGAGCGGGGGTATTCTGCGTAGAAGCCAGGGTCATGAACGGAAGTTTTGAGGACGCTAAAGGTAGTCAGGTAAGATTATCGGCCCTATACCACCCCGCGCCTTCTCCCGCTTTGAAGCTTTTGTTCAGCGCATCGAAGCGCGTGTTTACGCCCTTTGTGCCCGCCGCCCCCTTGCGCGCTTCTGTCCGCAAGCCCCTAGCTTTTGATGCGGGTGTAGGTCAGCTCGGTTATAATGAGGTGGTCGGGTGAAACAGGAGAGAGTTGGGTGGTAACTTCCCAACCCCATGGAAAAAGCTCCACCGACCAAACGGCCGCGTTATGATACGGCCTTCCGCGCCGAAGCCCTGCGCCCGGCCAGCGAAAGCCGTTCGACGCTGGCCGCCGCCCGCGCCTTAAATATCGATGCCAAGCGGCTC
>Ga0123336_10004888_pt1 | contig 10771 bp, 8 predicted proteins | sample SSSSmetaG_FD_96466 | JGI IMG/M metagenome (GOLD analysis project Ga0123336, IMG submission 96466) | Glacier valley bacterial and archeal communities from Borup Fiord, Nunavut, Canada, to study Microbial Dark Matter (Phase II) - ​SSSS metaG | ecosystem: Environmental > Aquatic > Freshwater > Ice... | reverse complement strand
TAATCTGTATGAGGCATAATGTATTCTCCTTCTTGTGTATTGTTGAATGGTAACTCCAGTTTACAAGAAATCGAAGCATTATGCCTCTTTTTTTTATCTTACCCCAATGTTTAGTATAGAACCATAAAGTAAGCCGTAGGTTCTTCACTTCGTTCAGAATGACAAGTGGTTGCTTCATTCACAATGACGTAAAAATTTTTTGAAAAGTTACAACTGTGTCATTCTGAGCATAGCGAAGAACTTATAAGCTGTTTAACTAAAGCACGGAATTAATAAAAAGAATCGTTTTACATTTATTGACAATAAAATGCCTTCTGTTTTATCTTATCAAAGTTCGTGGCTCTTGTCAGATATCTAGAGGAAGCTTCGCCTATAGTAAATAACCCATATAAATTGTATTACAGTGTCGGAATTCTTTTATCTAGTGACGACCCAATGTGACAAATAGCAATAATCAAATGTTTTATAATCAGTTTTGCACGATTCATTTAAAGGGAAACTAGAAAAATACTTTTAGGGGGTCACAAAGGATGAATATCGAAATGAGAGAAAAAATTGCTGACACGCAGGAGCTTAATAATTTGAAAAAGGTCTTCTATTCAGCTGTACAAAATTTAACCTTATTAAAAATTATCATGATTGTTTTTGCCTTCTTATTAGGAAGGGCATCTATCTCTGACAATGTACTACCATTTGGCTTGGCAGTATACTGCGCCGCAATAGCCATGTCTCAAAGCAAGTTTGGAGTTGCAGTAGGGGTGGCCTTTGGAATGCTTTCTAATGGAGGATTTGAACAACTATACATAACTTTGGCTGCAATGCTTCTTTACACAGTAATCTCCTCTTTGCTTCATCCTACGGGGAAATTAAGTACTTTTACATATGGAATTTATGGATTCATTTCTTCATTAATACCAGCAATGGTTATGGCGGGACTTCAGGGATTTCTATTGTATGACATTTTAAGGGCGCTTTTTCAAAGCTTTATAGTTTTTGTCCTCACCTTTATTTTTGAATATGCTATAAAGGTTTTAAAAGAGTTCAGAAGAAGGCAAATTTTTAATACTGAGGAAACCATAAGTTTTCTAATTTTTATATCCCTTGTAGTTATAGGAATTGGAGATATAAGCCTATTAGGAATTACCATAAAAAATATACTTTTAATACTAATAGTTATGATAACGGCTTTCAAGTGTGGGCCAGGTACTGGTGCGGCTGTGGGTACTTGTGTAGGACTTATAAGTGGTATGTCAATGCCGGAGGCACCATTAATAATAGGGTTATATGGACTATGTGGCCTTTTGACAGGGATATTTAAAAGTCTGGGGAAGTCCGGAAGCAGTCTTGGTTTTATAATGGGCAATATAGTAATGAGTATTTACATTGGCAATGCTGGAACCGCCTTTACCTATTTAACCGACACAATTGTGGCAGTACTAATTTTCCTCATACTACCTAACAAAATTATGGATAGGGTATGGAGTAAGTTTTCCAGTACCGAAGGCCAGAAGGGTGAGAGCAGGGATTATAACCTAAGAATAAAAGAGCTTACCATAGAGAAGTTGAATAAGTTTTCAAAGGCTTTTGGGGAAATGGCAAAGACCTTTGGACAGATAGCGGAAACTAAGACAGTAACTGAGAAGCAGGACATAACTGCATTGTTTGACAGTGTTGCCGAAAAAGTATGCAAAGATTGCTCCTTATGCGTGCATTGCTGGGATAGGAACTTTTATAACACTTATCAAGCCATATTTAAGATAGTTAGCAAGTTAGAGGAAAAAGGGAGAATTGAAAAAAGTGATATTCCAGCTTATTTTATTGGAAGATGTGAGCGGATTAACGAGTTTGCAGAAGCAATTAATAATGTTTATCAGATATTTAAAGTTGACTTGGTTTGGAAAAGTAGGGTGGGCGAAAGCAGGGGATTAGTATCTCAGCAGCTAAACGGACTGTCTAAAGTTATTTCTAATCTGGCTACAGAAATAGATATTGATGTACACTTGCGAAACGACGTAGAGGATTTACTTATTCTTGAGCTTGGAAAAGCTGAGATTGGTAATTGCGAGGCAGTAGTATATGAGAATAAATTAGGCAAATACGAGATAAGTGTTTTCCACAAGGACTGTAAAGGGCATAAAAATTGCTCTCTCAATATAGAAAAGGTAGTGTCAAGGGTAACTGGAAGAAAAATGGTAAGAACGGATGCGGAGTGCGAGAATACGGGCTGTGGAGGGAGGTACGTTCTTCATCTTGTAGAAGAAGAAGGATATAAAGTACTAACAGGTGTAGCTTCTACCTGCAAGTATCAGTCAGATGTGTCGGGAGACTGCTATTCTTTCTTGAATACAGGGAACGGAAAGTATTTGCTTGCCCTAAGTGATGGAATGGGATCAGGAAGAAAGGCGGCGGTGCAGAGTGAATCAGCAATTAATTTGTTGGAGCAATTTACGGAATGTGGCTTTGACAAGGATACATCGATACGCCTAATTAATTCTGTTCTTGTACTTAAATCTAACGATGATTCATTTGCAACTATTGATATGTCTGTTCTCGATTTGCACAATGGGGAGGCTGAGTTTGTAAAAGTTGGAGCTGCGCCTACATTTGTTAAAAATAAGAATAATGTTGAGATTATTCGAGCTATATCTTTGCCTGCAGGTCTTATGGGTATTATTGATGCCCAACTTGCAGTAAAAAAGATAGAGCCAGGCAGTTTTATAATTATGGTTACAGATGGCGTCGTGGAAGCTTATGGACAAGAGGGAAATGGAGAACGTGAATTTGCAGACTTTTTAGCTTCCCTTGATTTATATAATCCCCAACAGATTGCGGATAAGGCCTTACGAAGAGCTTGTGAGCTTTCTCAGGAGAGTCCTATGGACGATATGACTGTTCTTGTAGGAAAGGTGTGGAAAAAAACGGCTTAGCGGAATGCATATTTAATCCAAATGTAGTACAAACTACCATTAAAATTACTGGTGGAGGATTAATATGATATACGGAAGTTCAAAGAGGATTGTAGTTGTAAGAAATATACCTTCAAATGTAATAGAAGAGGCTATTTTAATCCTCAAGCATGAGCCGGACAATGAAAGTACCCAGAAAGTCAGCGGGAAAACTCCAAAGAAAGATTCGGGGAAAATAAATAACGCCTATCTCTTAAAGGAGGCTGAGACAATAATTAATAGTTATATAAATGAGAATAAACTTGAGGAGAAGTATCCTAGAAAGGTGGTAATAAGTAAAGGGATTTTCTCAAAAAGTAATAAGTGGGCTAATGTTTTCTTAAATACAGGATTAGTCATTAGTATAGCGATACTTATTTTTGTGCTGAGCAGACTTATGTAGACTCGAACTTGAGTTGCGGTGTTATTCAAACGCAGGTGTTCACGCATCCTACAATAAGATATGTATACATTTTGGGAGAAAAAGCAGCAAGGGCTGATTCTAAACAAATGAAAGCCAAGTGTATAGCGCTCATTTGTGTTTTTGCTCTATAGGAAGCCCTTGAATGTTGATAATTAATAATTTTTGTATTATAGTATATTTTATACTGCTTTATTGCAACGAGTGTTGTAATTGAGAAATATGCATATAGACTGCTTTGGTCACAGAAGGAGAAAGAATATGGAGAGTAATAAGTTGCTGGATATTTTGCTACTACCGAAGCAGGTATATCAGAAACTTACGGATAAGAAGCCATTTTTGTATGGAGGTATAATTTTTGTGGGAGCCGTTGATATGGTATTTCCACTAATTGACCATAGAATAATGGTTTTTGGCGGCAAAAGTACAGGGATGCTGAATTATAATGTTGGACTGGCTATTATTTTTATTTTGATATTAGGCTTTGTTGATGTGCTGTTTTTCGGTTTGCCCATGTTTGACTTCTTTAGGATACTAAAGAAGGAGGGCCCACTTTTTACTAATGCCAATCTAATTAGGTTCACAAAGTCATATATTTTGGCACACTTTTTGATTGTGCCCTTTAATGCTGTCTTTTATTGTATTATGTATAATGAACAGACGTCCAAAGCTTACCCTCAAATAGTAATAGTTATCGCGGCCTTATATTATTTCTTCCTTATGCCAGCATGGTTTTCAGGCATAATAGCTAGGGGAACTAATGTGATATTTGACATTGAGCCTAACAAAAAACCACTTATTTATGCTGCTATTTTTACATGGAACTTCATTCTAAGCAATTACGCTTTTTCTTATATGATCGAACATTGGGTGATGTGGTTTTTTAGATAGGTTTTGAAAGACGCTTGTTTTTATGTATTCTTTTCTATATAATTAGATTTATTTAGCTTTAGTTTCATTAAACCAGAGCTAAATTTTCTTATGCCCCGATGGCCTAATGGATAAGGTACTGGATTCCGATTCCAATGATGCGGGTTCGATTCCCGCTTGGGGCACCAAGGTTTGCTAGGCCAAATGTTCCAAAAGGGTTTCAAGAGATCATCTCTTGAAACCCTTTTTCTCTCTTTCCACAATCTATTTAAATTTGAAGAATAAATAGCAAAAACATGAATAAACTTAATAATATTATGATAATAATAAATAATATTAAGTAAACAATAAAATATTTTTATAAAAAGCATAAATAATATTGACTTTCTAATTTAATAGTATTAAGATATTAGTATATTGATTTAATATTATTAAGTAGCAAATTAATAAAATTAATTTTGAGGTGATTGTATGGTTGCTGACGTAATTGGAAAATGCCCTGTTTGCGGGGGAGATACAGAAGTGACAAGAATTAGCTGTAATAGCTGTGATACACATATTGAAGGACATTTCAGCCCTTGTAAGTTCTGCAGATTAACTAATGAGCAAAAGATATTTATTGACGTCTTTATCAAATGCAGAGGGAACATTAAGGAAGTTGAAAAAGAACTTGGAATTTCATATCCTACAGTTAAAAATAAGCTGGAGGACGCTGCTAGCGCTTTGGGACACGGGCAAGAGCCACCAAGGAGCGATACCAAAAGGCAGGATATATTGGATAGGCTTAACAATGGAGAGATCTCTGTTGACGAAGCGATTAACCTTTTGAAAGAATAGGGATTTGGAGGGATTAATATGTCTTATAGTGAAGAAAAAGTGAGAGTGCTAAATATGGTGCAGGAAGGTAAGCTTACAGCTGAGGAAGCTATTAAATTACTTGATGCATTAGAAGAAAATGACGCTAAGGGATTTAATCAGCAAAGCACTTCTAAACAAAAGCAGAATGACTTTAATGAAGAATTAAATAAAATGAAAGATAGGCTTCATGGCTGGAAGAAGGAATTCAAGGATAATTTCGACCAGAAAGATTTTGATAAAGCGGTTGAAGAGATTACAGTTAAAGCCGAGAAGATAGGTAAAAATGTTGCATCTGTGACATTAGGAGTAACTGACAAGATTTTAGACTATGTTGAGAGCTTTGTTGGTACTAATGTTTTTAATGTTTTCGGAAGCTTCAATGTTATTGAAAAGACCTATGAGGCACCTGCAATAGAAGGAGACACTCTTGATTTGCAGGCTCTGAATGGGAATATAGTAGTTAAAAAACATCTAGATAATACCGTTGTGATAAAGTCCAGAGTTAGGAGCTCAAATAATGATATTGAGGCTCTTCAGACATTTTCAAGTGTGGATGGAGTTACAACTTTAAGACAGAATAACATAGCAAATATGAGTATTTCTTTGGAGGTTTATATTCCTCAGCTTAGATTTAAAACCATAAGGCTAGTAGCTACAAACGGGAAAGTTTATGTTGAAGATGCAGTTGGTGAAAGGCTAGAGGTTTCAACAACCAACGGCCATATTGAGATAATGGGTGCAACAGTTGATTCCGTTGACTTGAAATCCAGAAATGGCAAAGTAAATGCAAGCTATGTTATTGCCAAAGAAATTGTATTGGAAACCTCTAATGCGCCTGTTGATATAAAGCATGTAAAGACTGGGAAGATACAGGCCTTAACTAAGAATGCCAGAGTAAATATTGAGAATATTCAGAATTTTGAGGGAGTAGAGGAAATTCAGTTAGAACTCAAAACTACTAATGCACCGATTAAAATTAACTTTAATGATATGGAGCCAAGAGGCTACAAAATTAAAGGAAGAACCACAAATGGGAGCATTAATATTTTGATTCCTCAGCTTACTTATCATAATGTGAACAGAGCAGGGATAGGCGGCAGTTTTGTTGAAGCTGAAAGCCTCAACTATGGTGCGATGCTAGAAAAGGTATCTGTCCTTGCTGAGAGTACAAATTCATCTATTGAAATATCACAATAAAAGTAAAATTTTATGTAACCCTTTTCTCCATCCATATAGATTTAAATAGGACTTAACTCATATTGAGTTAAGTCCTATTTTTATTATATAGCATCTATTAGATTCTTTGCCTACTGCTCAGAATGATATCTTATAGCGTTTATGCGGTGGCTTAAACACTTTAGCTATGATTCCTTATACTGTAGTTTATAAAGGTTGTAGTATAGTCCTTTCATGGAGAGCAAGTCATTGTGTGTGCCCATCTCACGTATCTTACCTTTGTGCATCACAATAATGTTATCTGCATGTTGGATTGTAGACAGTCTATGTGCAATAATTATTGTTGTCCTATTCTTTGTAAGCTTTGACAAGGCATCTTGAATCAAGTATTCAGTTTCTGTATCTATGTTGGCAGTTGCCTCGTCAAGGATTAGAATCTTAGGGTCAAAAGCAAGTGCTCTCGCAAAGGCAAGAAGCTGTCTCTGCCCCGTTGAAAGTGTAGCACCGCCTTCTTTTACTTCTTCTGAATACTTGCTGGGAAGCTTTTCAATGAAGGAAGAAGCATTTACATAATTGGCCACTTGATTAATATAATCATTTGACATCGAGGTATCGTTTAAATGTATATTCTTTGCTATATCCCCACTGAAAAGGAAAACGTCTTGGAGGACCATTCCTACTGCACCTCGGAGACTTTCCAGGCTAATAGTGGGTAATTCTCTACCATCAATTAAGATGCTACCCTTATTAATATTATATAACCTGTTTATAAGGCTTATTATAGAAGTTTTCCCGGCACCTGTTGCACCAACAATTGCAACTGTTTTACCTGCTGGTACTTTGAAACTTACATCTTTTAAAACATAGTCTTCGTTGTTGTAAGCGAACCAGACATTTTTGAACTCTACCTCACCATGTATTTCCTCATTTGATAGTTTGCTGCCTTCATCTGTTTCTTCTTCCATATCAAGGATGGCAAAGATTCTCTCTGATGCCGCCATAGAGGACTGTAGAATATTATATTTCTCAGCAAGGTCATTTATTGGCTGAAAGAGCATTGAGATATAATTTATAAAAGCATAGAGGACTCCAAAGGTTATGGTAGAGTCTAATACCTTTGAACCTCCAAAAAAGATAATCAAGGCTATTGCAAAAAAGGAAAGCATGTTTATAATTGGTCTGAAGACTCCATAAACAACAACTTCACTAACTCCGGCCTTATAGAACTCATCATTTACTTTCTTAAACTCTCGGTAATTTGGCTTCTCTCTGTTGAATATCTGAATAATTCTTATGCCTGAGAGATTTTCCGAAAGTACAGTGTTGATTTTAGAAACTGAAACGCGGATACGCCTGTATACATCCCTGACTTTTATTCTAAAGATAGCGGTTATAATAAGGATAATAGGCAAAACAAGTAACACAATTCCTGCTAATTTTAAATTCATACTAAATAGAATAATAATGATTCCAATTATCATGGAGATATCTTTTAATAGTGTTACAAGAACATTGGTATACATATCATTTAAAGTTTCAGTATCATTAGTAATTCTAGTGACCAATTTGCCAACAGGGGTGGTGTCAAAGACCTTAAGAGGAAGCCTTTGAATGTGATTAAAAAGCTCTTGCCTTAGGGAATAAACAATCCTTTGGCCTGCTTGTGTTAAAACAAATATTTGGCCATAATTTAGTAAAAAAGCAACAATTATCAGTAGGATATATAAGAGACCCAGCTTCACCACAGCAGAGCCATTTTGGGTCTTTATTATATAGTCATCAATTGCTATCTTAACAAGGTATGGACTAGCTAGATCTGCCAAAGTATTTAAAAGCAGTAAAATAATTGCTGCAAAAAAGTATTTGTAATAAGGCTTCGTATACTTAATTAGCCTTTTCATGAGCTTTGTATCGTAGGCCTTTTCTATTGTCTCTTCCGTAGAAATATCAATATCTTCCTCTGCCATAGCTACTCAACCCCTTCCACTTGGTCTGCTAACAGCTGCTTATGATACAGATCAAAATATATGCCCTCAAAGGATAAAAGTTCCTCATGAGTTCCACGTTCAGTGATTTTGCCTTCTTCAAGGACAATTATCTCATCTGCGTCTTTGATTGTTGAGATTCTGTGAGATATTATAATGCTAGTTCGTGAATTCATAATCTGCCTGAGGCCTTTTAGTATTTTCTCTTCTGTGCTAGTATCCACAGCGCTCAAACAATCATCTAAAATTAATATTTTTGGATTCCTAATAATTGCCCGACTTATAGCAAGTCTTTGCTTTTGACCACCGGAGAGAGTAATTCCACGTTCTCCAATTACAGTATCAAATCCATCAGGGAAATCCATTATATTGTCATAGACACATGCAATTTTGGCTGCTTCATGTATTTTATCTATGCTATAATCACTGTAGAAGTCTATGTTATCTGAAATTTTACTTGAGAACAAAAATGTATCCTGGGGTATGTACCCAATGTTATCCCTGAGCACTTCTAGAGGGATTCTCTTTATGTCAATGCCATCTATTATTATATTATCGCCCTCAGTGTCATAAAGCCTCAAGAGTAAGTTTGCCAATGTAGATTTACCGCTTCCGGTCCTGCCAACTATGGCAAGGGTTTTCCCTTCCTTTAAGTTAATATTAATATCTGTGAGAGCAGGACCAGAGCTTGCAGGATAAGTGAAGGTCAGGTTCCTAATCTCTATATTGCCATTTATAACATCTATTTTACTCACGTCTAATGCATTTTTAATATCTGGATTAATTTCTAAAATCTCATTTATCCTATTTAAGGATACATATCCTCGCTGAAAAAGCGTTGTTACCCATCCAATAGCTGCAATTGGCCAGATAAGGAGAAGAAGGTATGAGTTAAAAGATATAAAGGTACCTAAGGTTATGCGGCCCTGAGTCACCAGTAATCCTCCATACAAGAGTGCAATTGCTGTTGTGAGAGAAGATATTGACATTATAAGGGGGAAAAGAATCTGAAGGTTTTTAGCGTATTTTAAATTCATATTAAGATTATTTCGATTTATCTTTTCAAATTCTTCAAGCTCTGCTTTTTCCTGAACAAAGGCCTTAATTACCCTAATGCCTGAGATATTCTCCCTTACCTTTTCAGTTAAATCTGAGAAGGCCGCCTGCATTTTGTTTATTCTATCATACATGAGTTTTGAGTTGAGGCTAATAACAACAGCCAATAGTCCCATAGGAGCAAAACAAGCAAGAGTTAAAGGTGCTCCTGCTGTTTGAATCATCATAACAAGGGCAACGATAGGAATGAAAAGGCTATCTACAGACATAGCAAAGCCTTGGCCTACAGCCATTTCAATGTTTTTTAAGTCATTAGTTGCATGAGCCATTAAATCCCCTGTCTTATGATCATTAAAATATTGGGGGGAGAGTACCTGGAGATGACCGTAGAACCTCTCTCGTAAGTCTCTGTCCACTATTTTAGAAGTGCCAAAAATAAGGTATCTCCATACAAACCTTAGAATGGCCACTAACACTGCGATTACTGCAATAATCAAAGCATAGTTTTTCAGCAATTCGGTGGACATGTCCCCGGACTTTAGTTTATCCGTGACAATGCCAAGAATTCTAGGGAGGACAAGTTCGAAAAATCAACAAAAAGCAGACATATAATGCCTGCTATATATCTATACCGATTTTTGAAAAGTAGATCCTTAATATATCTAAAGTTTTTCATCATTTTCATCAATTATTTCACCTTAAAATTTCAACTAATTTCAAGACTCTCTCTTCTATAAGTGGGAGTACCACACTTAAGGTACCCATGATTCAGTTCACTAAGCAATATAATTAATTACTATGTATGCTATTCCTACATATAGGGCAACTCTTCCAAAAGCCGCACCAACATTATTCTGCTGATATATTTCTTCCCACAAATCAATTTTTAAAACCTTCGCAAATACAACATTAAAGATGCAGGCTAATATGGAGAAAATGGCAATGCTTATTAATGTGATAATAATTGAGTCTGTAAAACTTACAGCTTCTTTTATAGTTATATAAGCACGCATAATCATCTGTATAGCAAAGACAAATCCTAAAAATTCTACTGCGGCAGCAGAGTTATTGTCGTTGAAAATCTCCTGGGTCAAAGTTGTTTTTCTACCCAGAATAGCCATGTAGCCTGCAATAGTAGCAAGAGTAATTACTATTATAACGCATATTTTTAACAATGATGCTACTAAATATTCAGGATGTGGATCAAAAAAGGACGCTATATTGGCGAAGACAACAGATAAGGATATAGAGAATAAAGCTGCTGCACAGTTATTCTGAGTATAGACTTCAGTATTTAATCGTACTAGACCGTTTTCATCCTTACACCCTAAGATCCGAACTACTAAAGATGAGCAAAGTCTTAAAATAGTAAAAAGTACCACATATGCAACAACATATACTAATGATATTACGAGATCAGTCCATATGTTTTCACTAGCTGAGCCTGAAAGTGCTTTAGC